>ERZ773233.139-NODE-139-length-55131-cov-8.221203_pt1 | contig 55131 bp, 62 predicted proteins | sample MGYA00580991_ERZ773233 | MGnify/ENA primary metagenome ERZ773233 (study PRJEB29015, sample SAMEA2738178) | human oral metagenome | biome: human oral; feature: human-associated habitat; material: saliva | place: China | collected 2161 ...
CAAAGCATCGACTTCACAAAAAAAATTTTTTCTGACCACTCTTCAAAATTTTTCTAACTTTTTTTTCAAAAATAAAGAGTTAGAAGAGAAAGTCAGGTATACCAGTGCTTGTAAGCGCTAACATTTAATCCAAATTGAAATCCAATTTTTCTCCAAATCTCTCCAAATGGTCCAAAAAGAGGGGTTTTGGTTCGAAATCACTCATGTTCTGAGCCTCAGCACACTCTCTGGACCTATTGTTCGGGATGTCCGAACGTTTTAACCATAATCCTTACCAAATCGAATGAAATGTTCGTGTTTCTTGCGAATGGTGTTGTTCGTCCCCTAAAATTGTGGTATAATAAAGAAAAATAAAAATAGTAAAGGATGTTTTATGGACTATCTTCTATTTATTGTATTTTCGGGATATTTTATCCTCGCATTAGCCCTCCTCATCGGCATCATTGCTGTTGAATGGATTTTGTTTGAACGTGCCGGAGAACCGGGATGGAAAGTGTTGATACCGTTCTATGATAGCTTCATCCGACACAAAATTGCCTTCGGTGAAGAATCTAAATGGTACTGGTTCCTCATCTTAGTACCTGGTTACGGTATCTATATGCAGTATTCCTTCACGCGTAGTTATGGTTATAGCACAGGAATGGCTATCTTATCTGTATTCTTCCCAATGATTCTGTCCATCGTGATGGTTCTTCAGAAAGCTGAATACGAAGGTCCTATGACCCATATCTTCAAACAATAATGCCAATAATACCTACGGGTATTATTTTTTTTAAATGTCCGTTATAATCGACATTTCAGATTATTTCCATTATAACAGACAATTCGAGTGGTTAATTTCCAAAAATCCCATGCGTGTGTGATTCGTGTTATAATAGTAGTAGAAAACAGAAAGGAAACGCTTATGATTAACCAACAAATTAGCGACATGATGCGTCGAGATACACATTTTCGAGAACGCATGGAAGAGCTTGGGTATTCTAACAAACCTATTGTCGCCGTTATTGATTGGGGCGCTGAGACCATTTTTACTCAGCAAACTAGCTATACCTTCAATAACGTATCGTCTGATTATTTGGACTTGTTCCGTTCAACCATGACACAAGCGTTCAAACGAACCCCGCTGACGGAAGATGCAGTCGCACTGGCTGATGAATTAGTGGAATCAGCTCCTGAAATTCCACATAAAAAAGCTCCAACACGGATGTCTAGGGATTTGTTCCACAATATGTTTATGTATGAAATGCTTTTATTGAATGAATTGGAAGAGCACTTGGAGCTGTCTGAGGACAACACCATTCATTTAGTGGACCAACACGCTTTAACGCAAGGTGTCGACCATATGAAAAAGCAAATCCTAAAGGAACAACCCAAACGGACAGAAATGGAGTTGACGTTATGACGTTGGAAGACCTCTCCCAAGCATACTTTGGAACTCCTGATTACGAATCGGTCTTGTCTGAATTAGCTCCGTCCTCCATGTTGGTGAGACGGTTTAAAGACGAAGCTCGTAAACACAATTTAGTACCAGAAAGGAATTAAAATGGCAAAAAAACGACCTTACGTTAGTAAGCTCAAAATGATTCTCCCAGAACGTTCTATGACTGACTGGGCTGATCAGATGACAGAATTTGAAGCAGAGGAGCTTCTATCTTATATCAACCGACCAAACCTCTCTCTTTATCCAGACCGCACAACGGTCCCATACGGATTGAATGTGTCGACCGAGTTTGGTTCTATTCACTTAGACCATACACTGAAACGTGTTGATAAGGTTTATGTGGGTGGTGTGGCATTTGAACCAATCTCAAATGACATGGAAGTTATGAACACTCTATTGGACGGCAATCCCGCTGATGCCTTACAACCTCGTACGGCTGTTCGTTCACGCTCTGGTCGTGGACGTCGCGTTCGTAACTATCGCGAGAATGAGGTTCCGTTTGAGGACGTGGCATCACGAGCTCGTGAAGACCTCGAAAAAGCGGGTTTGACCTACGCTACCCTCTTCACCGAAATGTCTAGCGTATTCTCAGGGAAAAACTTTGATATTGGCGATGTCATGAATGAGTTGCGTACGAATCAAGTGGATGAATCGGATATTCCTCGCTTCTTGACGGAGGATTCAACCTATAAGCGCGAAATTGTTTCTCAACTTTATGGATTGAACTACGGTACCGCGCAACAAGATTACGAGTTCTCGCCAGTTCAAGCGGATGATTCGTTCCTCGGCCGGTTGATGACCCGCCTTGGTGTAGAAGAAGCGGAATATGATGAGAAATATGGTGTCCTAAAAATTGGTGACCGCCATATCACTAACCTACCAAATGTGGATGAAAACGGTGTATTCTCCAATCAATCTGTTCGATACATCCCATATCACATTGGTTACTTTGCAGAAGGCGAAGGCACTCGCGTTGAGCGTTTGCGTCACATTGACCCGGTTGAGCGGGCCATCTCTGCTGTCGAGTTACAATACAAATTGACGACAGGTGATGTGAAATTCAAAACCTTGCTTGATGTATCACGTAACCTCCCAGACTTTGATAACCACCCTTATGGTAAGGAAATTCTTGAAACTTTCAAACGGAAAGTTGTGCTAGACAAATCTTACCTTCAAACTAACTCACTCGTCGCTGAATACCAAAACCGCGCAGATGATTTGGGTGCAGTGGCATTGACCATGCTCGATGATGATGCTAAAGGATTGATTGATCCGCTTGGTACGTCAAATGGTGGAAACATGGGTGCCATCTTCTATCTGACAGAGGATGCGCAGTTCAACTCTGATGGAACCTTTACCAAGGGTGAAGCGGAGCACTCCCCTGTCGGTTATGTCATGAAGACCTTTAACATTGATAAAGATAACTTCAACCGCCATCAGATGAGTTTTAATGCCATGTTGACATCTACCGATGTGAAGGTAATGAACGTTGCCTATTCTGAATTCGCCATGTGGAACGCAGAAGACGCTCTTGTTTTGACCGATAAAGGTGCTGAAAAGCTTGGGGCAGCGGCTGGTGATAAACTGACCGACATGCACGGGAATAAATCAGTATCTTCATTGATTATTGATTCAACCATGGATGAGGAAACTGCTGAGTCTGAACGCTTGAAACATGCGGTTGAATTTGCCAAACTGAACCCTGATTTGGACATGGTTGTATCACCAGTATCCCTCGCATCCCGTCTCAATATGGGTGTGGCTATGGAAGGTTTGTCAGGTGAGAAGAAAGATCTTCATCTACCGAATGGAGAAGTTGTCAAAGACGGTATCACCCAAATTGCCTATATGACATTGCCACAGACCGCTGAGCACAAATCTAAAGACTACGGTCAAGAAGGTACGGGGCGTAAATATTCAACCTTGTTCCGTTATGCTTTATCTTCTAAAGTTGGCGATGACCTTTATCGTAAAGGTATTGTCCATGAAGATGTGCGTAATCATCATATTGATGAAGTTGCAACCCACTTCGATCGCCTCGGAATTAGCTTCAATGACGAAAAAGCCTTACTGCAAGAAGATAATGTGAATGGATTTGTCCCTGACCGTGTAACGGTTGACGCACATGACTATTCCTTCAAATCTCCAGCGGTTGTCCGCTTGTCTCTTCTCAACCAGATGGAAAATAATGCCATCAACATTGATTTGGGTGATATGCAGGTGGTTAGTCCAATGACCGGAGAACCTGTTAAGGATGAATCTGGACGCAATGTCTTACCTATCCGTGTACCTGACGGGGAGACCATTCCATACCGCTATACGGAAGTGTTCAAGCAATTGGCTGTCGGTAATGAACAAGGTCTCCAAGTAGCCTACAACAAGGCTGTGGCTATCGACTACAACAACTTAACGGCTAAAGACAACGCTATCAAGAACATTGATACCATGACCTTCTTTGAGGGTGCGAAAACAGAGATGATTTCACCGGACCCTCGCTTACGACTCGGTCAGGTTGCGACATCGATTCCTGATGACCGCATTATCTTCCACCGTGACCCGTGTGTTCAGTCTGGTAATGTTATTTCGATGGAGAATGTTGGCGGAAATCGACCAAATATGACGCACATCCATCCGTTGACGGTTTCTCAGGTTGATGGTGACTTTGATAGTGACACGGCTGGATTGAACGGGTTCTCCAATTTACGATTGGATGACGCGCAGAAAGATGAATTTTTCAATAAATCTTCTGTATATGAACAATTGAATCGTTATGGTCAAGTTTTCTTGGGTACAGGTGGTTCGCACTTTAAGGCGGCAGTACTAGCCAACGGTTTGGATGATAGTCAGGTGACATTTGCGGACGGAAAATCCAATATGGAACTAGCGCACATCGTCGAAGATTTGTGTGACAAGATTGTGGATTCTGAGAAATCTTACGGGGCATACGCACTGTCATTTGCTGATGAACATACCCTTAAAGAGTCCCTCGGTCGTTTGGCCGACGATGGTATCAAGGGTAATCGCGCGGACATGGACCGTCACTTTGAATCTGGTTATACAATTGAAGAAGACCGAGCTTTGATGAAAGCCTTAATTGCCAAATCTGAGTGGACAGGTCTTGCCGGCTCAACAACCAACAAGTTGATTGCTGGATTTGGTGACAAGCCGGTTGACCCAGAATTGACACGTGTGGCTATGGATGTGACCTACTCCATAACCCAATCAGTTCTTCAGTTGAAGAAGAACGCGGACAAATTGCCTGAAATCGATGACAAAATTTCACGTATGAAACTAGTCATGGATGGTCAGTATGACTTTGACCGTTCACGCGAAGAGTTGCTTGACATCACTGCGGGGCTCGCTCCTGAAGCAGCTATTCATAAGTTTGTTGATACAGTTTATGACCGACAAAAAACGATTGCTGAAGTGACCAATCAACCAATGAACATGCAATTTGGTGCAGGGGTTCTCCATTCAACAGGTAACTCAAATGCGGCTTTCGCCTTCATGAGCGAAACAACCTTTAACAAGCGCATTAAGAGCATGCAAGCAACGGGCTCAACGAATGAGGCCGAAGGTTCTCAATTGAGCGCTGAAGACTTGACTCAAATTCTAAACGACTTCGATGCCCAACAAGGAGGCGTACATGGACTATAAAACAATCGGTAAGCAACTCCAAATTGAGCAGGAGTTGTGTCACAATCATTTAGATGGGGGTGTTCTCAGCCGCGAGGCTGGGATCGCCCGGTTTAACGAGGAAGCTGAAAAACATGGCCTCAAGCCATTACGTGACCCCAAAGGGTATATGACTTTGGATGATAATGTTTATCAGGCCATCAAAGATACCTACGAAGCTAAATATGAAGCGCGTGCTCAGGATATTGAAGACGGTTTCTCTCTCGGTACGACCTATGCTATGGACTATGTATTAGACCATTTGGATAGTACTGTGCGAAAGGACAGTAAGCGTTTCTTGCCAGAGGGTATGGTATATGGTGATTTGCGATTTATCAAAAACACGCCCGAAATTCAGGAAAAAATTGATAAAGTAGTAGATCGCCGGGTAGAGATGACCCTAAAATACTCGATTTCTCGCTCTGTTGAAGATGCTGACTTTATGCGAACCTTCAAATTGTACACCGATGCGGGCAAGGAGTTAGCGGAGACTATTCAACCGTCTAAGGAAAATGCTATGACGCTGTAGAAAGGATAACCCATGGAATTTCTAAGAATTCAACTTGCACCGACGGACTATCTGGCCAAGGATTGGTCAGGTAGTGCGGGCGTGACCGAAATCATCTCAACAGACACTATGATTGAAGGTGGTCCTCAAGGTACCTACGTTAGCGGTTATATTGTATCGAGTAGTGATGAACACGGTAATCGATTCATTAGCACTGACTTGCCCGAACCGTTCCGATTGCAGGGTGACGCCGATATGCACAATCGGGTAACAGTTATTGAGGCTGAAGACTTTGATGAATTGGAGTCTATATTAGCTGAAGAGGATGCCGTCGGTCAACAATCGGTATGTGAATGGCAGGACTCTATCGTGGCTGAATATGAGCGTGAACAAGCTATCGCACGGAAGCAATTTGCCCAGAACTATCTAGCCTCAGGTGCCCGCAATCTGGATGAGTTTGATGCACGTACGCATGATGCAACATTCGGCTTATCTGATGATACTCGACAAAACATCATTAACGATTTGAATCAATATGAGGTGTTCAAATCCCGTCGTAGTGCTATTAGTCGAGAAATGGATCGAGCTTATGCTCGAAACGACCTTCGCACGGATAGGGACTTGAGCAATTTAACATTTGAGCGTGAAGGAATCATTCGCGAAATGAACCTCCTAGACAAGGAGTATGGTATTACCGAGGTCGCGGAAAAGAAACCTGCAGTTGAAGAACATAAAGTTCCTACGTATGACCGGACTGAGTTCATCGACCAAAAATCGCGTCGAGAGGCTCAGTTTGCTAATGACTTTGGTGACATCACGGAAGATAACATTGATGCCTTTATGACCGAACTTGACATGTTGCGTGATGATGGATTGGTGCAATAAAACCGTAAAAAAAATAGACCCGAAGGGGTCTATTTTTGATGGAAAGTATGGGATTCGAACCCATGCGTGACATTAGCCACCTACAAGCTTTCCAAGCCTGCCTCTTTAGCCTCTTGAGTAACTTTCCAAAAATATACCCACCAGAAATGGTGGGTTTTATCACTATTTTATTCAAATATCGCTTTAAATGCCAGATAGTTTGTGTTGATTTTATCAGGCATGATGGCAAAGACTACCTTATTGAAGTGGTGTGAATCTAAACCATCTTGAAAATATTGGGCTACCTCGGTTGGGTTCTGCCCAAATACTCCACATCCAAATGCTCCAAGGATAAGGGTTTTCACACCCTGAGCTTGTGCAATGTCGAGGATGAAATCGATACGTTCTTTGAGGGCTTTTGAATTCTCTTCCTCTGTTGAAGACGCCTGACGGCGCCGATTTGGTGCAGCAACAGTAATAACATCCGCGGGTGTGCAGATGCTGTTGCGCTCAAAGTTTATATGTGGTGAATATATCCCTCGATTGGTGAACAGGTAGTCGTGAACATCTTTCCCATTTTCCTCGTAAAAGGTTTCGAATTGTTTATGTGATAAGACGTTATACAGGGTCGACTCGGAACACAAGGCCTCCTCTTGTGCCATGGTGCCCCATAGGTACCCACCACCTGGGTTATAGTAAGATGCGAAGTTTAAGACAGCCGTTTTTCCTTGTTTTTCTTGAATTAAGGCTGATACGGTATCCGTGTTTAACACCTTAACTGTAGTCGTCCCCTGGGCTTGTTGTGGTTCAATCTCATCATAAATGATCGAGTTGTTTACGCTTCGCATAATGTCGGTGTGATATTTCCGAAACATGTTTCGTACGTGTCGTTTTGCTTCTTTGGCGTTATTACCACTGTAATAATCCTTAGCATGTTGGTTTTTTAAAATTGTTACTTTTTTGCACAATTTGCGCCATAGTGTTTTTGTCATAGTGCCTCCGTTAAGAACATGAGAGGATTCGAACCTCCGAACGCGATGCGAGTGGGGTTGCAACCCACCGTGTTTGTCCACTTCACTACATGTTCGTCTTTTAATGATTGTACGCGAGTTTTAACGTCTTTGCTTTGACGATGATGGAAAGTATGGGATTCGAACCCATGCACGACGGTTGCCGCCTACGAGCTTTCCAAGCCCGCCTCTTCAGCCTCTTGAGTAACTTTCCAAAAGTATACCCACCGTAATGGTGGGTATTTGTCTACCAAACTTCTTCGCCTACTGGTTCATATGGGCATTTGTGGTTCACTGTCAGCAAACCATCTGTTCCGTCGTTGCGACGGTAGACAATGTTCAAATGCGCTGTATCCTCGTTAAGGAATACGAAGAAGTCGTGGCCGAGAAGTTCCATTTGGATGATCGCGTCCTGAGCGGTCATAGCTTGGACATCGAGACTCTTGATGCGTGCAAACACTTCAGCGTCATCGATAACCTCTAGCTCATCATATGGTTTTTCTGCCCGAACTTTGTGACGATTTTGTAATTTGGTTTTGTGCTTTCGAATTTGGCGTTCGAGCTTATCAACGACCAAATCGAGACTACCATACCAATCGTCTGTTGTCTCTTCAGCTCGAAGAGTAAAGTTTTTATGAGGGATTGTCACTTCAGCCTTTGCCCGTTTGTTGGGATATACTTTAGCATTAACGTGCACTGTCACAGTTTTGTCAGAGAAATACTTCTCTAATTTGCTAAGCTTGGTTTCCGCATATGTGCGGATAGCATCAGTGATGGCGATGTTTTCGCCGCGGATATGAAATTTGAACATATATGTTCCCCTTTTGTGATGTAGGTTTAACGTTTTAGAAGTCCCAGTCATCGTCGGTCATTTCTTCAACATTTACAGGTACGACATAAGAGTCACCTTTTACAGAGAAGAAATCATGGTTTTTGGATGATGTGTTGAGGGCATTTTCAATGATTGGGTTGATAGGTCCGTGTTCAAAATACGGCTCTCGACCCAGGTTTTGAAGCGCTCGGTTCCCGTTGTATTTGACATAGTCAATTACTTGGTCCGTCAAGTCAATCTTGTCATATAACTCATGAGTGAATGCCACTTCGTTTTGGAAGAGGTCCTCCAATAATTCGTACAATTCCTTGTCAGCCTTATCCTGTTCTTCCGGTGTGAGGGTTTTGTAAATCTCTTGCGCGGAGTAACCCACACACGATCCGTGGAGTGTTTCATCTAGCATGATTTTGCGAATGATTTCTCCTGACGTTGTCATTTTTCCTTGACCCGCCAAATACAAGGGATAGAAGAATCCTGAGTAGAATAAGAAGGATTCGAGGAATACTGATGCCACATGAGCCATATAAACATCATAGGCACTAGGCTCAAGCGTTACCAGTTTGTTGTATCGTTCCACAATTTTCTCGGCCTTATAGGTTAGACGTGGATGGGTCGGCACCCATTCATCCAAAAGATAGTCGGTGTCTCGCGAGTCCAATAACGACGTAAAGATGGTCGAGTAGGACTTAGCGTGGACGCCTTCAATAAACGACATATAGGCATAAACAGCTTGTAAGCGCATGTCTTCCACGTGCATACCAAGTACGTTCATTCCTAAATTACCTTGCTGGGTGTCGAGGCCGGTGAGGCCTGCGAGGACTTTCTTATAAGTGTCTTGTTGTTCTGCTGACAAAGCGTTCCAATCCGAAATATCTTTTGATACTTTGAATTCGGTGTCAAGCCAGAACTGTTGGATGTTTTGATTCCAATACATGAAAATCAAATCATCCTGTTTGTTCCAGTTTACTGCTTTCATTGGTTTCCTTTCGTTTCTTTAGATACTACAGCTTGTACATTCTTCTACAGAAAGAAGTTTGTTTCGGGTGTAGTACAATGATTTCAACCCTTTATGGTGAGCATAGGCATATAGACGAGCCAGTTCACGGGTTGAAATAGTAGAGTTCACGTATAGGATAGTCGAAATACCCTGGTCGACGTGTTCCTGAATGACTGAAATCAAATCGATGAGTTTCATTTGGTCAATGTGGTAAGCTGACTTATAGACAAGTGCTGTCATCTCATCTAAGAACGGCATTGGATAGTAGGTCTCACTGTTGCCATAGGCGCGACGCTCAATCAAGTCCACAATAGGCATAACACTTGATGTAGCGTTTTGCACGTAAGAGATGGACTGCGTTGGAGCGATTGCCAAACGGTAAGCATGATATAGGCCATGTTTCTTCACGCGACGAGCGAGCTGAGCCCAATCATCACGCGTCGGTAATTCGATACCCTCAAACAAATCTTTGACGATTGGTGACACTGGTAAGTGATCATGCGTTGTGTACTTGACAAAGTATTCACCTTTAGCATATTCTGACTTGTCAAAATCCTTAAAGGTTTTCTTTGTTTTGCGGGCAATATGCATTGAAGCAAGGATAGAGTAGTAGTTCATGGCAGCGAAGAATACGTCTGCAAACTCTTTCGCCTCTTCACTCTCATATGGAATGAGGTTTTTCGCCAAGTATCCATGCAAGTTCATGACACCTAAGCCGACCGAGTGAAGTTCATCATTAGCCTTAGCAACACCCGGAGCTCCTTGAACGTGACTCATGTCGGACACCGCCGTCAAAGCTTTCATTGCTGGGAATACGGCACCGTAGATGTCTTTAGCTTCCATAACATTTGCGATATTCAAACTTCCAAGGTTACATGAGATATCACGCTTGATATCCCATCCTTCGAGTTCGCCTAAGTTTCCGATTTCGGATACTTCTTGCAACTGCTGGATTTCGACACAAAGGTTGGAGATCTTAATATCACCAATATCTTTAAGTGCGTGTGCTTTATTGGCATTGTCGCGGAACATTAAGTATGGATACCCTGATTGCAACTGCATTTTCGCAATTTGGTTTAGGATTTCACGAGCAGAACCTTCACGTTTCTTAATTCGTGGGTCTGCTACTAAGACGTCATACATTTTAGTCATATCCATGTCATCCAAATGAACCCCATAGTGTTTGAACACATTGTGTGGATAGAACATATAGAATGGCTCGTTGGTTCGCGCCAAGTGCATAAATTTATCCAGAATGATGACCCCTGTTGAAATGGTCGCAAGTCGCAACCCTTCATCAGCGTTCACCTTTTTCGTGTCCAAGAATTCCGGCAAATCAGCGTGGAATACGTTCAAATACACAGCTCCGGCGCCAGGTCGTTGTCCTAATTGGTCCGCATATTGGAAACTATATTCTAAGGATTTCGCTACAGGCAATACTCCCTTTGCACAACCTTCTACGTCTTGAATCGACTCTCCTCGTGCACGCAAACGTGACAAGTTTAATGCTACACCTCCGCCATTTTTCGAAAGAGTTCGAGCTACGGACTCATTATAGTTGATGGAATTCAAGCTGTCATCAAGGGATAACAAATAACATGATACCAACTCGCCACCACGTGAGCGACCAGCGTTCAGCATAGTTGGTGTCGCTGGTTGGTAAAGTTGCCGCATAAGGCTGTCTAACAATTCCAGAGCAAAATAGTTATCACCTTGTGCCAAGTAGAGGGCAACGATAACCATGTGTTGTTCGTAATTCTCTAGGTATTGCTTTTTATCATTCGTTTTCAGAGCATAACCTTCATAAAATTTGGTTGCGGCCATATAAGACGCGAATTCGAAGTTGTAGCTATACGCCTTCTTAGTGATTTCTTTTAAGAAATGTTCGTCATAGAGGGCGAAGCAGTCAAAGTAGAAATCGTTTTCTACCAACCAGGATAAACGTTCCAATTCATTTGGAAAACGTTTCGTTTTTTCCTGTACTTCTTCTAGGTATACAGCTAAAGCTTCCTTATCTTTAGCTAGATCATAGAAACCATCGACTTGTCGTGTGATGGCGTTGTTTAGTTCAATATGATTCACTCAATTGTCTCCTTGTTCTAAATTGGGCAGTTTCTACCTCACTCTATTATACCATATTTAGGTGTTATTTTAAAGTGTGGCAATTTGTTTCTTGATATTTTCAACATCTTCAGTGGTTCCTGCTAGTTCGATTTTATAGCTAGGAATTCCCAAATGTTGGGTGATGATGTCCGCACCCTTAGCAAAATTTGGCCCCCAGTTCCGGTTTCCGGAAGAGACGACAAATTTAATGTGTTCACGATTGGTTTGCAAATATCGCTTGACCGCCGGTGGGACTTGACCGAACCCCACGGTGGGAAAGACGAGGACGATGTCTTCATCTGCTATGGGTAATTCCTTTGTGGACAGTGCGTTTGGGTTGAGAGCTTGTGCGAATCGTTTACAGTTTCCGGTAAAGCTATGATATACGATTTTCATTTGTGTTCCTTTTTTGAAAAATTTTGTAATGCTTTTAGTTTTCCATCAATACATTTAATGGTTTGATGAATTTCTGTTGATTCAGCTACATCTCGCAAACCATTCATATCAAGTGTCTCAAAGTATAATGCAACATCCTCTAGGATCGAATCAACATCCTTTGAGATTTTGTAGAATAACTCTTCAGTCACTCGGGATAATACAACATCCTCGCTGGTTAATTCACGTACTTTATTTTGCGCGTCTTTGATATCCAAATATGCCACGCGGTCGGTTTTTTCATACGTGTACCATTCATTTACAACACGATACGGGTCCCAGCGATCGTAATCGTCGTGGTGTTCACCTTTAATCAATGTAAGTGTACCATTTTTCACCTTATTTGTTTTTAATTTATAGTAAGGGTTGGTTAAAAGGAAGGTTTGCTTGTTATCTGGTTTTAAATGATTTTCCGATAGGGTTATTTTGTTAATCTTATTATAGTTATCGATGACATAGATAATATCACCAACTTCGACTACAGTTGTTTGTGTTGTTTTCATATTTTCTCCTTCTTTTAAGTGAGTTGACAAAAGGGTAAAAGAAATAAATTGTGGTACATTTGTATATTAAGAAAAAAGAATCTACATCCGTAGTTCTTTTTTTTTCTTAACATTACAGGCTCGGCAGGAATCGAACCTGCATCTATGGTTTTGGAGACCATCATAATAACCATTATACGACGAGCCTTGATTTTTTTATATCAAAACAATCCATGGCACCCCTGCGACCAATATCATCATAGGGAAGTGCGTGTCTTTACCGAGTAGTGCTCATGGCTTCCTCGGGGGTCGGCACACGGATTGTATATGCTGGGTGAGAATTGAACTCACGTCACAGGTTTGTTACCTGTATCCTTACCGCTAGACGACCAACATAGAAGTTTTTGGTAACCAAAGGTTACCAACTCCACCAACAGGGCTCGAACCTGTGACAACCTGATTAACAGTCAGGCGCTCTACCAACTGAGCTATGGTGGATTAGTGAACATCTATACCAAGGGGATCGAACCCAGATGGCTCAGTCTTATACCACCGTAGTGATAGCTGTGCCAATCGTAACAATCACACTACCGTAATGCACGATCGCAACCTCCCAAATAGTTGCCACGTATAGATGTCATGTTGTAGCAGACGTCCCTACAACGGGTCATGCCATTGACCTGGTTTCGACCCGCGGGTTTGGGTGTTCCCTGTGGTCTCCGTTCTGTTGATATCGCTTGGATTCCCCAATCCAGAGGCGATATGGCAATTTTAACGTCCAAGCGAGACGATGTCGCCTTTGATAGCGATTTCAATCCACGCACCTTTGCGGAGGTGCGACAGGGTGAGTCGCCCTGTTCGTGGCCGTATTGGTTCTTACGCAGTTCCAATTATCCACTAAACAGTCAAAACGTCATCTTTTTGATGACGGAGCCCGACAAGTTCTCTGGGAACGTCTTGTAGGTAATGACTGTAATGTGACGTGCCGGGTTCGAACCGGCTAACGCTCGTTCCACAAACGAGTGGCGCACCAAGTTGCCTTACGTCACCACAATGATGTAGCTGACGAGAGCCGCGCGGTCTCTCGCCACTTGCCCCAGACACATCCGCATCCAGACTACATCGCAACGACAGTTCTTCTCAACAGCGGAGATGGCGTGTCGTTGCCAAGTGCATTTGGGAAAAAGATTCTACATGAGAGCAGTTTCTTTTCATAACCCCATGCCTGTTAACGGATTCGAACCGCTGACCCTCTGATTACAAATCAGATGCTCTACCAACTGAGCTAAACAGGCTCGCGATGCATCCATTTGGGCGGATACATCACATGATCACATATTACCCTAAGACGGGCAGGATAAACGTAACCATTTAGCATGCATGCGGTTTTAACGTCTTTTCCTTGACAGCTTTTTATTTTCGAATTTTTTTCACAGTATTGTTTAAACTCTGTGTTTAGGTTTTTTATGAATTCTTCATCATTTGATTCTAATTTATTAATGAATTCGTCCATACGTTGTACTAGTGTCATGTTTATCCCTCGATAGTTTTTCTAGGTGGAGAATGATTTCGACCGTTTGGTCAATAGCTTCTTGTGGTAGCCATTTGTCGATGTCTAGGATTGATTCATCTAATTTTTGTACCCGGAATGGGTGTTTATTGATTTTCTAAATCTTTGAGTTTGAACGATGCAGATACCATGATATTGATACTGGTTTCCAAGTCATTAATCTCATCAAGTGTTAGAAATTCATATTCTTCTTCGAACAAGTTCGTGTAGAATTTTAAAACATTTGATTTGACGTTGGGTCGGTCCACTGTATGTTTTTTCGCGTTGTTGAAGTAGTGGATGAGCTCGTTATCGGTTGACTCATTTAATTGTTTTTCTAGCTCATTCATGAACTTGTGCAATGCTTTTTGATATTTAGTTAATTGTTTATTCATTTCAACCTCGTTTAAGGAAGGTGAGGGATTCGAACCCTCGTACGCTTTTACACGCCTAACGATTTAGCAAACCGTCCTCTTCAGCCTCTTGAGTAACCTTCCAAATTTGAACCCGCACCTTTCGACACCCTGTGCAAGTGCTCTTTCTGTATTTCAATCCACGCACGTAGACGATTGGGATAGCTGGATTCGAACCAACGCATGAGGGAGTCAAAGTCCCTTGCCTTACCACTTGGCTATACCCCATAACTACAACTCCGCTTCCGCTGTTAGAGGGCTTCCGGATTTAAACCGGAGTCGTTCATTTGAACGGTCAGCTATCTTCTCGCGCTGACTTGTACCACCTCGCTTGAGGGATAGGAATCGTCACCCTGCCAGCGCCCCCATGTCGCTATAGAGTTGTATATCCTCATTGACGGGCTCGAACCGCCGACACACAGATTAAAAATCTGATGCTCTGCCAACTGAGCTAAATGAGGACGCCCGTTTGTCTGAGGTGGGCGAGGCCTCTACCGTATCTTGCGCATAGATTTGGTAACGGGAGTTCTTTAATGTCATTCTCCAAATGACGATGTTAATTTATGGGGCGCAAATGATCCAAATGGTTTTCAGGGACCCCTTTGGCTGATTGTTGGCCAAAGCAATATGCATTTGGATCGCGTCCCGTAGATATAGCAGACGAGCACAGCGCTGTACTCATCTCTCGCCCCAGTCGCATCCGCAACCAGACTATATCATTTGTGTCTCTCGTCTATGAGTGAGACAAGTTCATAAACGATGCCCGCCGTCCAGACGGGCTTAGTTTTCTTGGTTTTTTGTCTTTTCGAGGTCGAGGGTCGGAAAACGCATTACGATGCAAAACTTACGCCTCGGTTCGCCCACAGCGTTAGTGCACTTGTGTGGGATTTGGACCGCCTGAGTTTTACGACATCATCGGGTTATTGGTCGTTTTATTTGATTAGCGGAGCTCGAACCCACGACTTCGGCTTCTTTGAAGGTGATTATTTGCGTTAGATATACTGTTCTGTATTAACAGTGACTAGCGAAATAAAAGATTTTTCAAAATCAAAATTCATTTTGAAATCCGTGTCATTTTTGAATGGATTGTTATTTAGTAAAGAAAGTTGTTCGATCTCAGACGCTTTAGGTAATTCGATATTGTTTTTAATACAATCAGCTAAGTTGATACCAAGCCAATCAATTGCCATATTCATAGCATCGTTTGAATCGTCCCCTTGAGTTCCTGATAATTCAGGGAAATCTGGAAAATGGATAAAATAATGAGCTTTTAGTTTGTCTGAATCATCATAATAAAATAAAGCAGGATACGTTAATAACATTAATTCACCTCTAATTTAATAGTCGTGGACATTGTAAGACTCGAATCTACGACCGCTCTGTTATGAGCCGGGCGTTCTAACCGACTGAGCTAAACGTTCTAAATATACTTGTGGCGGGAATTGCACCCGCAAGCCTGCCATTGATTGAGGCGACTGTTAATTCAGTACTTTACGGGGTTTGGCGAGCATGGCAACTCACTAGATAACTAGCTAAAGCACTGTCCCGATGTGTTTGCTTGGTTCCACCACACAAGTTTAAACAGCTTCTACAACAGTTTCGATATAATCAAGATCTCTACTGTCTCCACCGTTTAGCAACTGAGTTTTTATTGGTTTACTGAAAGGAATTGCAAACTAACTCTAAACCTTTTTGCACGTAATCTGCTTGAACGCAGCAAACCTCAACACTGTTTAATGACGGCTGTCGTCACCTCTTATCGCCGAGGAGCGTTGGTGACTCCGACCCTCACCAAGGTGCCTAAAACTCAGGGGTCTCAAGCGCAAACATAACGGTTGCACATTATGTTTGCGCCAAATAACTTAACAACCTTATTCAGATTGTTAAGCCGGAGAAGCTATGAATTATATTCATGCAATCTTTTTACCATGACTCGAGCAGGATTCGAACCTGCGACCCGCGGATTAAAAGTCCGCTACTCTACCAGCTGAGTTATCGAGTCTAAGTTCAAAAGTCGAAAAAAATCAACAGAAAACGACTTTTGATAGGGTTTGCACCCTAAGGAGGATGTGGGATTCGAACCCACGCGTGACATCGCTGCCACCTAGCGGTTTTCAAGACCGCCCCCTTCAGCCTGACTTGGGTAATCCTCCACAAAATCAATCACTATCTGTATTTAACCTTGGGAGATGGTCCTCCCAGATTCCGATGCCGATCTATAATCGCACCGTACTCAGGACAATTCCTTCAACCCCAACAAGCAAGTTGTTGGTTTGGGCACAAGTCTGTTTGCTTTGTGCGAAGATTTTGAGGTTTTTCGCTAACATGCTACTAAACTTCTTTTTATCATTCGCGGTTTAAGCGCTACTAAGACCATCGCTTTTGCTTTCTCTTCCTCACTGTTTTACGAGTGGTTGATTTGATTGATTGCTCTATCGGGTTTTGATTCATGTGTTTTACGGCACGACCCGAGTTTTAATGTCTTTTCTTTGACAAATCGGGAAGACAGGATTCGAACCTGCGGCCCCCTGGTCCCAAACCAGGTGCTCTACCAAGCTGAGCTACTTCCCGAAAATGATGACCCGTTTATCCAAGGTGGGTCAAACCTCTACCATATCCTGCGCACAGATTTGGTAACGCGAGTTCTTTTCGTGTCAGTCTCGAAATGACGATGTTTACCACAAGCGCGAGAGATGCTTGTGGCTATATGTACGTCCGTACCTTGACGAACAAGGTTCTAGGGCGCGATACCCACACGGACATATGACTCGCCAATCCTATTCGAATTGATGAGCTCAAAATTCTTCGTGAGGGCTTCGAACCCACGATGTTCCCGATTGTCGCTCGAATGCGACACCTAGCAATTATTCTGCACGGGAACTGTCACCCAGTGAGGCGTGAATAATCCACCTTCACATCTCTACCACGAAGAGCTCGATTGTCAAAAACATATCAGCTCTGCTATCACCCCTGCCATCCCCTGAGAACTAGATGCTCAAGTTTAGGGTTACTATTTAACGGAATTCCGGGCTGCATCCGTACATCACTGATAGGTGGGCAAATCCCACTCACATTTATCCGAGGCTGCGGGGACCTCAACAAATCGTTAGCGCTTTACGTTTGTTACGGTGGTTCTTTCTTTGTCAGTCCACAAATGACACAAAAAATCGTCCGACCCTGGTGTACACGGGTTTCGAGGTTGGACCTCATACGGACATTTTGTGACTCTAAATTGGAGCCACACAATCAACAGGCTTTCGCGACTGCCTTCTCTTACGCTACTATTTACGGGTTTTAGGGCGGTACCCGTACCTGTTACAGAGGACAAGCCTCTTCCAAAAATTTAGGTGCTATTCGCAGACTGCCGTGGTATAACGTCTGCCGTCAACGGCCGCTAGTATTTGCACCTACAGACTATTGCAAGCCAATCGGGGGAGAGCCCCTCAGAAACCGTGAATGCTTCAGACACTTGTCCTACTCCGCATCCACTCGATCCGCGCATGTCGTTACTACGGCGGTGATGACCTTTACGGTCAATTACATCTGGGGTCTATCCCCACAGAAGCAGTGAATACTTCGGGCACTTGCCGTACTTCATATTCACAGGAACCATGCATGTCGTCACTATGCTGGCGATTGCAGGGGTGGGATTCGAACCCACGACCTTCGGGTTATGAGCCCGACGAGCTACCAACTGCTTCTACCCTGCCTCAATTATATGGAAGGAGAGGGATTTGAACCCCCGAACCCGAAGGAACGGATTTACAGTCCGCCGCGTTTAGCCACTTCGCTACCCTTCCATGCGACCCTGATAAATTTATAAACCTCTCTGGGCCGAAACAATGCGTGACACCCTTATCACGTAGTGCTCGTGGCTTCCTTGACCGGAGATACACGCATTGTTGATACATCGTACGGGATTCGAACCCGTGTTGCAGACGTGAAAAGCCTGTGACCTAACCACTAGTCGAACGATGCAAATATATGTATTTCAATCCACGCATTATATGATGCGATACGAGTTTTAACGTCTTTTCTTTGACGGAACGGTCTAGACGGGACTCGAACCCGCGACCCCCTGCGTGACAGGCAGGTGCGCTAACCAACTGCGCTACTAGACCAAACAACGACGGTCTGCGTCGACCATCAAATTGGTGTATATCAACTACCACCCACTAAAGTAGGTGGTTTGTCCCTAATTTGAAGGTGGTCAAACAGAAGAAACTTCCTTCCACCTTCTTTGTTCCTTGAACAAAACATTTGAGACTTCTTTTTAGAAACGTGTTTCTAAATCCGCAGGTTGATAAGCTACGGCAATGACATACGTTTACGCATGTCTATTCATTTGTGAGCGAAAAAGCAGGTTTTCAACACCAGATACATACCATTTACCCCTCCCCCGATTGAAATCAGAGGTTTCCATCGTTAGAATATCTATATGAATGGTGACACTATTAAGGTATTCCCTCAACATTGTCATATTAAAAACGGGCACTAATTTTCATAAGGAGATATCCATGCGCAGAAGGTCCGCGCAAAGTTTAACGAAAAAGGCTTTTTTCATCTGACGTGCAGAAAAATCAAGAAACTTTCTTATTTAACGAGGAATCGTCCGTACCTCGGGTTTTTGTGTCTTATTCCTTGACTGTGCCCGGAAAAGAGAACTTTTACGTCACTCATGACGTGGTGGTCGCTGCTTTGATCGCAAAGCTATCAAAACTGACTACCAATGCCAACTGCGGGGCTCGAACCCACGACCCCATCCTTACCATGGATGTGCTCTACCTGCTGAGCTAAATCGGCAACAACGTGCGTCTACCGCACGAGGAGGCTCACATGACTCTTCGTCTGTCACTATCGCAGACTCTTCGTCCATGTTTGTGATATTAGTATATCACAGTTCTTGCAGATGCGCAAGCGAATTTCAATCCACGCACTCGTACAGGAGTGCGACCGCACGTTTCCGCTCGGTTCGTGGCCTTATTGGTTCTCACGTGGTTCCAATTATCCACTTGTCATCGTTCTCGATGACGGGACCTTTTATTTCACGTGAAAGGTCTGGTGACGCGAGTTTTAACGTCTTTTCTTTGACGTTTTGTTAAAATTTCTCGACCATTTTGACCGTGATTTTAACTTTGCCCATGTTTGTGTTATTAGTATATCACAATACTTGCTGATATGCAAGTGGACAATTAAAGATTTTCGAAAGGAAAAAGGGGTTTGGGGCAAAGCCCCATTTTAATGGTCTTTTGCGTAGGCAAAAGACCAAAAAAGATAAGAAAAACACCTTTCGGTACTTTCTTATCTCAGTATCAAGAATCTCTAAACTTAGAAGCCTTCTACGACTTCAACAGACAATCCTTTTTGCTTGTAAGCTTCCATGGTTTTCGCATCAAAGTGTACGTCACCGTTTTCTGCATTAAATAGTTTGTGAACACGAGCGCTCGAGACATTTCCTAATTTGTTGTCATGTTTGAACCAATAGAGGTCACGTACCGTCATGGAACCGTCTGGGCGGGCAGAGGATTGGTCATTTTCAAATAAGGTGCGAAGAGCTTCTTTGATGGATACAGCGTCTTCTTCCGTGAATCCTGTTTTCTCGGCAAGGTTAGGGCTAATACTACCTTTAATGATGTAGGTGGCCTTTTCGACATAGTGTTTCATACCCATGGTGTCTGAAGAGCGTCCTCCTTCAGTTTTTGCTTCCATACCATTGGTACTACGAGTGATTTGCATACTTGATACGGTGATTGGTTCGATGGACGTTGCCATACTGATAGACACGGGACCACGCACTCCGACAGACCGTCCTTGATAGGTAATGACTTGACCGAAGCTACGAATGTCCATCCAATAGTCACAAATGGTTTTGGCTACTTCTGCGTCTGGGGTTTTCTTGTCAATGTAACTCTCAAACCGTTTTTGCAAAGAGCGGAATTCATCATCGATGCGTTCATTTGCTTGGACAAAAACAGCATGTCCAAAGTCTTGGAGGCGGTTACGGATTTTCCGTTTGATAGCGACATCACTGATGAGACCATACCCTTCAGCGTCTGTACGTGGCATATTTCCTGATAAGGGGTCACCATTTGGGTTAGCGTTTTCGACATCAACAACAAGGACAAAGTCAATTTTATTTTGTAGGGTAGTCATATTATTTTTCTTCACTTTCTTTTTTGGTATAGTATTCTTGGATTTGGTTATTATATCCAAAGATAAAGTCGTAGTCTAGTGGTCTAGTAAAATCTGATGCATCTGATTGTTCTGACAAGAGGTTTAGAATTTCTTGTTTCTCCTTACTCAATTTTACAAATAAACCTGGTACTCGTTTTCGTAACAAGTCCTCGTAAGGTTTTACCTTATTTTCTAGTTGTCCCATCACTTTTGCAGGACGGGCTGTATAAGCTGTCCATAAACGGGTAGCATTGGTTTCACGGGCATTTTGTTGTCCATCAACATGGTAATATTTCTGCTTTTCAATCAGATCATAGATGGCGAGTAGACGACCGAACAAATAGCTGCGATTTCGCTTGGTGCGATCCAACATATAAGTATATTCCTTTCTATCCTCTTTGTGCAATACTCCAAGGCTAACAGCGACGACATGTTTCCACTGGTGTGGATACCTGTGCGGTGTGCGAACATTGTTTTTCAATTTTTGAATAACGGAGCGTGGCAGTGGTTTTCCTTCAATCAAACTCATCAAGATATCTTGATACAAAACACTCCTGAAGTTTTCATTGTCAAAGTCCAGATATTGGGCTTTTCTATCAATACCATAGGCTGTCGTGAGAACGGTGTTGATAGATGGGACACTAACTTTCACTTCACCCTGATAGGTAGCGGTCCAAGAATAGAGGTCTTTCCATTTTTCTAGGTTTTGGCTTAGTTTCGAACCGGTCAAGGTGTGGTAGTATTTAAGGCTTGTCCGTCCGGGTGCTGTTTTGTTCAAGATGGCCACATGATAAGTGGTTTCATCCGAAAATCGTTTGACTCCCGTTTTGACGGACTGACCGATATCCTTTGTAATTTGGTTCGGTTTCATTGTTCCAGTGTCGTTGTCTTCGATATCATCAAATAAATCATCAAACGTTTCCGGTTTACGAAGGTTGAGTCCGTGATTATAAATAGGATCATCATCGAACCAGGTCACCAAATACTCATCACCGCTTAGCCACGTCCCACTGTTTTTATTTTCTAGGAGGTACTTGAGCATAAGATGGATTTTCTCGGTTGTTTCTTGCCCAATATGAATGAGGTGTTCACGAGCTTCATTCTGATTGGCATATCGGCCCTTGAAAGTTTCTGGGTGGTTGCTGATAGAAATAAGTCCACTGCGCCCAAACACGGTACGGTGATTTCTAGCCATTGATTCCGTTTTTCCACTAATGTTGCAAATGTTTTGTGGCTCATTTGCGAGGACACTCCGCATATAAGCAATATAGGATTTGTGCAGGTCAACATAATCAGTGACGGACACATCTTTTAGTCCGTCAAACTGAGCAACAGTGAACTCAATGAAGACATCGCTCAAGTCGGTAGTTTTCCCGCCTTCGTCTATGACAACTAACCCTTCAAGAGTCGAATTGGGATACAGTTTACTAGCCACATTTTCAACGAAGTTCTCGTCATCGATAGCTGTAGTAAGGATGTCTAAAAATTCACGAACTTGTCCATTTGATGATAGGGTCCATTCCTCTAACCGGTTGTGAAATACCGAATAAGCGGCAAAGTCTGGTGCGTATGTTTTCAGCTTATCAACCAATGAATGAGGTTCTGGTTTTGCGGTGCGAGTGACAGATGCGGGTGTGACAGGGAAAATAATCCGAGTTCCGTCATCTAGCCACTCGGCATCAACCACTTCGCCTTGTTTGTTCAAGGTGACGTTTATAATGTTTTTAAAAGCTTTCTTGCTCTCGTGAAAGAGAGGTAACAAAACGGGTTCGTCTTTGTCTCCATGCTGGTCGACAAGTCCTTCTAGTTCTGCCCGCTCATAGGCTTTTAATAGGGATGAGAAAAAATCCATAAGCGTCCTTTCTATCGATATGTTTCATATTCAGCCAACTCATCGTCAACAGAACGAATTTGTAGGCTTGGTGTTTTGTACTGATAGCCTGTGATTTCGTTTCGAATTTCACAGTCTGATTTTGATTTAAAGGTGATGACACCGTTCACCATTTGTGTATGTGTGTAGTGAGCAATTAGGGGCATCTTTTCAACTTTTGGATAGGTAAAGGTGTGAAACATAATCCCAAAATCAATAGTTTCGCCATCATAAGCTGTTGTAGCCGTTTGGTATTCCTCCGCAGTAAGCGGTTCAATTGTGGCGTAGCACTCACGAGTGCCCAAAAAGGTATCACGGCGCCCTCCGACTTCGAGTGAGCGCGTCATGAGCTCTGTATGTTTACCCATGTGTCGGTCTTTCGTCAAATCACCACGAGAGAAGTTCCACTCAAAATGGAATTTGACTAGGTATTCCACCTTTCGTACATAAGCCATATAATTGAGGTCGGCCTTATAGTTACTAAGTAGGGCCCGTACTCCGTGTGATTCCGTTTCAATTGGGTTTACGACCTTTACCTCATTAACAACGTTGACAATGGTTGGTTTGTAATAAATGTTATCGACCACACCCTCCAAAGCTTGGCGGGTGGGTACTGGATAACTAAATTTTTCACCACCACCTTTGGTGGCAGGATTTGTAAAGAGAGCACGGTCTCCAACGATCCGTGCGTAAAAATACTGTGATTGTTCTTTCACTCTCTTTTCCTTTCTATATTCGATCCACGCACCTTATATGGTGCGATGTTTGGGCTGCACCAGCAGTGACAGTCCTTCGTATTTCGATCCACGCACCCATGAGGGTGCGATATGTGAAACAATTTATATCATTCTCCACATTTCTATTTCAATCCACGCACCCGTGTAGGGTGCGACTAGCCCAACTCTAAAAGTTATCTCAGTTGGCTCAATTATTTCAATCCACGCACCTTGCGGGTGCGACAATAGTGTATAATAGCCGTATGTTAGGGAATGTAATTTCAATCCACGCACCCCGTACGGGTGCGACATGATGGCACGACGGTCACGATGACATGGATATTTCAATCCACGCACCCATGTGGGGTGCGACTTGATGTACTCATTCATATTGGAAATATCAATCAATTTCAATCCACGCGCCCGTGTGGGGCACGACAGAGCATTACTGCCCCGCTTGTGGCCTCATTGGTTCTCACGCAGTTCCAAATATCCCACTGGTTATCGAACTTGATAACCGGACCTCTATTTTAACGTGAAAGGTCCAGGCACCCGTGTCGGGTGTGATGCTCTATTATCTGCATCAGTTTTTGTACTTCAATCCACGCACCCATGTTGGGTGCGACGAACTGGCCACCGCAAAGTGACTATCCAAAGAATTTCAATCCACGCACCCTTGTGGGGTGCGACGGGCTAGATAGGCGAAACTAGCTGAGCAAGCCCAAATTTCAATCCACGCACCCGTGTGGGGTGCGACGTATAATGTGGGTATAGGGATGCGTTAGCGATCAAATTTCAATCCACGCACCCGTGTGGGGTGCGACATCAAGTTGAGCAATCAAAAGTCGTTGGTTACCATATTTCAATCCACGCACCCGTGTGGGGTGCGACAGGGCGTCATTGCCCCGCTTGTGGCCTCATTGGTTCTCGCGCCTTCCAAATATCCCACTGTTGTTATCGAAAGTCGATAACTGAACCTCATTTTTAGCGCGAAAGGTCCGGGGTTTTGATGTGTGACGGAGATTCGCACTCATCAGAAAACTGAATTCTCTGGTGCACGTACGAGTCCGACATGTTCATTGTAATATCCTTCAGGTAGGATACGAATATCACCGTTCTGATAGGATTTGATGCAGGACAAAAGTTCATCACTAGGAAATACCTGGATGGTTGTCCGTTGTAGTTTTCTGAGGAGTTGTTTGATAGGGTACCAAACCTTTTTGATGTCATAGGTGAGGAGTTTTTCAAGTTCCTCGATATCGGCTTCATTGCGATAAGGTACAATGACACTGACCGTCTCCTCAGTGATGAGGTCAATGTTTTCTCCTGCGGTTTTAAAGGCTTGGGTCAAGATACCTTTTTGTACCGGTTGAAAATTATTGGTACTCAAGTAATCAAAAGCTGATTCACCAGGTTGCTCCAAACTATAGTCCATATCATAGGCATTGTTGGCATAATAGCTTTGATAGAAGGGTTGATTCAACTCTTCGAGTCGAATGTGTCTACCTCGCTCACTGAGCACAGCTTCTGCAGCTTTTTTCTTGGTTCTGATTTCCTTCAGCCGACCCACGTTTTCCTCTTTTCCATTCACCTTGATGAGGGTGACGCGCCCTTTATCCCGTAATCCTTCACGATTACACCGTCCAGCCGCCTGAATAAGGGAGTCGACTCCAGCATAAGAACGGATGACCCAATCGAAGTCGACATCGACACCCGCTTCAATCAGTTGGGTGCTGATACAAATGACCGGTTTTTCGTCTGCCAAATCCTTCTTGATTTGCGCTAGTAAATCCAAACGATGTTGGGCACATTGGTTGGTTGACAAGTAATAAACAGGTCGCTTGGTTTGGGTTCGAACCAATTCGTAGAGACGGTCTACAGCCTTTTTAGTGTTTAAGATTGCTAAGGTCGATGTCGTACCATCTGAAATAGCCCTTGCAATTTCTTCGAGTTGATGGGGTTCATCGCTCCATTTCTCAACGACTGTTCTATCAAATTGTGCCCTTTCTTCTTGGCTCAATTGAATGAGGTCTGCGTCTTCACCGTGAGTTCCTCCATATTGAATAGTGTGGAAGATATGTTTATCATCGTATAATGGTTGTGTTGCGGTGCAAAGCACTAATGTGACGTTCATCACCCGTGCAAGAAAATTCGCCATCAGATTAAAGAGGTGGGTCGTTTTGATAGGGAGTGATTGAACTTCGTCTAAAACGAGAACACTATTTGCTAAATTTGAAAATCTCCGAACGTTATTGGCTTTGGTTTTGTACAAGGTTTGAAAAAACTGAACCATGGTGGTGAGAATGATCTCATCGTCCCAAGTATCCATACAATAGCGAGCAAGCGGACTATCATCTCGTTTGATGATGTTGGAATGATGTTCGGTAACACCTTTGTTTCCTATCACCTTTCTGACATTTGCTGCATTTTGCTCCAAAATGGATAAGAAGGGCGCCGTATAGATCATTTTCTTCTTACCCTGATATACCATCTGGTGGAATGCATAGCGCATGCTGAGGTTGGTTTTTCCGGCTCCCGTTGGCAAATCTAGTCGATAGACCCCAGCGGTGTCTAGGATACTGCGTTCTTTTATGGTTTCTGCCAAACAGGTTCGAATATGATTGAGTGGCGTAGTCGGGTTTTGGAACCCCGCGTATACACCTTCAATTTTGTGCAAATACATATCCCTATGGTCTTCGGTTGAGGGTTCGATGACGGTTTCATAGGCGTTGATGGTGTCCAGAATATCCGCGTTCTTTAAATAGGATAGGTATAATCGAACAAATTGAGCTTGATAATAAGCATCTTCGACTCGCGTTTTGGCATTTAGTTTTGTAACCGCTTTCTTATACTCATTATATGCCTTTTCTAGCAAATCGTCAAGGTCCCTATAGTCATACTCAATCAAATAACCCTCTAATTGATGGGCATATTGCTCCACTGTCGCATAATCGTATCCGTCCTTTAAGAGCAATCGCTCGTATAGTTTGTTTCGCGCAGGACTTGTTGCGTTATACACATCAAATAAGCTGTGATGTGCTGCGATGACATACGTGATAATATCTACAAAGGGTTCATGACCGAATAATGCTTTCGCTCTGGTGAATAAGTACCTCGCTCCAGCATAGGAATGGTCGACATGCATCTCCGGTTCCTGCTTTAGTTTTCGTTGAAATTTTGGATCCGCTTTCCCCAAGTCATGATACAAACCCAACAAAAAGAGGACATGGCCTTGACCGATGTCCTTTGCATGTTCACGAGCACTCTCTGCTACATTATAGGAGTGGCGGGCCAGGAGTTGTTCTTTGGTACCGTCTTTATGTGCTAGTACTGTCATTTGTTTTGTCCTTGTATTGGTGTGGTGAGCGTCTTTTCTAACGACCACCCAGCTTTTAGGCGATTCCAATATGCAGATTTAGTTATTCCGTATGTGTCGATCAACTCCTCAACGTTTTCGTAAACATTTCCTAAATGGTCTTTAATGATGGTACTTCGTTTATGTACCGGTGTTGTCAGTGTTTTTTCCAGAGACCACTTCAATTTTCGCAACCGTTGTGCGTAGGCTGAATGTGTTATGCCATAGTGCTTTAACATGTCCGCAAGTGTTTTGAATTGGTTACCTTCATGGTCTATCACACAAGATGACCCAAACCCGCGTTCCGGGTGACGTAAATAATCTAGGAAATCACTCGGTGATAAGGTTGCTCTTGCACGCTTCAGGGTGGAATAGCCTATCCCGTAACGTTTGGCCATTTCCTTCATGGATTTGAATGTCTCTCCATCTAATCCTGTGTAGATGCGTTGTCTGGTTAGAATTTCTTCTATAGAGTAACCCCGAGCTTTCTGTCGTATATATGCGTGGTAATTGATACCATAATGGTTGCAAAGTGCCATGATTGATGGGTATTCGTTACCCAAATGGTCAATGACTGGCTTATTGGCCCGACTCGGCTTCAATGCCTCTTCTAGCGATTTTCCTCGGCGCAATCGACTCAAACAAGTTTCCGGTAAAACTTCGTAATGGCGACACATCTCACCAAAGGTTCGAAAGGTTTGCCCCAAATGGTCGGTCACAGGTCCTTTTGGTTGTTCGTAAGGGATGTTTACCGTTTCTTTTGGTGTTAAAGCTTCTCGCACGGTCTTTCCTTCTTTTCTTCGTTTACGATAGGTACTATAGCCGATATTGTGCGCCTCGCACATCTCTTTGAGTGTTGTATAGATATTCCCGTCATGATCCATCACACGTTTTAATCTTGTTCCTGCTGGTTTAGTTAGGCACTCTTCGAGTGGGTATCCTGCGTCCCTACGGCCACAATATATCGATGTTGTAACTCCGTAGGCTTTACACATTGCATTGAGTGATGGGTACCAGTTACCTAAATGATCTTGCACGCGTTTTCGTTTGTGTGCGATACCTGTGGTGAGTGCCTCTTCAATACTAGCTCCTGCTCGCTTACGCCTATAATAGGTACCTTCTTTTATACCATATGCTTCACACATAGCAGGAACAGATGGATAAGGGTTTCCTTTATGGTCATATACTTCTTTTCTTTTTCTTGTGTAGGTCGCCACAGGTGTTGTTAAGGCGTCCACCTTCGACCATCCCGACTTACGACGTTTCTGATAAACATACAGTTTGATTCCGTAGTGTTTACACATGTCTTTGATGCTTCGGTATTTATTACCTTCGTGGTCTGTTATTTGTTTCATTGTTGACCCCTCCTTTCTTATTCCATGTAAGCTCCGGCTTGGATGTCGATGGGTTTGTTTAGTTGAGCGACGTCAATATTACCATTGGTATCTGTCGCAATGGATTGAGCCAAAGCATAATCATCGGTGATACCTACGATGCGCGTGTCTGTCACATATAGGTCGTCAGCGAAGTCTGCAATAACAACAAACAGTGGCTCTTCTATGATGTTCTTTTCGATGAGTTCATCCATTGAAATAAAGTCTGAAACATCTTCGTAGTTAAAGTAATTGAGGAAGATTTCCCTGTCATTGTTTCCGACTAATGTGATAAGCTCATCTTCGCCGATTTCGATAATGATGTCTTTTAATTTACATTGCAAATAATTGCTTTCTTTGTCGGGGTGTTTCAGAATCCATTTTAAGAAGTTTCCGATATTGAGTCCGACATTATCTCTTTCAATTTGTGTTCTCATTGATGACCTTCTTTCTTAAAATCTGCAACATGGTGGAGCACTGATAGCTGATATAAACGGCTACGATTATCTTCACGCAGATAATCCTCCATTAATTGTCGTGGTGTTGTTTTATATCCTGGTGCGTCAAGAACAATAACTTCGACGTCTGGATAGGCTAGTGAGTTCAAAATGGCTTCTTTAAGTGGTTGCGTGTCACTTAATTCTAGCAGTTTCTTTGTGTCCAATACCCGTTGATTGATACTACCAAACATTTGGTTTTTGGTTTTCAGCCGATAAATAAAACGCCCGTCTACAATGTAGTCTAGTTGTTTGAGCATGTCCTTTTGCTCTTCATAATCATCTTTTCGCCACCAGTCTTCGACGTCAAACCCTGTCCATGAACAGATGGTCACCTCGGGGATTTCAGAACGAATTTGTTCTATGATTTCTTTTGTATCTTCGATGTTTTCAGGTACAAGTGGGTCTCCACCCAACAAACTCAGGTTAGGTTTCATACCTCGTTCTATCAGTTTTTTGAGTGCATCAATAATTGCGTGCGCCGCCTTCTCGTTCTCCCAGTAGAGTTCTTCTTTTCTCTCCCAGGTCGATTCGTTCCAACAACCTTTACAATGGAATGAACAGAAATTGAAAAATACCGACACGACCGGACCTTGTCCGAAGTCGTTGTCGATATCAAATTGATTTATTTGATGAATGTATGCCATCTAGTTCCTTTCTACAAATGGATTTTTCGCAGAATCCGTTCGAGGATGCGAATGTAATTTTCATCATAAATGATATGGATACACGGTTTAATATAGCTGCCGTCGGGCTGCGCACCACTAACAACCGTTACTGCGTAACAAGGTTTCCCGAGGTTGTAAGCCACATATTGACCTGCTACTTTAGCTCGGTCAAAGGTTGCGAACTCCATGACGACATGAGCCATATGACCGTTGTATTCTTGGCTCAGTTCTTTTGCGATGAACACTTCGACTTCATCACGAACGGAGTCATATTTGCGACTCGTACGGTCCATATGAGCATACAGATTTTTGAGATGCTTGGCATCATGGACAATATTACTATGAATTTTCATAGACAGTTTCCTTCTTTCTTTTTGTACTTAAACATTTAAACGCATGGCCCGACTTGCACGGGCTGGCTTTCATAGCGCACACGTCACACGGTTATTCACCGTGTAGTTCAGCATAGGAGGCTTGACCCAGCTGACCACGTTCGACTCCATGTCGAACACGTTCTTTGATTTCTGACCACTTACCGTCGTTGACAGCTTGTACGCCAGAACGTTTGGAATAGGTCAAATACCCACATACGCGTTCGACAACTAAGATGTCTTCGCTTCCGCAATTGTCGCAGGTCATGAGGAAGTCCCCATGTTCGCCACATTTTTCGCAGACAGAGCTGATGACATTGACACCAAAGTACATGCCTTGGCGCATCGCATAGTTGACGATAGCTTCGAGTGAAGCTGGTGATACACCATAGTTGAACTCGGCGTATGAAATGTGTCCACCTTTTGCGATGTTATGGAATTCTTTTTCGTAGTCGATTTTATCAATCGCACTTGAGTGAATCCATACAGGTTGGTGGAAACTGTTTGTTAGGTAGTCACGGTCTGTGACACCTGGGATGACACCAAATTGTTTGGTGAGCAATTTTTCCCACGTGAACACGAGGGATTCGGCAGGTGTGCTATAAAGCGCATACGGATGTTTATCCGTTTGACTACGCTCGATGCGAATACGATTCACATGTTCGAGGAAGTCAGCTTGCATCTGCTTGCGGTCTTCGTCTGAGAGGTTTTCCCAACCAGGTCCGACCATAGCATTGACCATTTCGTATAGACCAGTGTAGCCGATAGACGCTGTTGCACCGTCTAATAGGCGTGAGTCTTTTACTTGTTGGTCTGGGCGAATACGTTGCCATGCACCACCTTCGCACCAGAAGAGTGGGTTGGAAGATCCGTAAAGGTTTCCGACACGTTCGTATCGCCAGTTTTGAATATCGAACACCATGTTGCTGTATTTTTCAACAAGGGCGTCGAATTTTGCTTTGTCGAAGTTGCCTTCAGCGTCACGCGCTTCGAGAGCAAACTTGACAGGGTTGATGGACACGGCACCAATATTGAATCGACCATCGGTAACGTCTTTACCGGTTTCGGGGTCGATAAATGGTGAGAGGTGTGCACGGCACGTGTGATTCCACTGTCACCAGTGGCACTGACTATATCATCAAGTTGTTTCACTTGTCTTCCGCTTCGGTGTGGATTCAAATCACACCTACATTAAGGAGATTTTCTCCGCCGCTACATTCATCACGGCTAGTCGATACAGGTTCTATTATGATTTGACTAATTTGTAGTTCTTTTTGATTACATCGGGTGTATGGTTTACCCAAGCGCTTACTGTGTGGCCGTGTTTATAACCTAAAAATTCTGCACAATCAGTATGTGATTTAAACGTATGTTGTTCGTGTGTCACTATATGTTCAATCGTAATAGTTCTAACATTATGAGGTGTTTTGCCAAACATTGGGTTTTTGTCGCCTATAAAGGGTGAGCCATGGATTCGCATTGGATTTTTATCACCTGTTTTAGCTTGAGATAGTTTGTTTGACAATGCTTCTCGGTCTTTTTTATTAAATCCGTGATATGTATCACCGCCGTGACCACCTTTAGCAATATTATAACCTTGTGTGATTGTGTTTAATTTTTCAATCCAATATTTTTCTCGTGCGTCTAGTTCTGATTGCGGTATTTTGTCTTCGATGATTGTTAGTTCGAAATCATCAAATCCATATTGTTGCAAGTCATATTGTAATGAGTTTGTTTTTGGATTTTTAATTTTGTCATGTTTGTGTTTTCGTAGACGGTTTTTTAGGTTAATGGTTTGTCCTACGTAGCTTTTGTGTGTTGTTTTTGATGTTAGTTTGTAAATTAGTCCTGTTTTCATAATAGTTTCCCACGGTCTCATCTTTAGACATTTCACCAACAACGCTTCCAGAGTTGTTTGTTTAAAGACCTAACCGTTAGCTAGATTTTCTAACCCTCAGTGAATCATACTGAGTTCAAAAGATTTTACATGGGCTGTCGATTTACATCTACCCATTGGAGCGATAGTTTGTCCGCTACGTTCGTAAACGTCACGGCGATAATGTTCGCCTTCGACATCTTGTGCATCAAAGCTGAGATAGTCAGGATAAAGCTTTTTAGATGAACATTCAAGACTTAATTTGTATAAGTCATAGTTTGGTGAATCTGGATCACCATTAATTTCGCTTCGGTACATGAAGACAAGTTTAGGGAAGACATCGCGATTGTCTGGTGACATACGGTCTTCTAGGATGGCGCGTGTGATTTCACGTCCCCATTTGCTAGTGTCCATGCCAAAGCTGATGGTAGTAAACATGTTGGTCCTTTATTTTCATAAAGGCATAGACTATATCTTAGGTACGATGACCTGAGCGCTTCCATTTAAGGGATTCTCACCCACTGCGTATCAATAGCAGCCGTACTTCTATTGTGGACTTTCACCACCCACTACGGGAATAGTCGTTACACGTTCTCTTATTGGATGTTAAGAGTTTCGCACGGGATTACCTCTGTCCAAGATTGGAGTTAGGCTCTCTTATCAGCATATTCGTCCTCGGTTGAGGTTACATTTTTATCTTATTTTTGCTTTGCCCGTTAGCCTTCGTTCGAAGACACCCTTGATAGGTTCACTTTCGTTGGCCCCTTATTTAAGGCGTTTGGCCCAACGCATTTTGCGTTTGCGCCAGTTCGTAGGTGTAGCTTTGTACACCTTGTTTGATCTCTTTGAGTGTTTTATCGGTTGCGTAGCGTTCGGCGTCTTGAATACCGTATTCTTTGGCATCGTTTAAATAATGCTGATATGATTTTTCAGCATACGGAGCCAAGGTGCTGTCAATATGATTGACAGTAAAACCCAATAATGTTCCTAATAGAGCGTCAATCTATTAGCGTGAGCGAATCACTGCTTACCCTTTCAGACAAGTTCAGATTAAATCTTCATCCTATGCGTATAGGAGCTACATTTTTCTTCCGTCAATGACTTACGGATTTACTCTCCCTCAAGGAGATAATCGTTGGGGGTGTGCCATGGATTTCTCTTTAGGTCACGTCCCTGCTAAATGCCCATTGTTTGCGAGGGTTAGCACCACACGTGTGGCTTTTATTTCAGCTTACCTCATACTCAATACTTTTTTCCGTCTTTCGACAACCGTTCAGCTTAGCGTTTCCACTTACTGTTTAGGTGATTGCGTCTTTAGGGTGTCGCAAGCATTAAATGTAGGAGCACGCACTCATTACTGAATGCGCGGGTCGTTTCTTACCAAATTGGTTCCCGGACGCTGCGATTGTTACGCTTGATAAAATATCAAAGGCTGATGACACATGTTTTGGTTCATGTGTCGTTTTGTTGTTGATTCGGAAGGCATAGAACCCATCTTCGTGTTCTTTATCCTTCATCAAGTGCTCTAAGTCAAAGAGGTCACAATTGAATGTATCTTTATAGAGATCACCCAAATCCGCTTGGGTGTGAGCTGACTATATCATCATCCTAGTCGTTACGTAGGATGCCGCATTTTGGCTATTACACGATTTATCTTGTTCGAGTCTAGAACAAGCACGAACCTGTTTATTTCACCAGGGGCTACTCTACTCGGTTCTTCTCTATGAACCAGTTATTCATAGATATCCTTTCGATAGTCGATTAACGTTTATGAAATTTCATAAGTCGCACAGGATTCTTTCGTTCCCTGTTAGCCGTTCCTTTCATTATCATTTCCTATAATTACTGTGTCGTAGGAACGACACCCCTTCAGCCTTTTGGCACGGGTTAACGCGGTTTTCCATAGTTCGTTACCGAACTAGGCCACAATTTGTTCATGGATATAAATGTAACCTTCTTCGTGAGCCTTCAACCATTCAGGGTTCAAGACGTGACGCATGAGTTTTTTCATGGTCATTTCGTTGATGAGCGCTGATTTAGTTGAAATCACTTGCGAATCTTTGTTGGCATTTTCGTTGTATGAACCGAAGCGCAAGCCTTCCGCCTCATTTTGCAATTCATGAAATGCGGTCGCTCGGTCACGTTGAGCCTGCCAGTAACGTTTGTAGGCTGTATAGGTTGGCAAATCAACCTTTTTCAAGCCTCCCATGACGAAGCGATGGAGATCGCTTGTTGCAACAGTGTCATGGTATTTGGATGTATCGAGCCAGTGTGCTACTTCCGACAATACATCATGTAATTGTTCATCAGTTAGTTCTTTTCCGATGGATTTTGCAGCCTTTTGACAGGCGTCTTCGATGTATTTGGCGTCGAAGTCGGACACGATTCCGGTTTTCGATACAACTTTCAATCGATTGAGGTCAGAAACCTTCAATGATTGTTTTTGCTTATGATAGTCTTCGTAAGCTTTTGCAACATCAGTATTGACTTTGCGAGCCGCTTCGATAGCGGTAAAGTGCAAGTCTTGTGGAAGAAGAACGGATTGAGCTTCAATGTGTTTGTACACTTCAGTCTCAATTTGTTTGAGTTCATCATCCGTGAGAGTGTAGTCGATGTCTGATGCGGCAGCCTGCAAAGCTACCAACAACTTCGTCATAGCGAACGGTTCTACCCGACCGTCCTTTTTGACGACTTCAATGTTTGTTAGCATGTAGCCAACACTCCTTCCTTTATCGCGGGATACGGGTCGTCCTTCGCGAGTAATGGTGTTTGTGTAAACACAAACAATGACCGTGGTTTCGCAACTTTCGGTCACTATTATTATACCATGTCTACACACCTTTTTGCAAGGTTCAGTCCTATGGATTTGGTGTTCGGTCTTGTTCGGAAAACCCGAACATTTCGTTTGATTTGGTGATGATTTCGGTCATAACGTTCGGACATTCCGAATAATAGGTCCAGATAGTGTGCTCAAGGCTCAGAATATGAGTGATTTCGAACCAAAACCCCTCTTTTTGGGCCATTTGGAGAAAATTGGATTCCAATTTGGATTGAATGTCAGCGCTTACAACCCTTGGTATGACTGACTTTCTCTTCTAACTCTTCATTTTGGAAAAAAAAGTAAGAAAAATTTTGAAGAGTGGTCAGAAAAAATTTTTTTTGTGAAGTCGATGCTTTGATGTTCAAATAATCCTAAATCGCTTCATACCGGGTTCTGTTACCGCTTTCAAAAAATCCAATTTTCAATCCAAAATCGTCCAATTCACAAAGTTTGACCTTTTTCAGGTTTGGTTAATGTTCGGAATTTACCGTATCAGGCGATTCTTTGTGTTTGTTCAGATTTGCGAGCGCTCGTCGAATTCCTTCCTCAACCATAGGTTTAATTGGTGTTCCGACAGGTACTGATGAGTGTTCAATCACAAACGATTCACCTATGCATTGCACTTCCGTTGTAGGATTGACTGCGAAGGTGAGCGTTTCATCGAGTGCAAACTCAATACTCACATCTACAAAATGGAAATCTTTTGCTTTACGCAAGGTGACACTACATGGTTTGTTATGTGGATAGGTGAATGTTGCAATAGCTGTGGTTGTCCGATTCAAGTCGATTGGCTCCACAAGATCGATGTTTTCATTGACTAACCACGTGATAAAGGTTACCTGACTCGAAAGTCGTTGTAACCAACCTTCTACATCATAGGTGTCAGGTTCTACGCTATCGATGATCGCGATTACTTTATTAGACGTTGTGAGTTTAACGTCTCGAATCTCACCATCTTCGTAGTCCATAACCAAGACGAAATGGTTTTCTTTGATCCATGGATGGGTTTCCATCAAAGATTCCAACCAACTTTCAATATCTTCTTTTTGTTCGCGTGCATCTTTTCGTAGTTCAACTTTGACCTCGTTGATAAGCTCTTGGTCGGTAACTTCTTGCAGTGTAATTCGAAAGAAGCTGCAACCGTCAACCTGCCGCCCATAGTTTTCCAAATGTTCCGCGACATCCGGTTCGTATACCTTACCATCAATAACAAAATAATCGGGAACATCTGGGAAGAGTTCTTCTTCCTGCTCTTCTGTCAAATCAACCATCCCCATTTGATTTTGGATGGTGTGGTAACGAATATAGGTCTCGTCGTTCCAAATTTGGTGAATTTCGTCTACTGTTTTGAATTCTCTAACGTCCATTTTAGTTTCCTTTCTGTACGTCTGATTTATTGATCTGGTAATACTGCCCCTTGTACTCAACCTGATATTGGTTTTTGGTTTCACTGAGTACATGCACCGTCACTTTGTCTTTTAATGCATCATTACGTAAACTGCGTTTAAACTGAATGAGGTCACCCTCTTTTTCCACGATATAGGCTTGTTCGACAGTTAATGATTTGCTGACGCCTTCGTCTCGCAACTGAAGTAGTCCAATAAGTGGGATAATGAGTGAGCCAATCATGGCCAACGCTAACAATGTACGTACTGTATAGTTTACGTCTTCGCGCATCGCTTTAAGATACATAATGAAGGCCACAATAAATAAGAGGGTTCCTAGAATGATGTTTCCACTAGCTCCGCTATTATGTTGCAAAAATGTATACATACAATCAATTTCCTTTCTTACTTTCCTCGAAAAGTTTCTCGAGTGCTTTTTTGTTTTCGGGTTCTTCTTCGTCGAAATAGATTTTGACGACTGGTTCTGTGTGTGTTGTCATCGCAAAACCAAAGAACTTCGCAGTCCAGGTTCGTTTTCCGTATTCTATCTTATCAACGGTTCCCGTCTTATCACCAATGATTTGGTAATACTTAACTGTTTTGGTCAGTTTGGCTTTTCCTTTGGTCGCAGTCAAGGTGTGATTTTTGTCCGATTTCCCCACCTTTTCTACTTGTTTACCTCCAGCGTAGATTTCTCCATTCGTTTCATAGGTTACGGATGCGCCTAGATTATTTGTATAAACGGTTTTGACTGCATCGGTATAAGGGTGTTCAGCCGGGTTATTAGCGTTCGAAAACGAAAGTATACCTAGGATTGTGAAGAATGTCAAAAAAGATAGTACAACAATACTCATAATTGTATATAGTACATAGTCGTTATTTTTTTTTACCATTCATCTCTCGATTCATCAATATCCCTATTGTTACGACAGATATAATCATAGTTGCTACAACCACAATCAGTACCCGAGTCATTTGTTCTGTCAGTTCCATCCTTAGTCCTTTCTATTGTTTGTGTCTAACAAGTCATCAAGTTCCTTTTTGTCTTTAGACTTGTCTTTTGTGAAGTAAATTTTTACTACTCGGTCTTTATTGCTTGCTATTTTCATCCCTAAGTCTTCGAGGTACCACTCACGGGTACCGTATTCGATTTTGTCTATAATCCCTGTCGTGTCACCAATCAATTCATAGGCGCCTACTTTCTTCGTAACGGACGCTTCATTCTTCATAACGGTCAAGGTTTTGTCGTTATGTTTTGGATATACTCGGTAAAAGACCTCAAATTTTGTTTCGGTTTCGTTCATGTGTTTGCCACCAGTAAAGATATTACCATCAGCCATGTAACAAACCTTTGCGTCGATACTGTTTGTATAAATGGTTTTTACGGTATCCTTGTGGGGAGCATCCGATAACGCTACCACGTTTGGTTGTTTCGATACCACGGTGAAAATTAGTGATGCGGTCATCGATATAACGCACGATACGGTGGTGAGTTTGGCGGTCCATTTTTTCGCTTCACCTTCTGTATACAAATACCAAAGGGCCAGTGATGCTACTAGTAGACCTAAAGTCAATGTCATAGACATGCCATATAATTCTTTGAATTCTTCTGTTAGGTGCATGGGCTGCCTTTCTATTCATACTCGGATTCTCGTTAAGGTCAGCAACTTCGTAAATGTCTTTGACATATGTTCGAGGGTGTTTTCGCTCAATCGCATATCCATCGGATGATTGGACGTTGGATGATACCAGTTCCGAATTGAGGTACATAAAACCATTTTCAATTTCCTCTGAATTGAGCTCGTTTAGTTGCTCTAAGTCGTCAGTTGCGTAAACATAAGTGGACACATCATGCGTCACTTCGGTCAGCATAAAGTGTTCGTTGAACCGTTCCAGTTGTTCTTTGGTGAGTTTTGTCATTTCATTTCCTTTCTAATTTCGTTCGTACCAGTAAATATGTGTGAAGTTGTCCAAATAAATCTTAGGATACGGTTTGTCCATGTTTGGTACGATGGAACTTTGATATATCACTCCATCTATTTCTTTGCAGAGGTATCCATATCCGTCATAATTTGTATCATAGTAGGCGTCGTCCAAGGTGCGTAAGATACCATCTGTGCGCGTTAAAGGCGCTAGCACCCTTAATCCATTTTCCAGGTTCGTTCTATCAGCAACAAATCCGTCCTCAATCAGTTCGTATCGATGAACTTGTGAATATTGTAATTCTTCGTCTTCCCGATGGAGTTCGCTGTAGGATACAGACTTGTAGAAAACAAAACCTTCGTTTAAAAACACACTCTCCGAAAACATCAAGAGAATTTCTTCTGCCAAGTACGGACAATACATTTGGTGTTCATTATTTACGTCTGTGCTGTCAAAATCCCACGAAATTTTCACAACCATACGTCCGTCGTTTTGATTTCGTCCCAAATAGGTGACGTTGAAGTCTAATTGTTTCGTGTCGGTATGGGGTCGAAATCCGGGAGCGTATTGATAAGGTTTGTCGGAATCACCTGGGCCAAATAGCGCAAGGTTCTGTGAGGAGTCGTCACGATAGATCGGAAAAAGTTTGTTGATGACGGATGTTATATATTTGACAAGTGCATCACCGTCTGACGCTTGGTTGATATCGATAAGGAATGACTGTTCGATTCCAACCGTTTTTTCCCCATGCCGACTACTTTGCTTTTCCATGATAATCCGATTTGTGCATTCTTGCATTTCAAGCCATACGTCATCGGCGCAGAGAGCTAAATAAATTTCTCCATTGATATGTTCGACCATGTAGCTTCCTTTCGTCCTTCAAAATGGTTTAATACGTTCGTCATAAACGAAATTAGTTCTTGTTCGGATTTGACGGTTTTTGAGAGTTGCAATTCCATATGGTGAATTGACCAATTTGTAATTCCGTGTTTTTCGAGCCACTTTACGTCTTTGCTGTCGAATTTTTTGAAGAAAATAATATTTGCTTCGACATATTGGTGGTCTACGTTGCGATTATGATTTTGTTTATAGAAATCAAAGAAGACCTTTCCGAAATGCATGGAGAGTTGTTCGTTGTATTGTTCGACATGTTGAACTTTTTGTGGTAGTTTTTCGGCGATGGTTTCTAATTGTTCTTTTGTGAACATTGTTGATTCCTTTTCTATTTAACTTTGTTTTCGACACCGATGACTTGTTTGAGCAAGTCGATAATGGTTTCCTGTGTGAGTAAGTGCATTTGATATTCGTTCATGAGAACACTCACATTTTTTCCGTCAAAAATAATTCGCGCTTCAAGTGCTAATTTTTTCGGTTCAACTGCGACGGTAAATTGATAGGCGTTGTAGCCTGAGAATTGTGAGGTTTCCGTTGGTTTTAATTTAATAAAACCTTCGTTATCAAAACGTTGATAAGGAATTTTGGCTGTGAATTTATTGGATAGTGCTTTTCTGAGCATGTCAAAAATTCGTTCTTGTAATACGAACTCTTTGATAGCATTCGCGAGGTTTTCTGTTTGTTGTTCGCGTTGTGCTAGTTGGTTGAGTTGTTCAGCTAATGTTGCCATAAGGTGTTCCTTTCTATTACACGACCTCATTTTCGAAGAATGAAATGAGTTCTGCATATTCTTTAGTGATTCGAATGTTCATTTGATATTGTCTCAGACCTTTAGTTCTTGCTACACGTAGATCGTTCACAAAATCTTGATAAATATCTAGTTCTACTGGTGGTTTGAAGGTCGGTGCATCATACTGGAACACCGTAATGACCGCGGCTCTGGCAGAAAACTCTTCGATTTCAGCTGCAAGATCGTTAATATGTTTTTGCATTCGTTCGATTGAAGGTGTTCCAGCCTTCATTAGTTCTGCGAGTTCACTCGAGGGTTTACGATAATATTCTGCAACCATTGTTTTCACTTCGATATAACAGTCATCCACTTTAAAGTCAATTCGAGACGATCGTAGTTTCTTTTCCTTTGTGATTTGTTCCGAAATAGAAAGAATCTCTCGAACTTTAGGTTCGGTCAGAAACTGTTCTACATATCTGTTTGATTGAGTTTGATTGATTCCCATGTAGGTTGCGCCATCGTCAAGACTGATAGCTTCTACGGTGTATCGAGTTTTACGACCCGTATTTTCGCTGTGGTCGCTCAAATAACATTTCAAGTTCTGCATATTTTTTCGACTGAGACCGGCAATGGTTCCGCCCGAAGGACAATGAGCTTCGACAATTTGATTGTCGATTTGAACATTGAAGATGAATCGATTCGGTCTAGATAAGATTAGACCGTCGATTAATGGTTTGTCAAAAATTAGTTTCATATCGGGTTCCTTCTATTCGTCGTTATCAAGTCCGATGATGGTTTTTAATGACTTGATGATTTGTTCTTTTGTGAGTTCGTTTGTGATATATCGTTCAGTATAAACATTTGCGTTATTATTTAACAAATCAATGTGTACTTTCAAGAAAGGTTTGATATATTCTGGATGTTCTATATAAAATTGATATCCTAACCGTTCTGTATCAGGAGAGAAGTCTTTTGGCTCTAAGCGTGTAAAACCATTATTCATTTTGGCAGTAATTCCGTTTAAGGCGGCTTTGTGGAGCGTGTTATAGACATCCGGTTGCATGACTAGTTCTTTGATAGCGTTTTCTAGTTCTTTTGTTTTTTGTTGGTCATCTTCTGCTTTTTTCAGTTCTTCCACTAATGTTGACATATTGAAGTTCCTTTCTATTTAATGTCGATCATGATTTCTTTTAATTCACTATCGAAAGCTTCGCGCCATTCATCACGGTCGAGAACCTTGTCAACGATTTCGAATACGGTGCGCTCGTTGCATTGTTCGAGAATGCTTGCTAATAATTGTTGAATAAGCATAATTTGTTTGACGGTGATTGTTGATAGTACAAAGTCTTGTGGTAAATCGTCTAGATTTGTACGAATATCTTGTTCGTAAGCGCCATGTTCATAAGCTTCGAATATTGTGTCCGCAAGGCATTCTGGCCAAGGTTGGTCTGTGAGTTCTTTGATATCGTCCTTGCAGTCCTGATAGAATAGTTCAGCTAAGAATGCAACGTTTTCAAGAACAAGCGGTTCGTCTGTTTCAAGCGCTTGTTGGATAACTCCTGCTAGTTGTGGTGCTGTGAAAATATAAGTCATGAGGGTTCTCCTTTCTATGGATTGATGGTGAATGCTTCGTCGCGATAGTGTGTCATATGCGTTTTTCCAGTGGAAACTCTATATGGTACTTGTACGCTTGTGTTAATGGGTTCGGTGTGCGGTACGATTTGTGTCCATTGGTATTCTGGTTCGTCTCGGCGATGGATGTTATCACCCTTGTTTAATTTATCAGCTGTTTCTATCGTGATGGATTTTCCGCTTCTGAGGATGTAAGTTCCTTTGTAGTAGGTTTTTGTTAAGACGGATCCGTTGTTGGGTAGCTGATGGTTATGAATTTGCTCAAGACTAAATCGGTCCTGATATTCTTCACCGTTGGTTAACTGGTAACGCATGATAAGTCCACCGTAAATGTTTGATTCGTCGAATGTTTCATATTGGGCTTTTAGATTACTTATTTGAATATGGTTTTCTGTAACGGTTAATGGTTCTTGGATGTATGTTTGACTTTTAATTTCGACGATATCGTCAGCTCTATAAATATGTACAATTGTGCCAATAAATATGATTGGTATCGCGATAATAAGTAAGTTTATGCAAATAGTTTTTAGTTTTTGTCGCATTGTTTCTCCTTTCTCTACGTGGTCAAAATAGAAAAAGGAACCAGCGTGTGGTTCCAGTTGATAGCGTTGACTAGCTCAAGGCGTCTATTTGTTGCTTGATCGTGTCGGCAATTTGCATTGCCATGTTGTCCAAAGTGTTTGCAATCACAGGCGATTGAACAAAGTCTCCGCCGCCTCCGAGCAATTCCATATATGAACCTTTGTGAAGTTCCAAATTGTGATATCGAGTCAAGTGTTTGTGGAGCATATCTCGCACAACTTGAGACCAAATATCCTCATTCTGGGTAGCGGTGTGCAAATTGATAAGGTTTCGATAGATTCGTTCTCGAATCATTTCATCATCTGGCAGTTTGAGTTCATCGTACTCTACGCCCTTTAGGTGTGCGACCGTTTCAGCTGGTACGAACTGAGAGGACGAAATGAGCCAGTCACTGCCGTTGAAGGTGTATTTGGCTTGAAGCTCAACGATAGCAAAGGTATTATCAATATCCTTGAGTGCCCACCTAGAAATACGTCCATCCGTAATTAGTTTATTGGTCACGATGAGATGGATATTGTGAGCACCTCTCAATAAGGGCATGAAATCGCGACTGCCAGTTCGAGGCAAGCTTAGCGAGAACAATTGATTTACAATACTCGGGTCTGTTGACCCCAATGTGATGTCTGTATCATTTTGCGACATGATTCGTGCTAAATCTTCATCGGACCAACGATACATATTTTGCAATTGTTTCGTCGTTTGGAGAAGCAATTGGTGGTCATCCTCAGAGAATCGTTTGTAGTATTCGTTCAGGAAGTCCTTTTGATATTTCAAATCGACAAAGAAATATCGAGGTGGGAATGTTTTTCCTTCTCTTGCTTCTTTTTCTCGCTGATGCAATAGCAGTGTAGCCTTCGTAAATTCCTCAATTGCAAATGCACGAGGGGATGGTGCAATGTCTCGACCCGCAAGTTTTGCGAGAGCATAGAACTCTGGTTCATTGAGATAAATCCCAAAGGTAGGATGGAATAGGTCATCTGGTGCGACATACCGCGTCAGCGCCTCAATTAACCGGTACGGCATGCTGTCGAGTGGCGTCACACCGTATGCGTAATTACGCAATGTGCTATAACCAACGTTTACCTCATTCGCAATCAGCTTGAGTTCTGATTTGTTTTCTGCGAGAAACTTTCGGAGTCCCTCTTGTGATAAAAGCAATTCTTTTTGGTATTTCATATTTGTTTTCCTTCTTGATTTGTATTCCCGGGTAACTATATGATAGCATGTTCCGATTTTATATTCAAGCAAATATTATTCCCAAATATGGTATCTATCGTTTGAGGTCTTCGATGAGTTGGTCGCACTGTATGACACCTTTGATGTTTAACTGTTTTAATATCTCTACTATGTCGTCCTCTTTATAGTGTATGACGGCCACATTGGGATATCTAGTGTAAGGATTTATGGTCCTAATATAGATATGTTCGAATGGTTCTAATCGTTTGTGTGCATTTATCCAAAATTTTCTATCACTCAAGTCATTAGGTATTACGCCACGATGCTCTAAAGCGTGATACAATTTAGACAACTTAAACCAATTAGTCCCATCTTCTAATACCACAACGTCTAAATCCTTGAGTAACAGTTCCTTTTCTGTAGGACGGGGTTCTCTATTGAAATCAGTAAGAAGCTGTAGTGCTCTATCCTTGAACTCTTCGTCCAAGCTGTATTTACTGAGTTTCGTCACAGGTGGATAGCGTTTAGGTTGTTCATCTTGGATGAGTTTACGCAACTGACGTTCAATGTCATATTTGCTAATATCATAGTATCTTGGGTCATACAAGTTTTCTTGTATGAGCTTTACAAGTTGTGAAACTGCGTAGTGTGTCATGGCTGTTTCCCCTATTCATCAACTAATAGTTTTTCAAGTTCTTTTTTGGATTTTGGATCTTTTGATTTTAAATAAACTTTTATAACTGGCTCTTTGTGTTCAGCAATTCGATAACCAAATACTGATTGCGTCCATGTTCGTGTACCATACTCGATTTTATCGACAATCCCGCTTTTATCACCGATGATGTCATGGTATTTAACTTTTTTGGTAATATCAGCCTCACCTTTTGTTAGCTTCAATGTGTGGTTTTCGTTGGTTTCATTCTTCGCGCGGTTTTGTGCAGACGTTCCACCTGTATAAATTTTGTCGTCCACTATATAGGTGACATTAGCTCCGATGTCGTTGGCATAAATTGTTTTGACTTTATCTGTATGCGGGTAAGTGGATAGGTCATCCGATGTATTGATGGCAATCACTAACCCTGAATAAAGTGAGAAAAATGATATAATCGCTACCGTGCTGACGACTTCCATGAGAATGTCGGGTGCGTCACACAATAGGAAGACGATTGCAATGACCACTGATATGAGAAATATGATCCCCGCGTTAGACATAAGATGTGAAAATTCATTAGTTACTGTCATAGCGTTCCTTTCTGGTTAATTGTTCTAGCAACATTCGGTCTGTTAGTGTTAGCATGCGTGAGCGTGGATACTCAGGACCGAACGAACCTTTTCGGAGTTGATGTTTTTCGTAATCGTTCATTTTATAGCGGAAACCGAATAGATGTTCGTCATCATGCTTCGCAGGCTCTTGATAAATGGGTTCTTGGAAATTGCTAAGCGCATGCCATTCATTATCAAATTGTGCGAAGAATGTTTGGAAATAGGTGTAATTTCCCACGTGGATGCGTTGTCTGATATTTGAGCTATCATTATTGATATAAAGTTCAAGACACGCACCAACGGCTTGTGAACGAGAAACACCCGCTTCGCAATGAACGAGAATGTGGTAGTTGTGTTCTTTTGCTAAATCACCAATTTCTTTGATTTTACGAGCTTCGGTTTCAGAAAATACTGGTAAATCAAGTCCGGTTTGTTCCTTAACGGATTTTGTCGGGTCGAGTTTGTCTGCCGCTAAATCGATAAAGGGGACGCGGAAGACGGCTTTTAGATTCTTAATTGGTCGGAAAACGACCGGACAATCTTCCTCATTTCGAATATCAGTGATAGAAATGATGATATAGTCCTCTTTATCGAAGTCAAAGGGCCCACCATAATGGGCTGCGAGAAAAGCCTTTTCGGCGGAGAGTACTTTTATTTTTACCATGAGGGTGGTTCCTTTCGAATGATTATATTTAATAAAAATGAACCAGAACAATGCTCCAGTTCACGTTGACGTATTTAAAAACAGAGTGGTCGTTCTACGACATTATCTTTTGTGATGGTTAGTAGCGTCAGTTCATACCCTTTATCTTTTGATTCAGGGTACCAAAGGGCTGGCCAAAATTTACGGGCACTTGAAATCAATTCAGATTCATCAACTTGTGCAGCTATAAGAGCGCATTCTAGTTCATCGATATGACCTAATTCTGCAAACTGTTTGAGAACATAAGCTATATTGTTTTGATACATACTCGTAATAGTAGGACTACCCGGTTTTTGGAAGCAATAGCTAACATAGCGGATTCCATTATCAGACGTGTTGAGTGCTTGGTCGAATGTGGCAAATCGTTCTAGAACAATTGCTATAATGTCTAGCGGTTCTTGATTTACCATGCGTTCTTTAGGACGAACTTCGTATTTGGCTTGATAGTAGTCAGCGGTTCCTTTATTCCCAATCAAAATAAGTTGATTCATGACGAAATCATTTTGATTTCGGATGGTTTCGTCTTCGTTATCAGCTTGTAGTTCAGGGTGTTGTGATAAAATCGTTTCAATAGTGCTACGATGATTTCCATATTGTGACGGATAAAGTTGTTTTGTGGTTTTATCGAACACACAATTCGGCCAAATGTCCTTATGGTTGTCACCGAGCAAATATTGTTCTAAGCGATATGCTGCGATGTGAGTGAAGTCATCCGTCGCGAGAAGATATTTGAGAAAAGAGTTAGCATCAATTTCTTCGGGATGGGTTTTCTTGTAGCGGTTAATGAATTCCTGCAAATTGAACCCGTCTAAAAATTCATTGATAGCAATCACAAGCCAAATTGGTGTACGGGTAAGGATTGGCACCGCATCGTGTGATACAGCTTGTGCATCAAATTGCTTGTAGTAGCTTTGGAATTCGTGTTTTAGAATGAACCGCTGAATAACTTCGGGATTCCCTTCGATTGCGATGTTGTGGTTTGACATGTGGTTCCTTTCTAATCGATTGGTTTTTGGTGGGTATTCCAATCAATTTGTTTCGTTTGTGGTGGAGCTTCAAAGCGTCCGTTCGATTTTGTTTTGTTTGTGATGGTGTATGAATATACGACGCGTCCCTTTTGATCAGATTTGCTTTGACCATATGTGACAGAAATTGTATCACCGTCTTTATATTCGAGCCATTCTGAGTCACTCGGGTCGATGACGAACTGTACACCTTCCGCTGTATTGATGAATGTTTCGCCTTTAGATTTTACTACAGATGCTATGTGGTAAGTGTGTGGTTGGGCGTTTTCTTTGGCTTGATTAATCTCTGTTTGTGTGTCAATATAAATTTGTACAACACTCATGAAAAGGGTGAGTGCGACGGCACAAAGAATGAGAAGTGCTAGCATAATATCAGCCACCTTTCTAACTATTCTTTGCTGTTTTGACAAGGATTTTATGCCAGAATTTGTTTGTGTACATTGAAAGCGTACCGAAATCATCCGTCATCAAATCGGTGACAGTCATGTCATATATAGTGTCAACCAAGAAATCAAACAAGGTTTCGAGGTCGATAGCGTTGAATTTGCCCATGTTCATGATTTGGGCGTCCGGATTGGGTCGGTCATCGGAGATAAATAGATCGTGCACGAAATCGTTTAGGATGTCTTTCGCTTTTGTTTTAATTAGCGTGTGGGACGCAGTGCTTTCAAATCGCTTGTTGATTTGACTAAGTATTTGTTCGGCTTTATCAATAAAGGAGCAAATGACCTTTTGCTGCTCGGTCGATAATTCGTGAAAGTTTGTGACCAAGTCTTCGGAGCGCTCAACTTCAGTCGCAAATGAACCCAAGTCTAGTGTTTGTGTCATCGTGCCGTCAGGTTTGATGTTACCGATGAAGTCACTATTGGTGAGTTCGAAAACAACCTCTCTAGCATAACTGTTATTCATGCGAATAACTTGACGTGCGTCGTCAATCGTGTTTACATTTTCATCGAACTGTGCCTTAACAAGTTCAATCAGTTCGAGAGACGTATACAATTGACATGGCATTTCGCGGTATCGACTATCTTTTTGATACTCATACAGGAGTACTTTATATGTTTTTTCCATGCAATGTCCTTTCTAAAGTTTTTTGAGTGTATAGACCAAGTTTTTGTTTTCGACGGATACAAATTGCTTATATTGGTCTAGTTCGTCGTATATGTGTTCGATGTCAAATCCAGGAAGAGCGAGAGCGATGGTGTCATGGTTTTTGCGACCATCTTTGTCTTGAGCGATTAACCGAATGAGGAGAATAAGTCCTTTTTCTTGTTCATATTTGTTTTCTGAACGGAGTTCTTTGAACATTTCGTTAAAGGTGTAAGCACGAGCTTGGACGAAATCCTCGCCCACAATTTGGGTGATGTTTTCTGGTGTGAGTTGCTCATATGTATAGACCGGCATGAATTTTTAACTGTTTTCGGCTCAGTAACCAAATTGATTGGTTTTGCAAGATAGTATTTTTCTTTTGAATTTTTCAGTTTGACTTCGTGGCGGTAGCCGTATTCGTGGAAGTGATTGTTCACGAAGTTCTCAAAGGTTAGTTCGTCCGGTTCGTCGGTGAGCTGTTGGATAATGTCAATTAAGATTTCAGTTGAAATTCCTTTTCCTCGACTGCGATCACCTCCGTAGCTACCGTATGCTCCCGGGTCCGCGGGTTTGATTGTGAGTTCGTATCGTTTTTCATTATAGTCCATGGTGATTGTGACATCACAAAGTTCGCAAGTGTTGTCCGCCCATGTGCCGTTAAATTCACGTCCGGTATAGTAATCTTCTTCGATGTTCGTGATTTCGAAGTCTTTTAGTGTTGCAATTGTCATTTGTTGTTTCCTTTTGATGGATTTGTTGAGGAGCGCCAAGTGTCCCCTATGGTGTATTGGTTATAGGTTTCTTCTGAAACATCGATTGTTATGGTTTTTATTTCATTATTGTCATCGGGTCCGCTGATGTCTAAATAGTATTTTGCAGGTATTATTTCGTCATAGCAAACGGGTACTTCTCCAACAATTTGTACATGGTTTATTTTCTGTTCCGGTTCTGTGCGTTTGTTGACGATTATGCCTTTGGATAGTGGTTCCTTGTCGGGTATGATCCAATCTAGCGCATAGATGATTATAGCAAATAACGCTATGATTTCGAGTGCAATCATTAACGGTGACGTGGTCATTTGGTTTTCCTCAATTCGTAGATGATTTTTGTGGGCCAGGGAATACTGTTGATTTTGAAGTATTTCTGCAAATAGGGTAAATAGCTTTTATCGTATTCTTTTGCGGTTATTGTGAATTTTGCATCGTCATATCCATATGGATGACAAATCCATTTGTCGATAAGTTCGGGTGTCACACAGTAGGTTTCTTTGGATTCACGTTCCAATGAATTTAACCCCCAAACGGTATGTAACATGATTTCGTAGATGTTTTGTTTGGTTGTTACATAGATATCAGCTTCATCTTCGTTGATATGCTCAACAATGCGTGGTCTCTTGATGACGGAATTTTTAACGAGTTCGTTTATCCATGTGTGAACGTCCTCGTTTACTTTGCTTGATGCCACTTCGAATGATGTAATCTCGTTCGGATTTGGTTCATAACCCCAATCACGAATGACAATTACACCATCTGGTTTAAGTGCTTTGTTAATCATTGCGAAGGTATCGCGACGTTCTTGGCGTGATAGGTAGCTCATTAGTTCGTGGAAAACACTAGACATGTAAATCACATCGAATCCATCTTCTGTGTTTGTGAGTTGTTCTTTTGTGAGAAAATCGACTTTATTTTCTTTCAATTGATTTTGAACGATTTGTGATACATCATAGGCGGTGTAGCGGGCGCCGGTTTGTTGTACTTGTTCGATGAACTCTGGCGAAAAGCCAGAGCCGAAATCAAGTAGTTTGATACCCTTATTGAGGTATTTTTCGATTGCACCAAACTTAGATGACGCTGTTTTGTTCATTCGTTCTTGATAGGTTTTGTTTGCGTGATTTTCCATCTAGGTCCTTTCTAGTTGATGAGTTTGTTTACGGCAGTCTGCTCGTCTTTTGCTTTTTTGTTTTGCTTTTTGTTTAGCTTCCATTTTGGCTCGGTCTTCGTCGCTAATCGTTTTCCGCATTGTGATATACAAGTTTTCATTTCTAGTGGTGTTGGTTGGGGTGTACACTGCTAGAGTTTTAGTTCTAAAGCTGAATGACGAATGACATTTACAGCATATTTGCCGTCGTGACTGTTTTTAGCAAGATATTCTTTCTTACAATCTTCAGCTTCGTCAGCCGTTTTAAAGACTCCAATAGATTCTGATTTATGATAGTCAAATTTGTATCCGTATCCATTAAATTGCCCCACGAATAATTCAACTTCATACTTAGGTCGAACAATTCGAATCATGTATTGGTTAAAGACTTTACTTAAAGAGCTGTGCGCAGCATGCGTTGAAACGAGTGTCACGTCTACGACATAGATTCCTTTAGACTTTAGTTCTTCCAAATATTCATAAAGTTTAGAGACATGTTCGTCATGGTAAGATAGTGATTCTTCGAAATGTTCAATTTCGATATCTGACTTGGTAAAAATTTTTGACATTTAGAAATTCCTTTCTGATTGAGACCTTAATTCTTTATTTTATGAGTTTTTCTAACTCTTTACGAGTGTTGATAGCTTTGTCGTCGATTTTGACCGTGACATAGATTTTGGCAACTTTTGTAGTTTTCTTATCGACAGCTTTAAACCATCTCTTTGTGGTAGTTTTCGTTGCTAAGGTCACCTTATCGATGTGATATGTTGCAAATTTAGCATAGTCTTTAGTATCTTTATTCGCATATGTGATATCAACTGTGGTATCAGCATCTGTTTGAATGGTTTGACGCTCTTTTTCTAGTGATAATGTTTCTATTCCGTCAATCTTTTGGATTTGCTCATATGTCAAGTTTGTTCCAATTTTGGTTTCATCAATTGCTAATTTTGCACCTAAGTCATTTTCATAAATAATTTTAGGTTCGGATTGATGAGTTGTAATGGACGAGTTAAATTTATATAGTGGATCTTCGGTTGTACTTGGATTTGGTGTGGCGATGGCACTAAGCAGGCTGAAACAGACACCAGCTACTGCAATTAAACTATAGAGTACGGTGACTATTAGTAGTCTATCAGAATCATATTTTTTAACAAGATGGAAAAGGAACATAAGGACTAGTACTAATTCAAGCAAGCCAAAAAACACACCCGCCGCATAAAATTGATTAACATCACTGTAATGTGTTGGTTCTTGGATATATAGACCAATAACTGGATACCGTAATAGAATAACTGTAATAATTTTTGATATCATGATTGCTACGTCCTTTCTTATTCTTCATCTTTGAATTTTTCGTGATAAGTGATTCGAGATTCCCAATCTTCCTCGTGCACATTTGAATAGGCGTAATGATAGAAACTTGTTTCGTGATATGCGAGGTGAAACCTGTAATATCCATGGTCGTCATCGATGTCGATTTCTGTTGTCATCAAATCATTGGGGCTTTGAGTTCCGTTTTTATGGATATAGTTTATTAGAATTTGTTCTCGGTCATTTGTACTCGCTCGACGGAGCAGCGATTCTAATTCTTTCAATGGTGCCAATTCCGAATCTGGGTGGTCACTTAAAAGACATGTGAGGTTTTCGAGTAAGATATTCGCGGGGAATTCTTTATAGGGTGTTGCTGTGGGGTAATCGCATTCGCATGAGTGTAAAGAGATGTACATAGGATACTCCTTTTATTAATTTGTAATATACATAGTCCAAAAATTGACCATGAGACTTGCTCATGGTCGTTTTCTATTTGGGTGCTCTTGAAATATAGCTTTTGAGGTCGATTGCTTCGCCACTTTTTAGAATGACGGTCGCGGTGACAGGGCCGTCTTCTTCAAGTTGCGGGATAATTTTAGAGAAAATAGCTGATAGATTTTGAATAGAATATGGATGTTGCGTGTCAAGCAATCGTCTAGAAATTGCGTCATGAATGGTGACGTGGTCAATATTGTCCATATAGGTCTTGATTTTCGATGCGAGTTCGAGTTCATCGTTCAAATGACGCATTTTGGACATGGCCGCACGCTCACCTGCGAATAAAAATTTGTTTTCTACGTTTCTCATCGGGCGCAGTCCATATTTTGTATTGATGTAGAGCGGAATGGGTTGACTTATTTTTTCGAGTCTGTCGTATAAATAATAGGTTAAATTACTATTTTTAATTTGCAGTTTGATTGTGTTAGGTATCATCTGGGATATGTTTGTTTCGCCCAGTTTGATTTCGTCCACGATATATTCATCATTTGGTTTGTGGACGTAGTACAAAATATCACCAATTTCCAACTGGCGAATGACAATATCTTTCATATAATTTCCTTTCTAGTCTTTGCTCAAGTCCTCGCCTGTGAACTTTTTACGAACTAATCCATAGACAGCGTCTGGGCTGTAGTTGTAAGAGTTGTTGCGATGAGCGAGCGTAACGTCATGAAGTGGGGATGATTCATCGAGACGAATGTCTTTTTCGAGTTCAATGCTGAGTCCACTCCCGCCTCCATGGATGCGATTAAAAAGACCAAAGGTCGTAGAAGCCTTGATGACACCCTGTTTACGGGCCACGGCTAAGATAGCTTCAAAGTCATTACTATCAGGAATTGCGACAAGTTGCATACCACTAAGGTCTGTATCATAGTCGTATAATTCCTCGTATAAGGTCTTCAAAAATTTAGACGTTTTGCGTTTTGCTTCGCTATTTAAGTCTTTTGGCTTATATCCTTGTGTCTTCATGAGCCACTCGATAGGTGTATCTGTTGTGTCGCCTTTTGTGTTATAACGAGCTTCAATATCTGAATACTCGTCATCCCAAGACTTGCCGAAGTAGACAGTCAAATCCTCTGGAGCCGAATTACGAAGTAAGGTTTCGATGTTTAGGTCATTTGTGATGTACTCGTGATATATTTCGGTATAAAATTCGTCGTCCACATCTGCACTCGGGTTTCCTGCGTAAAACTCACGCAAATTGTCATCTTCCGGATTCCATTCCACATTTTCCCACACATATTGTTCAGCAGCTTGTTGGAATGTGGTATTGTTTTCCATCGCCGAGTCTAAAATTTCTTCGAGTGTTTGCGAACTCAAGGAATCTTGATAATCCCAATACATTTCTTCCTTGAATGTCTCGCCCGTCACGTCATACAGAAACTGTACGAACTGTATTTCTTTTTTTGCTTCCTCAGTTGTGAAATCCAATGGCGCTAATTCATTTTTGGCCAGCAATTCATTTAGTTTTTGCGGGGTTGCGATGAGGTCTCGCGGTGTATCCGTCGAAACCAAAAACTGGTTCAACGTTTGTCCGTTTGATAAAATTGTTGATAATAACATTAGTTTTCCTTTCTAGTACCAGTGAATCGGTTGACTTGTAGCAAGGTCTCTAAGAATACTCATTACACCTGCAAAAAAACAAATGACGATGAACAGCGCCAAAAGGTACATACCGACCAATCCCGTGAGGAACGCTACGGCATCGAGTTCTGTGTCGCGTTTCTTTTCAGTATCTCGAGCCATCATATATACGGTTAGTTTGATGAGAAGGATGCTAAGGATCCCGAGACCGAAACATGGTAGTGCTCCCAGGTCCATCAGTTTCATTAACATATCAGGTTCTTGTGTACAATGCATCAGGCACCTCTATTCCATATAAAACTAATCACCTGCCCGACTGAACCTAGGGTGGTATCGTAGTAATCAAACCCATACTCTAATTCGACACGAAACAATTCGCCGACCATCTCAATGGTATACGTATGTCCGTCTCCTGGTTCAGTAACGATGATTTTGTTCGGTTGCACACGAATGTCGTATGTTGGATTTAGACTGTAGAGCCCCTCTACTAATTCCTTTGTATATTCTAAAATGTTTTTCATGCCTTCCTCCATTATGTGTTGTTTGATTGTGTGAGCAATTGTTCAACATTGTAATCATAGTATGCATAGTCCCAGAATAAATCGAGATAGAAGTCATCATCTTCGTCCTCGATATCGTATGCCTCATAAAAATCATTTAAGACATCGTAGTCCCCGTTCCAATCGACGAGCATCTCAGACAAGTAGTCTGATATTTCATGCTCAAAGGTTGTTCCTTTAATTCGTGCGTTCTCTTTGATTTCTTCAATTTCCGTAGCCTCCAGTTTTTCATTCGGAGCCCATTCGTATTTTTCGCAAAATGGATTTTTCGTTCCATATCGTTTCGTCAAGAACTGCACAAATCGAATTTCGTTCTGCGCATCTTCAGTTTCTAGGTCAAGTGGTTTTGCTCCCATATTTGTTAAGAACAGGGATAAGAGTTTCGGATCACCAACGATTGCGTAGTGATTTCCCACCTCATCGAGTAGTTCTTGTAATGTTTTTTCTTTGGTCACTTTCGTGGTTAGTAATGACATTTCATAATCCTTTCGCTATTTTTCACCAAATAATGTTTTTGTCGATGGTTCTTTTGGTTCTGGTAGTGCATCATATGCTATGGTCACACGAGCCTCCGGAATGGACTCTTTGTCAACAACCATACCAAACCATCTTAGTGGTCGTTCTATTTTTCGGTATTCGACCTTTACGATTCTTCCTGTTTTCTTGTCTGGTTTGGAACCTTTGGGCCAGTTTTCAATCAGGTTCTCCTTAGGCATCTCAGCGTCTCGCGTGGTCGTATCCCTGTCGTTACTTGCAGTGATTTTCAGAGTTGTGGTCGCTGTGTCGAAAAATAAAAACGGTTGGAAAAATGTTTCTATATCGGTTTGTTTGACAGGTTTTGTGACGTCAATTTCATTGGTTTTCCATGCCGAATTCTCTTGCTTGATAGTTACACGGGCACTGATATCATTTTCATAAATGGTATGCCAAGGTTGGTTTGATGATAGTGATAGTTCTCGCATGTTAACCGCTTTACTACTCGTTGCCATAAATACACCCACCAACGCCATACATGTTGTGAAAAGTACATAACTTCTTCTTCGATTTTTAGTCGATTTCCGTTCTTTTTCTTCCATGCTGAGAGTATCATCGCACACAATTTGGTCTTCAACCTTTTGGTATGTGGTTATGATTGCTGCAATTGCGCCTGCGATAATGCTCACAGTTACTGCTGTTAATGTTGTATACATATCGATTCCTTTCTATCCATAATACGGGTCATCGTCACACCATTCATCGTCATACCATTCATCGTCATACCAACAGTCTCGGTCATAGTCAATTTCGGTATAGATTGTCACATCGATAGATTTGTTCGGTGTGGTCGCGAGAATGTCGCCCCCGGCTTTCGTCATGGTGATTGCAACTTCAAGCGTTGTCGCAAAACCTAGTAATTTAACATTTGTTTCGTCCCAGTCGTATTCATCATTATATAGCATGTACATATAAGGCTCTGTGTCGAGAATGTGTTCATTTACAAGCTCAGCGATTGAATGTGGGATGGTAATACCGTCTTGCTCGTCCGTAAACTCGAAATACTCGTGTTCGTATTCTTGGTGGGTGTTGTCGTGGTACATCACTCGCTGTACGAGTGTCTCGCCGCCTGACGAGTATGTGATGTCCTTGATGTCATGGCCATCCATTTCATCGATAGCTTTTTGTTTGTGTTTTTCTAAATAGGTAAGTAATTTTTGATAATTGATAGTTTCACTTGTTAATATAAATGTAATCATTCTAGGTCTCCTAAAATAAATAAGTAGGGTCGGAGCTCCGACCCTACTTAGTGTGTATTATGTGAATAATTTTTCGTATTCCATCTTATGCCTCGCTTTTCATTCGCGTGCAAATATTGGTATCCATGAAGTCACTCAATTGTGAAATCTGTTGGAATTGAATGAGGTTTTCCTCGTTTGAATTGAACCATGCGTGCCGAAGGGTCTCAACCACTTGTTCTGTTTTAGGATTATAACCTTCTCCGAGATAGGCTTCCCTGATGAAGATGTCACCATACTTGTTCGTTTTATACACCTCAGTATCCCATGGGTGTCCAATTTCCTCAAGCATTTGTAACATCTGGGTGGTTTTCACGTTGTTTAGTTGTTTTTGTGAAAAATATTTTCTGGCCAACATTTGAATTGAATTTTTTCTCACATCATTCACGCGCCACCAAACGCTCAATAAAGCTTCTGGTAGACCTCCATCAATGTTGAAGGCCCTAGAATCGAACCGAGCGCGGAATAATTTGGATGATAACACCTGTTTGTATCCTTCATCTTCTTGAGCCTGAATCAACTCCATCCAACGCTGATTGAACTCAGCTGTTGCAATTGCAGCAGTCAAGGAAACAATTTTTTGCAATTTCCCTTCAAAGAACGGTGTGAAATGTTGTTTTGTTCCGTTGTTCATTAAAACAAGTGTGATTTCATCAGAACCAACATATGCCAATTGTGTACCTTGCACTTGTTCTGCTAACTTTTGGGCTGTTGTAGTCATAGCGGCTGTAAAGTTCTCGTCAAACGGCTTCTTTAGTCCTTTGACGAATGAGCCACCCGAACGCATGTCCAAGCGGACGATAATGGGTTTTGTGGGGTCTAGTTTCGTTGATCCCGCCTTTTCCATTTGTTTCATGTTTTCTGCAACGTCATTCCAATTTAATCGCATTCTCTCCCTCTTTCATATAGATATAAACGATGGAAACCCCTGATTTCAATCGGGGGAGGAAATCGTTTCTTTAAATTTAAACATTTTCTAGGTTTTGGCTTGCTTTCACTAAAACTTTATGATATAATGTATATATGAAGTAAATGAAAGGAGCCTGTAAATGGAAAT
>ERZ773233.140-NODE-140-length-54897-cov-15.193118_pt1 | contig 54897 bp, 43 predicted proteins | sample MGYA00580991_ERZ773233 | MGnify/ENA primary metagenome ERZ773233 (study PRJEB29015, sample SAMEA2738178) | human oral metagenome | biome: human oral; feature: human-associated habitat; material: saliva | place: China | collected 2161 ...
CTACGTTTGAAACGGTGCGCTGTGAGACGCCGGCAAGTTGCGCAACATCGCGCATATTAGGCCGTGAAGCTTTCATGTCCGTCTCCGATAAAATCGCGGCAGGATGTGAGTTATCAGGGGCTATAGGCTCTAGTCTACTGAAAAATCAGGGAATCCGCTGAGGAGATTGCGATAATTTGCTACGTTGCAATTATCTGGAAAATCATGCATGATAATCCCATGAAGGTCAACGTAGACACTTTTGAAGCATGGAGCGACGCGCACTATCCTCGCCCCGATCTTTGCCGTGAATCGTGGTTGAACCTAGGCGGCCAATGGGAATTCGCAACGGATCCTACCGATGAGGGCCTCACCTTAGGATGGCATCTTCCCGGCGCCCACTTCTCGCACACGATCTGCGTTCCTTTCCCGCCCGGAAGCCCCAGTAGTCAATGGAGTGGAGAACGCTCCGACGTTGTCTGGTATCGCAGGCACATTACTTCGGAAGAAATCAGGGATGCGGGGCTAGCCGATGCAGGCCACCGTCCTCATCTCCTCATTCACTTCGAAGCCGTCGATTTCGCGAGCGACGTGTGGGTCAACGGTCTTCACCTCGTCCATCACGAAGGCGGATATACCCCTTTCAGCGTCGAGATTGACCCCAGTGACTACCTCGACGCAGGCTTCGAAATCGTCGTGCGGGCACACGATCGCCTTGACGCGGTCGATCAGCCTCGCGGTAAGCAAGACTGGCAAGAACATCCCCACGGAATTTGGTACCACTGCGTCGTCGGGATCTGGCGCGATGTGTGGATGGAAGTCGTGCCCGCAAACTACGTCCGCTCATTGACGTGGTCGTGGGACATCGAAGAAGCCCAAGTGACCTGCGATGTGGAGTGCGCTGGCCTTCCTGCCGCAACAGGCAGCCGAAACGCCATCGAGGCAAGCCTCACCCTTGACCTTGCGGGCATCACGCTAGCGGCAACCATGGTCCGTGCGCGCTCAGGCCAGCTCCGCCTCGTCGCACAAATTCCCGCATTGGCAAATCGTCAGGAATGGGGGCGGCTCCTGTGGTCGCCCGCCCACCCCAACCTCATCAACGCGCGCATCTGTGTGGGTGAAGACGAGGTTGTCTCTTACGTGGGAATCCGCGACGTCAACCTCTCGCACCGCTATCTCGAGATCAACCACCAGCCCACCTACCTGCGCGGCATCCTTGACCAGGGTTACTGGCCAAGCTCTTACTTCACTGCGCCCAGCGCAGAGGCCCTGAAAGAGGACCTGGAACTTGCCCGAGACATGGGCTTCAACTTCGTGCGAATTCACGAACGCAGCGCCGATCGACGAACCCTGACGTGGGCCGATCGTATGGGAATCATGGTCTGGGGAGAATCCGCCTCGGCCTACGCTTTCAGCGACCGAGCGGTCAGCGTCACCACGCAGGAATGGCACGATCTAGTTCTGCGCGACCGCAACCACCCCAGCATCATCGTGTGGGTGCCCTTCAACGAAAGTTGGGGAGTAGACCTCATCGTCACCTCATCGCGCCAGCAGGCTTTTGTCCGCTCGGTGGTCGCCCTGACCGATGCGCTTGACGGAACTCGCCCAGTCATCGCAAACGATGGGTGGGAGCAGCTGGAAACCCCGATCGTCACAACCCATGACTACGGGGTTTACGGCGAGCAACTCCGCGTCAACTACGCCGACCGTGAATCGATTGCAGAGCTGGTCAACGGAGTCGGCCCACAGGGACGCAAGATCCTTCTGGGCCAGCCATGGAGCGATAACCGCCCCGTCATGGTCACGGAGTTCGGCGGAATCTCATTGCCGCTAGACGCGGAAGACGCATGGGGCTACGCGGTTGTCCCCAACGCTCAGGCCTACGAAGAACGCGTGACTGGTCTTTTCGAGGCCCTTGAAGCCTCCCCGATCCTCGCGGGCTTCTGCTACACGCAACTGACCGACACCCGCCAAGAAACAAACGGCCTTGCTGACGAAAACCGCACTCCGAAGCTCCCACTGGATGTGATTCGTGGTTTCGTCACCAGCTCCGCTCAGCAGAGCGGACAGATTCGGCCCCGCACGATTGTCGAGGCCAGCGCGGTGGTAGGCACCGACGAGCGCAGTGTCGTGTCAACGGCTTTCGAAGGTGATCACAATGCCTAAGCCTCGTGTCCTGCGTAGATGGGCCGTGAACTTCGCCTTCACTCTACCCTTCCTGATCTTCTACGGGATCTTCATCCTCTTCCCGGTCATCCAGGCTGTCCTCATGTCCTTCTTCAACTGGGACCTGCTGGGCAGTACCCGCGAATGGATCGGGTTGGAAAATTACACCCACATGCTTGGCGGTACCGGCCTGGTTTGGGACGCCACTTCGATGTGGCTTGTTCGATTGCTCTGCTTAGTGTGCGGAGTGTATGTGGCCGTCAAGGCGGTGCGCGAACGCGACCTCAACTCAGGGCGCATCCTGTTGATCATCACCTTGATCGCTGCGGCAATCATCTTGGGAATCCACCCCGGGGATGGCGGTTCCTGGTCCGACCCGCGTTTTTGGAACGCAATGAAGAACACCGCGATCTTTACCCTGGTTTCGACGCCAATCATCGCGGGCCTCGGCCTGATCTACGCGCTCCTCCTTCAACGAGGCGGACGGGCAAGCTCCTTCTACCGTGCAGCGCTCTTCGTCCCCTACGTTCTTCCGGTCTCGGTTGCCACCCTGATCTGGGGATACATGCTCAATCCCTCGCGCGGTATCGTCGCGCGCTTCACCGAATACATGGGGTGGGGGACCATCTCGTGGCTTTCGGATCCGCAGTGGGCAATGACCGCAATCGTTGTGACAACCGTATGGTGGACGGTCGGATTCAACCTGATCCTCTTTGGCGCGGGTCTGCAAGACATCGATCCGACGCTGTATGAGGCCGCAAGCTTGGACGGTGCGAATTCCTTCCAAAAATTCGTCAACATCACCCTTCCGGGTCTTCGCCACGCAACGGTCTTGGTTCTGGTCACGCAGATCATCGCCTCTTTCCAGATCTTCGGTCAGGTCAACATCATGACCGCGGGCGGCCCCGGTGGAACAACGGACGTCCTCGTGCGCTACATCTACCAGACGGGCTTTAGAGATACCCAGCTCGGCTACGCCTCGGCAATGTCCTTGGTGCTTTTCGTGCTGATGGTCTTCATCTCTTTGATCCAATTCCTCATTTCACGCCAAAGGAGCCGCTGAGATGCGAGAGAAATTCAAGTCCTGCGGCTACCACGTCGTCATGATGGCACTTGCTCTGCTGTGGCTGATTCCGCTGCTGTGGACGCTGGTCATCTCCCTGAGCTCTAACTCCTCACTGAAGACCAACTCGCAGATCCTTGTTCCCACCGAGCCGACCTTGTCGAACTACGTGGACGTTTTTAGAACTGGACTCGCGGGGCGCTGGTTCCTCAACTCGATGATTGTTTCGATCACCGCCACGATTATCACCGTCCTCATTTGCGCGGCCGCGGGATATGCCTTCGCGAAACTGCCTTTCCCCGGGCGCACCGTGGTCTACGGGCTGACCTTGGCGGGAATGATGGTTCCTAAAGAGGCCATGTTCGTCCCCTTGTTCATGATGTTTTCCGAGGCCGGGCTGGCGAATTCCTACATTGCGCTGATTTTCCCCCGCGTGGCCTTCCCCCTGGGGGTCTTCATCATGACTCAGTTCTTTTCTCAGGTGCCCAGCGAAATGGAAGAGGCGGCGCAAGTTGATGGGGCTTCTCCGATTCGAGTCTTCTTCTCCATCATGGTTCCGCTGGCGCGACCGGCTTTGATTGCCTTGGCGACCTTCTCTTTCGTTCAGACCTGGAACGATTACCTGTGGCCCTTGGTTTCGGCAACAAAGCCCGAGATGTTCACGGTGACCACGGGCCTCGCATCCTTGCAGGGGACCTTCGCACAATCGACGGAATTGGGCTCGCTCATGGCCCGAGGAATCGTCGGTGCTGCACCCCTGCTCATTGTCTTCCTCCTGCTTCAGAAGTATCTGATCAGAGGAATTTCACTATCGAGTGGCGATAAGTAGGCTATCGCCACCTGCGCCACACGCCTGATCGGCTTTCCCGGGGTTCTCAACGACGGCCTCGGAAATGGCGATCTTACATACACAGGAAAACTCACCACACCATTCACCACACAGATTGAAAGGCATGACAATGCGACAAGGACGCGCACTGGCACGTCACGCGGGATTCAGCGCATGTGCGCTGGCAACGACCGCTCTCTTCGTGCTCACCGGATGCGGAGTGTCCTCCACATCCTCCTCAAAGACCGTCGACGGTGCAGCAATTGCCGGCGTGAGCGATGAGGACCTCAAGGGGACCACCATCACCATGGCTCGATTCTTCGGCGACTGCCAGGAAAAGACCGAGGGAGTCACCGACCTGTCCAAGGCCAACAGCGAATGCACCGCCATCTCGATCCTCACGAACAAGTTCAACGCTGAGAACAAGTGGGGCATCAAGGTTGAGCGCATGGGCGGCGCCTCGTGGCACAGCTACTACGACTCGCTCAACGCCGCTCTGGCCTCGTCAGATCGCCCCGACGTGGCGATCATGCACGGCTCCAACCTGCCCGACTACGCGGCAAAGGGCCTGCTCATGGAGGTGCCCGATGGAGTGGGTATCGACCTGTCCGGCTCGACGAAGCCCGCTTTGGACGCCGTGACCTACAAGGACAAGAAGTGGGGCGTTCCCTTCGACACCCACGCCATCATCAGCCACCTGAACATGGACATCCTGTCCCAGGCCGGATTGGTCGGTGCGGACGGTACCTACAAGCTTCCGACTTCGCCCGATGAGCTCCTTGAGCACGCAAAGGCCGTGAAGGAAAAGACCGGAAAGAACTACATCGATATCGCCCTGTCAAAGGACCCGATGGGCGAGCGCTTGTGGATGACTCTGGTCCAGCAGCAGGGCTCGGACATCATTTCCGCAGACGGCACCAAGGCAAACATGAACTCGGCCGAGGCGAAGACCTCACTGGAGTTCATCAACACCCTGGTCAAGGACGGCTACACGACCGTCAACCACGACTACGATGCCTCGGTGCAGGGCTTTCTGCGTGGCGAGTCGGCCGTCATGTACAACGGCGTGTGGTCGGTCAACCAGTTCACCGCTGAAGCGCCCTTCAAGTACGAGACCAGCGATGCGCTCATGCTCTTCAAGGACAAGGCAACCTGGGCAAACTCCCACGTGTGGACCGTTCCCGTTTCGGCTAAGCCCGATGCGAAGAAGTACCGTGCGGCCTTCGAGTTCACCAAGTTCCTCAACGAGCACACCGGCGACTGGGCGATTGCGACCGGTCACATGCCTGCAACTCAGAAGGCACTGGACTCGAGCGAGTACCTGAATGCTCCGCACCGCTCGCAGTACCTGAAGACCGCGACGACCTACGCTCGTATGGCACCGCGCGTCGAGGCCTGGCCGAAGATCGCCGACCAGATTCAGGAAAAGATCGAGGCCACCTGGCTCAACGGCGCAGGTGTGGAAGAAACCTTGAACTCCTTGCAGGAAGCGGCAAGCTCATCTCTGAAGTAGCGAGAGGTAGCCGCTGCTCATAGTTGGGCAAAGTAGCCGGGGGCGAAGGCGTGGGCCTTCGCCCCCGGCATACCTTTGTCTGCTTCCGCTTTCGTTTGTGCTGCGCGCTCCCGTTTGTGCTGCCCGCTGCCGCTTTGTGCCGTTAGCTCCTGGTGCATGCGCCCGTGCGCTGCCCGCTCCTGGTGCATGCGCTCGTGTGCTGCCCGCTCTCGCCCCTCTCCACACGAAGTCGTGAAATGACACAGCTTATGGCCTGTGACTTTTGCCGACTTCGTGTGTCAATTGTGTGTGGGGAGGGGAGGAGACGGGCGGGGGGAGGGGCGAGGCGTCACGCCGAGCGATCAAGCGAAGAGCCTCTCCAAGTCGGGTGTCCACGGCTGACGGGGAAGTGCGCGCAGCGTCTCAACATCCATTGATTCGAGAAGCTGTGAGGCGGAATGAGCCCCTTCAACCCCCATTGAGCGGGCTAAGACCTCAATGATCTGGGCAATCGTCACACCACGTTCTGCCAGTTCTTCGATGGTCACTGCACCATCGCGCTTGGCCAGGCGTGCCCCCGTTTGCGCTAAAACCAAGGGGACGTGTGCGTAGGTGACCTCTGGGTAGCCGAGCAATCGCGCAAGGACAGCTTGGCCGGGGGACTGAGATAAGAGATCATCTCCGCGCACGACCTGATCGACGCCTTGGAAGGCATCATCGACAACGACCGCCAAGTTATAGGCAGGGGCGCCGTCGGAACGCTGGATGACGAAATGGTCGACCGGCCCGGTGTAATCGCCGAAATACTCATCATGGACAGTCCACTCGGCGACGGGAGCTTTCAAGCGCAGGGCGGGACGGCGTCCCTCGGCTGCAAACTCTTCACGCTTTCGACTGATTTCGGCCTCGCTCAGGTGCAGGCAGGTCCCGGGGTAGTGTCCCGGTGGAACGTGAGGGGCAGAAGAGGCCTCGCGAATGTCCTTACGCGAGCAGAAGCACTCGAAAGCGTAACCCTCGCGGAAGAGACGGGTGACGGCCTCGTCATGGACGTGTGCGCGCGAGGACTGGATGAGGATCTCGCCATCCCAATCGATTCCCAGTGCCTTCAGTTCGTCAATCTGACGTTGTGCGGAGCCCGAACGCACGCGATCGATGTCCTCGATTCGCAGGACAAACCTCCGTCCGGTTGTGCGCGCCCACAGCCACGCGAGCAGCGCGGTGCGAAGGTTTCCGAGGTGCAGGTCGCCGCTGGGGGAGGGCGCGAAGCGTCCTACACCAGTTGTGTGCAGCGCAGTATCTCCCATTGCCGAGGCCGTGCTTGCGTAGGTGGGAAAAGGGGAGTTTTCCGCACCATTGCTAGGGTGAGAAGAAAAAGGTGCCGCAGTTGCCATACCCCCAGACTAACCTTGAAGACATGGAAGAACGAAGAGATCGTGGACGCGGCGCGGAAGGGGAAGGCTCTTCAGCGCGCGAGACGAACCCGTCAGGCTGCGTGGGGACAGATGCGTCACACCGCACGGGAACAGGCGCCCCGGGCAGTGATGCGACCCAAACGCATATGGCGTGGGTGTCGAGTATTCCCTCGTGGTTGTGTGTTGCTTTCGGGGCCTTCTTGGGCACAGCAATTCGTGCGGGATTGGATCTTGCTGCTACGGGTAGTGGGAAACTTGCGGTTTTTTCTTGGTCCACGGTGGTCGTAAATCTTTGTGGAGCCTTCTTTCTCGGTTTTGTGACCGCTTGGGCGCAGGGGTATTTCAGTGAAGATACTGTGCGCAGAAAAGTCATGCTTGTTGCGGGAAGTGGGTTCGCCGGCGCTTTGACCACATACGCCACCATGGTCATGGCCAGTATCCATAATGCAGTCCAAGCAATGACTGCAGTCCCCGCTGATGGGGGTTCCCTTTCCGGAGCCGTCTCTTCTCCGTTTAGTGCTGCGGCGCTGTCCTCCTTGCCTCTGCTTATCGAGGGAATGCTTGCAAGCCTTGTATTGCTTGTACTTGGTATTGGGGTTGCTGCTTTGGGGTACTTTCTTGCTCCAAATGAGGAGCCAGGCCCTCGGGAGGTAAAGAAATGACCCCACTGCTCTTTCTTCTCGTGTGCGTTTTCGGTTCCCTGGGCGCGCTCTCTCGCTGGCAGCTGGATCTTTATCTCAAAAAGTGTCATGCAAAGCGAACACCCCAGTGGGGGATTGGCCTTGTCAATATGCTGGGCTGTTTATGCGCGGGGCTGGTTACTGGTTCACTTGCCTCAGTGTCGCCGCTCTACTTCCTGGTATCAACTGGGTTTTTGGGTGGATTTACAACCTTTTCAACCGCTGTGCTTGATGCGCTAACCCTCATTCGTGAGCGGCGATACCGCAGTGCTGCAGGCCTTGTTCTAGGGGTCTGGCTGGGCGCAAGCGTGTTGGCGGTTATCGGTTTCCTCATTGCTGTCAGTTTCGCTATGTGAGGTTGTGTAACAAAAAATTTGGACACTCCGACAGGGACTCATAGTCTAAGACTGCATGGAAGGAGGACCCAGTGATTGATCTGATCGACGTCTCGAAGATCTATCCCGTGAAGGGAAGTGATGATGTCGTTGCCCTTGATCACGTGAATCTGCACGTCAAAGCAGGCAGCATTCACGGAATCGTGGGCCAGTCAGGTGCCGGTAAGTCAACGCTCATTCGCTGTCTGACGGCCCTAGAAAAACCGACTTCTGGGTCGATCATTGTTGATGACATTGATCTGTCGCAGCTTCGCGGGCGCGAATTGCGCCAAGCGCGACGCAAGATTGGCATGGTCTTCCAAGCAGCGAACCTTTTCGATGCCAAGACTGCGGGAGAAAACATTGAATTCCCGCTGAAGGTCGCCGCAAAGAGAGAATTCACCCGTGAGGAACGCAAAGAACGCGTTCGTGAACTTCTTGCCCTCGTCGGCCTCGACCATCGAGGCGGAGCCTACCCCTCCGAGCTTTCTGGCGGCCAGCGCCAGCGCGTGGGCATTGCCCGCGCTCTTTCAGACACCCCCCAAGTTTTGCTCTGTGATGAGCCGACCTCAGCCCTTGACCCCGAATCAACCCGTGCGATCCTGTCGTTGCTGCGCCAGGTTCGTGACGAAACCGGCGTCACCATCGTCATCATCACCCATGAGATGTCAGTCGTTCGCGAGATCTGTGACTCCGTGACGCTCCTGAAAAATGGCGGAATTGTCCAGAGTGGAACAATCGAAGAAGTTCTAGCCGACCCGGGTTCACCCCTGGCAAAGGAATTGGTTCCCGCGCCCAGCGTCGACGAACTCGATGTCGCTGACTTCAACCGCGAGCTGACTGAGCGTGAAATCGCTGCACAGAGCGACTCGGCGGAAGGCGATGCCCTAGCCCAGGCCTCGGAAGACGGAAACATTCTTCTGGATGTCATCTTCACCTCACATCCCGGTGTCCCAACCGGTTCGAATATGCTCAACCTTGCCGCAAAGCTTGGTGCGGATGTCACCGCGGGAACTTTCGAATCAATGGGTTCTGTCCAAGTTGGTCGCTTGGCTCTGGCGGTTCCCGCCGCCCAGCGCTCCTCGATCATTGACCAGCTTCGCGCTCAAGGCGCACATGTGGAGGTGCGTTCGCTGTGAACCTTTCGGCTCTTTCAACAGTCCTGACGCTGCTTCCACTGGGTAAAGGCGACCCGACCTGGGGCGATAACCCCGCGCTCACCCAGCAGTTCCTCCCGGCAATCTGGGAGACCCTGCTCATGGTCTTCTTTGGCACCCTCTTTACCGTGCTCGTTGGTCTACCTCTCGGGCTGCTCCTTGTCCAGACATCGAAGACGGGTCTCACTCCTAACAAGATGATCAACCAGATCGTTGGTTTGATCGTCAATGTTGGCCGTTCTTTCCCCTTCCTGATCCTCATCATCGTGCTGCTTCCGGTGACCAGATTTGTCATGCGCAGTGCGATTACCTGGCAGGGAGCAACCTTCCCCTTGGTTATCGGTGCGATTCCTTTCTTTGCTCGCCTGGTGGAAACCAACCTGCTTTCGGTCGAAAACGGTAAGGTCGAGGCCGCGCTTATGGCGGGGGCTTCCAACCGTCGGATTCGTTGGAGCATTTTGGTTCGCGAGGCCCTGCCCGGCATTATCCAGTCCGTGACGGTATTGGCGATCACCCTGGTGGGCTACTCGGCAATGGCGGGCGTCGTTGGTGCGGGCGGCCTCGGCAAGATGGCGATCGACTACGGGTACCACCGCTTCCAGACAGACACGATGATCTGCTCTGTCGTTGCGATCATCATCATCGTTCAGTTAATTCAAATGATTGGCGACATGCTCAGCCGGCTGGTGGATCACCGCTGAGCATCCACCAGCCGGGTCGCGAACTCTGCTTGGTAATTAGGTAATGATTCGCGGGATTATCCCGGGCCACTCAGGTCCCCCCGCTTGTAGGAAACAGACAATCTAAGGAATTACTCTCATGCGTCACTCTCGTTCTCTTCGTACTCTTGCCGGTCTTGGCGTTGCAGCAGCACTGGTCCTCTCGGCCTGCTCCAGCGGTTCCACGGGCTCTTCGTCGTCCTCGAACGGTGCAACCACCATCACCGTTGCAGCCAGCCCTTCACCTCACGCAAAGATCCTCAAGTACATCCAGGACAACCTGGCAAAGGACGCGGGAATCAACATCAACATCAAGGAATTCACCGACTACGATCTGCCCAACCGCGCGTTGGATCAGGGCGAAGTTGATGCCACCTACCACCAGACTGTTCCCTACTTGGAGAAGGCTGAGCAGCAGTTCAACTACGATTTCACTCCCGGTAAGGGCATCCACCTCGAGCCCCTGGCTGTCTACTCCTCCAAGCACAAGTCGCTGGATGAGCTTCCTGAAAAGGGTGGAATCATTGGCGTGATCTCCGATGTCACCAACCAGGAGCGCGCACTTCGCCTTCTTGCTGCAAACGGTTTTGTTGAGATCCCCGCAAGTGGTGACGTTAATGTTTACACCGTTAAGAAGCTGAAGAACTTTGACTTCAAGGAAATTGACGGACCCGTTCTGGTCTCTAACCTGGGTGAGACTGACTACTCGGTGATCAACGGTAACTTTGCGCAGGAAGGCGGCCTTGCGCCTTCTCGCGATGGTCTGGCTGTTGAGTCCCCCGAGAACAACCCCTCGGTGAATGTTCTTGTGTGGAAGACCAGTGTTTCGGGCGATAAGGCCGAGGCCGTGAAGAAGCTCGACGAGCTCCTGCACTCCGACCAGGTGAAGAAGTACATCGAAGACACCTGGAAGGATGGCTCGGTGATTCCGGCCTTCTGATCAAGGGTTCTCGCGATTAACTGATCGCTACTTTGATGTGTGGGGGGCGCGGCTTGGCCGCGCCCCCCACACACATGTCTCACACACACATAAAGGTGCCGCGTCCAAAAGGACGCGGCACCTTGAGCGTTTAAAACCAGTCGTTAGACTCAGTCGACAATGCCGTAGAGGCGGTCGCCGGCGTCGCCCAGACCGGGGACGATGTACGACTTTTCGTTGAGGCGTTCGTCAACGGATGCGACGACAACGGTGACATCGGCACGGTCTCCGACGAACTCTTCGAGGACCTTCAGGCCTTCGGGAGCAGCCAGCAGGCAGACGCAGGTAACGTCCTTGGCTCCGCGATCGAAGAGGTACTTGGTTGCTGCGACCATCGTGTGGCCGGTAGCCAGCATCGGGTCAAGAACGAAGCACTGGCGACCCGAGAGATCCTCGGGAAGACGGTTCGCGTAGGTCTCGACCTCGAGAGTCTTTTCATCACGCTTCATTCCCAAGAAGCCAACCTCGGCGGTGGGAAGAAGACGAGTCATGCCTTCGAGCATGCCCAGTCCGGCGCGAAGAACGGGGACAACGATGGGGCGGGGTTCGCTGATGCGCTTGCCAACGGTCGGCGCAACGGGGGTATTGATTGCGATCTCAGTGGTTGAGACGTGACGCGTGGCCTCGTAGGCAAGAAGCGTAACCAATTCGTCGACCAACTGGCGGAAAGTCGCCGAGTGGGTGTCGCGGTCACGCAGGACGGTGAGCTTGTGGGCAATGAGTGGGTGATCTGCAATATGAAGGCGCATAGTTCAAGAGTAACCCGCGAAGGGCCCTTTACGCGATAGGCTTTGAGGGTGACAACAATGGATCAGTACAAAGAAGCGATGGCCCGCGCGCTCTTCTTGGCGAATAAAGCCCGAGAAATGGGGGATGTCCCCGTGGGCGCAGTCGTTATTGACTCTCTGGGACGCATTATCGGCCGGGGTTGGAATTGCCGCGAAGCCCTGCATGATCCCTGTGGTCACGCTGAAATAATGGCCCTCCGCGAGGCCGGAGAGCGCTTGAATCGTTGGAACCTCATTGGGTGCACCCTGGTCGTCACCCTTGAGCCGTGCACGATGTGTGCGGGAGCCGCCGTCTCTTCACGGGTTGATCGTGTTGTTTTCGGCGCATGGGATCCGAAAGCCGGTGCGGCAGGCTCGCTTCGCGATGTCTTGCGCGACTCTCGCCTCAACCACCAGGTCGAAGTCGTTCCCGGCGTTCTCGCAAAAGAGGCGACCGTTCAGCTGCGCGCCTTCTTCGAAACCCGTCGCGACCGTCCCGATAACCCCTTCGTCGGAGTGCCGCCGCGCGCTCACCGCGCCGAGGAAATCGAAACTCTAAGCGGCTGGGTCCCGGCAACGGCGGCCTCGACAGTCACAGTGTCTGCAGAAGAACCCGCCGCCGCGCTGGAGTCCGCCCCGCGCGCCCCGCGCGCCCCGCAAGCCCCCGTAGTCGCCTCGCAACCCTCTGGAATCGCTCCGCAGGAGCCTTCTGTCTCTGATTCTCCTGCCGAGGCCATTGCCGCCATCCGCGCACGCCTGACGAGGCCGGAAGTGCAGGAAGCTCCTGCACCCGCCCCCGTTCTTCCCCGCAAACCCGCCGCTTTTGTTCCGGGAACCGCTGGGGTAGTGGTGCGTACTCGTGCATCGAGGCACGGGAAGCAGTCTCAGGAGTAATCTCCTCCTGCGAGAGAAACATCCGAGAGAACGATTCGGATCAAACAAACGATAAGGGTGTGGCCCGCGCGTGAAACGCGCGGGCCACACCCTTCGTCACAAACGAGAGCGCAAACTGGGGCTTATGAGCGGGAGACGTCCCCTGATCCCATTGCCTTCCACAGGCCACCAACAACGGCCGCTCCGGCGGCGGCCTTGACGATCCCGCCGATGATGAAAGGTGTAAATCCTGCGTTCAGAGCTTCAGTGATAGACATACTCACTCCGCCGATTCGCAGAACCGTCCACATGTAGGGGATTCCAACAATGAAGGGAATCAGGGTTGCTCCGCCGAAGGCAGCAAGAGAGAGCCAGAAGTGGCGATCCCATGCTCGCTCAGAGAGCTTTCCGATCAGCCATGCTGCGGGAATGAAGCCCAAAATGTAGCCGAAAGAAGGCTTAGCAAGGGCAACAAGACCGCCGCTCGCAGCGGAAAACCAGGGCATTCCTGCCAAGCCAAGAAGCATGTAGGACAGCAGGGATAAAGCACCCCTGCGCGCCCCCAAAATTGCTCCGACAAGAAGGACCCCAAGGGTTTGGCCGGTGATTGGAACTGGCCACATCGGAACCGAAACCTGCGCGAGTACGCCCACGAGGGAGGCTCCTGCAAGAACCATCAGTGCATCTTTCACAAAAGAATCGACACCGAGGTGATCGGCCAAAACGGAGGAACGCCCCACAGATGCGGGCGAAGTTAGTTGTGTACTCATGAGAATTCCTTTGCTTCGCGCAGATCAGTCTGGTTCACGCTGACCCACGCAATCGCGTAGTTACCGTCGTGTGAGAGAGAAAGAAGCCAAGAAAGCGATGCCTTGAGTTCTTCTTGCGTCTTATCTAGTTCGGAGGCGATTTGGCCGTGGAAACGGAATGCGGGGCGTCCCCAGCGGTCGCATACCACCTCGATTTGAGCCCAATCGATGTCGGCGGACTTCAGTGGGTCCTCTCTGCCGTAGTAAAGCGAGGACCATGCCTTGATGAAGGCTTCCTTCGCAGCCCAGCGTGCAGCAAGAGAGTGAAGGGCGCGTGTGGGCAGTTCAGGCGCGGAAGGCCCTGATGAAGGAAGAGCTGCAGACTCCTGAAGCGGCCCTGAAGGAGAGTGCCCGGCAGACGATGCCCCCTGCTCGGGAGCAAAACGCAGTGCCGCGTTCCACTCCCGAGCAGTGAACACTCGATGAAACACCGAGCCTTCCTGGCGAAGCTGCTCCCCGAAGGAAGCAACGTCGACCAGGTCAACTCCGATTGCCGTGGGTGTCACGCTGGGCTCAGTTCTCTGCCCCCGCGTAGGTGCCATCTGCACCCAAGCGAGCGGAAGGATCCAGGAGCAGTGCAACCTCGGCCTCGTGCGTGCGATCGGCGGGCAGACGGCGTCCCTCGATGGGAACGAAGAGCTGCGCGCGGCCAATCATGGCCTCGTCCAGGTGACGACGTCCCTCTTCGAGGCGTGCCTGGGCGCGCTCGCGCCACTGAGCCAGCGCAGCCTCGCCGCGTTCGGCCAGCAAAGCGGCCTCGAAGGCACCCGGGTGCGCCAAGACAACCATTGCCGCGATGTGACCGAATCCCAGGGAGGTCAGCACGCCCGCGCGAACCGGGGACGCGGAGACATCCAGGGGCTTGCGCAGCCACAGGAGCGGCATCCACTGCGCCATGTCGGGATCCAAGCAATCCAGAGAGCGGTTTGCCGGGATTTCCTGGCGGCGGAAGATGTCGATGAGGCCCGCTGCCTGGAAGAGCGCAGCGCCACCCTTCGCGTGACCGGTCAGGGTCTTCTGGGAGACAACGTAGAGCGGGTTGCCCTCGCTTCGTCCCAGGGCCGCCGACAGGCGCGAGTGGAGCTCGGCCTCGTTCGGATCATTCGCGCGAGTCGAGGTGTCGTGCTTGGACACGACCGCGATATCGTCCGCGCTCAGTCCCAGATCGGCAAGCGCGTGAGCGAGCGCAGAATCGCGTCCACCGCGAGCAGCAGCCAGAGCGCCGAGGCCGGGGGCGGGGATCGAGGTGTGCGCGCCGTCCGCGAAGGAACGCGCGTAGGCGACAACCGCCTGGACCGGCAGGCCCAGATCCGCGGCGATATCACCGCGGGTCACCAGCAGGGTGCCACCACCGGCTGCCTCGAGGAAGCCCGCACGACGACGATCTCCAGCGCGAGAGAAGTGACGCGGGGTAATTCCGCGTGCCTCAAGCGCGGCGGACTCGGCAGTCGCGTTCATGTTGCCGAAACCGGTTAGCGACTCGACAGAAATATCGTCGATACCGCCGGCAACAACGAAGTCGGACTTGCCCAGGCGAATCTTGTCGACAGCCTCCTCGATGGAAACCGCTGCGGTCGCGCAAGCGCCCACCGAGTGGATCATCTGGCCGTAGCCGCCAATGAAGGACTGCATGGTGTGCGCGGCCACAACATTGGGTAGGGCCTCCTGAAGGATGTCCTGCGGGCGATCCTCACCCAGGAAGCGCGAGAGGAAGACGTGACGCAGGGACTCCATGCCGCCAATACCCGTGCCCTGTGTCGAGGACACATCCGCGGGGTGGACGGCCTGCAGGAGCTCAGCGGGGGAGAAGCCCGAGGAGATGAAGGCGTCTACTGCGGTGACGAGGTTCCATACGGCGATGCGGTCCAGGGCCTCGACCATGGAAGCGGGAATACCCCACTGCGCCGGATCGAAGTCTTGCGGGATCTGGCCACCGACCGTGCGGGTCAGGGTTGCTCGCGCGGGAACTTGGACGGGGGAACCAGCGGACTTGGTGACGTGCCAGGTGCCGTTTTCTTCCCAAATCGTTGTGTGCGAAGGATCGGCCAAGACGTAATCTTCGGCCTCAGCCTTCGTGTCCACGGTGAAGGTCTGCTCGGAGGTCAAGAAGACCGTGCGAACGTCATTCGAACCGCAATCAACCATGTTTGAATCGTCGTTGAAGCGACGGATACCCGATCGGGCCACGACCTCATCGCGGAAACGATCGTAGATCTCGGCCTCGTCAACCTGCGTACCCGAGGCGTCATACCAACCGGGCTGCGGGCTTTCGGACCAGGTGATGAGCTTCATCATCCAGGCCATTTCCAGCACGCCGGCTGCGGTCAGGTCGAAGTCCTCACCGAACTCAGCTTCTTGGCGGGTACGACCCGAACCCCACGTACCGATCTCGCCGGTGCCGACGATGACAATCTGATCGCGCAAGCTTGCTCGCGGAGTATCCCACGCGAGAGGAGCAGCCAGAGCCGGGGCATGCGGGTTGGGCAGTGCACGAACGCTTGCCGGGGCCTGTTCCGTGGCTTCGTGCGCCGAGGCCGCAGCCTGCTCGCGCGCTTGGCGTGCCAGTGCCGGAAGGTCGAGTCCAGCATCGGCGAGGCCGCCCGTGAGATCGGCGTGAACAGGAGCCTGAGCAGCCTGGGCGCGGACCTCGCGGGTCAGGAGCTCAGCGAGCTCTCCGGCAATTTCTTCGGTCGTGTAGACGTGAACACCGGCTGCCTGAGCAGCGGGGACGAGGACATCGTTGCCACCCATGAGCGAGGTGCCCTGGACCCAACCGATGAGCGGGTGAGCGATGGTTGTGCGCGTCGGCCAACCGGACTCGTGCTCCCACTTGGTCGCGATCGCATCGAAAGCGGCCTTTGCCTCGCCGTAGGCGCCGTCACCGCCGAAGATTCCGCGGTTCGGGGAACCCGGGAGCAGGACGTGCGTGCGGTGATCGGGAGCAGTGTCCGCGCCGAGGCCGGCGAGGAGGTGGATTGCGCGCTCGACGCTCCACAAAAGCAAGCGTTCCTGAGCGAGCGCACCCTGAGGATCCGAACCAACGGTTCCAGAAACGCGAGGCGCTGCGAAGGGAACGAAAAGATCAGGCAGAAGCGCGGGCTTGACGACCTCGGTCGTTGCACCATGCGTTTCGGTCTGTTCGCTTCCCACCCATGAGATCAGTGCGTCGACGTCACGGAAGGACGCCATGTTCGCGGGAACAACCCACAGGGCTGCATCCATGTTGGCGTGGGTGCGGTACAGCTCCTTGGCGAAGGTCAGGCGAGCATCGTTGACGCGAGAAGAGGTCATGATGACGGTCGCGCCTCCAGCAAGCAGCTCGCCCACGACCGCCGCAGCGATCGAGTGGGGAGCAGCACCGGTGACAACGGCGACATCTCCAGCGAAACGGCCTTCGGCTGCCTCAAGGGCGGCCTCGGAAGCCTTCGTGAAGTAGGCCTTCAACTCCGCATCCGCCGTGCGAGCGGCGTACCAGGACGCCAATGCGCTCAAGGACTTGCCGCCTCCACGCAAGCGTTCTGCGGGAACATCGGCGGAGTCAAGAGAACCGGCGAAGATGCGTGCAAGATCTTCGCGCGCGGTTGCCCAGCGGTCATCCAAGAGAACCGCGCGACGCTCGTCGAAAGCGGGGCGAACAGAGGCTTCCCAATTTGCTCCCAGCTCGGCCTCGACAGCGGCAATCAAGGAGGAAGAATCCTCGATCTCGGTGGCGGCAGGAGCATCTGCCAGGCCAAGAGCCTTGAGAATATCGCGCGCCTGGGTTGCCAAGATTCCCTGATCACCGAGGACTCGCGATTCCAGATCGCGCAGCGCGGCCGAATCAACGACCTCGCCACCGGCCGAGCCACCCGCACTCGGGCGGCTGAGGGTTAGTCCCTCGCGGGCCGCAATCAGTGCCAAAGCCTGGTCAATGAGTGCCGAAGCGTCCTTTGCGGAGGAAACCGACCCCGGCAAAGTCGAGAGGCTACCACCACGAATCGAGTCACCATCACGTGTGCCGAGAAGGATTTCTGCGTTCACACGTGCAGCCCACTGCTCGGACAGGCCCCAGTTGTCCTTGACGTAACCGGTGGTGAAAGTTGCGGGCAGGCCTGCAGATCCGAAGATCTTCCTCAGCTTGGAGTTGATTGCTTCGGACAGGACCGGTCCGAAGGCTGCATAGGAGGGCACCAGCGAATCGATCGTCGCGAAGAGATCGCCCATGGATGCCTCGGCGGCACCGTCGATCGTGGACACAGACAGCTCGGCTGCCATGTCCATGAGGAGCTGGTTACGCTTCGAGGAAACACCATTGGTCAAGGTTTCGACCGTGTCCGTGGACTCGATCTGCTCGGGGAGGAGCTTGTTCGAGAAGGCCAAGAGGATACGGATCGCGTCCGAGGCGGAAAGGGGCAGCTCCGGCATGGTTCCGCTTGCTGCGGCAGCCGGTGCGGGCGCTGCAGGGGCTTGGGTCTCCACCTCGACGGCGGGCGCCTCCACTGCCGAGGCCGGGGCTGCACTTTCTGCGGGTGCGGCCTCGTCGGCGGAAGCGGGGAAGTCTGCCTGCGCACGCTCGGGGGCAGCAACCGCATCCTCGTTACGAGCGCGGGCGCTATCGCGTTCAACGTTCAAGACATCGACTTGAACCTGTGCGAAAGCGGGCAGGGACAAAGTCTTCGATGCCATATTCGCCAGGGTCGGCGAGGAAGCCAGGCCGATTTCAACGAGGCGTTCGACTCCCAATCCCTTGGGAGGAGCACTGAAGAGCAGGTCCTGAGTTTCGATCCAGCGAACCGGGGAAGCGAATTGCCAGGAGAGAAGCTCGATGAGCAGGGTACGCGCGGTCAATTGAGGATTGGCCGCGGCCTCGTCCCAATTGTCGACAAGCGTCTGGGTCGCCTCGGAAGGAACAACCTCGAGGATCGACTGTGCGAAGTCCCGACTCAACTCGAAGGGCCGTGCAACCAAGTTGGGAATGTAGCGACCCTGGAGGACATCAAGGTTGATGCTCTCGGGAAGCAAGGAATCGAGCTTGTCGCGGAAGGCCGGAACGCCTGCGCGCAATCGCGAGGAGTGGAAGGGAACGTCAATTCCCGGAATCATGATGAGGGCGCGGCGTCCGCCGTGTGCGCGTGCGCGCTCAGCGGTATCGGCTTCCAGAGCCTTCAATCCAGCAATGCTTCCGGCAACGGAGTACTGGGAGCCAGCCAGGTTGTAGTTGACGATCTCCAAGAACTCGCCGGATTTTTCGGCGATCGAGGCGACGTAATCGCGGACCTCGGCGTCACCCATTCCGAACTGGTTTGGACGCAGAGCTCCCATTGCGTAGTTCGAGCGTCCCTGCGCATCACGTTCGACCAGGTGGTGCATGGCTGATCCGCGCTGGAAGACGATCTCCAGGACTTGCTCGAGGGGGAAGATCTGCGCGTAGGCCGACAGTGCGGTGTATTCACCCAGCGAGTGGCCGGCGTAGAAGGCGTGCTCTTCAAATGCCCCATCGGCGCGCAGTTCTTCGGTTTGTGCGTAGGCAAGAGTTGCCAGAGCGACCTGAGTGAATTGCGTGAGGTTGAGGACGCCCTTGGGGTGACGGAAGGTCTCGGAACCAACGCGAAGTTCGGTCGGGTTCGTGCGGACAATCGATTCAATCGAGAAGCCCAGGGCCTTGCGAGTATGTGCATCCGCTTGTGCCCAGACGCTGCGGGCAGTCGCAGACATGTGCTCCAAGCCCATCATCTGGCGCTGAATACCCTGACCGGGGTAGACATAGGCGGTGCGCGGTGCGCGAGTGCGTGCACGGGCAATCGAGACAACCTCATCGCCAATACGGCAGGTTGCTTCAAGGACGAGCTCGCCGCCGATACGGCCCACGCGCTCAATCGTGATATCCACGATGTCGTTGAGCTGGACCATGCCGAACATGCGGTACGACCACGCCGAGATCTCAGCCTCGGGCATTTCAACCGAACGAATGACACCCAGAGTGTCGGGGCTATCGACCGGCTGAGTGGAGTGTGCGCACAATGCATGTTGGACGGTTGCCGAGAGCCACATTCCGTGGACCAGCGGTGCACTCAGACCAGACAGGCGCGCGGCCGCATAGGAGGTGTGAATCGGGTTGAAATCGCCAGAAACAATGGCGAACGCCGTCATATTCTCCGGTGCCTGGACACGCACGTGACGCAGGAAAGAACGCGGAGTATCAACGAAGGAATCGGCGACCTCGGGAGCGGGGGCCGGCGGCTGGGTCGAAGCAATGCGGCCTCGGATCGCGAAGCGCTCAACCATGCGTGCGAAGACTTCGCCTTCAACGGAAAGCTCCAGTTCGACGCGCACGACTCGACCCGCGGAAGACTCAGCGAGCTCGGCGCAGCGTCCCTCGACCTCAACGCGAGAACCGAAGGGAGGCAGCTCGCGGTCCAGGAAGATCGAGTGATCCAAGTGCACGGCGTTAACCAGGCCCTCGATGACGGGAACTCCCTGGTACATCGCCGAACCCAGGGCTGCGTAAATTGCAGGCCAGCAGGGGCCGACCAACGCATCGGGAACTCCCGCGGCCAGCTGGGTCGACAGTGCGCCACCGGTCACCGCACCGTGAGCAAAGCCCAGGTTTTCGGTGAAGGTGAAGGAATCGCGAACCGTACCAAATCCCTCGCCCGGGATAACCGCGGGCATCTTCTCGATGTGGTCGCCATTCACGGTCGTCGTTCCAACGCCCGCAGCACCCGCAAGCAGGTCATAAGCGGTCACGGACAGGCGTGACATGTCAACAACCGGGTAGGCACCAGTCATGCACGCGCTGGACAGAAGAACCGGGATATCGATGTATTCCACCGAATGGTGCGAGCTGTTCGGGGTCTGGTCCCACATTGAATCGCAGTGAATGCGGATCGAGTAGCCGGCCTCGTCGTGGAGAATTTCAGTCGCGTCCACCGAGGTGTATGCGGGGTTGTCGACCAGGTTGCCCGCCCACTGAATGTGGGAGATTTCCCGCAGGAACGAGGCCGCGTCCTCCAGGTCGTGGAAACGCGACCACACGTGGGGGACCTGAGCGGCAGAGGGAGCAAGAGCATCGACAACTGCCTGCTCGAAACGTGCAAACATCTCACCGATGGGCTCGTTCACGCGATCAATACCAGCGACCGAACGCGGGCCGGGAATGATGCGGACAGCATCGGCATCGAAACGGGCATCCTGAGACTGCCAGAGGGTATCCGTTCCCCACCAGCGAGCCAGATCGCCGTCAAGAACCGGAACGAAAGGCATCGGCTTGTGGTGCTTGCGGCACAGGACCGGGAACCATGCGACATCGGCGGGGACAACGCGAGTGGTCTCTGCCTGGGGGTAGGCCTCAAGAAGGCGAGACAGTGCTGCCTGTCCGTCCTCAAGATCCTCGCGGCTCTCAAAGAGAGTCGGAATATCGCCGTGGTCGGCGGGGTTGAGGCGAGACTCGATGCGGTGGAAGAGATCCAGAGCGCGATCCGTCCACGTCCAATCCGCCCAGGGATAGGACAAGTCGATGACGCGGCGTGCCCACTCGGCGTAGGTCATTTCGGACAATTCGCCGAAGTAGGGCTTGGCCGTCTTGTTCATGGCCTCAATGAGCTCATCGCGGCGTGCATTGATCGCCTCAAGATCGGAGCCGACCTCGTGAATGAGTCGCGATGCGCGTGCGGAGGAGTTCTCGATCTCGTGCATGTCGGCGCCCAGGTGCGACAGGCCCGAGGTCATTCCACCGCGAACCTTCCCGCTACCGACCCAACCATCTTCGCCGACGCCGGGAGTGTCCTTGAGGAGCTGCTTGACCTGTGGGGAAGTTTCCGCTTCCAAAGTCGCCATCGAGGCCGTGCCCACGAGCACAGCATCAACGGGCATCGCCGGGGATCCCAGGTCCACGGACCACTGGCCGGTGATGTAACGAGCCGCATCGGCAGCCGAGCCAATACCGCCGCCGACAGCTAGGACGACGTTGGGAGTGCGACGAATATGTCCGTAGGTCGCCAAGAGCAGATCGTCCAGGTTTTCCCACGAGTGGTGGCCACCAGAGTGGCCGTCTTCGACCTGAATAATCAGCGTGTGCTCGGGATTCGCGCGAGCAATGCGCAGGACCTGCTCGATTTGCTCCACAGTTCCGGGCTTCAAGCACAGGTACTCGAAACCATCGGCGCGCAGCTGTGCGATCAACTCGCGGGCCTCGTCCAATTCAGGAATACCCGCGGCGATGGTCACCGCATCGATGGGCGCACCCGCGCGGCGAGCCTTGGGGACAATTCGATTGACGCCGAATTGCAGGTTCCACATGAAGCGGTCAAAGAACATCGTGTTGAAACCGGCACTGCGACCGGGCTCAAGAAGTTTCTGAAGCTCCAAGCGGTGCTCGGTGAAGACCTCTTCGGAATACTGTCCACCACCGGCCATTTCTGCCCAGTGTCCAGCGTTTGCTGCCGCTGCGACGATCCGAGGACCAACGGTCGTCGGGGTCATACCGGGAAGAACGATGGGGGAACGGCCCGTCAGGCGCGTGAAGGCGGTCGAGACGACGTGGCGGCCATCGGGAAGAGCAACAACCTTGGGAGCGAACTGCGACCAGTCGGATTCGGGCTCATAGTGCGAACCGGTCTCATCGAGTTCGGTGCGACGGGCATTCGTTGATGCGTCCACAATCTGTGCGCCAGTTCCATCCAAGAGATCCTGGCTCAGGCGCGTAAGCATATTCGAGGGGCCAAGATCGATGAAGACCTTGACGCCTTCCGACACGGCAGAGGCAACAGCTGCCGACCAGTCGTCGCGCTCAACAAGGATTGCACGAGCAACGCGCTCTGCCTCGGCGTCGTCGATGCTGTGGCCAGCCTCGGCAAGGGTCCGCGTCCACGCAGCAACCTGCGCGACGGCCTCTTCGAGCATGTCAGAGTGGAAGGGAGCGGCAACGGGGAGGAATTCGAAAATAGCCTCGAGGGGAGTACCGCCCTTGAGGTGCTCTTCCAAAGCGCGGTTTTCGGCGGCAACGCGAGACTCAAGCGCGTGACGGAAAGCCTGAAGGTCATCGGGGCGACCCGAAAGAACGACGGAACGCGGGCCGTTGACGACCGCAAGAGAAACCGCTTGGGTATCCACGGCCTCGGAAATCATCGAGCAGGGGAGCCCGCGTACGGACAGCATCGGGGTCGCATCCCCAAGCTTCGTCGCGCCGAGGCGAACGCTCAGCGACTGCGCAGCGGTGCCGATGAGGACGGCGAGGGCAAGAACGTGGGTGACGCGCTGGTTATCGCGGGCAATCCACGCGCGTGCAACTTCGGCGCCCAAGATGCCCTGGGAGTGGCCCAAGAGCACGGGAGAGCTCGTGTGAATGTCGAGCTGGGTTGCGTCGAGGTCAGCAAGAGAAGCGAGCTGCGCGAAGGTAATCCCGGGAACTGACACCGAAGGAGAGGTATCAGAGGGAAGATCGGAGGTATCGCCGTTCATCAAGCCATTGAGACGCTCCAAAGAACCCGGTGCGCTGGTGAGCAGATCTGCGGCGATAGGAGCGAGAAGCTCACGCACCTGCGCGTAGTAGCTGCGCAGCATCTGCGCGTGAGGCGGGAAGGACAAAGAGGACGTCAGAGCAGGGCGCCACGAGGACCCCTGTCCCGCAAAAGTCAATGCGTAGGGAGTGGGGATTTCGGTAAAAAATGCAGTCATGATTGATCTACTTTCCTCATCACATAGGGGCGTTGTCGTGGACACGAGGGGTGGTGACCGTACGGTCTTTCAAGTGGAGAACTGCCAGTGAGCGGCAGATGTATTCGCGGGTCATGGAGGGCTCGATGAGGGCATCGAGCTCGCCATTCTTCAGTGAGAGATTCGGGTTCATCGATTGGCGTTCGTACATTTCCTGGTAGTGTGCGCGCTGCTCAGCAACGTTGCGTCCTTGCTTGCCTGCAGCGGCCAGCTGGCGGCGGAAAACAATGTCCACCGCGCCTTCAGAACCCATCACGGCAATTTGGGAGGCTGGCCACGAGAAGTTCATATCTGCGCCCAGCGACTTCGATCCCATGACGATGTAGGCGCCGCCGAAAGCCTTTCGGATGATGACGGTGATCATGGGAACCGTGGCCGTTGCGTAGGCGGTAATGAGCTTGGCGCCACGGCGGATGATTCCCGCGCGTTCCTGTTCGGAACCGGGGCGATATCCGGGAACATCGACCAAGGTGATGATCGGAATCCCGAAAGCATCAAGGAATTGGACGAAACGCGCCGCCTTCTCCGAGGCGTTCACGTCCAAGGTTCCTGCGTCCACGCTGGGCTGATTCGCGACGATTCCCACGGGACGGCCCTCGAAGCAGGCAAAACCGACGATGATCGACGGAGAGAAGAGCGGCTGGACCTCAAGGAATTCGCCGTGGTCCACAAGGGCCTCGATGACTTCGACCATGTCGTAGTCCTGCTTGGGTGATTCAGGAACCAAAGAGGCGACCTCACGGGCGCGAGCCTCGGTCCCATCGTCTTCGAAGAGATAGCGTGGAGGCTTCTTATCGCAGTTTTGGGGAAGGTAAGACAGAAGAGTGCGCGCGTATTCGAGGGCTTCTTCCTCGTCCTCAGCCAGGAAGTGGGCAACACCCGAAACGGAATTGTGCAGGTCGCCGCCGCCCAGGTCCTCCGAGGAAATCTCCTCGCCGGTCGCCGCCTTCACAACAGAGGGGCCGGTGACGAACATGTACGAGGAGTTCTTCGTCATGATGATGAAGTCCGTCAGTGCGGGCCCGTAGACCGCGCCTCCCGCACAGGGACCGAGGATCACCGAAATCTGCGGGACGACTCCCGAGGCCTCGGTGGTCTTCCGGAAGATTCGACCGTATTGCGCAAGTGCGGTCACGCCTTCTTGAATGCGCGCACCACCCGAGTCCAGCAGGGCAATGATCGGAATGCGCATCGAAATTGCGCGGTCCATCAGGAGAAGGATCTTATCTCCCTCGACCTTGCCCAGCGTGCCACCGCGGATTGAAAAATCCTGAGCGTAAACGGCAACCGGACGCCCATCGAGAGTGCCGATACCGGTGATCACGGCCGAACCAAGCTCTCCGGCCTCGATGTCTCCGCCTGCGTAGCGGTTGAGTTCGTTGAAAGAACCTTCATCGAGGAGGAAATCCAGGCGCTCGCGGGCGGTCTTGCGGCCTCGCGCGTGCTGTGATTCGCGTGCTCGTTCTTCTGCTGCCTCTAGGATGGAGTGCGTGCGATCGTAGAAATTACGACGACCGATGGCCTCGTGTTCTTCGGTTTCCTTGAGGCGATGAGTGCTTGACGGAGTCATGCTTCCTCCTTAATGCTCACCAGGACGTCTCCGGCTTTGACGGTGTCGCCGGCTGCCACGTGAATCTTCGCGATTGTTCCGCTGCATCCTGCGGTGAGGGTCTTTTCCATCTTCATGGACTCGATGACGGCGACGAGTTCGCCTTCTTCGACCTCTTGGCCTTCTTCAACGGCAACGCGAATGACGGTTGCCTGGATGGGCGAGGTGACATTGGGTCCTTCCTCGACCGAGTTTGCGCGCTGGCGCAGTGCGCGTCGCAGTGGCTGACGAGGCCGTGGACGCCCCGCGCCCTCTGCACCCGTTGCGCTCAGGAGATCGCTGGGGAGCTTGAGGGCGACGCGCTTACCGTCAACTTCAATGACGAAGGAGCGCATAACTGCGCATTCCTCGCGTCCTTCTTCCGAGGCCTCGGCAGGGCTTGTCCCCTGCGCGCGCACGCTCTCGGCGACCTCGGTGAGGATTCCCTCGCGCTCGAGCCACTGAGTGTAGACACCCAGGGCATCTCCTTCTTCGCTTCTAAACTGCGGGGTTGCCAGGATGTGCGAGAGCAGGGGAGTGGAGGTGGGAAGTCCCTCAACGCTCAGCTCGTCGAGCGCCCGCTGGAGACGGATGATCGCCTGGATGCGGGTCGGTGCGTGGACGGTGATCTTGGCGATGAGAGAGTCAAAATCGGTACCGATTTCTTCACCCGGACGGATGAAAGAGTCGATGCGCACCCCCGGTCCGCCCGGCCACTGAATTGCACCGAGGCGTCCGGTTGCCGGCATAAGTTCATTAGCGGGGTCTTCGCTGGTGACTCGCACTTCGATAGCGTGGCCTCGTACGGGAGGAATGATGTTGAGGGGAAGACCATGAGCGATGCGAAGCTGCTCGGCGACAAGGTCTAATCCGGTGACTTCTTCGGAGACGGTGTGCTCGACTTGAAGGCGAGGGTTGACTTCCAGGAAGTAGGCATGATCATCTTCGACGAGGAACTCGCAGGTTCCGACCCCCACGTAGTTCACCGCGTCGAAGAGCGCGCGAGAGAAGTGTTCGAGGCGGGAATGCAGGTCCTGCGAAATGAAGGGAGCGGGAGCTTCCTCGACGACCTTCTGGTTGCGGCGCTGGACCGAGCAATCGCGGGTCGAGACGACGGCAAAAGTGCCAAAGGAATCACGTGCGCACTGTGTTTCGACGTGGCGACCGCGTGCGATGAACTTCTCCATGAAACACAGGGACAGTGTCTGGGGATCGACAAGATTCGTGTAGAACTCACGCAGTTCCGAGTCGGAATTAAAACGCGTAATTCCGCGTCCGCCACCGCCATCGGCGCGCTTGATGAGGACCGGGTAGCCAATTTCGTTGGCCAGCGCAATGGCGTCCTCGGCGTTCGTTCCCTCAAGAGACCGACCGGCGATGGTTGGGACATTGCAAGAATCCGCAAGGGCTCGAGCGCGGATCTTATCGCCCAAGGCATCGATGGCCTCGGGAGAAGGACCAATCCAGATTAGTCCGGCTTCTTGGACGCGGGCAGCAAAGTCAGCGTTCTCAGAGAGAAAACCATATCCCGGGTGAATGGCGCGGGCACCAGCCTTCTTTGCGACCTCGAGGATTGCGTCGGGGTTGAGATAGGTTTCTGCAGCGCTGCGTCCGCCCAGGGAGTATGCGGATGTCGCGAGTTCGCAAGCGAGGGTGTCGCGGTCTGCTTCAGCGTAAACGGCAATCGATTCAAGACCGAGTTCGCGCAGCGTGCGGATGACGCGAACCGCAATTTCACCTCGGTTCGCGACGAGAACGGGAGAAAGGGCATTCGTCATGACAGGTGTCCTTCCACGAGTGGGGTGGGGGAAAGTTCCCCGGTTGTGACAGTGAAAATTTCGCCTTCTCGTGATTGACACACGAGGTGGGCATGATCATCGATGCTGAGGGGAGTTGCGGAAACAACTGTTCCGCCGGGCAGATGCACAGGGCACTCGCGGCCAAATACTGCGACGAGGGAGGAGTAAGACTCGCGCCAAGCGGCAAGGTCGCCAGCCGAGATGCAATCCGCAAGATTGCCTCGGAAAGCATCGATGAAAGCTTCGCGAGAGGAAGAATCAAAGGCGCATTCAATGGTTGCGGCAAAGTCCTTGACTGCCTCCGGAAGGGCACCGATATTCAGACCGACACCCACAATGACGAGGTGGCCAGATGCAGCCAGATCGACGTGCTCGCACAAGATACCGGCGAGTTTGCGGCCACCGAGAAGAAGGTCGTTGGGCCACTTCAATGAAAGTTCAGAATCGAGGTGGAAGGCCGGGGTGGCTTTGATTGTGCGCAGGAGTGCTACCCCGGCAAGAGCCGTGAGCCATTGCATCTCAGCTTCGCTGACTTCGATGAGGAGAGAAAAAGTGAGTGCCTCATCGGAGGAGAGCCATACCCGGCCGTCGCGTCCGCGCCCGTGAATTTGTCGCTCAGCCCAAAGCGCGCATCCCGAGGCCGCCGCGCGGCCCGCAAGGGGGGCGAAGGCCTCGTCAGTGGGTAGCTCGCCGCATGCAGCACGAGCGAGAAGAGTGTTCGTTGAGTCAACCTCATCGCAGTGAAGGATGGGCGCAGTGGTGTCGATATGCATCATGCCCATCGTTCAAGCCGGTGCATAGCTGAACAAATACAGGGGTGCATATTCTGTCCGGTCGTACGAACAGCGGTCCGGGATGGCGACGAGTTTGTGGCTAAATACCGCCACTCTTAGAGTTTTCTATAAAAAGCCTTAGTGGGTGATACCGATGTGTATCGCGGCGGTACTTTCCGGGCGAAAAGTATGAGCCGGGCTACTCGGCTTCGCGCGAGCAGGCATAGAGGAGCACCAAAACAACCTCAAGAATCGAGCGGGTTGCGGGGCTGGCTTGGGAAGCGGTGTGTGCTGCGGGCACCGGCGGATGATTTTCCCGAGGCGCAGGTGCTGGATACCCCGAATCGGTAGGCGTGCTGTGCTCGCTGCGGTAGGCGCGGATTGCCTCACGCCATCCTGCAAGGCCGGCAGCACGCATGACGACGCCGATCACGCTTTGGGTGAGAGCAGCGATGGGGACGGTGAGCTCTCGACCTGCAGCGGTGAGAATTGTGTGCAGGACCGAGCCGAGTTGATCGGCAAACTCGCGGTTGAGGTCAAGGAGGCGCATTCCCCATTCGGCATCTCGGATGGAGCGCATGAGCATCTCAGAGTGGAGGATGTAGAGGCCCTGATCGATGTGGATCGCGTCCAGTGCCTCGAAAAGAAGATTCTCCATGAGGAGGTGGCGGTCTCCATCATCATTTCGAGATGCTGGTGTTTGGGCGTTTTCCCACAGGAGCACACGCTCACGAAGGCGCTGGATGAGGTCTGAGTATTCGGCTTCGGCAAGGATTCCCAGCAGTGAATCCTTTGAAGAGAAATTCGAGTAGAACGCCCCGCGGGTAAAACCGGCTACCGAGCAGATGTGTTCAAGAGAGGTCGCTTCAATGCCTTCGTTGATGATGATCTGACGGGTCGCGGCCAAAAGGCGGTCCTGGGTTTCGACTCTATTCCCCATAAAATATCGACCCCTTATATGCCTGAAACCGGTGCGAACGTCAGCGTTCAGTAGGCTGCGCGGCCTGCGCTTTGTTCGTTATGAGCTGAGGTCTCCATTGTCTCACGCAACAGGGGTGCGGTGTAGGGTGAAGACATGATTGGCACACTACTTACTGCCTTGGGCAACCTCATTATCTTCGTCGTCGTTGCCATCTTGGTGATCGTCGGCGTTTTTCTTTTCTTGCTGCGCCGGGCCCTCACCCGTGGAGGCGGTCAGGGGAGTAGACGCGCAGGATATGGGGCGCCTCGCCCCGGGGTGCGTGTCGTCGATAGCACGGTCGTTGACGAGGCCGGAGCGGGCGCCGGAGCTTCCTCAACTCCGCGCGCCGCGGATATTCCTGATTCTGCGGAAGTTCAGATCATCGAAGTGACAACCCGCGAAGACTGATTTTTCGTCTTTTCCTGCGCTGGTAGATGCAGCCAGCGCGTAGCTAAAAGAACATGTGGGTGGGGCCTCCACGCGATCTCGCGTGGAGGCCCCACCCATATCAGGAGTTAAGCGCCTATCTTTCAGGCTTGCTCGCGACGCTTGCGGGCAACTAGAACACCACCAGCTGTGGCCGCACTCAGCGCTGCGCCAAGGACAATCTGCGTCGTTGCTCCCGTAGAGGCAAGGGAACGGTTTGGTTCCTTTGCCGAGGGCTTCACGGGCGGAATGCTCTCAGAGGGAGCCGGCGGAAGCGGAGGAGTTGTGCTCTGGGTGCTTGCCGGAGGAGTGGTGCTGGTCGTCGAGGCCGACGGCGCAGGCGTGGAGGTGGTAGCCGATGGGGTAGGTGTGGTTGTCACGGCCGGAGTGGGCGACGTGGTTGCCGTGGTCGTGGGGGTGGAGGGAGTTGTTGTCGTGACGACGGGGGTCGGGGTTGTGGTCACCACGGGGGTAGGTGTGGTGGTTGTGACCGTCGGGGTCGGAGTCGTCGTTACCGCCGGGGTAGGCGTCGTGGTCACAGCCGGGGTCGGAGTCGTGGTCGTGTTGCCTTCGGTGGAGCCGCCACCGTCAGCAGTGATCACAGCCTTACCGTTAAGGACAACTCCGTTCACCGAGGCGTTGTTCTTGAAGGTTGCGGACTTTCCGACCATAGCCGGGTTCTTAATCTTGGTGTTGTAGGAGATCGAGTACACCGCATTTCCGGTGCCCTTGGGCCACGTGGCGGTGAAGCCGGTGCCATCCGCCTTCTTCGTCACGGTGAAGACACCGCCGTTGATGGCGTCGCCATTGGACACAGAGGTTGACTCGCCCAGCGGGAAATCATCACCGTTTGCCCAAACGGACATTGAAGGCTCGTTAGCCAGCGTGTAGCCGCCGTTGTCATCTTGGAAGATGTCCTCGACGGTAATGGTGCTCACAGAGATTCCTGATTCGATGACGTTGATCGACCAGTTGATCAGCGAGGCGTCGTCACTGTCGACGGTGCCACCCTTGTTGTGCTTGGTGGTCTTTCCGAGATTGGTATCACCGATGCCGGTGCCATCGCCGGGGAGGGGAACTGAGACTGCCTTGCCGTCAATGGTGAAGGTGACCGCAGCTGCATTGGTCTTTGCTGCAGCACTCATCTTCGCCCAGCCGGATCCGGTGGTGATCTGGTGAGTATTCGCGTAATCGGTGAAAGTACAGGTGATGATTGCTCCGGGTTGAGGTGCGGGAGCCGAACACTTGACCGCAACTGCACCGTCGGGAGCCGTCATGTCGAACTCAAGCTTCGTGCCGGTTGCTGCGAAGGTATTGAGTTCTGCGGGAGCTTGGATAGTAAAGGTGTCGCCTTCGCGGATGTTCTTGCCAGTTCCGTCGATGGCGAAATCGACCTGCATCATGGTGCCAATGCCGAGCTTTGTAGAAGCACTGACACCGGAAAGGCGGACATCTTTAACGATGTCGTTGATGGTTGCTGCCTGAGAAGCGCCTGCCTGAGAAACAACGATGTAGGCCAATGCGAGGAAGCAAGAGAGGAGCATTGCGAGCCCCGAAACTGCTGATCCCGCAGCCTTTTTTACGCGTGTGAACACCTTAAAATCTCCTGAAATATCTGTGTGGGATATCTAAATATTAGTGAGTTTTGGTGTGGGGATTCAAGTGCGTATCGCTTTTGGGTATGGAAGCCCTCCTTCCCTTCTATGTTTTTGGGAAGGTGGGAGGGTGACTGAGTCGCATGCTGCTGCGCTTTTTAAGGGGTGTTTTCGGGTTGTTGAAGAAGAAACGTTACGTAGCTCACATTGTTGACAAGATGGCAACGTGGAAAAGTTAGCGCGCAGTACTTGGGCAGTACTTGGTGTGAAATGGGTAAAGCAAAACCCCCGCGCTGCGGGGGTTTTATCTGGTGGCTCCGACCGGCGTCGATCCGGTGACCTTTCGATTTTCAGTCGAACGCTCTACCAACTGAGCTACAGAGCCAAGACCTGAACCGATTAGGTCTGGTCGGCGACCCCGACGGGACTTGAACCCGCGACCTCCGCCGTGACAGGGCGGCGCGCTAACCAACTGCGCTACGGGGCCTTACAACAGGTAAGACCTATTGAATTATTCCAATCACAATTGCGACCGGTGGTACCCCCAACGGGATTCGAACCCGTGTCGCCGCCGTGAAAGGGCGGTGTCCTAGGCCTCTAGACGATGGGGGCCATTGTTCGGCCACCGGTCTGGCGTCCGAGGACGAAGAGAATATTAGGCAGAAGCGTGCCGTTAAAGCAAAAAGAATGACAGTGATGACCGTCACACAAGGACTTTTCCTTGAAATGGTGCATGTTTTTGTCATTGTCTCTTACGCAAGCATCAGGCGCTTTTCATTGATCGCGCATAGGCTTGATTGAGAAGATGATGAGCGACATAAGGATGGTTTGATGATTTTTCCTCTAGACGATTCCTCTCCTTCGCCTTCCCCCTCGGGGATTACCCAGGCAGCAGTCGACAATGCACTCAATGTCGCATCGCTTGTTTTTGCTGCTTTTGTTGGTGCTGCCATCGGCTTTTTCATTGCTCTCGCAATTGCCATCATTGTGCGACCGATTGCCCGCCGCTCGCGCTACTTTGCCGTCATCGTTAAACGAGTTCGCACCTCTTTCTACCTGACAGCTCTGTCATGGGGAGCGTGGACCGGTCTGCAGGTGATGCTTGTCAATACGACTCTCTCCGATTGGTCGAACGGCGGATTAGTTGGTTTCGCCTCGCATGTCCTTCTCATCGTTTCCATCCTTACGACGACCTGGATGATCTATAACTGCGCCTGGATCTTCGAAGATGCCGCGCAGATCCGCCAGGCACGTGACGGCGGCGTCTCCCGTAAATTCGAAACCCAAGCGCAAATCATTCGTCGCTTACTCCAAGTCCTCATCATCATCGTCGGAGTCTGCTTCGCTCTCTTCACTTTCGATGCCGCCCGCCAAGCGATGACGACCGTCCTGGCCTCTGCTGGTCTCATCTCCGTCATCGCCGGTCTTGCCGCGCAACAAACCTTGGGCAATGTCTTTGCGGGAATCCAGCTTGCATTCACTGATGCGATCCGTGTGGGTGATGTCGTGGTCGCTGGGGGAACGAATGCTCCCTCCGGAAAAGTCGAAGAGATAACCCTCTCCTACATCGTCGTTCGCCTCGCTGACGAACGCCGACTGATTGTCCCCTCCACCTACTTCACCTCAAATACCTTCGAAAACTGGACGCGTCGAGCCGCCAAACAGCTTGGCTCAGTCGAGCTCAAACTGGATTGGGCCGCTCCCATGACCCTGATCCGAAACCAGGTGCAGAAACTTCTCTTAGCAACGGACTTGTGGGACGGGCGCTCGTGGGCCGTCCAAGTCACCGACTCGGATGCAACGACCGTCACGGTTCGCATCGTCGTTTCCGCAAAGGATTCTGGGACACTGTGGGACCTGCGCTGCTACTTGCGCGAAAACATGATCCGCTGGATTGTTGAGCAAGAACCTGCTGCTCGTCCATTGACCCGCATTCAGCCCCTCGATATTCAAAGCATCCAGCAAGATACTTCTCGGGAGGCCATCGCTCGCCTCGCAAAGGAACTGTCGGGTATCGCGGTTGATACGACCGGTGCCCCTGATGCACACACTGCACACTCACCCGATTCTCCAGTTTCCACTTCGCCCACGGCCTCGGCAGGGGAGGGGGAAGATGCAGTGCACGAGGTGCGCTTGCTGGCCGCGCGGCAAAAGGCAAAGCGAGCGCGCAGGCGTGCAATGGCGCAACGTCAACGCGAATTGGCGGACACGGGAAGTATCCGAAGCGTTTCCCCCAGCCCCGCCGAAGAACAAACGCAGGTCTTCACGCAGACCATGCTTCACTCTCTCGTTGCCGAGCAATTGGCGCAGAAGGTCGCACAAGCCAACGCGCGCCTCGGCAAGCTTCACCCCGCGCCGCAGGAAACCGCGGTGCTTCCCGCCGCCTCGGCCCCTTCTCGACCCCAGGAAACGGGTGCCCACCCCGAGGAAACAGTGATCCGCGGGGAACGCCTCTTTTCGGGATCCCCCGAGGCCGACGAGCGCAACGAAATCTACGCTGGACCGGGTGAAGACGTCCTTGCTGAACGTGAGGCGGCAGCAAAGCGCCACCAAGAAGAAGCGGCGCGTAAAGACGGTGGCCCGCGCATTCCCCAAGATGCGACCCGCCCCCTTCCGGAGCCTTCAAGCGAGAGGAATTGACCATGAAAATTATTCGCACTCGGGATCGCGCCACGAAGCTCGAACACCTTGCACATAGCGAGCAAAGTGCCCCACGTGTGCACTTAAGCGAAGAAGAATGGCGTGAGCGTTTGAGTCCCCAGCAGTTCCTTGTCTTGCGTCAGGCTGGAACCGAAGCGCCTTTCACCGGTGAGCTACTGGAGGAACGGCGGGAAGGAACCTACGTGTGTGCCGCATGCGGGGCGCAGCTCTTCCCCTCGACGACCAAGTTCGATTCGCACTGCGGATGGCCAAGTTTCTATGAATCTTTGCCCGGAGCCGTCAACTACTTCGAGGACATTTCCCACGGAATGCGGCGCATTGAAGTGCGTTGCGCAACCTGCGATTCGCACCTTGGCCACATTTTTGACGACGCCCCAGATCAGCCCACTGGAAATCGCTTTTGTATGAACTCATTGAGTCTTCATTTTGTACCTGCCGCTATGGCATAGTGGACAGGTGCTCTCCCATCTTCGTGCACTCCTCACACATGTTTCTGCGCCGGTTCTGATCGTCGGCGGAGCGCTCAGTGCGTACAGTGGCGCCGCGTTTGCGGTCACGATTTTTTCCGCGCTTGAGCCGGGCGTTATCGCGTGGCTACGCGTCTTCATTGCCGGCATATTTCTATGCGCGCTGAGGCGTCCGTGGAGGGCCGGGCTGACCTGGAGGGACCTTCTTGAATCGGCCCTCTTCGGCCTGTCCCTGCTGGCAATGAATGTCGCATTCTATGAGTCAATTGATTACTTGCCGATGGGGGCAGCGGTGTCAATGGAGTTCATTGGCCCCGTTGTTGTTGCCGTTGTCCGAGGCCGAGGCCTTGCGCCCAGGGTGGCCGCGGTGTTAGCGATGACTGGTGTGGTCGCTATTGGCGGCTTGGGACTGGATCTTTCTGACCCGCGCGTCTTCAGCGGAATGAAGTGGGCGTTTTTTACCGCACTGGCATGGGCGCTGTACATTCTTCTGGGCCAGCGCGTTGCTTCGAAGCGATCGGGAGTCACGAATCTTGCTGTGGGCTGTGCGCTCAGTGGACTGATCGTTGCACCTTTTGTTCTCCATCAGGCTTTTCCCGCGATCACTCAACCTCGCATCCTGGGAATCATCATTGTTGTGGCAGTCTTGTCAACGGTTGTTCCCTGTTCCTTCGAAGCCATTGCGATGCACCGCGTCTCGGCGGCAGATTTCTCACTCTTCACCGCGCTTTCTCCCGCTTCCTCGCTTCTTGTTGGGGTCATCATTCTTCGCCAGATTCCGACCCTATGGCAGATGATTGGTCTTCTCTTGATCTCCTTCGCGGTTGCAATCGCATCCCGCCATGGCACCAAGGACCACGCTGTTCTCGCTGAGGAAGTGCATGAAATGGTTGAATTGGCTCCGTGACGAATAGAACTCCCGTATCCCTGATCAACCGTGTTCCTGCCCAAATTCTGATCGTCGCCTCGGCTCTCATTCAGTACAGTGGCGCCGCAGTTGCAGTCTTTGCCTTCTCGGTTGTCGAGCCGGCCTCGGTCGCCTGGTGGAGGGGATTTGTTGGCGGTTTGGTTCTGTGCGCGTGGGTGCGCCCGTGGCGAGGCCTTGATCGTGCGACCCTGAAGGGCGCTCTCTTTTTCGGCATTGCTTTGGTCTGCATGAACGCCTGCTTTTACGAGGCAATTTCCCGCATTCCCCTTGGGGCTGCGGTTTCGCTTGAGTTCCTTGGTCCCGTGACGGTTGCTGTTGTACGAGGCCGTGGCTGGGCGCCAAGAATTGCTGCCTTCTTCGCATTGGCCGGGGTGTGTGCGATCGGCGGACTTGGGTTGGATTTGAGTGCTCCGAGAACCTTGGCTGGGGTCGCATGGATTCTGGCGGCCGGCGCATCGTGGGCGACTTACATCGTCTTGGGGCAGAAAGCGGCCTCGTCGAGCTCTGCGATGGTGAACTTGTCGCTGGGGTGTGCTTTCAGTGCGTTGATCTCTGCACCGATCCTTGGGCCCGGTGCGATGGCTGCTTTCAGCGATCGCAGGGTTCTGATTGCGGTGGTTGCTTTGGCCTTCTTGTCGACAGTTTTTCCCTATACGCTCGAGGCGATGGCAATGAAGCGGGTCTCTGCGGCGACTTTCGCTTTGTTTACCGCGCTTCTTCCGGCAACTTCTGCGCTGATCGGTGCGGTGCTTTTGCGCCAGATTCCTAGCATCTGGCAGCTGGTGGGACTGGTGTGCATTTCGATTGCTGTGGGAATTGCGTCCTTGGCGGGACGCGCTCGCCCGGAGGTGAACGTCGAGCGTCTTTCTGGTGCTGAGTAGGCCCAGGGGGACTCGAACCCCCAACCCACGGATTAAAAGTCCGCTGCTCTACCATTGAGCTATAGGCCCGCGGGATTTCCCGCTATGTGGTCGGAAAACCGAACCAACCCCACCATCTTAATGGCAGGAGAGCAAATGGGCGAAACGCAACGCATCCCCAGGCGTCCCGCGATCTTGGACTATGCGCAGACTGAAGCAATTGTTGGCGCTCAGGATGTGGCGGATTCCTCGGTTCTTGCGCACTCGACTGCTTGGGCGTTGCTTGGGGTCGGTGATGAAGACTTCGACGGTCGTGCGCTTGCGCGTTTGAAGGAGCTTGTCTCCACGGGTGGGATCCCTCTGGTTGCTGAGCTATGGGCCTCGAGTCCGGATTTCACTCTTCCCGGTGCATTGTGGCGGGTTTATTTATTCCGCGAGTGGTACCACCGCGATCCCTTGATTGTGGCAGAGCTGTATCTTCTAGGACTTGGTGCCGAGCGCGTTCCGGGGCTTGAGCGTCCCTTGAATGATGCGCCGCTTGATGAGGTGATCGCCCACGCTGATGCGCTGCTGCGAGGCGAGTGCACAGATGATGATCTTGAGGAGATCTTCACTGCCATCGCACGTGCGATGCGGATTATTGCTGCTGGAGATCCTCGGGTTGGTCAGCAGTGGATTGATGATCCGCACGATGCCTTGGCCTACGGGGTCACCATGCGTGCTCGCGCGCTTGTGATGACGGCGCAGGAATTGGAGCGCGCCTCTTCCCGTGCTCGCGTCGGCGATTTGGACTGAGGCCTTTGTCGACGAGATCGAAACGCCCACTCATACGGGACAGCGTTTCACTGTCGCCTACTAAATCACCAATCTGAGAAGAGCGTGGGTGCGGCGTATGATCCACACCCGCGCCCACTCTACGTTAGGGTTAATAACGTGACACCCAGCCCCCAGCCCATGCCCCCGATGCGCCTCATTCGCGCAGGCGGAGCCCTCGTGTGGCGATTTCGCGACCCCGCACGACCGATCATTCCCGGGGAAGTGCTGGATGAGCGAGACATCGAAGTCCTGCTGGTTCACCGGCCCCAGTACCACGATTGGTCGTGGCCCAAGGGGAAGATTGAGGGCAAAGAAACTATTCCCGTCGCGGCGGTGCGCGAAGTCGAAGAAGAAACCGGCCACGTCATCCGCCTCGGCGCGCCCCTGACTACCCAGCGCTACCGCCTCGGCTCGGGACAGACCAAGGAAGTGCGCTACTGGGTCGGAACGCTGATGGACAGCGACGGCGGAGAGGACGAGGGCCTCGTCCACCTGCGCAAACCCGTCCACCGTGCACCTTCGCGCGAAATCGACCAAACGCAGTGGATGACGACCTCTCGCGCACACGATCTTCTGACGCGCCGCGGGGACCGACGCCTGCTGACAGAACTCGTCATGCGAGGCCGCAGCGGCGAACTCGTGACAACCGCGCTGGCACTGCTCCCTCATGCACGCACGGTTTCTGCTCAACAGTGGGAGGGAGACGAGGAAGCCCGGCCCCTGTCGCGTGTAGGCGTTCGCGAAGCCCTCGAGCTGGTCGATCTGCTCTCCTCTTACGGTGTGCGCCGGGCAATGGCGACCTCGAGTGCGCGGACCCGCCAGACCCTGGGGCCGTGGGCTGCGCTCGCGGGAGTTGACATCGAGGCACTCCCGTCGCGCGCCGCTGGAGCGAATTCCCCTTCCTCTGACGAGGCCTTCGCTCGCGCGCTCATCAGTGACAGTCAGCCGCGGGTCCTGTGTACGCCGCGAAGCATGCTTCCCGGGATTTTTGACGTATTCCGACAGTTCACGCCTTCGGGTGTGCGCATGAACTTTCCGCTCGATGCCAGGGAACTTTCAGCCTCGGAGATGGTCATTTTGCACACCGTCGTGCACGGAGGACAGGTTCGTGTGCTCGATGTTGAAAGGCATGCCCCAAGGGCCGGGGAGTAGAAACGGATAATTCGTCTTCGAAATTCACAAATGAATCGTTGAAATTCTGCTGGGAAATTTCTAATATTTCCCTATGCGGAAATCAATGATGATCTCTTTGACTGCAGCTTGCGCTGCATGGGTGCTTTCCGGATGCTTCGGAGGTGCGGATTCCTCGACGGGAACCGTCGTGCCGCAAAGCCCTACTCCAATTGCCGCGACCACTCCGACATTCAAAGCGACGACGCGTACTCCTCGCTCGACCCCCTCGGTAATAAGGGTAAGTCCCTCGCCGTCAATAACGACGGAAGCTTCCGTCCACGCGGTACCCCGCGAAACAAAACCGACCTCGAAAGCAGCGCCGCCCCCGCCGCCTCGAGAAGAAGCTGCGCCGGCACCTCAACGTGAGGCCGCAGCCCCAGCCCCGGCGCCAGTGCAAGAGCAAAGCAGTGTGTATTACAAGAATTGCCAAGCCGCGCGCGATGCTGGGGCCGCACCTCTACATAGAGGGGATCCTGGGTATCGAAGTGAACTTGATCGAGACGGTGATGGAGTCGCCTGTGAGTGGAGTAAGAAGAAGCACCACTAGCAGAAGCTAATACGCTGAATCGTGGATTGAACCGCTCAGGGTTTGCTGGCCGTTTGCTGCCGCTATGCAGACGATCTGTCGGTCTCCGCGCTCCCACGATTCGCGGCTTGGGGCAAGCCAGAGGAGATCAAGAGCAGAATCCTCAGCGGGGATCCCAACGTAAGATCGAAAAGCTAGTTCGCACTCGCGGCGAGCGTCCGCTTCAAGTTGTGTGGCCTCGGGGAAGTCTGCGCCTGCAACCGTCGGTAGCGCGATCACTTCAGCTTGGTGAGGGCGAGAGCAGGAAACGGTTTCCAAGGAATAGGCGCTTGTCGTTGGAGGAACCTGAATGCAGGCGCCGACCGAAAGGCGCATCACTGACGAAAAACCGCACCCGCTCAGTGTGCCTGCCCCCAAAATGCAGGCAAGCACACCGAGACAGATGCGGTTAAAAAAGGACTTCACTCAATCGAGGGTACTAGACGCCAACGATGAGTGCGCAGATCCAGTAGACGATTCCAGACACAACAGCAGCTGCTGGCAAGGTCAGGAACCATGCTGTAACGATCGAACCTGCAACACCCCAGCGTACGGCGGAGAATCGCTTCGTACACCCCACACCCATAATCGATGTCGATACGACCTGTGTCGTCGAAATCGGAGCGTGGACAACGTAGGAGCACAGGTAGAGGATCGAGGATGACACTGCCTCGGAAACGAAACCTCGCGCGGGGTCAAGATCGATGATCTTTCGACCGATGGTACGCATGATGCGTCCGCCGCCAGCCATTGTTCCCAAAGAAATTGCCAAGGCTCCGGAAATCTTGACCCACAGGGGGACCGTCATATCTCCGGTGACCGGATCATAGATCTGGTGTGTTTCACCATAGCCGCCGGCAAGAAGAGCCATGACGATAATGCCCATGGTCTTCTGTGCGTCCTGGATACCGTGACCCAGCGCCATAGCCGCAGAGGAAACACGCTGAGCAGCGCGGAAGCGGCGCATGGTGCGGTGGTATTGAGCGTTGCGCAAAAGGAAGAGAACGAGGCGCATGACGAAGTAACCGACAACGAAACCGATGATTGGTGATGCAAACATCGGAATGATGACGGACTTGACGATTCCCCACCAGTACACGGCAGTGCCGCTCATCAAACCTGCGCCAACCATGCCACCGATGAGCGCGTGAGAGGATGAGGAAGGCAGACCAAACCACCACGTAATGAGGTTCCAGATACATGCGCCCAGGAGCGCGGCAAGGATGATGACCAAGCCCTTTTGCTGCATTTCCACCTGAGTGGATTCAGCGTATGGGCTGATGGAGATGATTCCCTCGCCAATTGTCTTCGCTACCGCGGTGCCCATCATTGCGCCAAGAATGTTCATGACTGCAGCCATGAGTAGTGCAGCACGAGGCGTCCAGGCCTTTGTGGAAACCGAAGTAGCGATCGCGTTCGCTGCGTCGTGGAAGCCGTTGGTGTAACTGAAGAACAGAGCAACGGCGATGACGACGCAAACCAGGATCAGGTTAAGATCCACGACTCAGGATTCCTTCAGTGCGAGGGATTCGATGATATTCGCCAGGTGCTCGAAAGCATCGGCGCAGGCTTCCAAGCTCTCGACAACATCCTTGAGCTTGATGATCGTGATGGGGTCGAGACCAGAGTCAAAAAGAGTCGTCAGGGCGCGACGGTAGGTGAGGTCGCCTTCGTTTTCGAGGCGGTTGATCTCGATCCAGTAATCGCGCATGTCGACGGGAGACTTCAACGCCGGCATGTTTTGCGCGGTCAGCTCCGCGCAGTGGGTAAGAACTGCGATCTGCGACTTGAGGAGGGTCAGGATCTCTTCGGGGATGTTGGTGATGCCGTACAGGACCAAGAGGTCGCCGGCCTCGTCGATGAAGTCCATGCAATCATCGAGGTGAGCAGCCAGGGACTGAAGATCCTCGCGGTCAAAGGGGGTAATAAAGGACGAATTAATGCGCTGGAAGATCTCGTGATTGAGTTCATCGCATTGGTGTTCAACGCCGTGAAGCTGATCGCGAAGTGCGACTCGTTCTTCGGGGGAAGCAGCGTAGATTTGAGCAAGAATTTCGACGCCCGCAACGAGCTTGTCTGCTTGCTGGGTGAAGAATTCAAAGAAATTTGGGCCCTGCGTTCTGTTGCGGATCCCCATAATGTTCCTCCGATTGTGTTGAGATTGCCTCAAGGCAATCGTCATCCATTACACACTGCATATTCAAGTTCACCGAGGCAGGAACTTCTTGCTGAGTAGTGTGTCTATTGCCACATTATGCCCGAAAGCTTGGATCTCTCGGGAAAACTGGGGCATTCCGTCGCCAAAGTTGACGCATTTGTCAGAATTTTCAGCCCCAAAGGGACCTATCGCCCGCGCAAATGCCGGTGTGGTGAGGGATGATTAAAGCGTAGATCGGGACGTAACCGCGCCCCAGAATCACCGAGTGCCTCAGGAGGCAAAATGTCCGTGACCGAACAGGATGTGCGTGCAGCCGCTCCGGCAAACGCTCCCGAAGATGTCATCAAGTGGGTTGCTGAAATTGCAGCGCTGACCACCCCTGATCGTGTGGAGTTCGCTGACGGCTCCCAGGAAGAGTGGGATCGCCTCACTTCTCAGATGGTTGAGAGCGGCATGTTCACCAAGCTGAACGAAGAGAAGCGCCCCAACTGCTTCCTCGCCCGTTCCAAGCCCTCTGACGTTGCGCGTGTTGAGTCTCGTACCTTCATCTGCTGTGAGAAGGAAGAAGACGCAGGCCCGACCAACCACTGGGCAGACCCCAAGGAAATGAAGGCAACCCTGCACGAGAAGTTCACGGGTGCCATGAAGGGCCGCACCATGTACGTGGTTCCCTTCTCCATGGGTCCTCTGGGTGGCCCCATCTCCCAGCTCGGCGTTGAGATCACCGACTCTCCCTACGTTGTTGTCTCCATGCGCATCATGACCCGCATGGGTGCAAAGGCAATGGACCTTATCAACGAGGGCCGCGTGTGGGTTCCCGCCGTTCACTCCGTCGGCGCTCCGCTGGAGCCCGGTCAGGAAGACTCCACCTGGCCCTGCAACGACGAGAAGTACATCACCCACTTCCCCGAGACCAACGAAATTTGGTCCTTCGGCTCCGGTTACGGCGGCAACGCGCTGCTCGGCAAGAAGTGCTTCGCACTGCGTATCGCTTCGACCATGGCAAAGCGCGACGGCTGGATGGCAGAGCACATGCTCGTCCTGCGCCTGACCCGCGAGTCCACCGGCAAGCAGTACCACGTGACCGCTGCATTCCCCAGCGCATGTGGCAAGACCAACCTGGCCATGCTCCAGCCCACCATCCCCGGCTACAAGGTCGAGACCGTGGGTGACGACATTGCATGGATGCGTCCGGGCACCGATGGCCGTCTGCGCGCCATCAACCCCGAGGCAGGCTTCTTCGGTGTTGCACCGGGAACCTCCTACAAGACCAACCCCATGGCAATGGAGACCGCACGCGCCAACTCCATCTTCACCAACGTCGCACTGACCGACGATGGCGATGTGTGGTGGGAAGGCATCGACGGCGACGTGCCGGCACACCTGATCGACTGGCACGGCAACGACTGGACCCCTGAGTCCGGCGAAAAGGCTGCTCACCCGAACAGCCGCTTCACCGTTCCCGCCTCCCAGTGCCCGATCATCTGCCCCGATTGGGAAGCCCCCGAGGGCGTTCCGGTCGACGCAGTCCTCTTCGGTGGCCGCCGTGCAACCAACGTTCCGCTGGTTGCCGAGCAGTACGAGCCCGCACACGGCGTGTTCATCGGCGCTTCCGTTGCATCCGAGGTCACCGCTGCTGCAACCGACGTTAAGGCCGGTTCGCTGCGTCACGACCCCTTCGCCATGCTGCCCTTCTGCGGCTACAACATGGCCGACTACTGGGGCCACTGGCTGGAGATGCAGGACAAGCTCGGCGAGGGCTTCCCGAAGGTCTACCAGGTCAACTGGTTCCGTAAGGACGAAGACGGCAACTTCATGTGGCCCGGATACGGCGACAACGCTCGTGTTCTGGACTGGATCGTTCGCCGTGCCGCTGGCGAGGTCGAGGCAATCGACGGCGTCACCGGTCGCTACCCCCACTTCGAGGACTTCAACCTCGAGGGACTGGACATCGACCAGGCCAAGTGGGATAAGCTCTTCGCGATTTGCCCCGACGCATGGGCAGCCGAAATGGACGACACCGAGGAATACTTCTCGCAGTTCGGTGACAAGCTCCCCGCAGCTATCACCGAGCAGCTCGCGAAGTTCCGCGCTCGTATCGCCGCTGCAAAGCAGGCCTGATAGCGTCTAGCTAGCATCAAGGCGGGTGGTTCCCCGAGAGGGGAGCCACCCGCCTGTGTTTTATTTGCCTCTATGTTTTAGAGTAGAAAAGGCTTTTTGTAGGAAAGGATGGGGTGTGGTCGCCAAACAGTGGAAGTTCATTAACGGCTTTGAATGGGCCGTAATGGATCCGGTTGTTGAAAAGCCGGGAGAACTGTGGATGTGCCTGACCCTTGCCTATGGGACTCTTGACGTGAAGCCTGAGGAAATGGGTGCCCTTCACGTCCTCATGGAGTCCATTCGAACCGAACTTCAACGTCCCGTCGAATATGCACCCGGAAAATTCGACGTCGCTCAAGTTGAGTGCCTGACCTACTTTTCAGAGATCGATATCCGCGTCCACGGGTCGCGCGAGATTGTCCGTCAGGCGTGGTTGCGTCTTCCCGCGTGCTTTGACCATCCAGAGCTTTTACTCCCTGTTTCAGGACGCGCAGCCGCCACGTCGATGTGGACCGCAGACGTGGCGAACAGAACGGGGATCAATGAAGCCTTACTCTCCGTTTTCCGCAGCGATACCGCCACTTTCGAGGCCGATCGTTACTTTGCATCGGCATGCGATCTTGCGCGGAAAATCTCGCCCTTCGAGGGGCGTTATCCCTGTGTTCTTGTCACGACAGAACCCGATTTCCTTGGTTTAGGCTTTGACCGTGAACCCGATTCCTTAGACCTTGACGACTTGCTCGCCGTGGACGAAGGCGCTCCACGAGACCAATACATTCGCGGCAGTCAGTGGCAATGTGGGTTGAATTATCTCTTTTCCTTTGCGGTTCCCCTCACGCGCGCGGGTCTTGTCGCCCGCTGGGCAATCGCAATGGATGCAACGAATATCTTGCGCTCACTGGATCCCAAATACTCGGAATTCAAGGTGACGACAGAGGCTTACTCGATCGCCCCTGATCTCATTGCAATGATCCGTTTCGACGGCTTGGATTCTTTCGAGGACGCGCGCCGTTTCCTTGATGCCTATTTCGACCCGGATCGTGACTTCACCGTCAACCTTCAACAGGTCATTAATCGTCATAAAGACGATGAAAACCTGGAGGTTTCCCAACACCTCCACCGCATTAACGACGATAGTATTCCAACGCGTGACGAGGTCCTGGCGCTTATTAACAAAGTAGCGGCGCGCGCCCACATCGCCGCAGATGTCGCCTCGCCCGAGCTGCTTGAGCGCTTCCCGCTGTTGACCGCGCCGAAGAGTACCTACGATCGTTTCGCAACCACCAATTGTGTGCCCGAAGCGGTGGAAGCGCTTCCCTTCCCCTCCACCGAGGGCACAGATCTCCTCTCAAGCGTCCCCGAGAGCCTCAGTGGCTATGCTCTTGCCCTTCCGCATCACTTGATGGTCTCTCCTGAGCGTGTGGTTGCCCAGTGGTATGACGCCTCAAAGGAACGCAACACCGCCCAGGTCGTGCGACGCATTGAAATCAGGGTTTCAGACGTTAGGTGTTTGCTTCGTTCAGGAAAGGCTACTGTCCTCATCGATAGTGATGGAAGCTTCCTCCCGATCTATCCCGAGGCGTACATTTCCCCCGAATCCGTGGTGCTCTTGGAGTCTCTCATTCGAGACCTGTCGTCCAGGGTCCCCGTCGTCACGATCGAGGCGCTCTTTGATGAGGAAATCGCTCTGGTCGATCGCTTCACTCGCGAGGGCCCCCGCGCCCTTCAAGAGGGAACAATTCAGCCTCTTCCCGACTATCTTTCTCATCTCGACCTCCCTGCGCCCACCGCTGTGCCCGAGAAACCCCGTCAACGAGGCCGCGCGGGAACTCGCCCGCCGAGGCCTGCCCAAGCGGGATCGGCCTCGGCAGGGAATAGGCGTGCGCGATGGAAGCGGCGACGACGCATGCGCCTGACGAACAATGATGTGGATCTCTCGCCCCACGGTTCCACTGTGCGGAATAACAAAAGCAAGAGGTGGGTTGTCTGGCTCATCATTGCGCTGATCTTTGGGATTTGGCGCTCTTATACCCATTCGAGCCCGAAACAAACGAATATCCCACATGTCACGCCGTTTCCAACGATCTCGGTGACGGTTCCAACCTTCTCAATTTCGCCGTTCACGCTTCCAACGCCCACTCAGACCGGGCAGTGAAGTCGCGAGTCGGAACGAGCTGCTGAAAACCAGTAAGATATTGGTAATTATTCAATCACCCGGGAGTTTCCTGAATGTCTACATACCTCACCGATGATGAGCTCAAACGCAGCAAAGAGCTCCTGGACCGCATCCAGAAGATCTTCGCGCAGCGCGTGGTTGGCCAAGAACAGCTCAGGGAAACCCTGATCGTCGGCCTCCTTGCACAGGGCCACATCCTCATGGAATCGGTGCCCGGTCTTGCAAAGACCACTGCGGCCCAGACCATCGCAATGGCAATCTCAGGAAGCTTCCATCGCATCCAGTGCACGCCAGACCTCATGCCAAATGACATCGTCGGTACGCGCATTTGGAACCAGGCGCAAAACGAAATGACGACCGAGTTGGGACCGGTCCACGCCAATATCGTGCTCCTGGACGAAATTAACCGTTCCTCGGCAAAGACCCAGTCCGCGATGCTTGAAGCCATGCAGGAAGGCCAGACCACCATCGGTGGAACCGTCTACCCGCTGCCCAAACCCTTCATGGTCATGGCAACCCAGAACCCCATCGAAGAAGAAGGCACCTACGTGCTCCCCGAAGCACAGATGGACCGCTTCTTGATGAAGGAAATCATCACCTATCCCCAGCCTCTCGAAGAGCTCGAAGTCCTCAACAGGATCGACTCGGGAAGCATGGATAAGCCCATCGATGCTGAACCCATTACCTTGGAAGAACTGACCTTCCTTCAGCAGATGACTCGTCGCATCTTCCTGCACGACACCTTAAAGGCCTACATCGTCGACCTCATCAACACCACTCGCGGTATGGGTCCGAACCCGCTTCCCGGTTTCTCTCAGCACGTGCGCGTGGGTGCTTCGCCTCGTGGTGGCATCGCCCTCATGCGTGTCAGTCAGGCAGTTGCCCTCATGCAGGGGCGTAACTACGTCATGCCTGAGGATATTAAGAAACTTCGTCACCCGATTTTGCGTCACCGCATCATTCGTACTTTCGATGCAATGGCGGATGATATTTCCGTCGACGGCCTCATTGATGCCGTCTTTTCTGCGGTAGCGGTGCCGTGAGTCCAATCATTAAGAGGGGGGTCGTCGAGGAAGGCTCGCAGACCCTAGGCAATGTCGACCAGCACCAGAAGGCTCGGACGAATAGTTCTCAGCTGCGTGCCCTTGCTGGCCGGACCCAATTGCCCGTCTTGCGCAAACTTCTGTCTCTCATGGAGGGCCAGCACTATTCTGCGCGCGCGGGACAGGGCTGGGAATTCATGGATATGGCTGAATACAAGCCCGGCGATGACGTTAAAGACATCGACTGGGCGGCGACCGCTCGAACCGGAACTCCCATCGTCAAGCGTTACGAGGCCAGTGCGAATGTTCAGGTTGTCCTAGTCGTTGATACCGGTCGTTCCATGAGTGCACTCGCTCCTTCCGGAGAGAGCAAGGAAGCTATTGCGCTGACGATCTGTCAGGCAATCGCGTGGCTTGCGTCGAGCCGCGGCGACCAGGTTGGTCTGGTTTCCGGGTGTCAGGGTCGCATGCGTCATATGCCCGCACGCTCGGGTAACGCTCATATTGAGCTCATTTTGCGGCGCCTGGAAGAAGATATCGACTTACGCTCGCCCTCTTCGGATTTGGAAACCCTGCTTGCGCGCGTGCAAGCGGCAACGCATCGGCGCTCCCTCATCGTCTTGGTCACGGATGAAACGCATCCCCAGCCCACGCCTCGTGCGCTGGAATTGCTCAAGCGATTGAGCGTCCACCATCGCATGATCGTCATGCAGGTTGCCGACGCTGATCCCACGAAGCTTCCCAAGGGGACGCGTATCGTTGACGTTGATGCCGGTCCCTTGCCCGGATTCCTTTTGGAAGATTCGCAGATTGCTTCCGAGGCCGCGGTGCGCGCCGAACAGAGTCGCCAGGTTGTGCGTCAGTTCCTCGATATCCCCGGAATTACGCGGGTGAGCGTGTCCTCGAGCGCTGAAGTGGTGCGAACCCTATTGTCCGCACTGGAAAGGGAAAATCGTGTCCGGTGAACTGCGCGAAGTCGTCAATTACCCGCACTGGATGTGGATTGTCGGCATCTTACTCCTGTCTGCGACCCTAGTGTGGATCGGAGTGTGGGTGATCCGCTGGCTTCGCTCGAGTCGCGGGGTTGAGGAAGACCAGGTCACCTTGATCCCTCTGGATGAGAAGCGTCGTCAGCGCTACTTGGGCTTCATTGATGAGGTTGAGGGACGTCTACAGTCCAAGGATCTTGATGAACGCGGTGTTCACTTGGCGGTCGCCGGTATTTTGAGGGCGCTGGGTACTGAACGCAGTGGGCGTGATCTTGAAACCGCAACAGTCGATGAAATTCGTCGAATTGTGCCCTCGTGGCCCGAACTCGCCAACGCTCTTGAAGCCTGCGAGCACGGTTTCAAAGCTGAGTCCGAGGCCGACGGAAGCGAAACCTATTTCGATGCTGGTGCTATTGCCGGCAAGGCTAGGGAAGTGGTGAAGGCGTGAGATACGGATACTTGATTGCTGTTGTCCTTGTCGTTATTCTTCTTGGCGCAGCCGTCGGATGGCGCCATGTTGGCTTAAAGCTCCACGCCAGTGAGAGGCGAGGATGGGTTGCCAACACGGGCTATGTTCGTAATCTTCCGCGTTATCGCACGCTCATGCGTAAAACTCGGATGGTCGTCGCGGCTCTCTTGACTGTTTTCTGTGTCGGTGCAGCGTCCTTGGCTGTCGTCGCAGCGAACCCGGTTGATCGCCGGGTCGACGACAGGCGCCTTGCCTCGCGCGATATTGTCCTCTGCCTCGATGCTTCCGGTTCGATGCTGGACTACGACAGTGAAATCGGCGAAGCCTTCAAGACTTTGGTTGAGCACTTTAATGGGGAGCGCGTCTCCCTATACCTGTGGAGCGGTCGTTCCGTTCGCAAGTTCCCTCTGACCGATGACTATCCGATGGTCACCGAGTACTTGGATGAACTCAGTTCGGTCCTGAAGAACGGTATCCTTGCACGTACCTCCAGCGGCTACCGGATTTCCAGAGAGCTCGCGAAGTACCTGGAAGGGACCGACGATCCCGATGAGGAAGTTGCTTCTCAGATCGGCGACGGCTTGGCCTCGTGTGTCTTGGGTTTTGACCACACAGATCAAGATCGTTCGCGCACTGTCATTTTGGCCTCGGACAATGAGGTGGTCGGCCAAGGACTGTATTCCCTGAGCGAGGCGATTGACTTTGCGAAGCGTCAAAAAGTTGAGGTGATTGGCCTATTCCCCGGTAATTACCTGGGGACGGATGGCGAGGATATGAAGAACCAGGTCGAATCGACCGGGGGAAGCCTCTACCAGATGACGAGTTCGGGCACAGTGGATTCGATTATTAAAGATATCGAGGCCAAGCAGGTCAATGAGATCGAAGGGGATACGCGCGTGACCGTCACGGATCGCGTGGGAACTCCTGCGGGCTGGCTTGCTGTCGCTATCCTTTCCTTCCTTGGGCTTTTGGGAGTGACGAGGCTGTAGCCTCCCGATGTGAGCACGCTCGCGTGGGTGAGGGCATTCTCGCCTGTATAGATACAAAAATATGGGGGCCGCAGCGAGTGCTGCGGCCCCCACACCTACTGTCGAATCAGATCATGCGCGGCGACGCTTGAGAGCCAGCATGCCTGCAAAGAGGCTCATTCCTGCCAGTCCCAGGAGCAACGATCCTGCGGCACCGGTGTGTGCCAGGGGAGCGGGCTTCTTGGGGTTCTGAGGCTGCTCAGGGGTGGGCTGAGTAGCCGGAGTGGAAGGCGTGGTTGCCGGGGTGGTCGGAGTCGGCGTGACCTCGCATCCGGGGATGGAACCAACCAAGGTGTGGAAGAAGACCATGGGCTTCGAGGTCGGAGTCTGGTGTGCCTTCTCGCCGGTGAGCACAGCGTTCACCTCAACGCTGAAGGAGGAGTTCTCTGGCATGTGTGCAACAGTGAAGGTCAGCGTCTTCTTGTCGGCGCTTACGGTCGGGTTGGAAATTCCCGTCACCGACTGTGAGAAGCCGTTAGCAACAAGCTGGCCAGCGCCAGGGGTGAGCGCAGAGGTGATCGAGGCCTCGTCGAAGGTTGCACCTTGGGGCGCGCTCACGGTCATTGTTGCGTTGTTCAGTTCGCGCGTGGTTGCGGCGTAGAAGCGCATGCGACGCGTTGCGCCGGCAGCGTCGGAGTATTGGCGTGAGGGATCCCAGCCGTCTGCTCCAGCTTCGCCCCAGAGCTGGCCGGTGCCCTGCCAGCTATCGGCGTACTTCTCACGGCGATCAATATCTTGCGAGTAGGGGGAGAAGACGGTACGGCCAACAACTCCCGCCTGGCAGTGACCCACGGTGAGCGAAGGGGCGGGGATGGGGCTGCAAGCGTTGCCGTTTTCGTCGGTGGCGCGCAGGCCGCTCAGGTGAGACGTTGCCTCGTAGTGCTTGGTGTGGTCACCGCTACCAACAAATTCGATGACAGCTGCGCGTCCCAGGGGCAGGCCCTGGTTGAACTTGAGTGTCCAGATGTTGCGTGCGGCGTCCGTCTGGGTTGCGGTCGGAACGACGTCCCAGTGCAGGTTCGATGCGAGTGCGCCGAAAGTTTGGCCACGCATGAAGCGATCAACATCGCCGTTGACAACCTGCGAGCTCAGCTCTCCGAAGAACTGAATGTTCGTCATATCGTCGGGAAGATCAACCGTCAGCTCAGCGCCGGGGAGGATTTCGTAGTTGGCGCCGATCGGGATGCGCCAGTACTGAAGATTCAGGTTTCCGTTAAACCAGTGGTGGTTTTCAAGAATGGCCTGGCTGTGGTGACGAGGGTGAACGCTCTCCATGAAACCCGAAGTGGCGTAGGGGCCGGCACGCAGTCCGCGGGGGATGTTGTTCATGTTCTCATCGAGCATTGCGCGTGCTGTCCAGTCGACAACGCAGCCGGAGCTGCGGTCGCCGTTGATTTGTCCATCAGCGCCTGCCTCGACGGCGTTTGCGCCTACGGCAGTGAGGGAAGAGAAGAGGAGCGTTAGTCCAAGTGAACCAGTTGCAATCTTTGAGAGCGTTTTCATTTTGCCTCGAATTTCCTGGTGATTGTGTATTTAGGACACTGTGCTGCGGATTCAAATTTACATATATATCTCTTCAGTCGTCAAATAGATGTTCTATCTGCTGAATGTGAGTTGGCCACTATACTTGCCAGTGTTTGATTCGATCCCAGGAGGAATATTGTCGCTCTCCTTCCGACCGCTCATGCCGGTTTACCTCGTCGTTGTGATAGCTGCGGCATGCCTATTTTTTTCCTGGTGGAGCGCCCGTCGTCATCAACCCTTCAGGACTTCTGATCTGGTCAGACGAGGTGGAATTTCCCTCGCTCTTTTGTCGATTTTGGTGGGTCCTTCAATTCCCGGAGAAGCGCAAAAAGTCACAACCAATGTTGAGGTGTGGCTCGTGATTGACCGCACGGGTTCAATGGCGGCCGAGGACTGGGATGGCTCGAAGCCTCGTCTAGACGGTGTGCGTCACGACGTCGAGACCATCCTTACTGCCGCCCCTGGTGCTCGCTACCGTATCGTGACCTGGGATTCCGAGGCCGATACTGGACTTCCGCTGACCACTGACCTTGGTGCGGTTCGCTCTTTCATGAGCACGCTGACGCATGAAGTGAGTTCCACCTCTCGTGGTTCTTCTCCGGACCGTCCAGCGGCATATCTCGCAGAGGAAATGCAAGCTGCGGCAAAGAAACATCCGGAGAATACTCGCGTCCTTTTCCTCTTTACCGATGGGGAGACCTCCAATAGCGATGCGTGGCGTGGCGCGGGCGCGGGCGAGTCAGATGACTGGAAGAAGGTGCAACCCGAGCTTTCAGGCGGCCTCGTCATTGGCTATGGGACCGAGAAAGGCGGTCGCATGAAGGTCTCCGCCTTGGGGCAAGAAAATTCGAAGACTCCTGAGTACATCAAGGACTACACCCAGGCTGGAACTCCCGACGCGATCTCAAAGATTGACGTTGCGAAGCTCAACCAGATTGCATCCCAGCTCGGTGTCGATATGGTGCGTTCTCCCAGTGACTCAGCAATCCGAAATGCTGCAAATTCGTCTGTTTCGAACGCCCGGAATATTGCGGATAGTCGCGATATGATTCAAACCTCTCGCTATATTCTCTGGCCCTCGGCGCTGGTTCTCACCGTGCTCATGGCATGGGAAGCCGCCATTTTTGCCGGCCGCGTTCACGCCCTGAGGAGGACCCGTGCGATTTAAGCATCGATCGACAGCTCGCGTAGAGGAACGCCCCGAGGGTTTCTACCAGCCGCCCACGGGTGCGCAAAACGACAGCGAGGCCTCGGCGAATGGAATCCCAAGCGCAAGGCCAGCCTCGGCAGACCGGGCTCAACGCAACGCGCGTCGTCCGCGCAACGGAAAACTACTGCGCCCGCTGTGGTGGTCAATGCCCGTCGTCGCCGTCGCGCTCGCGGTCGGTACCTATATGGTTTCGCTTCCCCTGTGGGCCTGGGCGACAGGCAGGACCGCGCGTGCGGGCAATCACGAGGCCGCGCTGACCTCCTATTCTCGCCAGATCTATTGGGGGGATCTGGGTCCGGCGAGCTGGGTTGCGCACTACAACGCGGGTACCGAAGACCTTCGACTTGACCACATCGACTCGGGTGTGGAGCAACTGCGTACCGCGTGGGACCGTGTTCCCAAGGCGCGACAGGTTGAGGATGGGCGCATTGAAACCTATTCCTACGAGTGCACCGTGCGAATGAACCTTGCGCTCGGATTGGAAAAACAGGGTGACGCCGCGATGGCGAGTGACCGTGCTCAAGCGGCAGCGCTCTATAAGGAGATGGGGGAGGTCGTTTCCCCCTGCCAGTCGACGTCCTCGACGCAGAATCAGCAAAATCAGCAGGGCCAGGGTGGCGGAGCTGATGCTGACAAGGCCCATGATCGTGCGAAGCAGAAGCAAGAGCAGGCTGAAAAGTCCGATAACAAGGACGACAAAGACAATAAAGACAACAAGGACGACAAGAATAAAGACGATAAGCAGGATCAGAACAAGGACGATAAGCAGGATCAGAACAAGGACAAGAAGGACGATAAAGATAACAAGGATCAGCAGACTGACAAGAAGAAGGATCCTTATGACGGCGAGACTGATGAGCAGCGCAAGAAGCGCGAGGAAATGCAGCGCCGTATAGAAAAGGGTGACCAAGATGGTCGCAAGGAGCAAGATCGTAAGCGCGGCACCGGAGGAAACGGCGCCTGGTAAAGGCGATCAGTGACTTAGGTCCCAATGGGGAATAGGTGAACCGCTGACCGGGTTGAGACCTTCAGTGCTGCTGAAGACGCGGCTCAGTGATGAAAGGTCTGCCCCATGACGTTCAAGGTCGCATACATTATTGGTTCTCTGTCCTCCACCTCCGTTAACCGCAAGCTTGTCGGTGCGATGATCGCCGATGCTCCCCAGGATTTGGAGTTTGTTGAGGCGAACTTCTCCCAGTTCCCTCTGTACAGCCCTGATCTCGAGGCGGATTACCCGCAGGTGGTTACCGACTTCAAGAAGATCCTTGAAGATGCTGATGCGCTCCTTGTTGCGAGCCCCGAATATGATCGTTCGATCCCCGGTGGTTTGAAGAATGCCATTGACTGGATGGGACGCCCATGGGGATCGAACCCGATTGGTGGTAAGCCCCTGTATGTCGTTGGTGCTTCTGCTGGAGCGGTTGGAGCTGCTCTTGGCCAGGCGGCTGTGCGTCAGACCCTCTCCTTCTTCAATCCGCTGAACATGACTCAGCCCGAAATGTTCCTCCAGGCAAATGCTGATTCCTTTGGCGAGGATGGTCGTTTTGTTGATGCTGGAACGCAGGCTTTCGTGAAGTCGGCTATCGAGGCCTTCGCGGAGTTTATCCGCCGTCACGCCTGAACCGGGCGCCCCCAATACCACAAATGGGACTAAAGTCCCTAAGTGGTGTTGGGGGTCTTTTTGTACCCAGTTTTGAGTGGGTGGAGCGCGGAAACTGGGAATGGTAGTAGCCGTGTTTAATGGAGGTAGACACGGTTGTCGTTTCGCTCGAAAGTGGCGGAAATCTGCGGAAAATTTGCATCGAACTCAAGGGTGCGAAAACGTTCAGTCCGACTAGCTCTCACGGTAACGTGAGTGCCGGAGACGCGAAAAACCCCTGACATACTGCGTCTCCAGAGGGCGCCTGTTGACTCACTTTCAGGCGCCCTCAATCTTAAGATCCATCTGGGTTAAGCTGATGAAGGAATACTTCTTGCACTGAGGATGGGACATGAGCGACACACTGCCTGAGGCCTCGGAAAAGCCGGCGGCTGAGCACAGCGTATGCCCGCGTCTGGAGCGTCCTCGCCCACAGCATCCGCCCGTCTACCAGCACGCCTCGGAAAAGCTCGATTTCCTTCAGGAACGTGACTGGGGCTTCGATGACGTCGTTGATGCGCTCTTCTTCATCTTCTCCGGAATCGCAACACTGTGGCTCGCATACGTGTTTTTGGCGGGTTCTATCAGGCTCAAGCCCACTGCAATCGCATGGTTCGTCATCTGTTGGGGAGTGACTGCCTACCTCGCACTTCCGCGACTTCACCAGCTTCTCACGTGGCTCTATGTCCCCGACTATTTCATTGGGCGAACCAGGACTGCTGATGGCTTGCTGGGTGACCCGGTGAATCTGGCACTACTGGGTAGCGAGGTCGATATTCACGCAGCAATGACTGCCGCGGGTTGGGTGCGAGCCGACCCCATCAGCCCCAGAAGTGTTCTCCGTGTGATCCGTTCGTGGCTCACTCGCCAGCACTATGATTCGGCACCGGTATCAAACCTGGTGCTTTTTGGGCGAAAGCAGCATTTTGCCTATCAAAAGGCAGTCCCGGGGAAGTCCTCGGAGCGTCACCATGTGCGTTTTTGGCGCACCCCTCAAGGATGGGTCCTCCCCGGTGGTAGAAGGGTCGAGTGGCTTGCCGCGGGTACCTTCGACCGGGCGATTGGTCTGAGCCTGCTCACCTTCCAAATCACTCACAAGATCGATGCGGATATCGATATCGAGCGCAACTACATTGTCGATGATGTTCTCTATGCCTGCGAGGACGCACGCGTCGAAATCTTGCCTGATTTCTTCAGTGCCTATCACGATAAGAACGGTGGAGGCGACCGAGTCGTCACCGACGGCGATCTCTATCTCCTCGATGTTACCGACGTTGAAGCTGACGACGAAGACACGGTTCAAATTGCTGACGCCCACGTCGTTGACACGCAGGCACACCGCCGGCGCCCCACTCAGTTGGTCGTAGGAATGGCATTGGTAGCCTGCATGGTTCTGACCGAGGTTATCAACGCGCTGCTCATTTTACGAAACCCCTGGAAGTATGCCGCGATCAATGTCGGAGCCCTTGATGAGCTCGCAGAATCGCAGATTAATCTCCTTGCGCTGCGCTTAACGGTTGGTCTTGTTTCTGTCATTCTGGTTGGTCTGGTGATTGTCACCGCCGCACTCACATGGCAGGGACACCCTCGCGCTCGAATCATTTTGATGACCGCTCTGAGCTTAAACATTCTTGTCGCCGTAGCCGATATCGCCCACTCTGGAACCAGCCATATCTTGCTGATGACACTGATCGGCTCATCGCTCAACGTTCTTGCGCTTCTTGCCTTGTCGGCCAGGGCATGTCATCAGTGGGTGCGCGAACGCAAACGGGATCGAATTGCAGCAGCTCTTGAGCTTGCCGACTGAAAAGCGTCTTAGTTTGCTGGCGCCATAAACCAGGCTGCACGCGAATCCGCTGCAATCCCTTCGTTATACGCTAAGCCAGCGTATGCAGCCGAGTCCTTGCCCAGTTGTGAGGAAAGGAAAGCTCGGAAGGAATCCACGGCCTCGGCATGAGTGGAAGCCGGTAGGGGAGTGGCCAGTACCTCACGGGAAACGCACGATCCCGGGATTGCTTGGGCGCGGCTCTCCGTGCCCGTGTTCGAGGCTGCGGCAACTGCTAGGCGCGCATCCCACACGAGGATTGGGCGCGCGTGAGAGCCTTGTGCGGACTCGGCCTCGGGGATGATCGAGGCGCGGTCGGCGGGGATCGTGACGCTCCACTGTCCCAGCGCATCGCCCGTCGAAGATAAGAAACTTCCCGATTCGCGCAGGTCGGCTGCCCAGTCCTCGAAGTTTGCGCCGAGAGCCTTCTGGGCGCTGGCCATGTACTGGCTTCCGATTGGTGAGTTCTCGGGGGGAAGCGCGGTGAGCGGCGCGTACGTTGAGGACGAGAGCTCTGCTAGAGAGTTCGGCAAGGCCTTGCGGTTTGCAGAAAACCATGAGCGATCCGCGTAGGCGCAAATCGGGTCGTTGCCAATTGCTGTGGGGGAAGTCGTCGCACCCAGGGAAGCGGCCGTAGCCGAATCAATTCCGAAGAGGATATCGGCGTCAAGAGAGCTTGAAATAGACGACGCGGGGAATTGCTCAATGGTGTAGCCGCTTGCAGCCTCGAAAGCCGAAACGTAGTCGGCGGGGAGCTGCCAACCGGGAGCATAAGCAATGCGCAGGGTTCCGCTTCCGCGTGGGATTCCTTGGTCACCGCTTGCCTTCGTGTGCTTCGCTACTGCCGAGGCCGAGCCCGCTTGGGTAGACGAGCTTGAGTCTGTGCGGAAAGGATCGTCCGTCCACTGGGCTCCCTGAGGGATTGACGGGGAACAGGCGCTGAGCGCGAGCGCACACAGAAGAGCGGCGCTGGCGAAGCGGCGAGCTTGGCGTTGAGGGGACGGAGAGGCGGTCTTGGTCTTTCGCACCGTACCAGTCTAAGCAATAGTGCATAGAAGGTGAGATATTCGCGCGTCAATAGGGCAAAATGTTGGTATCGAGTGTTCGATGCGATCTGATGCAAGGAGTCATC
>ERZ773233.142-NODE-142-length-54743-cov-7.024539_pt1 | contig 54743 bp, 37 predicted proteins | sample MGYA00580991_ERZ773233 | MGnify/ENA primary metagenome ERZ773233 (study PRJEB29015, sample SAMEA2738178) | human oral metagenome | biome: human oral; feature: human-associated habitat; material: saliva | place: China | collected 2161 ...
CTTATTGCCCTACGGTCAATAAGCATCGCAAGTCTGCGACTTGCTCAATTATTGTATATCATAACTATCATAAAAATATAGAAAGGGAAGTTGCTATGACATTAGAGAATAAACTTGGCATTACTGATTCGGTAGAATTAGCTAAAGCTGAAGAAAAAATTAGTAAAAAAAGAGCAATAGAACTCTTTGAAAGCGGATATTTGGATAATCTTGAACATGGAACTTTTAAATCACTAGCTGAAATACACAAATATTTATTTGATCAGATTTATGATTTCGCCGGACAAATAAGAACTGTTAATATTGCAAAAGGTAATTTCCGTTTTGCTCCGCTTATGTATTTGAGAGCATCTCTTGAAAATATCGAAAAAATGCCACAGTCAACATATGATGAAATTATAGAAAAATATGTAGAAATGAATGTTGCACACCCTTTTCGTGAGGGAAATGGCAGAAGTACAAGAATTTGGCTTGATTTGATTTTGAAAAAAGAGTTAGGTCAAGTTGTTGATTGGAGTCTTGTAGATAAGGAGGATTACCTTTCTGCTATGGAACGCAGTCCCGTTAAAACTATTGAAATCAAATATATATTAAAGCAAGCACTGACAGAAAAAATCAATGACCGTGAGATTTATATGAAAGGTATTGATCACAGCTATTATTACGAAGACTATTTTACATTTAAGACAAGTGATTTGTAACTAAAAACTTCTATCAGCGGCAGAAGTCAATTTAAAGAACAGCCGTTGCTTGTCAGTTCTCAATAAAAAAGGAGAAATGACGATGAAACAAAACTTAATAAATGATATTGTTCAAGGTATGTTGCCATATTTGAACAACGCACAAAACGAAAAGTTGCAGGAGGTTTTGCAATATGTCTTTGCAGACTATGAGCTAACAGAAAAGCAAAAACAGGGGAAAACTTCAAAGCAAAACTTTGTAGAACTGTTTTTATCTGCAAAACGTATAGAGGGTTGTTCCGAAAAGTCTCTTAAATACTACAAGGCTACGATTAAAGCTATGCTTGATGAACTACAAAAAGATGTCAAACATATAGTTACAGACGACATTAGGGGATACCTGACAGAATATCAGGAAAAGAAAAAATCAAGTAAAGTTACAATAGACAATATCCGCCGTATTCTTTCAAGCTTCTTTGCTTGGTTGGAGGATGAGGACTACATACTGAAAAGTCCGGTACGACGTATACATAAAGTTAAAACCGGTACAAACATAAAGGAGACCTATTCCGATGAAGCTTTAGAACTTATGCGTGATAATTGCAAAGAACTAAGAGATTTAGCAATAATAGATATGCTTGCATCAACCGGTATGCGTGTAGGTGAAATGGTGTTGCTTAACAGAAATGATATTGATTTCAAAGAGAGAGAATGTATTGTGTTCGGCAAAGGCAGTAAAGAGAGAGTTGTTTATTTTGATGCAAGAACAAAGATTCACTTGCAGAATTATCTTAACAGTAGAATAGATGATAACCCGGCTCTGTTTGTATCATTAAAAGAGCCTCATAAAAGGCTGAAAATAGGTGGAGTTGAAGTGAGACTAAGGGAATATGGGAAGAAATTAGGGTTGCAAAAGGTACATCCGCACAAATTCAGGCGTACCCTTGCAACTATGGCGATAGATAAAGGAATGCCTATTGAGCAGTTACAGCAGCTCTTAGGGCATAGAAAGATAGATACGACCTTGCAGTATGCAATGGTAAAACAAAGCAATGTTAAGATTGCACATCGAAAATATATTGGATAGGAAGGTGAAAATATGGATAAATGGAAAAAAATAAAGGTATCAGATATTGGAAAAGTTATAACTGGTAAAACCCCAAAAACATCCGAATCTGATAATTATGGTGGAGAAATACCATTTTTGACTCCTTCGGATGATATGACTGTTAAATATGTTAGAAACACAAATAAAACTTTGACAGACAAAGGAAAAGTTAGTGTTAAGAATATGCTTTTACCCGCCAATACTGTTTGCGTTAGCTGTATAGGCTCTGATTTAGGAAAGGTTGCTATAACAACAAAAGAAACCATAACAAATCAGCAAATAAATTCTATCATCGTCGACACAGAGAAATACAATGTAGATTATATTTACTATTCAATGTTAATTTTAGGAAAAGTTTTAAATCATCATAGTAAAACTTCGACTGCAGTGCCAATAGTAAATAAAACATCTTTTTCTAACTATGAAATTGTGGTACCGACTAAAGATGTTCAAACAAAGACAGCCTCTATTTTATCGCGAATAGACGACAAAATAGATCAGAATACAAATATAAACAATAATTTACCGCCTCATCCGTGCAATGCACGGATAGCTGCGAAGCAGCGTAGGCAGACACCTAAGACGGACAAATGCTTGCATACGGACGGCAAGGTGTCTGGCAGAGGCGGCAACGAGGAAACTGCGGAGCAGTTTTCGAGTATATTAGTGGCTTAAAGGTCGATGTTTGAGATATCAAGTTCGCCAGATATAAGTCTTGGTAATAAAGTGTCTCTTATATCAGCTAACTGCTTCATTTCAACAATATTGGCTGAAATCTGAGAAAAGATAGTCGATAGTGTTTCGTTCAAAGATCGAAGTTCTTCATCACATAATAATGGCACGGCAATTGACTGAATATTTTTTATGGGTAACTTTAACTGCACTGCACCCACAGTACCTTTGGATATTGCTTCTACGCCTTGAGAAGAACGCAAAAATAGCAATAGATATTCTGGTGTAACATTTTTAATGTTAGTAAGTTTGACACAGTTTTCAGTTAAGTTTGCTTTATTCAATGTATGGTCAACAATTGCAGTTAAGCCAATGGTTCCTACGATAGATATTAGTAAATCACCTGTTGACACTATATATCGAGAAATACTTTGTTGTGTTTCATCATCGACATACTCATAATCATTAGAAAGTGAAGCAAATAAAGTGTTATTGAGGTCACGAACTCGGATATATGGATGTTGATTTGGTGTAGTAACCAAATTTATGCCTTTAGGTAAGCGTTTACCGCCTTTCACCTCAGCTAATGAACCTAATTCAGCATAAACAACTGAGGTGGATTTTTGAATTGCACTATTAAAAAGCGTGCTCGCTTGCTCTAATAAATTATTGTTTACCAGCTGTTCAGAGTCCAAACTATCTTATTGACCTACGGTCAATAAGTATCGCAAGTCTACGACTTGCTCAATTATTGTTTACCAGCTGTTCAGAATCAAGGCTATCTTATTGCCCTACGGTCAATAAGCATCGCAAGTCTGCGACTTGCTCAATTATTGTTTATAATATATCCTTACCGAGAGACTGAATAAAAAAGAATTACATTAAATAAATCTATAAAGGAGAGAGATTTATGTCGGGATTATATACAGAATCTGATTACGAAAACTCAATAATTGAATTATTTCAAAATAACTTGGGATATGAATACGCATACGGTCCCGATATTGAAAGGGATTTTTACAGCCCATTATATGAGGAAGTTCTGCTCGACTCTCTGTATCGTTTGAATAAAGGTTTGCCGGATGACGCTATTCAGGATGCCATATTCAAACTTAAAAACTTTGAAAACGGAGAGCTTGTGCAGAAGAACTCTGTTTTCATGGACTACTTGCAAAACGGTATTCCGGTAAGATATTTCCTTGGCGGTGAGGAACATTCCTCTATCGTTTATGTTGTTGACTATAAAAATCCCGATAATAACTCTTTTGTACTTGCTAATCAATGGACTTTTATTGAGAATAGTAAAAAACGTCCGGATGTAATTATTTTTTTAAACGGTTTGCCTATTGTATTAATTGAGCTTAAATCCCCATCCCGTGAAGAAACAGATGCATCCGAAGCGTATAGGCAACTTCGTAACTATATGCAGGAAATTCCTTCTATGTTTATTTATAATGCAATTTGTGTTATGAGCGATCAGTTGACATCAAAAGCCGGGACAATCACTTCCGGTGAAGACCGCTTCATGGAGTGGAAAACAAAAGACGGTAATTATGAGAATACTCAGTATGCTCAGTTTGACACTTTCTTTGAGGGAATATTTCAAAAGACACGGCTGCTTGATATTATCAAGAACTTTATTTGTTTTTCAAATGAGGGGATTAATACTTATAAAATTCTTGCCGGATACCATCAGTATTTTGCGGTAAGAAAAGCTGTTGAATCAACAAAACACGCTACTGTTACTGACGGTAAAGGTGGTGTGTTTTGGCATACACAAGGAAGCGGCAAATCTCTTTCTATGGTTTTCTATGCTCATTTGTTACAGGAGGTATTAGATAGTCCGACTATTGTTGTACTCACCGATAGAAATGACCTTGACGACCAACTTTACGGACAGTTTGCAAAGTGTAAAGACTTTTTAAGGCAAGAGCCTATGCACGCTGAAAGTCGTGAAAACCTGAAAACTTTGCTTGCCGGTAGACAAGCAAATGGTATTATCTTTACCACAATGCAGAAATTTGAGGAATCGAATGAAGCCTTGTCTGAACGTCACAATATTATAGTTATGGCGGATGAAGCTCATAGGGGGCAATATGGACTTGCTGAAAAGATTAAGATTACAAAGAATGAAGATGGTGATGAAGTAGCAAAGCGGGTTATCGGTACAGCAAGAATTATTCGTAATACCCTTCCAAACGCTACATATATTGGATTTACAGGAACACCTATTTCTTCAAAAGACAGAAGTACTCGGGAGGTATTTGGCGATTATATTGATATTTACGATATGACACAGGCTGTTGAAGATGGAGCAACACGCCCGGTTTATTATGAGAGTCGTGTAATTAAATTAAACCTTGATCAAGCAACATTGAAGATGATTGATGCAGAGTATGATTTAATGGCTCTTAATGCAGATGATGAGGTTATTGAAAAGAGCAAAAGAGAACTTGGTCAGATGGAAGCAGTGCTTGGGAATGATAATACCATAAATTCGCTTGTTTGTGATATTCTTGACCACTATGAAAATAATAGAGAGAATCTGCTTACCGGCAAGGCGATGATTGTTGCATATTCTCGCCCTATTGCCATGAAAATTTATAAGAAAATATTGGAACTGCGCCCGACTTGGACTGAAAAGGTGGAAGTTGTTATAACTTCCGGGAACAACGACCCGGAAGAATGGAGACAGATTATTGGTAATAAACATCATAAGAATGAGCTTGCAAAGAAGTTCAAAGATAATAACAGTGCTATGAAGATTGCTATTGTTGTTGATATGTGGTTGACGGGGTTTGATGTTCCATCTCTTTCCACTATGTATGTTTATAAGCCTATGTCAGGACATAATCTTATGCAAGCAATTGCTCGTGTAAACCGTGTATTTCGTGACAAAGAAGGTGGGCTTGTTGTTGACTATGTTGGAATTGCTACTGCTCTGAAGCAAGCTATGAATGACTATACTTCTCGTGATAAAAAGAACTATGGCGATACAGATATTGCAAAGGTTGCATATCCGAAGTTCTTGGAGAAATTATCAGTTTGCCGTGATAAGTTTCACGGATATGATTACACAAAGTTTATTAATGGTACAGACCTTGAAAGAGCGAAAACTATCAGCGGTGCCGTGAATTTTATCATAAGCAGAGAAAAAGTTGATGATAAAGATTCCTTCGTAAAAGAAGCCCTTATGCTTCATCAAGCCCTTTCTCTTTGTTCTTCTTTAGTTGATGAAGATAGTAGATTTGAAGCAGCATTCTTTGAGGCTGTTCGAGTTCTTGTTCTCAGACTTACCAATACCGGCGTTGGTAAAAAGATTTCATTACCTGAAATGAATGCAAGAATAAATGAACTTTTGAAACAGAGTATTAAAAGTGATGGGGTAATAAATTTGTTTTCAGATATCAAAGAGGAGTTTTCTTTGTTTGACCCTAAATTTCTTCAAGATGTTGCAAATATGAAAGAGAAAAATCTTGCAGTTGAACTATTGAAAAAATTAATTGCAGAACAGGTTTCTGTTTATCGCAGAACAAATATTGTAAAATCTGAAAAGTTCAGCGAGATTATGCAGCGTTCTCTGAATGCTTATCTTAACGGTATGCTTACCAATGAAGAAGTTATAGAAGAAATGTTAAAGTTGGCAAAACAGATTGCAGCAGCACATCAAGAGGGAGACGGATTAGGATTGACTGCTGATGAACTTGCTTTTTACGATGCCTTAACAAAACCACATGCAATCAAGGACTTTTATGAAAACGAAGAGCTGATTGCAATAACAAAAGAATTAGCCGATACTCTACGTAAGAATAAGACTATTGATTGGCAGAAGCGTGAATCAGCGAGAGCTAAAATGCGTATGCTGATAAAGAAACTTTTGAAAAAACATAAATATCCGCCTGAAGGAATGGATGATGCCGTTCAGACTGTTATGACACAGTGCGAACTTTGGACTGATAATTATAGCTTTGAGGAAAAAACTAATGTTTATTCGTATAATAATCCTAAAGATGGAACATTGTTATTAGTAGCAGAAGATGGAGAAAAATATAATTGATATAGTATATGTTGAAAGAGGTTAGAATATGCCAAATTTAAAAGCAAAAGAATATAAAAAATTTGAAGATATTAAGTATGTCAGAAAAGACGGAAGCTAGTATTGGAGTGCAAGGGAACTCGCTGATGTGCTTGATTATTCTCAATGGAGGAACTTTCAAAAGGTCATTGCTAGGGCAATGATTGCCTGTGAGAATAGCGGACATGAAATAGAATACGATTTTGCTGAAGTCAGCAAAATCGTGGAAGCAGGTGCTACAAGTAAATCTATAAAAGATTATGAACTTACAAGATATGCTTGCTATTGAAGCGTTTAAAAGATAAAGCTAAAAAAGGCAAATTGATGTTGGATGAATAATGTTTGGTAGCAAGAAATTACTATTATCATAGTATCGCTCTTGATACTGTTTTGATACTAAAAACCTCTAAAACTATAAAAAATAGGTATAAAAACAGCTCGAAACAGAAATAAAAGAGATACTGATACATAAATACAGAAACAAATATGCTATGGTAATTATTGAGTGGGAATAATTCACACAATTTGACGAAGAAAGGGAGAAGATAAATCAGGAAAATCAACCTTCCATTGGGGATTCTCTTAAGGTAGTACTTTCTAATAAAGATATATGGCTGGTTTCTATTTGCATTATGATGGTTCTTGGCAGCACGGTAACTTTATCCACTTTTATGCCGGTAGCATTGCAGAACATGTATGGAATAGATTTGAAAGTATGTGGTACGATTGCATCTATGTTGACATTGGGAAATTATATTGGTTCTATTACAGGTCCCATTGTATTCTCTAAAATCAAAAATGTTAAAGTGTTTGTATCAGGAGCTGCCGTGTTGAGTTTTGCCGGAATTATTATGTGTTGGAGATTTCCGTCCATATTCGTTTTACACATACTGGTTCTTTATACTGGAATTATGCTTGGAGCGTCAATGCCTATTTTCCTTTCCGCACCGGTTTTGTTAGAAGGACTTGGAACTAAATATGCAGGAAGTGCGGCGGGTGTCATCTCTACATTACAGCTTCTTGGAGCTGTTTTGATTCCAACTTATATCTTAACACCGATTGCGGGAGAAAATTATAGTTTGTTGTTTATGCTTGCATCCATATGTATGGTAATTATGTTCCTCCGTGGGCTGTTACTCGCTCAGTTTGGAAACAATCAAAAGTAAGAATCACAAAATAAATGGAAATCTTCCTATGTTGCAATGAAATTGCTGTCGCAAACCAAATTTCAAGCATAGGAGGATGTCCAAATCAGAGTGTTTCGCAGATGAAGCAGGATATTAATAAATAGAGAAGCATATTTTCATCCAGGTAATCCAGTGAAATATGGAGCAGGTCTTCGATTTTTCGTAGCCGGTAGATGAAGGTGTTTCTATGAAGATGAAGCGTCCTGGCAGTCTCCGCTATATTTCTTCCGTTGATAAGATAGCATTTTAAATTATGAATGAGTGTGAGATCCTGCTCCATATGGCTTTGCCACAGGGATAAAACAGCTGGGTGGCAAAAGCCCGACAAGGAGTTTTTTTCCTTAAGGACACCATATAAAACATGCGGAAAGGCTTCATCAAACCTTTGAATATGTTTTTGAGGCTCCAAAGGGTAAGATTTCATAAGCCTGCATTGTCCATATGCCATGGAAAGCTCCGTGAATCTAAAAAAACGGGTGCTTATATAGACCTTAAGGGAAAGCCGTTTTAGCAAATCCTCCAGTGCAGCGTATGATTTTTCATAATCAGGATCAAAATCCCGCCTGCGGCAAACCGCAACAATAGAATGTTCAAAATAGAGGATAACTCCATGAGGCAGAATGTTTTTTATCTTATGAATATAGGCAGACTGACGGGTATCCGAGACGTCAGATTCCGGAAGGGAAAATTGATAAAGATACCAAATATCCTCGTTCGTATAATTTCTGACTTGGAGATAATAAGAGGTAGAAAGCTCATCTGCCGGATATCCCTGTAAAAGCCGTATAACATAATAGTTTTCTTCATCCTGCAAAAGAAAAGCCTGAATCTGGTGATTCATAGCAAGCTCTGTAAAATGAACGACTTCTAATAACAAAGCCTTTTGTGCTTCCGTAAAGGGACCGTTCATATCTGTCGTACCGATTGCTCCAAAGTTTTTCCCCTCAAAATAAAGCGGAGCGGTCAGAGAGTGATGGGATGGATCCTGACGAAAGACGCTGGAGATTAAGCGGTTTCCGCTGTGAATTTCCTGCATAATTCTCTGGTGTTCGTCAGGATATATGGATTCTGTCGGTGTAAAGCCGAAATTGATAACCTCGTCCCAGAGAGTTCCCTCGATTTTTTCCTGAAATTTCCCGGTATAATGCAGCAGCTTTCCGGTTGGATCAAAAAGGGCAATCGGGTTGCAAAGAAAGGTGGCCGCATAATCAAGCAGATCTGAAACATCTTTGTTTTCGATAATTATCTTTAGGCATTGCTCATACCAGGCATAGTACTTATCAAAAATATCCAGAAACTCACGGAATACCTTATGAAAAGGCTCGTCCGTATATAAGATGGCGGCATGCTCCATCCAGGAAGGGTTTATCTGTTCCTCCTTTGATCCGGTTTTGGTACAGAAAATCAGGAACCGGGGCTTACGTATATCCCATTCCCTATCAAGGAAAGAGATCTCTTGTGTTAAATACAGAAAATTATTATCTATTATTTCCATGGAATCATCAAGCATGCGGGCATGCCGGAATAATTGATCTAAGCCCGTAGATTTATAAAAAATCCTGTATTTATCAGGAATCCAGTCAAGGATGACAGAAATGCTCATAGATTTCATTGTAAAAAACTCCTTTGGTTATTTTTGACGAAAAAAGACGGTATAAATGAATTATATAACTGATGACGGGAGATGGCAACTGCTTTACTATAAATATATAGGAAACACTGTTCAGGCGCCGACAGTTAGAGAGGAAATAATATAATTCAGACAAAAGGAGGGAGGCAATAAAAAGAGCTGAGGAAGCAATGGTCTCCACATTTGTGGAAGCAGTTGAAAATACAAACGGCATCATCCGCAATAACATGGGAGATGGGAAAATGGCATTTGTTTCGAGGGATGACTGTGCGCTTGCGGCGGCCTGTGCGGCAATGTCTGATTGGGAAGACCGAATTGTTGATATAAATGGAGCCGAGCTTCTGACAATTGCACAGTACATGGCAATCGCCTCGGAGGTTACGGGTAAAAAGACGGAATATCAATGTATCAACGATGATGAGATGTATGAGTTTTTTGACTCCATCGGCGTTCCAAGGACAACGGAGGAAATGTGGGCGGACACGGCGAAGAACTTCCCATTTTGCTCAGATGGAATGGTGTCCTTTGGCAGGGCAATCCGTCTGAATCAAATGAGTACATTTACAGATGATTTTGAAAAGCTGACAGGGCAAAAGCCCATCACGGTAAGAGAAATGTTTGAAGATATAGAAAATCATTTAATCGGAACAAGAACATCTACAGATAATTAAAAACAATAGGAGGAAGAAAAATGGCAGAAATGATGAATCCGGCGTTGGAAGGCGCCACCTTAATGTTCCCACAGGGATCTTTTATTACGGCATATACTTATACGGGCGTGGAGGATGAGATCAAGGCATATCAGACCGGCGCATGGATTGGAACGGCGCTTATGATATCCCCAATTTATGATGTGTACGGACCGGATGCCGTTAAATTATTGGGACAGGTCTGTACAAATGATTTTACCACGCTGGGAATGAACGGCATACGCCATGCCGTAATGTGCAATGAGAAAGGTCAGATTCTGACAGACGGCGTTGTAATCCGTATCGGAGAAGATCGTTACAGAACCTACTGGCTTGATCCGGTGATCTCTTATTATGTCAATACATCAGATCTGGATGTGCATGGAGAAAACATGAGCGGAAAGGAATATTTTATCCAGATTGACGGTGAAAAGTCCTTAGAAATTCTGGAAAATGCATTCCAGGCCAATCTTCACGACATCAAATTCGGCAGGCATAGAATCCAGGAGGTAAACGGAAAACAGGTACGCATCATCAGGCTTGGCATGTCCGGCAACCTTGCTTATGAAATTCACGGAGATATGGCGGATTATGCGGAGATCTACAATCTGGTATGGGCGGCAGGTGAAAAGTTTGGTGCAAGAAAGCTTGGGCTCCAGGCTTATAACTTGTTTAACCATACGGAGGCAGGATTCCCGAATATCAATCTTCACTATCCGCTTCCGTGGCTGGAAACCAGCGAGAAAATGACAGAATATATGCGCACAGTGCCTCAGTTATCCATGTTCAATCTCAATCGAAAGCTTCTCGGAAGTGTAGGGGATAATCTTCAGGATCGCTTTGTTACTCCCTATGATGTGGGATGGGACTTCCTGATTAAATACAACCATGACTTCATTGGAAAAGAAGCCCTCCTTGAAATGTCGAAAAATCCCCCAAGAAAATGCGTAACCCTGGAATGGAACGCCGAGGATGTGGCAGAAGTCTTTGCAACCATGCTCAGACCTGGGGAGGAACCCTGCGAGGATATTTCCAAACCATCCGATATTGATTACTCTTTCTCTGTCAGAGAGTTTGGTTTTGAGTACCGGGCAGATAAGGTGCTGGCTGCAGATAAGGAGATCGGGATCACAAGCGGAAGAATCATCTCTTATACCTATAACAGCATGATTTCTCTTGCCTTTATTTCCGCAGAATATGCCAAAGAAGGGACGGAGCTTGAAATACTCTGGGGAACGCCGGGAACCCGCCAGATGAAGGTTCGCGCAAAGGTTGCCAGATTCCCGTATAATCAGGATTATATCCGTAATGAAAAGCGGGATGTTTCGGATATACCTGTTTTTGAAAGATAAAACCGGAGATGATTACATAGGGAAAATAAAATTTATGTGTTCCCCTGCAGAGTTTTCAAGCTTTGCAGGGGATCTGCTGTTTACGGGTTTATTCTTTTAACTTAATACATATACCTGTATTAATTATTGAGTATAATATAGAATTCATTTCTCATGTAGCAGATTATCTTGTAGATGTAGGAAGAAATGCAGGAAATAAAGGTGGAGAGACTATAATCCGGGGGAAAACCAATAGAAGTTGTTAGGAACGTAGAATCATCATGGAATAATATAATAAATTAATTGACACCACATATGACACCACATATAATATAGATAGGAGGTATAACAAATGTCAAAATGGGATAAACTGATAACACGTATATGCAATTTATCGAAAGACCTCCGGTTTGATGAGTTACGGAAGGTATTGGAAAGCTATGGATACGAAATGAATGCACCAAGAAGCGGAAGCAGCCATTATACTTTCAGAAAACAAGGGTGTATGCCAATTACAATACCAAAGCACGAACCAATCAAGAAAGTATATGTAGAAATGGTAAGGCAGATTGTAGAAAGCGAGGCGAAGAATGATGAAGACGCTGAATGATTATATGGCAATGTCCTATCGTATGGAAATTGTGGAAGACAAAGATGAAGGCGGATTTGTAGTTTCTTATCCGGATTTGCCTGGTTGCATTACTTGTGGTGAGACAGTGGAGAGTGCGGTAGCAAATGCACTGGATGCAAAAAAAGCATGGATTGAAGCTGCACTAGAAGATGGTGTAGAGATTCATGAGCCAGACAGTCTGGAAGACTATTCCGGACAGTTTAAATTGAGAATTCCGAGAAGCCTGCACAGATCACTGGCAGAACATTCTCAGAGAGAAGGAATCAGCATGAATCAGTATTGCGTGTACCTTCTTTCCAGAAATGATGCAGTGTTCTCAAAATAAATGTAGTCAAACTTATTTACACCATTTACAATAAGCTGGCAACATATTGGCAACAGAAAATCAGCGAGCCAAAATAATATATGCAACAGAAATAAAATAACGGCAAAAAAGATACAAAAACCTAAACAAATATATTTAATAACATCTTTGGACTTGCCGAGTTGGAGTAGCCTAAGCACTCATTGAAACCATTGATATTACTGATTATTCTAAGAGTTCAAGTGGTTAGCTGAAGAATTTTTGAAGTACCTTTTCATAAGAAAAAAAGTGATAAACCACTTTTAAGAGAAAATAAAAAAGCCAACAGGGTGTAAATTCTGCCGGCTTTTTTGATATTTACATAAATGGTTTAAGCAAATATAATCTACCATTCTAAGAAATTCATAATTACATTAATCATAATTTCTTTTTCTTCCGGTTTTGATTCTGCTAGTAGCAAAGTAATCGCTACCAATGTACTATCGGAAATCTGACTAACTATTTTACTTGCAGAACCGGATACTCCCTCTACATGAAAACTTCCCTCCTGACCGCCCAATACAACCAACAGTATACATAAAAAACAACTAACAGTACTACTTTTGCTCTTACTATTTCCCGTAATATATGTTAGCATATACATAGAAGTAAAACCTGCACATCGTTTTACAAGACTGCCGCTAAGGTATTTTTGCTAAAGAAAAAAGTACAGTTATCTATCACAAAGCACATCTTGTAATTTCTGATATTTCTGTATGGAAGCTATGGTTCATTATTCAAATGTACCGTAGCTTTTTTCTTTTAGGAGATATTTTTAAAAGATGATCGGTCAGATAACTGCTTATGTTGATATTATTGCACATAATCGATTTATAAAGGATTTTAAACTCGTGAGAAACCGACATAACTCAAGCAATTTATAAATCTATTTCAAACTGCTGTATGAATACCGATCGGAAGACGGATGCTTTCTGTTACAAAGTTATTATTTAAAGTAGGGGCACTGGTATGATATTAATTAAATAGCCGGTACAAATATTTATTATGTAGTATAATAAAATTATTCTAAAAAGAAAACTGTCTATTATGCCGAGAAAAGCAACTTCCTTAACTATTGATGAAAATGAAGTTTGTAACAGTTAATAATTATTCAATATACTAGGTATTAAAATAACCGATCAATACACTTGCTGTAAAAGAGAACTGAAAAAAACGATATATGATTAATAGGAAGCTATTAAGAAGGTTTAAAACTTTATAGAACATGGTCCAAATGTGGTATAATTTAAGAAAAATGATTAGAAAACAAATCATGATCTGAGAGGAAATAATATGGGAATAGTAGCCAATTACAGATTTTTAAGCGACAAAGACTTAAAGGAGCTTCAGACTTCCTGTTTGGGAGAGAATGTAACTTTTGAAGATACTCAAGATTTGAATGATAATACAGAAATATTACTTGATGTAGATAAGATGTGGGATGCACTGCATTTTGTGCTTACCGGGGTAAGCGGCAGTGAACCTATAAAAAATGATCCGCTCAGTGAAGCTGTTGTGGGAGTATATTCTGTGGATGTTAGTGAATTGTAAATTTAAATTCCAGTCCATTCACTACCAAACTGGAACTTAGTTTTGCAAAATATATGCCGGAAGTTAGTATTGCAAACCTTTTGATACATTGTTATAGTAGTGGCTCAGTAATAGAGCCCGGATGGCATTATCCAAGGAGAATACCATGGCTAAGAATGCACATCTGGTTCTTGATGAAAGAGCCACTATAGAAGTTCGCCTAAGAGAGCGAGCTTCATTTACTGAGATTGGCAGGGAACTTGAGAAAGATCCTTCCACCATCTCTAAAGAAGTCAGACTTCATAGTCAGACTGTACGCAGGGCTTCCTTCAACCCATGCAGCAAGCGAAGCACCTGTAATGAACACGGCACAGCCTGCTCAAAGTGTAGGCAACAGTATTCAAATAGCTGCAAGCGTTGTCTTCATGTTAATTACTATGAGCATTGCAGGCAGTTTGAGGCACTTATCTGTAGCAGGCTGGAAAAACCGCCATATGTCTGTAACGGATGCCATCAAAGACAGTCATGCAAGCTGGAAAAACATGTTTATTCTGCAAAATCAGCTCAGAAAGCATATGAGATAACACGCTCAGAAAGCCGTCAGGGAATAGCTGTTAGCCCCGAAGAATTGAAGCGTATTGATGCTATTATTTCGCCGCCGGTTAAGCTTGGTCAGTCCATACATATGATATGTGTGAATAATGCGGATGATATCATGCTTGATGAAAAGACCATTTATAACTATGTTGATGCCGGTCTTCTTTCTGTTACTAATGTAGATCTCCCGAGAAAAGTTCGCTATCGTACTCGTTCACGCAAGAAACCTGTAAGGGTAGACAAGCAATGCCATGCAGGTCGTACCTATGAAGATTTTGAAACATATCTCGCAGCAAATCCTGATATTCCTGTAGTGGAAATGGACTCCGTTGAAGGTCGTAAAGGTGGGAAAGTCCTGCTAACCATATATTTCAGAAACAGCAGCCTTATGCTTGCCTTCATACGGGATAGCAATACAGCTAAATCTGTTTCTTAAATATTTGACCTGTTGTATGAGAGGCTGGGACATGATAATTTTACAAAACTATTTCAGGTAATTCTCACTGACAGGGGAAGTGAGTTTACTAACCCATTGGCAATCGAATTCAACAAAGATAATGAACGCAGAACACATATTTTTTATTGCGATCCACAGCGTTCAGATCAAAAGGGTAGTTGTGAAGTAACACACAAAATGATTCGCCGTATATTACCCAAGAAAAGCTCTTTTGATAACCTTACCCGGGATGACATCACTCTCATGATGAGCCATATCAATTCATACAACAGAAAAAAGCTGAATAACCAGTCACCGCACCAGTTGTTCAGCTTCATTAATGGCGGGGATATCCTTGAAATGTTAGGCATTAAAGCTATTCCCGTTAATGAGATTAATCTGACACCTCTATTGCTGAAAAAATAAGATAACACAACGCCATCCGGTAGAAAATATTTAACCGAATGAGGGGTGGAATTTAATCTTGCAAAAAAGAAATTAAATTCGACCTCCGCTTAACATGAACCTTTTTTAGTAGATATTAACCTCATAAAAATGATATCAGCATATGAAGCAAAAAACAACCTGTTTCTAAAGGTAAGTTCCGGTTCTAAGGAGCTTTGCAAAATTAAGTTCCAGAAATCATACTTGTTTTTGATATTATGGAATTTACTTTTGCAAGAAATTTGCTGAACTGGAAGTAAAACTTGCAAACCGGAACTTCGGATTTCAATTCAGCAAAATAAAGCGCTTTCAGAATTTAGTTCTTTAAAAATTGTAGCTAAAATGTTATAATATATAAAATAACTTCATAAACTTATAATTAAGGAGTGAAAACATGAAAGTTAGTTATAATGGATTGTGGAAAGTTTTAATAGATAAAAATATGAATAAAAAAGATTTGGCGAATGCTTGTGAATTATCTCCTGCAACTATATCTAAAATGGGCAGAGGCGAGTTTGTAAGCATGGATGTTTTATATCGTATTGGAACCAAATTAGGTGTTGATTTTGGAGATATGGTTTCGATTATAGAATATGAAAAGTAAATAAATCTTGAGGTGACAAAATGTTACCTCAAGATAAGGTAGAATTGACTGGTAACAGGTTGTGACCGGTTTAATGAAAAGGTGGAGGTATTTATGGCGGAAGATAAAAATCTTGTCATTGCTCAAAATAGAGAAATACAGAATATGATTTATACCATTAGAGATAAACAGGTAATGGTAGATAGTGATCTTGCAGAATTATATCAGGTTACGACAGGACGCATGAATGAACAAGTAAAAAGAAATCTAAATAGATTTCCATCTCGGTTTATGTTTCAATTAACAGACGATGAATATAAGTCTTTGATATCGCAAAATGCGATATCAAAGAAAGGACGTGGTGGAAGGAGAACCTCACCATATGTTTTCACTGAGCAAGGAATAGCTATGCTTTCAACTGTGCTTAAAAGCGATATCGCAGTAGATGTTAGTATAAAAATTATGGATGCTTTTGTGGAAATGAGAAATTTTTTACTTTCTAATAGAGAAATGTTTGCTCGACTTGATAGAGTAGAGCTTAAACAATTAGAAACGGATAAAAAGTTAGAAGAAGTGTTTAACTACATAGGAGCAAATACTGAAGTAAAACAAAATATCTTTTTTGACGGGCAAATATATGATGCGTTTAGCTTCATTGTAGGACTTGTTAAAAAGGCTAAGAAAGAAATAATCCTGATTGACAACTATGTAGATGTCAACACCTTAAACATTCTTTGCAAGAAGAATAAGGGCGTGGATGTTGTAATTACGACAGCAGGAAAAGGAAGTTTATCAACAAAAGATATAACGAAATTTAACGCTCAATATCCAAAGCTATTGGTTAAAACTACTACGGATTTTCATGATAGATTTTTAATCATAGATAAAGCAGAAGTTTATCATATTGGAGCTTCTATCAAAGATGCTGGTAAAAAGAGCTTTGGAATTACAAAGATAGAAGATAAGGACTTAGTTAAGAGTCTTGTAAATAAAGTGAGGTAGAAAGGGATGTAAGATTTAAATTTTGATAATGTAATACTTGCAGAACCGGATACTCCCTCTACATGAAAACTTCCCTCCTGACCGCCCAATACAACCAACAGTATACATAAAAAACAACTAACAGTACTACTTTTGCTCTTACTATTTCCCGTAATATATGTTAGCATATACATAGAAGTAAAACCTGCACATCGTTTTACAAGACTGCCGCTAAGGTATTTTTGCTAAAGAAAAAAGTACAGTTATCTATCACAAAGCACATCTTGTAATTTCTGATATTTCTGTATGGAAGCTATGGTTCATTATTCAAATGTACCGTAGCTTTTTTCTTTTAGGAGATATTTTTAAAAGATGATCGGTCAGATAACTGCTTATGTTGATATTATTGCACATAATCGATTTATAAAGGATTTTAAACTCGTGAGAAACCGACATAACTCAAGCAATTTATAAATCTATTTCAAACTGCTGTATGAATACCGATCGGAAGACGGATGCTTTCTGTTACAAAGTTATTATTTAAAGTAGGGGCACTGGTATGATATTAATTAAATAGCCGGTACAAATATTTATTATGTAGTATAATAAAATTATTCTAAAAAGAAAACTGTCTATTATGCCGAGAAAAGCAACTTCCTTAACTATTGATGAAAATGAAGTTTGTAACAGTTAATAATTATTCAATATACTAGGTATTAAAATAACCGATCAATACACTTGCTGTAAAAGAGAACTGAAAAAAACGATATATGATTAATAGGAAGCTATTAAGAAGGTTTAAAACTTTATAGAACATGGTCCAAATGTGGTATAATTTAAGAAAAATGATTAGAAAACAAATCATGATCTGAGAGGAAATAATATGGGAATAGTAGCCAATTACAGATTTTTAAGCGACAAAGACTTAAAGGAGCTTCAGACTTCCTGTTTGGGAGAGAATGTAACTTTTGAAGATACTCAAGATTTGAATGATAATACAGAAATATTACTTGATGTAGATAAGATGTGGGATGCACTGCATTTTGTGCTTACCGGGGTAAGCGGCAGTGAACCTATAAAAAATGATCCGCTCAGTGAAGCTGTTGTGGGAGTATATTCTGTGGATGTTGCCGAAGAGTTTATAGCCTATACCGAAAAGTCGAGGATCAAAGATATACTTTTCGCTCTCGATAATTTTGATATAGATAAGACAATGGAAAAATTCAGTATGAGTGAATGCAAGAAAGCAAATATATATCCGAATATATGGGATTATGAAGAAGAGTATGATGAAATAAAAGAAGAATTGACGGACTATTTTCACCAATTAAAAGATTTTTACAAGAAAATATCGGCAGCAGGCGGCAATGTAATGGTCAGTATAGGTTAATAAAACAACCCTACTTTATATTGAGTGTTTTAACTCCTAAGTTCAAAATACAACCAACAGTATACATGAAATACAACTAACAGTACTACTTTTGCTCTTACTATTTTTACGAATATATGTTAGCATATACATAGAAGTAAAACATGCAGATCGTTTTACAAGACCGCCGCTAAAGTAAGAGCTACAGTTATCTATCACAAAGCACATCTTGAAATTTCTGATATATTTCTGTGTGGAAGCTATGGTTCATTATTCAAATGTGCCGTAGCTTTTTTCTTTATTTCCTAAGTTTCGCAGTATATATCGACTTGGGATCGATAGGAAAAAAGATATTATCAGGTATATTTGTAATATAAACATCCTTGATGTAACTGTTGACATTACAATAAAAAAGAGTTAATATAAGATAAGAAGATGTAAGCGACAAGGTTACATTAAAAAACGGAGGATAATGTCATGCAAATATCAAGCAGGTTTACAATAGCCCTGCATATTTTCGCTTGTGTGGATACATTTGGTGATGATCGTAAGATCACGAGCGATTTCCTTGCGGGAAGTATCAATACTAATCCTGTTATCATTCGTAAAATTCTCACCCAACTTAAAAATGCGGGTCTGATCACAGTGGCAAGAGGTACCGGAGGCATAACTTTGACAAGCCCTCTGAACGAGATAACATTTTTTGATGTATATGAGGCAATTGAGCCGGTTGAAAAAGGTAATCTTTTTAATTTTCATTCCGGACCAAACCCTAAGTGTCCGGTAGGACGTAATATCCATTCTTTATTGGATGATAAATTAAAATCAATACAATATGCAATGGAAAAAGAAATGAAAAAGTACACCCTGGAAGATTTAAGAAATGAAATCAGGGAGCTTTTGGAAAAAGAGATATCCGATAGTGCTTAGGTTTTTAGTTAAAGAAAAAAGGACTGATTTAGAAATATAGTCGATAAAATGCACACTATTGTTACAACTGTTTGACAAGAACAGTTATATATTTTAAGACCTGCCCACAGCATGGTGGAAAGAAGGTAAATATGAATAAATTTACAACTCAGGAACAAAGACTTGATTACCTTTTGGAAAAATTCAAGGAGGATTCCGATAAATATAAAAAAATAGAGATCCCCAAAAGCAAAGAAGAAAAACAGTGCATGCTTCGCTCTCTTATGAATATACGTATGCCTGAAAAAATGTCCGATGAAGTGATAAAAGTTCAGGATGAATACCTGACTTTACGTGCCGAAGAGAAAGGGACAGTAAAGCTTTCGGATATACCTGTGATAAAGAAAAACCTGTCCATTTGGCAGGGTGATATAACAAGGATTGAAGCGGATGCGATAGTCAATGCCGCTAACTCGCAGATGCTCGGATGTTTTTTACCTATGCACACCTGTATAGACAACCAGATCCATACTTTTGCCGGAGTACAGCTTAGACAAGAGTGCAATCGTAAGATGGAGTTGTTAAGGCAAAAGTACGGTGAAGATTATGAGCAACCGACAGCCCTGCCTATGCTTACGGATGCTTATAATCTTCCTGCAAAGAAGGTGATCCATATAGTAGGTCCGATAGTATATGATGAACTTAGCGAAGAACTGAAAAAAGATCTGGAAGACTGCTATATCAATACATTGGATCTGTGTTTGGAAAACGGACTTAAAAGTGTGGCATTTTGCTGTATATCAACAGGTGTATTTCGTTTTCCTAATAAAGAAGCGGCAAAGATAGCTACCAAAGCAGTGGAGAAGTGGTCATTAAAGTATCCTGATTCAATGGAAAGAATTATTTTCAATGTTTTTAAAGATGAGGACAAGAAATATTATGAAGAAATATTACGATAAAAAAGACGGATACAGATATACGATAGAAAAAGGAATAAAAGGAGTAAGTACTCTGACTAAGGGTATGTCAAGGGGAAGAGGTTCGAAAAAAGAGCAACTTGAAATGTTAAAAGAGGAGATTCAAAATGCGGTTGCTATAGTAATAGGTGCCGGTGCAGGCTTATCGACTTCTGCCGGTTTTACTTACAGCGGTGACAGATTTGAAAGATATTTCTTTGATTTTGAAGAAAAGTTCGGAATAAAAGACATGTATTCCGGAGGTTTTTATCAGTATCCTGATGACGAAACAAAATGGGCGTGGTGGGCAAGAAATATTTATTTTAACAGATATGTGGATCCGACAGGATCTGTCTATAATGATCTGTTAGCTATCGTAAAAGATAAAAATTACTTTGTCATTACGACCAATGTGGATCATCAATTCCAAAAAGCAGGTTTTGATAAAAGCAGATTATTCTACACACAGGGTGACTTTGGTCTTTTTCAAAGTGTTGATCCGGCAAATCAAAAGACTTACGATAACGAAGAATGGGTCATGAAGGCACTTAAGGCTCAGGGATTCATAAAAGATGATACCGGTATATTTAAGGTTTTGGATAACCGACAGATATCAATGAAGATACCCTCAGACCTTATACCTAAGTGCCCTGATGACGGAGCGGATGTAACTACTAATCTTCGTATAGACGGAACTTTTGTTGAGGATGAGGGTTGGCATAACGCTTCCGAAGCCTATTATGATTTTCTTGAGGTAAATAAGACTGCTCACGTTCTATTCATGGAACTTGGAGTGGGATCCAATACTCCGGTGATAGTAAAATATCCGTTTTGGCAGATGACAAGATCAAATGACAAGGCTGTATATGCTTGTATAAATTATAACGAAGCCTACTGCCCTATGGAAATAGAAGACAGAAGTATCTGTATAGATGGAGATATAGGAGAGGTGCTTAGCAAGATAAAATAAAATCATGATAAGAAAGCCGACTGTAATATACTTAGATGTCATATAATGAAAATCAATTATACAGGCAATAAATCTGTCAATTACAAAAGAGCTACTGTACACAAATCAAACACCGCAGCTCTTTATTTATTTTAAAGAAATTGGACATCACCATAAACAATAGCTGTTTATTTTATCTCACTTCTTAAACAGCTACTTTTTTCGGGGTGGGATTAAAGAAACACTCCTTATTTCAATCTTTGTAGCGTTTAGTACTGTTAATAAAGTGAGTTACAAATTGTACAGACGAGGACTGTTTGAGCGTCAGCTCGCCGCCTCCGGCGAGCGAGCAAGCGAGTTCCGCAGTCTGTACTAAATTTGTCGAAACTTTATTAACAGTACTGCGGGTATGATTGAAATAGGGAGTGTTTCTGTTTAATTGTTACCGTCCAATTATTCCTAACTGTTGTTTATGTTTCCGGCTATTGTTTATGTTGCTAACTCTCCGATAAATCGAAATAGTATGGGAAGTTTGAGTCATATATAAAGACAGGTATAAAAGTGTCAAAATTGATATATTAACGGTAAAAATACAGTTAAATATCGGAAAAACAGCTTGTTGAATTAATATGCTTTATAAGATATACTTATTGAACTATGGTCATAATAAAAATTGACAAACTGTTTCAAAAGCGAAAAAATCTATAACAAACAGGAGAATATATATGGAAGATAAAGAAGAAAGAGTATCAAGATCAAGGGGCTTAAAATTCAAATTTATAATGTTTTTAATAATGATTATTGCGGCTATGTCGGCATATTTGGTATATGATTTCAAAAAACAAAATAAAAAAGAGGAACCGGAGATCATTACAAAGACAAACCTTGAGAAGGTTCTTGATGTCAGTGATCTTTCAACATTTGAGGCTATATATAACGGTATTGCAGCAGTAGCAAGTGAAGAAAAGCCGGAAAATATCGATTATTATGTTTATTATGAGGCAAAGGTCAAAGCCGGAATTGATTTTAAGCTTATAAATGTAGAAGTAAATGAAAAAGAAAAGCTTATAACAGTAAGCCTGCCGGAAGTCAAAATAACGGATGTGGATGTGGATATTGCTTCTTTAGACTATATATTTATAAATAATAAATCCAATACTCAGACCGTATCGGCTCAGGCATACAAAGAGTGTATAAAGGATGTAACAAATGAAAGTAATTCCACGACCGAAATATATGATTCTGCAAAGCTGAATGCACGTAATATGGTAGAAGCTTTGATCAAACCTTTTATAGAACAGTTGGACAGCTCATATAAATTGGAAATTAATTAAGGGGAACAGCAATATGAAGAAGTATTTAAGAATATATTTGATAGTTATGATGTGTTTTTCTTGTATAGCCTGTGCAAAACAAAGTTCGGATATCGAACCCGAAGCATCTCAGATGAAGTCTATATGTGAATTGGCAACAATGGAATGTTACTATCACAATGTGGCTAAATATAACGAAAAGGATGCTTCCGGAATGTGGTGGTGGCAAAAAGACAGGAATTTTTGGATGGAGTATGCGGGTGTTGTGACTATAGGTATAGACGCTTCTCTTTTGAATATCGAAGTTAACGGTGAGAATGTTACGATAACGGTTCCGCCGGCAAAGGTATTGGGTTGCAAGGTAGATGAAGCAACTTTGAGCGAGGACTCGTTCATAGTTGCCAAAGATTCCGCCAAAGTTGAAGCAAAACACCAGACCGAAGCATTTAAGAGTGCAACAGAAAAACTCGAAAACGAAGCAAGATCCAATTCGGCATTGCTGGCTACGGCACAACAAAGAGTTCAAAAGCTTTTGGAAGACTATGTGGAAAATATAGGCAACAGTGTGGGAAAAACATATAAGATAAAATGGGTATATCTTGAAGGAGCAAAGCAATTAAACGATACGAATATCGGAAGACCGATAGGGAAGTAAAACATAAAAAGAGCGAATTAAGGTATATTTTGCATATGAATAAATTTTACGAAAATAAAAGTTACTGCCGAGTTTTGTAACTTATGATAATTAATTTTAAAATACCGAAACAGGGTATTAAAAAAGTTTAAATTACCGAGTCTTTGACACCTAAAATCAATTGACAACAATATCACAGTAGTTTACAATGATAAAGCTAATGTAATCACAAAAGTGTTATTTTGTCGTGGTCGATATAGCTCTCGACATGACAATAAATACAAGCACTTTAATACATAAAAGTCTATCCTGTTGATAGAAGAGTCTTAGTATAGCTCCTAAGACCTTTTTGCATTGATAGAATAGGTTTGTATTTGTGGTGCAAAGTATTACACGGATTGCCTTGGCAATTTTTGTCGGTAACAGTAGCAAAGTAGTTCAAGAGTGATAATATCAAGAAGGGGACGAGATGATAAAACGTAAATGTGTATTAGCAAAGGCATTGGCAGTTGTAATGATGCTAAACCTTATTACGCCAAGCACGATACCTGTGTACGCACAGGAGTCGACAAGTGAGACGTTAGAGGTGAGCACTATAGCTGAGGGTGAAGGCGAAGGTGCCCAAGCCGTTGCCTCTGAACAAGCGGAAGAAACAAAAACAGAAAATGATCTTGCGACGACCGAGATTGCAGAGACAAAAAGTGAATCCGAGAGTATTGCAAAAGAGACATCTGCTGCAAATACTTTGGAAGAGACTGTCGGAGCCGATGTGAAAACTTCGGTTTCTGAAGTTAAGGAGCAGACCGCAGATGAGAACACTGTTAAAGATAAGGACAGTGAAAATGCGGTAAAAAACAGGGAGATCCATATTCTGTCCGATGATGGATCTGCTGAAGAAAGTTCTGCTTCCAAAGAAGAAGCAGAGGAAGAAACAATCGTTACTATATCCGTTGAAGAAGAGGATATAGCGAACCCTGCATATTCTTATGAATATGCGGATACCGATAGCCATGTTGCTATCAAGATCGATGCACCCGAAGGAGCTTTTCCTGAAGGTATTCAAGTAAATGTTGAAAAGGTTGCTTCGGAAAAAATAGTCGAAGCGATCAAAAATGCTTCAGATGTTGATGATATCAAAGCCTCTGATGTGGTAGCTTACGACTTCGATTTCTATAAGGACGGCGAGCATCATATTGAACCGAAGAAAGAAATTTCGGTTGAGTTTAAGAATGTCGGAATCAAAGAAACCGGTACAGTTTCTGCATTCCACCTTGAAAACGAGGATTCACAAGCTGAAGCAGTCAGTGTAAACAATGTAAATAATGAAACAGGTTCTGTTGAACTCAAAGCAGCGGATTTCTCGATCTATGCTATCGTAAGCTCGCCGGTTGTGAGTACAGACGGAAAAATATGGATAGATAATGATACTACAACAACTTATAATACTATCAATGACGCCGTAAATGCTGCCGCTAACGGTGCGACTATTCATATTCAGGGTAAATTCGGAGAAAACGGTGCTGCTGCAACAGGAGCGACCATCACCAAGAATATCACATTGGATATTGCAGGTGATACTGAAATGACAGGTAACAACAATATCGACGGAATCACACTTACAAGCGGAACCAAGATTCGTTGTAGTAACGGAAGCAAACTTACTATGACACAGTTCAGAACTGCGTTCACGGTTGCAAGCGGTGCCGAAGTCAATGACGGTACTTATATCTTCACAAACAATAAGTCAACCACACGTGGTATACATATTGAAGGAAGCGTTAAGGGAAGTACAGGACGTGAAAGCGTAGTTATTAAAGCGGATGACAGTGTGAACACCAACTTCTACTCAGGCAATGCGACCTTTGAAAATGCAACTATTGATGTGACCTCACAGAAATGGACATGGAAGGATGCAAGTGCGCTCAACCTTAAGAATGTTTCAATGACTCTGTCAGGTTTCGGTCAAGGTTACTATGTACAGGGAGGAACGATAGAGAATTCATTCCTCAATATGAAAGACCCGGGACTTAGATGGGGATTCCTACGTATGGGTTCCACAGGAATCGCATTCCAGGGTGGCGGAACAGTTATCAAGGGTTCTACCATTCAGCTTGATTACGGTTCAAATGCAGGTCTTTCAATAGGTCTTGCAAATGCATCCACCGCAATGACCATCGAAGATTCGGTACTTGATTTCAGAAATGCCGGCACCGGCGGACTTAATGTAAATACCGGTGACATTACTATCAAAAACACACTGATAAAGGGTGACGGAAGAAATACCGGTGCTTTATACGGAGCACAAACAAACGGTAAGATCACATTTATCAACAACAGCAGGGTAGAAACTCCTGCAACAACAGATGCTGACAACGGTCTTGGACAGGGGCCGAGCAATTATGTAGTAATCGGCGGATCATATCTTGTAAAGTACACAGATGCTTACTATACAGGTGCTGCGATCCCGACAAACGGTACTGCAAACGGCAATGAGAAACTTGACTATGTAACATTGGCTGATCCTACACTCAATCAGGTATCGGTTTTGAACAATCTGGGTAATACATACACATATCCTGTAGGTACTGCTTCAAGTGACGGGAAGAAGCATATCTTTGTTCCTACCGCCAAAGTTACATTTGATCCAAACTCTGCAACTGCCGAATTTGCAGATGGTACGAACACATCAAAAGTAGTAAAAACAGTTCGTGGAAATACTGTAGGTTTAGTTGAGGACAATGATATACCTGCGGCTTTGACCAATACGAACACAGGACTTACTTTCGGAGGTTGGTACTATACCGATTCAAGCGGAAACGAGCAACCTTTCACAGATGCAGTCGTTGTAACAGCTGATATGACTGTCAGGGCAAGGTGGAACGTACAGCAAACTGTTATGTATAACGGAACTCTCGAGGCGGACATACTGATAGACGGTGATACAGAGCATACTGCAGTTAAAGACGTCAACGCAGGTGATATGCTTAACTTCACCGGAACATTGGATGTGAGTTCGATAAAGAATCAGATCCAACTACTCAGTACTCAATACGGAGGGAACCCGAATACAATAGTTACACAGAATATCCAAAGTACATTTGTTGCCGAGCTGACATTCCCGGGCGGATTTACTTTGCCGGATACACCTACCGCAACATTGACCAATAACAATCTTTTTGAGATCACATCAGTTACAAAAAATGTCAATAAGATCACAGTTACGATGAAGTTGAAGCAAAATTATGCGAACTTTGGAGATCTTTTGACTGATGTTACCGGTGTACCGGGCATACTGGATGTTACTGTTCCTAACATTAAGGTTTCAGATAATGTGTTAGACATGTCACAGCTTACGACAGTCGGAACGGTTGAGGGAACCTTTAGCGGAAAAGCGATCGCTCCATCAGGAAACAGTAATTTATATGATATGCGTTGGACAGCCGTTCAGACGGCAAACGGTAAGGATGCTATACAAGATCCTACTGATAACACAACTATTCAGTATACTGTAAAGGCTGCAAACAGAGCGGTGTTGGCATTTAATGAAACATTATATGCCGATATCCTGATCGGATCAGACACCGAGCATACAGCGGTGCACCCTGTCGGTTTGGAAGATGAACTTACATATACGGGAAGAGTATTTGTTACACCGATAAAAGATAAGATCAATGCATTAAGAGCAAGATATACCGGCGATCCGAGTTTGATCACTACAAGCAATATTACGAGTACTTTTACAACAACGATTCTTGTTCCGAGCGGACTTAGCATACCGAGTACGGTTAGAGCCGTTTTGACCGAGAATGAGTTATTTAATATAAATAATGTGGTTCAAGTTGGTAATACAATACAGATCACAATGTCTTTAAAGAAAAACTACGTTAATTTCAATGATCTTTACAACGATGTTAATTCTGTACCTGATGTTTTGAATCTCGATATTTCGGGAATTAAAGTAGATTCTTCAAATGCTATCGGAACACAGCTTACCTTAACGGGAACTGTAGAAGGCTCTTTTGAAGGACAAGCAACTGCTCCTTCCGCAAGGACAGAGATATATAACTTCAGATGGACAGGAATACAGCTACCTGAAGGAAAAGACTTCATACAGCCTGCAAGTGACAATACAAGTATTCAGTATACTGTTGAGGTGGTTCCGGTAGTACAGTTTATTTCTATAACTGTTAACAAGACATGGGTAGGAACACCCGGTGATGAAGCTGTTATAGAATTATATAAGGGATCTGAATGGATAGGGGCAGCAACACTCAGAGCCGGAAACTGGAGACATACATTTGATATGCTACCAAAGCAAGATGCTTCCGGAAATCTTATCGATTATCGTGTAAGAGAAAGAGCGCTCAATGATTACCAATCAGAACTTAGGAAACATGCCGATGACAACTATGAATTTATCAATACTTTCAGAGGCGGAAACAACAGCAATAACAATCGTGGAAACAGCGGTTCAAACAGCGGAGGAAATAGTGGTGGCGGAAGTTCGGTAACACCGAACAGACCAAGCACAGGCACAACTATCTCACCTGTCAATAATAATGACAACAGACCTACAACACCTACCGTAAATGACAATAACGGTGTTACTATCCCGGATAACAGCAATAATGAGGAGATAACACCCGATAATAACGGTAATTACGGAAAGACCACGCCGCATATAGAAAGAGTCGGAAAAAGACTTGCGGGAGATGAGGATAGTATCTCGGATGGAAACAGCAACGGCACACAACAAGGTCAAGGTGGCAAGACACAAAGTTCTATTAAGCCGAACAAGGTGACTAAAACATCTACCACAGCCGGACAAAACACTCCACAGACCGGAGATGCTTCACATATGGGATATTGGCTCGCAGCTATGCTTATCTCACTCTTACTTATAGCTGTTAACATGGTATTTTTATCAAGACGTAGAAAAGAAGACTAAATATTAATATTTCAGCCGGTTTCGGATCGTGTCCGAGCCGGCTGATTTTTATTGTGTTTTTTGAGATAAGTAGGTAGAATATAATAAAAGATCAAAAATAAGTAGAGTTATCTTAGCTTATAATTTTGCAAAAGAAGAATATAAGCATAAAGAGCGGTCTGTCGTATCTGTCAAAAAGATCCGGTATCCGGGTCTGTAATTATTTATGTTGATATTATTTGGGAAAAATTGCTTAAGATACGAAAAGGAAGGATATATGAAGAGCGGAGTGAAAGGTAAGTTTAAGAAAAGGCTGTTGATAAGTGTTAATGTGATATTGGTACTTATTTTTTTGCTTTCTTCATTCATGGTAGCCAAAACTATGATACAGGGTAAGAAAGAAGAAGATGTGTTTGAGAAGTTGGCACAAAGTGTTGAAAAAGAAAGTGCGATAAAGGAAAGTTCGGTAAAAGAAAACCTGCAAAGCAAAGATGGAGGCGAAGTAACATCCGAAACAAAAGAGTCGGATGCACATACGAAGTACTATACTTTGTATGATAAAAATCCGGATTTTTCGGGATGGCTCACTGTAAATAATACAAAGATAGACTATCCGGTAATGTTTACGCCAAGTGATCCGCAATATTACCTGCACAGATCATTTGACGGCACGGAGTCGCTTAGCGGAACTCCTTTTATAGGCGCAAATTGTAATATTGACAGTGATTGTTTTATTATTTATAGTCATAATATGAAGAATGGGACCATGTTCAAAACGTTGGATAATTATGCTAAGAAAGAATTTTTTGAGCAAAATCCGACATTTACATTTACCACACTGAATAAAGAAAGAACTTATGAAGTATTTGCCACCATAAGCACAAGAGTGCTTTATGACGATGAGAATGGCTTTAGATACTATGACAGTGTAGGTGACTTGTCGCAAGAAGATTTTGATGCTCTTATAAGCTGGCTGAAAGAAAAAGCAATATATGATTCGGGTATCACACCAAGTTACGGTGAGCAGATCCTGCTTCTTTCAACCTGCAGTTATCATACGGACAACGGTCGTTTTGTTGTTGCGGCACGTTTGATAGATTGATGTTTTAGGTCTTAAGAAAAATAATTAAAAGAATTTATTTAATATGTGAATAGGTATTAAAAGGGGGAAAGATGATAAAGGGTTGGAAAGACAAACTGGAAAAATACGTAAATGTGAATGAAGATATTTACGTGGATATGAAGATCATGGGCAATGCGGACTATGATTTTTGCTGCTTCGGAGTTGATGCAAAAGCTAAACTTTCAGATGACAGGTATATGGTTTTTTATAACCAAAGAACGACTCCCCGAGGGGAGATCTCCATGGAAGATCTTAGCGGCGGAGTACGTTATACATTGAAATTAGCTGAGATTCCGGCTTATGTGGAACGCTTGATATTTACCGTAAGCATTGACGGTAGCGAAAATATGGGCGAGATGCAAAATTTCAGCACAAAGCTGTATCAGCCGGGCGGACAAGATGTTGAGCTTAGTCTTACAGGCAAGGATTTTGCCAAGGAAAGGGCTGTCATATCAATAGAGATATACAGAAAAAGCGGTTGGCGTATAGGCTGTGTGGCAGGAGGATTTGACGGAGGACTGTCAGCACTTTTAGCACATTTTGGCGGTGTGGAAGTAAAGGACGTCTCTAACGAAATTAGCTCATCAGATCCGGGTAATACAGATACTAAAGCCAATGCCTCGGCTAAAGAAGAGGTAAAAAAAGAGGAACCTGTAAGGGTATCTTTGGAGAAAAAGCTCGAAAAGTGCCCTCAGCTTGTAAGTCTTGCAAAACCTATAGGAGTTGAGTTAAAGAAAAGAAATCTTGAAAGTCTGGTAGCCAGAGTGGGATTGGTGCTTGATATATCCGGTTCTATGACACAGCGTTTTAAAAACGGTACGGTACAGGAGATAGTCAATAAGACCCTGCCTTTGGCGGTGCAGTTTGATGATGACGGGGAGCTGGATTTTTGGTACTACGGCACTACAGCAAGGAGAATGAGAAGTGTAAATCTTGACAATTACACTGAGGCGGTTCCGGTTGATTGGGTGAATCTTATGATAGAACTTGGAGGTTGTAACAACGAACCGGCAGTCCTTCGTATGGTGCTTGATACCTATAAAGACACAAAACTTCCGGTATATGTGCTTTTTATCACAGACGGAGGAGTGAGTAAAAAAACAGAGATCAAAAAGATCATTACAGAGGCTTCCAAAAAACCGATATTCTGGCAATTTGTTGGAGTGGGCGGTAAAAACTACGGCATACTTGAGAATCTGGATACGATGACAGGGCGTTACGTGGACAATGCGGGATTTTTTGCATTGGATGATTTCAAGAAGGTATCAAATGAGGAGCTTTACAGCAGACTTTTGGAAGAATTCCCTGTATGGCTCAAAGCTATAAAAAACAAAGGGATGATCTGATATGGTGCGACAAATGGATAGGCTCATGTCTTTTTTTGCGGGAATATCCAAAGAAAAGTATCCTAATGCCGATATGAATAAGCCGGGAAGCGGTGCTGCGGGGGGACTGGGCTTTGCTTTTTTCCTATCATAAGAGAAGTTTGTTCTCTTTCTGAGGCTATGGATAAGGAAACTGCCGCAAAGAACATGACGGCTGCGGCAGAACAGGTATTTCGATTGATCTTATCATTCAGAGAGGAAGAATAATAGAGATGGATAAAAAAGAAGATATTAAAGTGTTGAAAAGCGGTTATGAACTTAGGACGGTAAGATCTGGTGAGGCGGATCAAGCCGCACATATAGAAGAGGCTTGCTTTCCGCCCAATGAAGCCTGCTCGGCTGAGCAGATAAAAGCCCGTGTGGCAACGGCTTCCGAACTTTTCCTTGTGGCTGTCGATATGTCCACCGGAAAACTTGCGGGTTTTTTAAACGGGCTGGCAACGAATGAAGAAAGTTTCAGAGATGAATTTTTCAAAGATGCCGGAATGAATGATCCTAAGGGAAAGAACATCATGCTTTTGGGGCTTGATGTACTGGCTGAACACAGGGGCAAGGGTCTGGCAACGGATATAATGAATACATATGTGGAAAAAGAGAGGAAAAACGGCAGAAAAAAACTGATACTTACTTGCCTCGATCACTTGGTTGAAATGTATAAGAAGATGGGGTATACGGATCTTGGAGAAGCCAACTCAACATGGGGGGGAGAAAAGTGGCATGAAATGATATATATACTTAATGAATAAGTTTAAGTACATTTCCCGTAAGGCTTTTTAGATGTCGGAAAACAGCGAAAATTTGGAGATACCTGTCGAAAATTCCTCTAAGGTTTTGGGTAATGTTGTGAAAGAGCGAATAAGCTTGTAAAAACCTTACGAAAATTCAGTGGTTTTTAGCCCGGCGGTAAAATGCATAATATGGGGGATAAAAGAACATGGTGTTCTTTGCAAGGGTTTTAATTATACCCGATAATGTAATATATGTGAAAAATCACTAATATATATTAAAACATTAAAAGGCGGCTGATTTATAAATATATGATCGGTCGCCTTTTTGTACTGAAAAAGGACTTGTATAAATAACGAAGATGATCATAGATGTTTATATTTAAGTGATATTCTTCATAAATACAAGTTATTTTTTTCCAAAGTTCAAGGTATAAACAGTTTTATATCGAATAGACTGAAAACTAAATAAACAAATTATTAACAAAGTCTTTTTAACATGATAAATGTTAAATTTTCATATTAAAAATGAAAATAATATAAAAAATATTGTTGAATTATACCATTGATATATGTTATAATCAGACAAAATTAAATACGTGATTATCACATATGTATAAGAGAGGAGAATATTATGAATGTGATCAACAGTATTATCGGGTACCTGGTAGGCTTTGCAGACTGGTTCTGGGGAATACCTATACTGATACTTATCGGTGGCGGAGGACTTTACATCACTTTGCGTATAGGTTTTTTACAAATCACAAGATTCCCTTATATCTGTTCGCAGACTTTCGGCAAGATGCTGAAAAAACCTGAGAATCCCAATGAAGTATCGCCGTTTTCGGCTGCTATGGCGGCACTTGCTTCAAGCATAGGTGCTTCCAACATAGTAGGTGTGCCGGTAGCTATAGCGCTCGGAGGACCGGGAGCCATATTCTGGATGTGGATGCTTGCGCTTATAGGTTGCGGTACCAAGTTTGCCGAAATAGTACTAGGTGTGGAGTACAGAGAAAAAGACAGCAAAGGCGAGTATGTGGGCGGACCTTTCTACTACATACAAAAAGGTTTTGCAAAGAACAATATGGTGGGGCTGGGAAAATTCCTGGGACTTTGGTTTGCATTTTGGTTGATGATAGAGATCATCCCTTCAATAGGTGCACAATCAGCTTCCGCTATAGACAACTTAAGTACACTTAACATACCATCATTCGTAGGTGCCGGAATCATCTTTATCATAGTATTGATCGTTGCTATAGGAGGTTTCAAGACTCTTGTAAAGGTGACGGATAATCTGGTTCCTGTCATGGCTTGTGTATACATACTCGGAGCATTGGTCGTAATATTCGTTAATGCGGCTGCCATACCGGGTGTAATAGTAAGTATATTTGAAGGAGCATTTACCGGAACGGCAGCAGTCGGAGGATTTGCCGGAGCGGGAACCGGTATGGCGCTCAGATGGGGAGCTGCACGTGGAGTTTATTCCAACGAAGCAGGTATGGGAACCTCTCCTATAGCACATGCAACAGCCAATACCGACCACCCTGTAAGACAAGGACTTTGGGGCGTGTTCGAAGTAACCGTGGATACACTTATAGTATGTACCATTACAGCACTTTGCGTACTCTCAACAGGTATGTGGAAGGATGCGGGTATCAGCGCCAAGAATATAGGAGCGGTACCGTCAAAGGCATTTGCTTCTATCTTCGGAGTTGCCGGTGATATAGTTGTTACTGTGTGTGTATTCCTCTTCGTGTTATCAACAATTATAGTTATAGTATTTTACGGGCAAAGACAGGCGGAATTCTTATTTGGTGAAAAATTCGCAAATATATGGAAGTTCGTATATGTAGCCGCTGTACTTGCAGGTGCCGGAATATTCGGAGATCTGAGCGTCCTTTACTCACTTACCGACTTCTTCCTCGCACTCGTTATCATACCTAATATGATAGCCGTAATATTGATGGCTCCGGATGTGGCTGCCAAAGTCAAAGAATTCTTTAATACACCGGGCAAATACTATATGGCGGATGTTGAAGCTAAGAAAGCAAAGAAAAAGTAATATAAACCTTGAGAGGAGAAAAAATGAATAAAGAAGTGTCAAAAAGGGTAGAGGAGATAACTCTTGATCTTACATCACATATAAGTGTAGTGGATACTGCGGGTGAAGTTGCGGTTGCCGAAAGGATACATGCCATATTTTCGGAAATGGATTATTGGAAAAAGCATCCGGAAAACATAAAATTTATCCCTTTTAAGAACGATCCCTGTCTAAATAGGAAGAATGTAATGGCGATATTAAAGGGAGAGAAAGCACCGAGTAAAAAGACGGTAATACTTCTGGGGCATTTTGATACGGTAGGTATAGCGGACTACGGTGATCTTAAGGAATTTGCCGGACAGCCCGGTGTACTTATGGAAAAATTCAAGTCATTAGAGCTTCCGGCTGAGGTAAAGGCTGATCTTGAGTCCGGGAATTATCTGTTCGGCAGAGGTATTTTCGACATGAAGGTTGGAGATGCCATCATCATGGCGATAATGGAAGATATTTCCAAAAACATCAAGGATTTTGAGGGTAATCTTATCTACATAGGTGTAGGAGATGAAGAGGGTAACTCAGGAGGTATGTTGAGTGCCGTGCCCGAACTTGCAAGACTTAAAAAAGAAGAAGGATACGATTATCTGGCACTTCTCGATACAGACTATATGACCTCAGAGTATGAGGGTGACGAGAATAAATACGTATATGTGGGAACCGTAGGAAAACTTATGCCTACATTTTATATAGTAGGAAAAGAGACACATGTAGGAGAATCATTCAAGGGACTTGACTCCAACCAGCTTGCAGCGGAACTTACAAGAAAGATCAATCTTAATCCGGAATTTTGCGAGGTGGCAGACGGAGAAGTAACATTGCCCCCTATAACATTAAAGCAAAGAGACTTAAAACCGGAATATTCAGTACAGACTTCAAAGTGTGCATACCTGTTCTTTAACTATGCTACACACACAAGCACACCGGATCAGGTGCTTTCTAAGATGAAGCTTGCGGCTGAGGAATGTTTTGATAATGTATTAAGAGATCTCAATGAAAGATATGAAGGATTTTGCAAGTTGGCAAAAAGACCTTACAAACCTCTTCCTTTTAAGACCAAGGTATTGACCTACGAAGAGCTTTACAAACTTGTAAAGGCTGAGATGGGTGAAGAACTTGAAAGAAGGATAGCAAAACTGGTGGAAGAGCTGGTTGATGACAGAACTATAGATCAAAGAGATAAGGCTATGAAGGTGGTGGAACTTGTACATAACCTTTGGTCAGACAAGAACCCTGTTATAATAACCTACATCAACCCTCCTTACTATCCGCATATATTTATAGAAGGAAAGAATGAGAAGGAAAAAAATCTCCTTGATGCGGTAGATGAGGCTGTTAATACAACAAAGTCAGACTACAAGCTTGTATACAAGAAGTTCTTCCCTTATATATCAGACCTAAGCTACGGTTCAGCTCCTAAAGATCCTGCCGTTATAGCTGCATTCAAGGCAAATATGCCGGGATTCGGAAGACTTTACGAACTTCCGCTTGAAGATATGCAGGAACTTGATGTGCCGGTACTTGACATAGGTGCATTCGGAAAGGATGCTCACAAGTTCACAGAGAGAATAGAAAAGAATTATTCATTTGAAGTGGCACCCGAGCTTGTATACAAGACTGTAATAAATCTGCTTAAATAAAGGCGGATGTGATAAAGTTTGTCAACTGAGTGTTATAAAGATATATGTAATAAGAAAGAATACAGTCGGGTCGTAAGATGCTGCAAAGAACATAGGTATATAGAATATTATCTTTAAAAATATGTAAATATCTTAAGAACGATGTATATATAAATGTAGCATGATTCTTTATAAAATATGAAAAAAGCAAGTTTGAGTATATATAAAAAGACTCAAACTTGTTTTTTTTAAGATTTATAAAAGAAAATATTGACATTATTTTATCAAAACACCCTTAGGAGCATAAAAAAAGACTGTAAATTCGTGGAAAAATGTATATTTTATAAAACAAATATTACATTATCCTAACGGTGCAACTAAGGTATTGAATTTTTCCTTACTAAATGTTAATATATGCTAGTAATCTTCTATTTTTATCTTAAATTTACCGAGGTGTAAAATGGATGATTAGAGTGAAAAAAAGGAGGATAACGTATGGAAGATGGAAAGAAGTAAATATCGTTCTTACATCAAGTGGGTTTTTAAGAATTACCAAAATAAGAAAGGGGTATTATGAAGGTTAAGTTTTGGAAGATAGGACTCATGACTTCTGTTCTTACGGTTTCTTTAAGCTTACCCGGTTTTGCAGCCGGTCAATGGTTTGCAGACGAGTGGAAACAAGAAGACGGTAACTGGAAGTATGTTGAGAACGATGGAAGCATCGCAACCAACTCATGGAGAGTATCTGAAGACAAAAAGAACTACTACTATCTCGGAGCGGATGGCCTTATGGTTAAGGACACCCTTTTAGAAGATAACGGTAATCTCTATTATGTTGGAAGCGACGGCACTATGTATGTCAACAAGTGGAAAGATTTCGTTGATGCTGATGATCCTAATGTAACTAATTGGTATTATTTCGGTAGCGACGGAAAGGCATACAAGAGCGCCTCAGATAAAGCGGCTCCAAGATTAATAGACGGAAAGAAATATTTATTTAACGCAGACGGTAAAATGCTTACCGGGCTTATTGACGCAAGCGGGAATAAAGTAGAACCATCAACAAGCAACAAGTTTGTTGAAACTGTATATTATTGCGGTGAAGACGGTGCTATGTACACAGAGCAGTGGTACAAGTACGATCAGGCACCGGAACCTGACTTCCGCAGTCAATTAGGTCAAAGAGAGTATTCGGATTACGGCATTATGTGGATGTATTTCGATGCTAACGGTAAGAAAGTCAAGGCAAACACTCTTGATTATGCTAAGACAATGGAAATAAACGGAAAGACCTATGTATTTGACGAGTACGGTATCATGATGCCGGATATATCTGTAAGTAATGCTACTGTAGCTGCTACATCAAGCAATGCAAAGTACAGATATGCAGCGGAATCTGCTGACGGACAGATCAAGAAAGACTATTGGGCTTTCAGAGTTGCCAATGATGTAATGTCTGAGGAAGATTACAATACACAGGAGTTTAGCTGGTTCAGAACAAACTCTGAAGGAAAGGTGCTTAAGAACAAAATATACTCAGTATATAGCAGAAAGTACGCTTTCGACAGACTCGGACGTATGCAGACAGGTTTTGTGATCATGTATTTTGACGGAAGCTTCGCTCAGTCATATAAGGTAGATACCTGGAGCAGAGCTGATTTCCTTCAGCCGGCAGCTACCAGTCCTATACCTGCTATAGACAGAGGAAACTTGTATTTCTTCGGAGCAGACGAGTTAAATGACGGTTCTATGAAGACAGGAGATGAGATTTACGTTACGATAGCAGACGGTACTTACGCATTCGGCTTCAAGCCTAACGGAGTAGCTTACGGTAACGGTTCTACTCTTGCACGTCATAAGAACAAATTCTACTATAACGGATTAAGACTTGATGCGGATCAAGAGGTAAGATACGGTATAGTAAAGGATACTACTCAAGGCAGTACAAATACATGGCTTGTAGTAGATTCAAACGGTAGAGTGGTTAAGGGCAACAGAAAAGTCCTTAGAGACGGAACAGACTCTTGGATCATAATAATGAACAATAAGTTCTATGCAAGAGTCAGCAGTTCGGAAAGTCCGAATGCGCCTAAGTTCAGGAGAGACGGTTCTTACTGGACCTATGATTCCTCACTGAAGGGTAACGACAGGTTCTTGAGAACCATAACCGCATTAGACGGTGATGATGACAAGACTGATAAAGACTTTGTTGTCTTTGACAGATAGAGAAAGAGGAGTGTAATTTATGAAGCTAAGAAAATTAGGTAAAGCCTATAAGCAGTTGATGGCGGGTGCGCTGTCAGCGGCTATGGTACTAAGCGGACTGCCCGCACTTGGCGGCAGTACGGCTCATGCTGCTGTATTGCAGGATGAGCACATACAAACAAGATATACGAAGGGAACTATAGGAAGCACCCCTACATATGACAGTGGTGAAAGTACGGCTTATGTGGTAGGTACTGAGAGTTTAGGTACTAACAGCGGTTATGGTGCTGTTGCGGGTACTACTTTCAATATCTCAGCTGTATTGCAGGATTCTGACAGAACCAATGGCACAGCTGGATACAACAACAACGTTAAGACAGCATTCGGAAGTAACTGGTGGCATACAAGATACGGTTTCGGAGGGGTAAGTGATGTTGTACCTACGATTACCTGGAGTGGTCCGGCACCTACAAGTGCTTCGGGTCCGCCGCAAGCAAACCTGCAAAACTTCCCTGACCATATACCAAACGGTAAGGTGGTAACATTACAAAAGCATAATGATGCCAACCAAAAAGTCGAAGTTAGAAGAAGTGTGAAGATATCGGATGACGATCAGTACGTTATCATCGAATATACCGTTCACAACCTTACCGGAAACATACTTGATTTCTGGATAGGTAACGAGACAGATACACAGATGCACGCATCAGACGACTGTCCTATAATCCTTACAGATCAAGACGGTACCGGTGATAAGGATCAGGGTATCACCATGTTCGCTTCACACGGAGATAACGGAGAAGGAAACGATCCTTATCAGTTTACAGACTTCAAACTTCTTACTCACTCAGGTAACCCTGAACTTGGAGTAGGTGTTACAAAGAGAAATTCTTCAGACCCCAGTGAGCTCAGAAGCTGGATAGGAGAGTGGAGTACAACTGCCGGTCTGTATCATGCCGGATTTACTTTCGTTAAAGGTAATAAAGCCTTTGCTAACGTAGGTGACTCGGCGGCAGCTTTCTCGGCTTATATGAATTTAGCGGCGCACGAGACCAAGACCGCAAGATTCGCAGTAAGAATGAGAACGGCGGTTTATTATGTAGACCCTACATATACAGGTGCAAGCAACGGATTTATAGCAAAGCCTTATAAGTCTATACAAGATGCTGTCGATGCTATGCAGGCGGCTAATGTTAAAAAGGGTTACATAGCTCTTCAAAGCAATGTTACGGTACCGGCTACTATCAATATTCCGGGTACCATGGACGTGACTCTTACTACTTCGGAGTTTGAGAGACCTTCTCATGCACCTACAGGTTATGAGTCTGTTATTCCGGAGCCGGTAGCTTATTCTGCGCCAAGAAAGACGATCACAAGAGGAGCGACTGCTACCGGAGCTTTATTTAACGTAGCGGGTGGCGGTAAGCTTACCGTGGGTGATGTTACCATCGACGGTGCTAATGTACTTGCCAACGAAGCTTTGATCACAGCATCTAACGGTGCGGTAAGGACCAGAGCCAAGTCACAGATCATTAACGGTAAGATAAATCCTGTAGCAGGTAACGAAGATAAGGCAAGTGCCATATCCATCACCGGTACAGCTAAGCTCGAGATGAGAAACGGTGTCATAAAGGATAACACTTCTTACAAGGGATCAGCTGTTTACGTTAAGAATACAGCAGGTGGAGACACCATGGACGTGGCTAACAATATTACCTTGACAGGTAATAAAAACAGCGACAACAAGCCTGCTAACGTAAGGCTCGGTCAAAACAACCGTATAACTGTTGATTACGCTAAGGGTCTTGACAGTGCTTCAAGAATAGGTATATCTGTAGACCAGGCGCCTACTACAAGTACTATGGGAACCTTAGCTGTTAACTATGATACTACACAGAGTTCTATAGTTCCTTATTCCGGAGGCAGCTTTAGTGCCGACAAGGACGGTACAAGCGTAGCCGGAGGTTCTACAGCCAATACTGTTACAGGTAGCGGTGCGGCACAGACTCCGGGATTTGTGTACATACATGCAGGAATCTACTCACTTAATGTATACTATATAGATTCCAACGGTAATGCGATGAGTAACACGGCATTGCATCCGGGCTCAACAGTTACTGATGTTAACGATCCGGGAGCAGCTGCAGGTAAGCCTATAAATATACCGCTTCCTGCCTATGCGGGTTGGTCATATGCTTCAAGTACAGTTACCCCTGCCGGAGCGCTTGCTGTAGATAATACAGGTAAAGTTACAGGTTCTATGCCTAACAGCAACGTTAACGTAACTATCAAGTATCAAAGAGACGGACTTAACTACAAGTTCGATCCTAACAACGGCGGTGCGGTAATAGATAAGTACGAGCCGGTTAATCCGGGAGCTTCCGGTTCTACACTCGGAGCATTACCGGTAGTTTCAAGAACAGGATTTGACTTCGGCGGTTGGTTCGAATTCAACGATGCTAACAACAGCGGAGATTACGACGCAGGTGAGGAGATCGCCGGAGGAACAGCTCTGACAGCATATCCTGCACCACATGCTTCAACAACCAAGTACTACTATGCTAAATGGAATCCGGGAACCGGCACATATCCGTTCAGCGTAGCACACAGAAACTCAAATGTTTCATTGCCGCTTACATTCGGTACAAGTACGAATAACTATACTGTAACCACAGCGGTAACAAAGAATCCGGCAAACGTACCGGGATACTTATATGCATCAGCGACAAGAACTCCTACTTCACAAGGAAATCTTAATGCAACTACAGGAAACTATTCAGTAGCTATGCCGGCACTCGGTATAAGCTTACAGTACAAATATACTGTAAACACTGCTGTAATGTTCAACCTTAACGTATTGCATGTGGATGCCGGCGGCAACGCTATAGCAACAGTGCCTGCACTTCAAAGAAGAGCCGAGCAGGCTGTTAATTTAGCTAAGCGTACAATACCGGGATATACCTACAGCAATGTGGTTATATCACAAGGTGCTACAGCAAATCCTACAAACTACGAAGTTGGATTCGAGGCACCTTTACTTACAAACCTTGACACTACAAACGGTGTGGTACAAGGATTCATGCCTAACCAGGACGTAACAGTTAAGTTCATCTACAACTCTGACTCAGCGTCTACAATAACAAGAAGATTCCTTGATAGGGAAAACATAACAAGAACTATATATGCTGACAGCCAGGGACAGATACCGGGTGGAAGCGTTAACCTTCCACTTCCTACAAGCGGAGAATTATACGGATATACATATGATGCTTCATCATCTGTAAATATAACTCCTGCGGGAACAGCCATCGCTCCTAACGCAAGCGGAGCACTCCTCGGTACTATGCCTGTAACAGGATCTGTTATAGCTGACTACAGACTCAGCAAGGACATGACCAAGTGGCAGCATATCAACTTTGCATTAACTTCAAATTCAGTAGGTACAGCAACAATAGCACCTACAACATCAACCAACCCTGTACTTCTTAACGACGGAACAGCAGCGGGTATGCAATATGCCCAAACATTCGGTTCTATGAGAAGTGAGGGAGTATTACCTACAGTAACACCTGACCCATACCATAAGGTAGAAGGTTGGTACGTAGATCAGGCGGGAACTACACCTCTTACAGACAGTATGAAGCTTGATCTGAATCCGGCAGGAACTACTATTTACGTAAAACTTGTAGAAGATCCAAGCAAGTGGGTAGATATAGACTTCGCTACATCAGATCCTTCACTTGGTACTGTAAACCCTGTAGGTACTAACGTACCGGGAGGAAGTCCGCAACATCTTCACTTTGATGAAGTATGGAGCAACGTTGTAGTACCTCCTACATCACCTATAGCTAACTATGAAGTAAAGAACTGGACTTCACCGCTTGGAACCGTTGTAAATGCTACAGATACTATAGTAGCGGGAACTTACAAGGCTAACTTCGGTAAAGTTAATTCTACATGGGGACTTGTTCCGGGAGCATTCGGAGCAACAGGTCAAATAGGATTTGACGGAAGCGGTGAGATAAATGTTAACGGAACTCAACCGGGTAACGTATATGTAGTGACCGATCCTGACGGTGTAATAGTAGCCGTTCTTCCTGCACCGCCAACAGGCAATGAACTTCAGTTCACAAATCTTGTTCCGGGCAGAACTTACAATGTTGTAGAGGGTGGCCCTGACACAACAGCAACAGTAGGACAGCCGCAGACAAGTATAGCGGGAAGCAGTCTCTCAACACCGAGACCTGTTACCATACCTGCAATAGATACCAACAGAGCGGTAGGAGCGGATCCTAACAACGAAGGAAGAGCTCAAATAGTTATAAACCCTGCAGATCCTGATGCGGAATATGCACTTATTGATTCTAACGGTAACGTAGTTCAATATCCGGGATCTAACAACGGATGGGTAGCTCCAAGAGGAAGCAACCCTGCAACAGTAATATTTGACGACCTCGATATAGGTGAGACCTATACAGTAGTTGCAAGAAAGAAGAATAATCCATCAGAGACACCGCTTGGAAACCTTCATGCAGGTGTACAGGTAGTAGCTAATCCGGGCGATATGGTAGAAGCATTAAACTATACCATAGAGACCAGAACCAACGGAATCGGTGCTAACGTAGTAGTAAGCACTGTAGCAGGTAATGCTGTTAATGCACCTTCATTCGATCAGGCACATGCAAACGATGCTTTTGCAATACATGCAGATCCTACAGATGCCAACGGTAACCCATTCCTTTACTGGGTGATCATGAACGGTAGAATACCGGGTGTTGCGGGAAGAATCAATTCCAACGATTACACCGGTACTTTAAGCAGAAGTAACGTAGTATTCAGAGCGGTTTATGATATACCTAGATTAAATCCTGCAGGTGAAAGAATAGCTCCTGTAGAAGAAAGCACAAGAGGCGGTTCTGAAGGCGAGTTCGCACTCGATCCTAACGGAGTTGCACAGCTTGAGCAAGATTTAAGTAATCCTACAGACGTAAGTCTTATAAATGTAAACGGAGCCGATGTTCGTTATAAGGTAGTATTTAACAAGAGAGGTGCAAATTCTACCGAAGTTAACGTAGTTAAGACACCTTCAGCTCTTTGGGCAAACTATCCTGACGCATTTACAGCAGCTTTCGCACTTGATATCAAGGAAGAAAGATATGTTAACGGCAGATTGGTACAAAATGCATCACCGTCTAACGCACAATTAAAGGCGGTAGTACAGCTTGATAACCAGGATGCGGATATGCTTGACTATGAGATCTGGGATCTCGGTCCTAACGTAGATTCCACATGGAATGCTACAACACCTACTACAGCTACACAAATAGCTATAGTTGAGCCTGTAGCGGACAATGCGGGACTCTTCAGCTTTGATGCTAATATCAACCATACTTATGTATTGGTATATGCTAAGACATTTAAACTTTCATTTACAGATAATACTCCTGTAAAGGATCACCAGTATCTTGATGATGTAACAAGAAACTTCTTCAAGAAGATAAAGGTAAGAAAGCATGACTTTATATCTTCAGGTGTTTATGCTACAGATTACAGCGTGGTAACAGCATACGCTAACGGTCCTACACCGGGTACATTGGTAAGTCCGTTTGACGGAGTGGACGGTGTGACTTACACCTATCAAAACTGGTCTAAGAAGCCATTGACAAACGTTGATACAGATAAGGATATGGAAGCTTCATGGATCTTCGATCCTAACTCACAAGTGACCAAGACTATGCCTATCTATGCTTACTACAAGACCAACAGAAGACAAGTTCAAAACTCAAGAACCGAACTTGGAGATCTGATAAATACAGGTAACGGTATAGCCTTAGATCCATATCTTAAGGCGGGAGAAGCTCAAAGACTTGTTGACGCTATTAGAGAAGCACAAAATGTTCTCGATAGAAGAAGAGGCAGACTTGAAAGTGGAATAGATCCTTTAAGAATGGCTAACTATCCTGAACTTCAGGCGGCAATCAATGCTTTAAGAGCGGTTATTGATGATATGAACAGACTTATAAGTCAAAGAAATGCTTTAGTAGGCGGTCGTATAAGCGGCGGTGGCGGTACAGGTACAAGCGGAAGAGGATTCGGTATTAAGAACAATACATTCAGAGCTGAACCGCAGATAACCTTTACTCTCGGAGTAGACGGAAACTGGGCTATAAATCCTGCAACCAACAAATGGTCATTCATACTTCAGGGAGGATTGCCACTTAACAATAAGTGGGCTAAGATACAGTACTCTAACGATCAGGGTCGTCTTGTGACCGACTGGTATAGATTTGATAAACAATCAAGCCTTATAACAGGATGGTATAGAGATGATTCAAGCGGTAAGTGGTACTACATGTCCGAGCAATCCGGCAAGAAGAGCGGAATTATGCAGACCGGATGGCTCTTTAGTAACGGCAAGTGGTATTACCTCGATCCTGTAGTCGGAGAGATGTATGTCGGCTGGCACATGATAGGAGAGCAGTGGTACTACTTCAGTGTAGGCAACGACGGACGCCCTTATGGATCACTTTATATAAGCGAAGCTACACCTGACGGTTATCACGTAAACCATAACGGTGAGTGGATACGCTAGAGTGAAAAGGAGAGCAAATGAGAAAAACAACTTTTAGAAAAAAGCTTGCACTCATGCTGTCTGCTGCCATGGTATTTACCATGGCAGCACCGGCTAAGCCGGCACATGCTGCAGGTAAAATAACTTTTGATTTCAAGACGCTTAATCCATCGGTAGGTACGATACAGGATATTACCATAAGCGGTACACCGGGTGGCGGAATACCAACAGGAACTCCTGCAGTGGGAACATTCTTTGCCAACGGAAGCGGAAATATTTACATGCCTTACTGGAACGGAACGGCATTTGATAAAACCGGCAATCATGCGTCATTTAACGGAAAGACATTTGATCTTACCGGATATAAGATACAAGGTTGGTATAAGACCAGATCCGACGTTTATAATAATACCAAAAAAAATTATATGGATGAGCAACAGTATCCATATACCGACGGGTCATACATGGCTCTGCTTGAAAGCGACGGAACACTGTATAATTTTACGGTTAAACATGCACCTGCAGTAGCAGGTTCGGTAGCACCGGCTCTGATCAACAATACTTCATCTACAACTACCGTTCCGGTATTACAGACTGTACAGGCAGCTGCACAGAACGTTCCGGGATTTAAGATGCAAACAGCAACTTCCAAGGTAGGAACAATAAATACTTCAACCGGAGCGACCATAAACACAGGAGATACAGGAACTAACTTTAAGGTAGTCGGTGAGCAGGTAAACGGTACCATGGTCAATAAGCCTGTTGAGGTCGAATTCAAATACATGATCGATCCGGCACAAAAGTTCGGTATCAAGGTAGTACATAACTTAAACGGTGTGTCTGTGACAGACAGAACCTTAAGAGAATATGCTGTAAATACGGATCTTGCCACAGTGGCTGATAAGGTAACACCCGATCATTCACTTATAGAGGCACAGCCGGGAGAGCCTACATCAAGATATCGTCTTGCAACAAGCAACCCGGTAGTGATCACCAATGCACTCGGTACAGGCTTTACAGCTAATTCAAGCTTGATAGGACCTAACGATGCAGCCAATGCCGCAGATAAGATCAAGGCGGATGTACTCCCGGCTTTAGCAAGCGGGGATACAGATCCTAACCCTATCAACGGTCTTCTTACAGGTAAGATGATCAACCAGGGATTAACGGTAACATATAATTATGTTCCTAACCCGGGTTATTATATGACCTTGTCAGTAAGATATGAGGACAGCAACGGTGCCGATCTTACAGATGCAGTAGCTGCTAAAGTGACCGCTGCAGGTAACATAGCAGCCAATGTCGGTGCTTCAACAAGCACACAGCCTGCACTTACAACAAGTGCCGGTGCGGGATCAAGACTGGTATACAAAGTAGGTACAACACCGGGACAAAACTTCACAATATATGCACCGGTTCTTGACGGATATGAGACAAGTGCCGGTCATGAACCTGTATTGTCAGCAGGAGATGCTACACAGTACAGCAACTCTAACTTTAGTCCGCTTCCTACTACAGGATGGACAACAGCTACCCCAACATATACTGTTAATACAGGTGCTGCGCCTAACGGATCGGCAGAGATAGTTGTAACCTATACACCTGATACTGCTAATCTTGTACAGACAAACTTTTCGACAGATCTCGGTGGAGATCTTCAGGTAGGAGGAGCTGCATTTGACCCGAGTACAAACCCTGCTCATGCAGTGACATTTGTAAAGCAGAACAAGAATGCGGTAAATCATACATTTGATATAAACATAACCGGAGCACAGCTTCCTACACCTAAGGCTAATGACGGTTATGAATTTACAGGATGGCAGCTTGATAAGAATGACGGTTCAACACCGACAGGCTTCCAGAATATAACACTTCCTGCAACAGTAACCGCTAATGACCAGACAAATAATATATTCAAGTTTAAGGCTAAATTCGCAGTGGACCCTAACCAGTGGTCAGAAGTAAACTTTGCTATCGGAGATCCTTCAGAGATAACTGATAACGGTTTATCTCAACAATTAAAGATCGTAAACAGATCAGGCGGTAATCCTATACAGATCGCATGGGATAATGCGGATATAGTAGCTAACGTTGCAAATGTTTCTCTTAATCCGGGTGTGACCGGAAAGGTTATCAAGTGGTTTGACGCTAATAACCAAGAGATGAAGGCTAATCCTCCGGCTCCGGAACAGCCGACACCTATAGTTCACGGAGGTACCTATACAGCATATGCTGTAAGTGCTACATCAGGAACTGTACATACACCTACAGTTAACGGCGTGGTTGATCCTGTAACGGGAACACCTTCACTTAATGTAGATACATCTGTAACCCCTATAGACCCTGCACTTAATTATGTAGTGACAGATGATGCCGGTAACGTAGTACTTGTAGTGCCGGGAACATCACTTTTACCAAGCGGTGTTATAACAGGAGCGGGAATCAATCCGGGCTATACCTATAACGTACACACAGCACAGCCTAGCACACCGGGTATAACAGTAGGTTCTCCTATCCCGTCAGACCCTGCTAATATATCAGCTGCTTCAGGTCCTATAACAATACCTGCCACAGCTAATGCTCCGGCAGTAGGAGAAGATCCTAACAACGTAGGCAGAAGAACTATAACTGTTAACCCTACATCACCTAATACCGAATACAGATTAGTGGATGCCGCAGGTAACGAAGTATCACCTTATGTTTCACCGATAGGCGGACAGGTGGTATTCGACGATCTCGATCCTAACGCTGTATATACAGTAGTTCCGAGAAGAACGGGTGATACTGTAACAGCACCTCCTGTATCTAACGGTGTTGCGGTTAATACAGGAGTATTAACACCTGTTATACTTCCTCGTACAGTTAACCTTATATTACCGGCAGGAGTAACACCATCTGTAATAAAGATAGACGGAATTATGAAGAATGTTGCAGATCTTGCAAGCATCTTACCGGGTAAAACAGTTGAGGTAACAGTTCCTACATTACACGGAACCAAGTTATTCACAGGAACATTTATAACAAGCGGAATCGCTACACCGGCACCGGGCAGCAACATGTCATTTACAATGCCTAATAACGACGTGACCATACAGGCGCTTTATACAGCGGCAGGCGTGTCATGGGATGCGGGTACACCTCCTTCAACTACAGGAACAGGTGCAAACCCTGCACATTATGTAGGTTCAGCGGCAGGTAACGTAGCAGTTGAAGTTCCTGATATAACAGATCCGGGTACATACAGACTTCGTATCGAAAGAGATACTAACGTACCTGCATCACTTTCAGCATTTATACAGGCACAGGAAGCTGATATTCCATACACAGGATTATGGCAGGCAAAAGTTATCGTAGAAGTTTGGGATGCGGCAACTTCTGCATGGGAGCCATACACAGGAGCTGTAGATCCTTTAAGAGCTACACTCACAACAGGAAGCTTAGTACAGGGAAGTCGTGAGTACAGACTCTACGAGTCATTGGCATCAGCTTCAAATGCTACAAGAGTATCAGGTACATTTGAGGGTGACTGGACTTCACCAAGCTATTCAGGTTCCTTCCAGACAGAAGTAAATAACGGTACAGTATATACATTCGGATATATCGAGCATCCTTCTTACAACGTAAGAGTAAAGAGTACAAGAGAGACAGGATATAACCAGTCCGTATTCGTAAGAAGAGGCTTAAGTCTTTATGATTATGCTACAAGTTATGAGAATGAAATTACAAGAGAGAGAAACTTACCTGAAATAGACGTAGACGGTGTTACATGGACATTCAGAGGATTATCATCTTCAAGAACAGAGTTTATGGAATACAACGAGCGTAGTCTGGTAAGCGGACCGGGAGTAGTTTACATCTACTTCGATAACGACAGAACAGCAAGAAACAGAGCTCAAACAGAGCTTACTAATGCTGTAAACGAAGCTACAACTATAGCAAACAATTCAAGCCCTGCAATTCAGGCAAGTATACAGGCACTTATAAACGATGCTAATGCAGTTCTTACCATGACAACTCCAAGAAGAGCGTCAAGACAGGAACTTAATGATGCTTATATACGTCTTAGAGACGGTATTATGGCACTCCTCGGCGGAAGATCAGGCGGCTCAGGATATGCAGGTGGCTCAGGCGGCTCAGGCGGCTCAGGCGGCTCAGGCGGCAGCGGAGTAAGCTACGGATCCAGAACTGTAAACGGCGGAAATAGCATTAAGGTTGGATACGACGGAAACTGGAATTTGATCGATGCTCAAAATCATATTTGGAACTTCGATTTAAGTTCAGGTGGTAAGGCTATAGGTTGGGCGAAGCTCGCTTACACCTATGAAGGAACTACCAAGACAAGATGGTATAACTTCAGAAACGACGGTGTGATGAACAGCGGATGGTTATTAGACGCCGGCAAATGGTACTCACTCTCATTAGTTCACGACGGATTCTTCGGTGAAATGCTTGAGGGATGGTATTTAGATAACAGTACAGGTAGATGGTATTATCTTAACGGTAGCGGAGCTATGGCTACAGGATGGAACAACATCGGTGGAAGCTGGTATTATCTCTCAACAACTCACAACGGATACTACGGTGAGATGATCAAGGGATGGTTCTTCGATAACACTGATAACAAGTGGTACTATCTTAACGGTGACGGAGCTATGGTCACAGGCTGGAATAAGATCGGCGGTAAATGGTATTACTTCACAGTTAATAAGGACAACAAGCATCCATACGGTTCATTATATGTTGATAGTTCAACACCGGACGGATACACAGTTAATACTAACGGTGAGTGGATACAATAATCTAAAAGAATATATACAGAAGTTTAACTGTTAAACTTTCGTATGACCCGGGGTACTTAGCGATAAGTTAAGGACCTCGGGTCTTCTTGATAATAAGACAATTTCATGCTTAGAATCACTTATAACAGACCCGGTATGATCATGATAAAGTATATAAAGTTTACAAAAAGTAAGTATTAAAATATAATGTATAAAACCTTTAACTTAAGGATAAATTGTGATGATACGAAGTATAAGTATTTAAAAAAATGAAATTTAAGTCTTGAAATATAAGTATAATTATGTTATTATTTATGAGTAACAAGGGAAACCAAGTTACACACGTGCATTATGCACTCCTATATCACTCTAACAGGGAATAAGTAGTCTTAGGGCTACTTTTTCTCGTTTAAAGACTTTTACTATATTGAAACCTTAGAGGTAGAAAACTTTATAAACAATATTTAGCGAAAGGCTTTTTGATGGATCATCGCAAAAAGTAATACCTGTGACTATAAATAATATGGCAATCACTTGACATATCATTGATAATTATTTAATATATAATATTAAGAATAATTATTAAAATCAAAGTAAGAGGACAAGAATGAGAGAACTAAAATACAGTAAACAAAGAGAAGCTATAGTGGAGTGTTTGAAAAACAGATGCGATCATCCGAGTGCCGACCTTGTATTCCAATCGCTTAGGAAGGATAATCCCAAGATAAGTCTGGGTACGGTATACAGAAACTTAAACCTTCTTACCGAAATGGGAGTGATACTTAAGCTAAGCTGTGGAGACGGAATAGAAAGATATGATTACAATACACATGAGCATTATCACTTCGTATGTAAAAACTGCGGTAATGTGGCAGATCTTGAGCCTAAAGATTCATGGGTGGATAATACCTTAGTCGATGAGAGCGTGGGGGTTGCGGACTCACATTCACTTATATTCTACGGAATATGCACAGAGTGCAGCGGAAAGAATACACATTAATCAATAAAACGGATGAAAGTAAGGCTTGACCCGGTCGATTCAAAGCTAAGGATACTGCCCGGCAGGTCAATATCCGGTCCATAAACCTGAAGTTTGGAGTGTTTTTACCACGAACTTCGGGTTTTTGATTTATTTATCAGAATTTTGATAAGAATACACAAAACTTTCATAAAGATTGCTTATAAAGGCTGGTTACAAAGAATATTCTATGCTATAATACAAAGATGTATTAAGAGGGGCTTGCAGAAAGTACTTTGCTCTATTAAAGGAAATCTAAGCAGATATGCCAACTGTAGCGGACTCTCTCAAAAATTTTTTAATATAGGAGGGAAATTTTATGGCAGAGGAAAGTATGAAGGACTTTGAAAAGGAGATCAACGAGTCTTTGGAGAATATAAAAGACTACGAGGATAAAGATGCCGGCAAGTGGGAAGTATTCGAAAAGCAACTTGCAGACAAAGAGGTACTCAAAGTTAAGATAACGGAAATCGTCAAGGGTGGATGCGTTGCATTGGTTGATGAGATCAGAGCATTCATACCTGCAAGTCAATTATCTACAAGCTATGTAGAGAAACTTGAAGATTATCAGGGTAAGAGCCTTGATGTGGTTATAATAACCGTTGACAGAGACAAGAAGAAGCTTGTTCTCAGTCACAGGGAACTTGAAAGACAAGCAAGAGATAAGGAAAGAAAAGAGAAGGCGGCTTTAGTTAAGGTCGGAGACATCGTAGAAGGTAAGGTTGAAAGCATACGTGATTACGGTGTATTCGTTGACCTTGGTAACGGAGTAAGCGGACTTGTACACATTTCTCAGATCTCACATACCAGGATCAAGCATCCTTCAGCTGTTTTGAAAGAAGGAGACAGCATCAAGTGCAAAGTTATAGCTAATGAGGGAGGAAAGATATCACTTTCCAAGAAAGCACTTGAAGAGGAAGTAAGACAAAGAGAAGAAAAAGCGGGATTTGACGGATTCAAATACGAGGAAAAATCTTCAGTCGGTATGAGTATGGCTAATCTGTTCAAGAATATTAAACTTGACTAAAAGGAGTTTGTTATGTCAAAGGAAGCAGAAAAATTATCTAAGGAATTATTATTTTCTTACAAGCATGTGGCAAAGGAAGATAAGAAGGAATTCAAAAAATCCGATGAATTTGCAATAGGCTATAAGGAATTCCTCGATAAAGCCAAGACCGAAAGAGAGTTTGTGACTTTAGCAAAGAAGATGCTTACCGAGGCGGGCTATAAAGAATTCGATATTGCCAAGAAGTATAAGGCGGGGGATAAGGTCTATAAGATCAACAGAGGAAAGGCTTTGATAGCTACCACCTTCGGAAGTAAGGACTTAAATGAGGGGCTTAGGATCAATGCCGCTCATATAGACTCTCCGAGGCTTGATCTTAAGCCCAATCCTCTTTATGAGAAGAACGAACTGGCATTATTTAAGACTCATTACTACGGCGGCATAAGAAAGTACCAGTGGGTAACGATACCTTTATCAATGCATGGAGTCGTTGTAAAAAAAGACGGAACTAAAGTTGAGATAAATATAGGAGAAGCTGAGGACGATCCTATATTTATGATAAGCGATCTGCTTCCGCATCTTGGTATGAAGCAGGGTGAGAGAAAGCTTGCCGAGGGTATAACCGGTGAGGAGCTTAACATAATAGTAGGTTCATTGCCTTTGGATGATGCCGATATAAAGGATGCAGTGAAGCTTCATGCGATGAAACTGTTAAATGACAGATACGGTATTACCGAAAGAGACTTTGCAAGAGCCGAGATAGAGTTCGTGCCTGCACTCAAAGCCAAGGACATGGGATTTGATCGCTCTTTGATAGCGGCTTACGGACAGGACGACAGGATCTGTGCTTATCCGGCACTTGTAGCCGAGATAGAGACCAAAAAGCCTGAATTTACTACCGTTACAGTACTTGCCGACAAAGAGGAGATAGGTTCCGTGGGTAATACGGGACTGCATTCTAATTTTGTATATGATTTTATATCAATGCTTGCGACTAACAAAAAGGCTGATGTAAGGGTGGTCTGTGAGAATTCCGCCTGCCTTTCTTCAGACGTTAATGCGGCTTACGATCCTACATTTGACTCGGTATTCGAGGCAAATAATTCCTGTTACTTGAACCACGGCTGCGTACTTACCAAGTATACGGGTGCAAGAGGCAAATACAGCTCATCAGATGCGAGTGCGGAGTTCATGGCTAAGGTCATAGACATAATGGATAATGCCGGAGTACATTGGCAGATAGGTGAGCTTGGAGCGGTCGATGTCGGCGGCGGCGGTACTGTAGCACAGTTTGTCGCAATGCTTAATATAGACGTGGTGGATCTGGGTATACCGGTGCTTGCTATGCATGCTCCTTACGAGGTTGCAAGTAAGTTGGATCTGTACAACGGATACAAGGCATTTAAAGCGTTTTACGCATAAAAACAAAATGTGATTAGGATCATGTATTGCACGATTTAAGGGTCAGTATTTATAGTTTTGAAATAACAAACGAATTTTTTCTTGATTATTTTTGTAATAGATATAAGTTTACTACGGTCTCGATATTTTTAATTAAGAGATTAAATCGGTGCTTTCCTAATTAACTAAGAACGATCTTAGATCTTAAGAGGTACTTATTTCTTAAGTACCTCTTGGAATTTTATATTTAAGGAGAACATATTGAAATGAAGATAAGAAATATTGTAGCGGTGTGCGGTGTTGCGGCATTGGCAGTAGTGGCAGGTACCGCTTGCTCAAACAAGTCACAGGAGAAGAAGGAAACAAGCAGTGCATCGGATGCGGCTGAAAACATAGATTACGGAAAGATAGTAAAACTCGGTGAGTACAAGGGACTTAAGCTTGAAGTAATAGATACCGTGGTTACCGATGATGAGATAGAGTCTCGTATCAAGGCAACCTTATCAATGAATCCCGAAAAGATACCTGTAGAAGGCAGAGCTGTAGAGAACGGAGATATAGTTAATATAGACTTTGAAGGTAAGCTTGACGGTGTGGCATTTGATGGAGGAACATTCAAGGGTTACGATCTTACCATAGGCAGCGGAAGCTTTATACCGGGATTTGAAGAGCAGGTTATAGGCATGAAGAAGGGTGAGACCAAAGACCTTGACATCACCTTCCCGGATCCTTATGAGAACAATCCGGATCTGGCAGGTAAGGCTACAGTATTTACAGTGACCCTTAACGAGATATATAAGGAAACTCCTGCAGAGCTTACCGATGCCTGGGTTGAAAGAGTTACAATGGGTCAACAAAAGACAGTTGCTGAATACAGAGAGGCGATAAAGACCGAGATCGAGAAATATAAAAAAGATAATTCGGATACAGAAGCACAGATAGCGGCTATGGAGCAGGTCATAGAAAATTCGGAGTTTGAGCTTAGTGAAGAAGGTATTAATAAAGAGTATACCGATATGAAGGCTGAATACGAGAAAATGGCTACAGCATACGGTATGGATATTAAGCAATTCGCAGAGCTCAGCAATATGACAGAAGAAGAATTCGATGTCAAGTTAAAAGAAAATGCCGAGAACAGAGCTAAGCAGAAACTTATCATAGATGAGATCTTCAAGAAAGAAAAAATGTCTTTGGAAGATGCGGATTATGCAGATCTTGAAGAACAGACCGGTATGGCAAAGAACGATCTTTACTTACAATACGGTCAATCAATGGTAGATGATTATGTTAAGACCGTAAAGGTAGAACAATTCATGGTGGACAATGCGACCAAGACTATCAAACCTGCACAGTCTCCGGAAGTTATGACCGAAGCTCAGACAAAGGCTCAGACCGAATCAAAGGCGGATGCCGAAGAGACAAGTGCTGAGGAAACAAAAGAACAGACTAAAAGCAGCGAAGCTAAGCAATAATTTCTCAGATCGATGATATTGAGATCGGTGATAGCATTGAATATATCACAAAGATATCATATGAATATCAATTAAGATATCGGTCTGATGGTGCACGAGCGCAGTATCTGATCAATGAACATGTAAGTAGTCATTCATTAAGTATGCAGCGGTCGATAAAATTAATAAGTTTAGATAAATTCAAATAATAGAGCAGAGTCTTGTAAAGGCTCTGCCTTTTTCTGAATTAGAAAGGTTTTTATGATATTCAAAGATATAAAATATGATATAGAAGCGGTAATGCAAAGAGATCCGGCTGCAAGAAATGTCTTTGAAGTATTACTTTTATATCAAGGAGTACATGCACTTATATTTCACAGATTTGCACATAGATTATACAGAAAAAAACATTTCTTTGCCGCAAGATTGTTATCTCAAATATCAAGATTTATTACTCATATAGAGATACATCCCGGAGCTAAGATTGGCAGAGGTATACTTATAGACCACGGTGCAGGTGTTGTTATAGGAGAAACTGCCGTGGTAGGTGACGGCTGTACCATATACCAAGGCGTAACCTTGGGAGGAGTGGGTGTAAAGAAAGGCAAAAGACATCCTACTCTGGGTAAGAATGTTACTGTAGGTGCCGGAGCCAAGATACTCGGTTCTTTTGAGGTGGGTGATAATTGTAAGATAGCGGCAAATGCCGTGCTTTTAAAGCCCTTAGCCAACGATATAACAGTAGCCGGAGTACCGGCAAAACCGGTAAAGATAGCCGGAGTGGCAGTAGAGAAAAAGGGAGTACAATGCGATCTTTTTAATATGGAAGATAATATAGAAGATCTGCAAAGAAGAGTGGAATTGCTTGAAGACATCGAAAAGAAACTTAAAAGAAGCAACAGGTCTCTTTTAGCCGGGAAAAGAAAAAGACAGACTAAGCTTAGAAGAAAGTAATCTAAAAGCCCATGCCAAATTATATAAAAGAACTTCTGTATGAACTCGAACAAATGAAAAGAGTACCTAAGAATTATACCTATATACTTCTATGTGCGGACGGAAGTTATTATTGCGGTTGGACGAACGATCCCGTTAAAAGGCTCAAAGCTCATAATGAGGGCAAGGCTTCCAAATATACAAGGGCGAGACTGCCGGTAAGTTTTGTCTATATAGAAGAGTTTGAGACAAAGTCGGAGGCTATGACGGAGGAAGTGCGGATAAAGAGCCTGCCTCGCAGCCGCAAAAAGGAGATGATAGAGGCGGCATGGAAGTATCCTTATAACATAGACTCTACTCCTTAATTCGATTTGTCGGGGAGTTAGCAACGTAAACAATTGTAAGTCAGGAATTAAACAGAAACACTCCCTATTTCAATCATACCCGCAGTACTGTTAA
>ERZ773233.143-NODE-143-length-54612-cov-3.708048_pt1 | contig 54612 bp, 50 predicted proteins | sample MGYA00580991_ERZ773233 | MGnify/ENA primary metagenome ERZ773233 (study PRJEB29015, sample SAMEA2738178) | human oral metagenome | biome: human oral; feature: human-associated habitat; material: saliva | place: China | collected 2161 ...
TCTCGCCGTAAATTCGGCTAGGTGGTCTCTATATGCTTTATCGACGTCGCCGCCGCATCCAGGCACTATAAAAACTATGGCGTTAACCGGCTTATCGTCATCGTGGCACAGTTTGAAGTTTAATTTCGTAGAGCGTTTAACACCCAGCTCCATATCGTCGCAAGAGTTGATTTCGTAGATTTTACTGACTACCATTTTTTGCCTTCCGTGATTTCTTGTATTATACCTCTGCCGAGCTAAATTTAGCTTTTTTGTCAAGTGTAATCGGTCGATCGTAAGCTATGCGGTGGTTATACTAAGGATTATGGAATCGATTTTTGGTTTTGATAAATTTAAGCGTAAGATTTAAATTTTAACTGCGAGATTAAAAATTATTTGCGGTTTTGCCGCCAAATTTAAGTAGAGCCGAACCCCAAGTAAAGCCGCCACCGAATGCGTCCAGTAAAAGCAAATCGCCTTTTTTAAGTCTGCCCGCTTCGTATGCGTCATTCATCGCCATAGGTATGGAAGCTGAGCTTGTGTTGCCGTATTTTCCAACTGTTACGACGCACTGCTCGTTTGTAAAATTTAAGCGTTGCTTGACTGCTTCAATGATGCGTAAATTTGCCTGATGAGGTATAAAAAGATCGATTTTATCGCTTGAAATTTGATTTTTTTCCAGGATATCTACGACGTCTTTGGTTAGCGTCTGGACGGCGATTTTAAAGACTTCGTTGCCCGACATCTTGATAAATTTCTCTTCGCCACCTGGCGTTATGAGTAGGTTCGCGTAGTTGCCGTCGGCTGCGGTGTGAACGTCGATGATCTCGTTTTCTTCGGCTGCGCTTACGACCGCGGCACCTGCTCCGTCGCCAAATAGTATGCAAGTCGTTCTATCGGTCCAATCTACGATTTTACTTAGCTTTTCGGCTCCGATTATCAATACGTTTTTTTTGCTTCCGCTTTCAATTAGCGATTTTGCAAGCTCGAGCAGATAAATAAAACCCGTACACGCCGCGCTTATGTCAAATGCCGTAATGGCATTTATACCTAAATTTTTAGCGATCTTGCACGCCGTCGAAGGCATACAAAAGTGATCGGGCGAGATAGTCGCGCAGATAACCGCGTCGATATCTTTTGCGGTCAAATTTGCTCTTTCAAGCGCTATTTTTGCCGCTTTCGTGCCAAGATCGCTCGTATCTTCATTCTGCGCTATGCGTCTTTGGCTGATGCCGGTACGTTTAACTATCCATTCGTCGTTGGTTTCCACCATTTTTTCAAGGTCGAAATTTGTTAAAATTTTAGGCGGAGCATATGCGGCTATGGATATTAGCGAGGCTTTTGGCATTAAATTTTTCTTTGTAATTTCATTTTGCGAAGTGCGAAAGCTCGTCTTCAATGACTTTATTTATATCGGAGTTTGCGAATTTTAGAGCTTGAAATATCGCATTTTTGATAGCTTTTGGTGTGCTTTTACCGTGGCTTATTATGACGCAGCCGTTCACGCCAAGTAGCGGCGCGCCGCCGTATTCGTCATAATCGACTTGCTGTTTTAGAGTTTTAAAAACTTTTTTCATGAGAAGCGAGCCTGCTATAGCGACCGGGGATTTTTTAACGTGTTTTTTGATGATTTTTGTTATAGCGTCGGCTACGCCTTCGCTTGTTTTTAGTAGGATATTTCCGACGAATCCATCGCAAATAACGACATCGACGCTTCCGTCAAAGACTTGATTTCCTTCGGCGTTACCCACGAAGCTGTCGAGTTTTGAGATCATTTCAAAGGCTTCTTTCGTCGCCTCGTTGCCTTTACTGCTCTCTTCACCGTTAGACAAAAGTCCTAGTTTGGGGGATTTTATTTTTAAAATCTCTTTTGCGTAAGCTTCGCCCATTATCGCAAATTGAAATAGATGCTCGGGCCTGCAGTCTACGTTTGCGCCGACGTCCAAAACTAACGTATTGCCGCCGGTTACGTTTGGCATCAGCGTCGCTATCGCCGGACGAGAGACGTTTTTTAGTCGCCCGACTCGAAGCGTCGCAAGACTCATCGTAGCTCCGCTGTGTCCCGCCGAAACTACGGCCATAGTTTGTTTATTTTTAAGTAGCTCGATAGCCTTAAAAATACTACTTTCTTTTCGCTTTAACGCATCGGTGGCGCCGTCGCCCATAGAAACGACCTCGTCGGCCTGAATAAATTTTACGTATTGTTTTAAATTTTGCGGAACGAGGCTTTCTAAAATTTTCGTATCGCCTACCAAAACGGCTTCGAATTTTACTTCTTTTAAAGCCTCGATCACGCCGCCGATAATAGGTTGCGGACCGAAGTCGCCGCCCATCGCGTCAATGCAAATGCTGGTCATTTGTATTAATACTCTCCGGTAGTTTTATTTACGCGGTGAGGCATTTTCCATGAGCCGTCTTTATCTTTTACGGGAACCGGAAGCGTTACTTTGTAGTGCGTTCTTCTCTTTGCCGCGCGAGTATGACTTACTCTTCGTTTAGGTACTGCCATTTTATTCTCCTTTATATTTATAGATTTTTACATTTATCACAATAAAAATAATCGCTTTTAAAAGCTTCTATTTCGCTTGTCAATACTTCTTCTAAATTTATAAAACCGTCGAAAAACTCGACTACATCGTCGAGGTTTTCTTCTTTATCTTTATAAATTCCGTCGCTTAATATTAAATTTACGTCTTCATCAAGCTTTAAATTTATATCTTCGCCGCATCGGTCGCAGTTGTGAGCTATCTCGCCTACGATATTACCTTTGCAACTAACTAAATTTTGGTTTATTCTTTTGAGTTCGCCGTTAAAATTTAGCCCGTCCGAGTTTAGCTCGAACGGCATTTGATTATTTGTGATTTTGGCGAAAGATATTTTCAAAATTTAACCTAAATTTAGCAAATTTCTCTTGTTGCAAAGAAAAATGCGATCTCGTTTTTAGCGTTTTCTAGGCTGTCGCTACCGTGAACGGCATTTGCGTCGATGCTCTCTGCAAAGTCGGCTCTAATAGTGCCAGGTTTTGCTTCTTTTGGGTTTGTTGCGCCCATTAGATCGCGATTTTTAGCTACCGCATCGTCGCCCTCAAGAACCATAACTACGACCGGTCCGCTCACCATAAAATCAACCAAATCGTTGAAGAAAGGTCTGTCTTTGTGAACTGCATAGAAAGCTTTTGCGTCGCATGTGCTTAGTTTGACTTTTTTCATAGCGGCGATTCTTAGTCCGTTGCTTTCGAATCTATCCACGATTTTTCCGATAACGCCCTTTTTTACGGCATCAGGCTTAATAATAGAAAGCGTTTGCTGCATAAAATTTCCTTTTTGTGGTTTTTATAAGGCGGTGATTATATCAAAAAAAAATTAAATTTCAAAATAAGCCCCGCAAAAGGGCTTAAGTGCGGAGTTTACGAGATGACGGCCGTGGCGCCAGTCCTCATATCGGCGGTTATCTCGGTGCGAGACGGCTGTCCTGCATAAGGAGCGTCCCAAACGATGCAGCCGTCGGTTGGGCAGGCTGAGGCGCATGCAGGCTCGTCGTTAAATCCTACGCACTCGACGCATTTATCGGCATAGACGTAGTATGCGTCCTCGCCAGTCGGGTTATCCGCGTCGTCTACGATAGCGCTCGTCGGACACTCGTCGATGCATGAGCCGCAGCTTATGCAGATGTCTGTTATTTTTACTGCCATTTTTTATCCTTTTTGGTCAAAATTTTCGCAAGAATATCAAAAACTAAGTAAATTTGATATTAAATTTTTGTGTTAAATTTTAAAACGAAAACGTTAAATTTTTAGCTCTTTTTAATCTTTAGATGATATAATTTCGCTACAAATAAAAATTATTAAGGAGAAAAAATGTTAGTAACAAAAAAAGCACCTGATTTTACAGCTGCAGCGGTTTTAGGAAGCAATCAGATCGTAAATGATTTCAACCTATATAAAAATATCGGCGAGAAGGGCGCAGTAGTATTTTTCTACCCTATGGACTTTACATTTGTTTGCCCTAGCGAGATCATCGCGTTTGATAAAAGATACGATGAGTTTAAAGCTCGCGGTATCGAAGTTATCGGCGTTTCGACAGATAACCAATTCTCTCACTTTGCGTGGAAAGAAACTCCGGTAAACAAGGGCGGTATCGGCCAAGTTCGCTTCCCGCTAGTAGCTGATATGACGAAGTCTATCGCTCGCGGTTTTGACGTACTTTTAGAAGACGCTGGCGTCGCTCTTCGCGGTAGCTTCTTACTTGATAAAGACGGCACCGTTCGCCATGCGGTTATCAACGACCTTCCGCTTGGCAGAAACATCGACGAGATGATAAGAATGGTAGATACCATGCTATTTACGAACGAGAACGGAGAGGTTTGCCCTGCCGGCTGGAACAAAGGCGATAAAGGCATGAAAGCTGATACCGCAGGCGTCGCAGACTACCTATCTCACAACGCAGACAAACTATAATCATCCAAATTTAAGGGCGAGCTCTCGCCCTTTTTCTTAGTTTATCTACATTAAAAATATCATAAAATTCAATATAAAATATCAATAATTAAATAAAAAAATAAGGATTTTTTACTATAATCTAACTTAAAATTTAAATTTATTCGGAAGGAATCAAATTTCAAATGAATAATATCTATAACGATAGCTCTTTTATGCGCGAGGACGCTGTAAATGTATTTGCTAAAGTGTTAAAAGATAACCGTCAGGTGCACTTTTTAAATCTTTACAACGGCGTAAAAGTCGAGTGTATGGGCGAAATAGAGCACGCAGAGGATGATAGCGTCGTCTGTAAAGTAACGCTAGAGCAAATTTTGGCCATGAAAGAGGAAAAAAACGCCTATGTCGTACGCGATGAATATTTTTCCGAAAATTTAAGGGCTGATATCGTCGGCTTTGACCTTGCAAATTTGACCGTAACGCTACAAAATTTCACGTATATGCAAAATTTACATGCAAATTTAAGAAAACATCAGCGCGTTTATCCCGATCGCTATACTAAGGTAATCTTGACGCAAAACGGTAGCGAAATACAGGGCAACCTATACGATATCTCAAGGGGCGGTCTTGCCGTCGTTAGTTTAGATGACGGCGGGTTTAAAGAGGGCGAGTCTATAAACGCCAAATTTAAGCTATGTATATTAGACGAGGCAAGCGGTTCTCATAAAAACATAGACATAGATACGGATTTAAAATTAGTCGCTGCTTTAAGATACAAAGGCGCGATGAGATACTGTTGTCAGCTAGCCGATAAAGACGGTGCAGGCGAAGATATCGCGAAATTTACCAAAAGACGCGTAAAAGAGACGCTCGAAGAGCTAAACGAACAGCTAAAAACCTACCAATAAATTTAACGCAAAACTAAAAGGCGAGCTTTGTGCTTGCCTTTTTTAAATTTTACCCGCTTCGATTTTAAATTTACCCCGTAGCTTCACCCGAAATTTAATCAAAAATCAGTAAAATAGCCCAAAATTTACAAGGAAGCACATGAAAACCATCCAAGAAAATTTAAAGCTATTTTACGTCGGACTCAAAGACAAAGAGCCGTTTTTTTATAAAAACAAAGACCTTACGACGCACGCGGCCATCATCGGCATGACCGGTAGCGGTAAAACCGGCCTTGGTATCGGCATCCTAGAAGAAGCCTGCATCGACAACATCCCGACCTTTATCATCGATCCAAAGGGCGATATGACAAACCTTGCCTTGGCCTTCCCGCAGATGCGCGCGCAGGATTTTGCGCCGTACGTCGATGAAAACGAGGCGCAAAATAAAGGCATGAGCGTGGATGAATTTGCCGCTAGCGAAGCGCAGACGTGGACAAAAGGCATCGAAGGCTCGTTTCAAAGTTTAGAGCGCGTGGGACTTTTTAAAGATAGCGCCGAGCTAAAAATTTACACTCCAAAGAGCAGTAGCGGCGTCGGCGTGGCGCTGCTCGGGGATTTTGCCCGTCCGAGTTTAGACGTAGGCAGCGAGGAGTTTAGCGAGTACGTCGGCTCTCTGGCTAGCTCCGTGCTCTCGCTCGTTGGCATAGAAAACGACGTAAACTCAAAAGAACACCTGCTCATCTCAAACATTTTTATCGATAAATTTGGCCAGGGCGCGGACGTGAGCCTAGAGGAGCTCATCGGCTTTATCGCGACGCCTCCGTTTGCTAAGATCGGCGTATTTGACGTGGAGAAATTTTACCCGAGCTCCGAGCGTATGAAACTAGCGGTCAAGATCAACACGCTACTTGCAAGTCCAGATTTTCGCGCGTGGCTAAGCGGCGAGCGGCTAGACATCTCAAAGATGCTTTTTAACGCAAACGGCAAGGCAAAGTGCAATATCTTTACGATCTCGCATCTAAAAGACGGCGAGAGAATGTTTTTCGTGACGCTGCTACTAAACGAGATCATCGCGTGGATGCGCAAGACCGAGGGTACGAGCTCGCTTCGCGCGGTGCTTTATATGGACGAGATTTTCGGATTTTTCCCGCCAAACGGCAACCCGCCGTCTAAAACCCCGATGCTAACTCTACTCAAGCAAGCCCGCGCGCACGGCCTTGGCGTGATACTGAGCACTCAAAACCCGGTCGATCTAGACTACAAAGGCCTTAGCAACATCGGCACGTGGTTCATCGGGCGCTTGCAAACCGCGCAGGACAAAGCGCGCGTGATCGACGGTATGACGGGGCTTGCGGGCTCTGCGATGGATAAAGGCGAGATAGAAAATCTCATCTCAAATTTGCAAAAGCGCAACTTCCTACTAAAAAACATCCACGAGGACGGGCTATCCGTCATCTCGACGCGCTGGGCCCTGAGCTACCTAAAAGGACCGCTTAGCCGCGAGCAAATTTCAAATTTGATGAAAGAGCAAAAGAGCGGGTCAAGCCTGGCAAAAAGCTCAAATTTCGCCGCCAAACCGGTTCTGTCGCCCGATATCGCTCAACTTTACGCCGCAAGCTCAAATTTGCAGGAGGGCGGCGAGCTGGAGGGATATCTTTACGGTGAAGCCAAAGTGCGATTTTATGACGCTAAAAAGGGGCTTGACGAGGTTCGCGAGGTAAATTTCACGCTAAGGCTGGATGAAGCTCAAAAAAGCGCCGACTGGAGCGAAGCTAGCGAAAATATGCATTTTACCGCAGTTTCGGAGCCAAATTTCAAGCTCTCCTACGCGCCGCTACCGGGCTTTGTCGCGGGGGCTAAAAATTTCAAAGATCTAACCAAAAATTTCAAAGAATTTATCTATAGAAACTACAAGCTTAGGCTCTTTAGTGCATTAAATTTAAGCTCGGCGCCGGGTGAGAGCAAGGAGGAGTTTTACGTCCGTTTGGCCGATAAATGCAACGAAATTTTAGAGGCACAAACGGCTAAGCTCACGGCGGAATTCGACAAGCAAAAAGCTCGGCTAGAAGAGAAGCTAAACCGCTCAGTCGCAAAGCTGGAAAAAGAGCAGCGAGACTTTAAAAGCAAAGGCATCGAGACGGCGATCTCGGTGGGCGCGAGCATTTTGGGCGCGATTTTTGGCAAAGGGCTGCTAAGTAGTGGCAACATCGGCAAGGTCGCGACCTCCGCGCGCTCGGCAAACAGCGTGCTAAAAGAGCGCAGCGACGTGAAACTAAGCGAGCAAGAAGTCGCCCAGCTAAACGCGCAGATCGAGGAGCTGATGGCGAAATTTGAAGAAGACGCCAGCGAGCTAAAAGCCAAAAACGATGTGCAAAACGTGGAAGTGACAGAGGTGGAGGTTAGTCCGAAGGGTAGCGATATATACGACGAAAAGCTCTATCTTCTTTGGAAATAGTGGCTAGTCTTTTTGGTTTATACTTCGTTGGATTTAAATTTTACTCGGTCACTACCGACCAGGTAGCTCCCGTTGTAAAATTTGAATCCGCCTCGTCTAAACGCAAAAATCCTGCACCTTATCCTTTTATATTCAAATTTGGACTCAAAAACCCGCGACGCTTTGCGTCAGCAAAGCTGTGTCGTACCTTAAAGGTGCGGGTCTCGGCTAGCAAAATTTACAAATTTGTCGCCCTTTAAAACGACCGATTTATCAAAAAATCAGCCGAATTTAATTAATATTGCGAAATCGAAACAAAAATCAGGATAAAAGATGAACGAAAATTTAATAGCTTACGCCGCGGCGTATCTGCTAGGTGGTATCCCCTCGGGCGTGATTTTGGCTTATATCTTTGGCGGAGTAAACATCAGAAGCGAAGGCAGCGGCAGTATCGGCGCGACCAACGTCTTGCGCGTGCTAAAGCAAAAAGATCCCAAACTCGCTAAAAAAATCGCGATTTTAACCATCGTTTGCGACGTTTTAAAGGGCGTTTTGCCGATACTGATTGCGAAATTTTTAGGCCTTGCTCCTGCGACGCTTTGGGCGATGGCGGTACTTTCGGTGCTTGGTCACTGCTATTCGCCGTTTTTGAAATTTGAAGGCGGTAAGGGCATAGCCACGGGGGCTGGCGTTTTAGCGGTCTTTTTGCCGCTTGAGATCGCTATCGCGCTTGGGGTTTGGTTTGTCGTGGGCAAGCTGCTTAAGATCTCCTCGCTAGCCTCGCTAGCCGCGCTTGTGGCGTTTATCGTAGCGACTTTTGCGCTTCAGCCGCAAATCCCTGATATCGACTCCTATGCGCCGATATTTTTGATCGCGTTTTTGGTCGTTTATAAGCATTTGCCAAACATCAAACGCCTAATAACCGGGCAAGAAAAGCGCGTAATTTGACGACCATTATCAGAGACTACGAATTTAGCACGATCATCGGGTTACTTGATTTTGAGCGCGTGACGCCGCAAAAGGTAAGAGTGAGCGCGGAATTTGAAAGCGGCGAGTTTATAGACTACGTGGAAGTGATAAATTTGATCGAGGAAATTTACGCGCAAGAAAAATTTGGCACCGTAGAGAGCTCGCTTGAAATTTGCGCAAAAAAGTTGAAGGAAAAATTTAACTCGCTTAGCTTTTTGAAAATGGAAATTTTAAAAATCGAGATCGCCAAAAATGCGACGGTTGGCGCAAGAGCTGAGTTTAAATATTAAATTTTTTTTAAAGTATCTTGAAATCTTGCTTAATTTATGCTACAATCCCAACAAATTTTACTGAAGGGAAAAAATGAGAATTTTAATAGTTGAAGATGAGGTAACTCTAAACAAAACCATCGCCGAGGGCTTGCAAGAGTTCGGCTACCAGACCGACAGCTCGGAGAATTTCAAGGATGCCGAATACTACATCGGTATTAGAAATTACGATTTGGTTTTGACCGATTGGATGCTGCCTGACGGCGACGGCGTGGATCTAATCAACATCATCAAACACAAATCCCCGCGCACCGCAGTAGTCGTACTATCTGCTAAAGACGATAAAGATAGCGAAGTTAAAGCATTTAGAGCGGGTGCGGACGACTATATCAAAAAGCCGTTTGATTTTGACGTTTTGGTGGCTAGAATCGAAGCAAGACTGCGCTTCGGCGGCACTAACGTTATCAAGATAGACGACCTTATCATCGATCCGGACGAGGAGAAAATCACCTATCTAGGTCAAGATATCGAGCTAAAAGGTAAGCCGTTTGAGGTACTAACTCACCTTGCGCGCCACAGCGATCAAATCGTCAGCAAAGAGCAGCTACTAGACGCGATCTGGGAGGAGCCTGAGCTCGTAACTCCAAACGTAATCGAAGTAGCAATCAATCAAATCCGCCAAAAAATGGATAAACCGTTAAATATCTCGACTATCGAGACGGTCAGAAGACGCGGGTATAGGTTTTGCTTTCCCAAAAAAGCCTAAGATATAGGTTTATATTGCAATTAGCATCGGCTTCTACGATGCTAATTCTCATCATCTCCGTTCTTTTATATCAGTATATCAAGGTTACTATATACGAAAATATCTCACAGTCGCTAGCTTACGAAGCTAAAATTTTATCCACTAGCTCAAATTTATCTAAAATAGAAAAACCTTTTGAGTATTTTACGCTAAACGACAGTCCGACTAAAGCAAAGCTCGTAAAGGGCAAGACCGTATCGCCTCATTTTGCAACTGAAAAAGTCGGACAAAAGACTCATTTGACGTTATTTTACCCGTATATGGAAGACATTAGTATCGCGCTAACCAAAGACACCACTCATCAAAGTAAACTTATAGATCAAATTTTAATCGACATCATCATAGTAAACGCTACGTCGATACTTCTGATTATTTTTTACGTGCTGTTTTTGTCGCGGATGCTGCTTGTGCCGATCAAAATTTTAAGCAGAAAAATGACGAATTTAAACGAGCGATTTTTGCAGGCGGTGAGCCTTGACGAGCTACCGCCCGAGTTTAAGCCGCTAGGCAAAAGCCTAAATCGCTTGATCGAGCGCATTCAGACGTTCGTACTCTATCAAAAGGAGCTTTTCGTCGGCGTCGCTCACGAGCTAAAAACGCCGCTTGCAGTGATGAAAACCAAAAACGAAGTTACGCTAATAAAACCACGTGAGAGCGAAAAATACATCGAAGCGCTCAAAAACAACAACGAAGCCATCAATCAAATGAACAAAATGATCGGCTCTATCCTGGAGATCGGGCGGCAGGAGGGCGCGCAGTTTGAGGAGGCCGTGCGCATCGATATCATCGAGTTTTTAAATCAATCTGCGAATAATTTTAAAATTTTAGCTCGCGGCGAGGGCAAGGATATTGCGACCGATTTTGCTCCGAGCAGTCTTGAGATGACGCTACAAACGACGCTTTTAACGCACGTTATCCAAAATTTCGTCCAAAATGCGATCAAATTTTCTCCTCGTGGCGCCGTGGTTACTCTACGCTCGCGCCTTAGCGAAAACGAATTTATCATCGAGGTCGTAGACGAGGGCTGCGGCATCGACGAGAGCAAGGACCTTTTTGCGCCGTTTAAGCGCTTCGGCGATAAGGGCGGAGCGGGACTCGGGCTATTTTTGGCCAAGGGCGCAGCTCAGGCTCTAGGCGGCTCGGTATCTATCAAAAACCGCACCGACGGCCGCAGCGGTGCGGTCTCAACCCTCACTCTAGCGATAAATAAAAATAATAAAGGCAAATAAATGGCAAAACGAACCGCCGTCATAGATCTAGGCTCAAATTCGATGCGAATGGCGATTTTTGAGAAAACTTCGCGTTACGCGTTTCACATCATCGGCGAATTTAAGATGAAGGTGCGTCTGGGCGAGGGTGCGTACGAGCACGGCGGCGAGATAGCCCAAAAGTCGATGCAAAAGGCTTGCGAGGCGCTTAGCGAGTTTAAAAATATCGCACAAAAATACAAATGTTCGAAGATTTTCGCTATGGGTACCTCGGCTCTGCGTGACGCTCCGAATGCGGGCGAGCTCATAAGTATGGCGCGCAAAGAGCTTGGGATAAATTTAAAGGTCGTTAGCGGCAAGGATGAAGCGACGTTTGGCGGCGTGGCGGCACTAAATTTGCTAGAACCCCTAGAGGAGTTCGTCACGCTTGATATCGGCGGAGGGTCTGCGGAGCTTGCGCTTGTTAGCGGCGGCAAGATAATAGATGCCGTGTCGTTAAATTTAGGCACCGTGCGGCTAAAAGAGCTGTTTTTCGATAAGAAAAATTTAAACGCCGCAGCGCCTTTTATCAAAGAGGCATTTAAAAGCTTGCCTAAAAACTTTAAAAGCAAAAACCTAGTCGCCATCGGCGGTAGCCTGCGCGCGATATCTTCGGCCATCATGTCGGCGCAAGACTATCCGCTAAAAACCGTGCACAACTTTGCCTACAAATTTCAAAACCACAAAAACTTCATCGAAAATTTAGCCCGAGCGAGCGTGCTGGAGCTTGGGAAATTTGGCATAAAAAAAGATCGCTTCGATACGATTAGAGAAGGCGCGCTCATATTTTTGGGCGCAGTGGATGCTGTGGGTGCGCAAAACATCTATACTAGCGGCGCGGGCTTTAGAGAGGGCGTGTTTTTGAGCGATATCTTGCGCCCGACGCGTAAATTTCCGCCGAATTTTAACCCGAGTGTGAGGAGCTTGCAGGATAGATTTTTGCTAGATGACAACAAGATGATCGTAAAATACGCAAAAGACCTCTTTGCCGCGCTAGAGCCGCTGCATGGGCTTGAGGAGCGATACGAGAGCGAGCTGGCGGTCGCCGCTAGATTGCATAGCGTGGCGCAGTGTTTGGGATTTTACGGCGAGCACGCTAGCTCGGCGTTTTTTGTGTTAAATGCCCTAAACTACGGCTTTTCGCATGCGCAAAAATGTCTAGTCGCCGCGATCATCGCACAAAATGGCAAGAAAACCTCGAGCGAATTTGAGCGATTTAAAAACCTGCTACCGAGCGAAGACGTCGTGCGCTGGCTAAGCTTCATCCTTGCGCTTGCTAAAAATCTCGATGCAAACTGCGCGCATAAGAAGCTGGAGTTTGAGTTTATTAACCACACTTTGCAAATTTGCGGCGCTAAGGAGCTGTTTATGGCAAAGGAAAATATAAAAAAGATGACCAAGCCGGATACTTTTGCGATCTGTTTTGCGTGAAATTTGTTGGAGGAATTTGATGAAATTTGCGGTAAATTTCATCAAATTTTAAAAAGGCGAATCTAGTCTATACTCGCCTTATCCTTGTACGCGTCTAGCGTTTGGCGGTTTTCGATGTAGGCGTTTAGCTTTTTTTGATTTTCCTCAAAAAAGCTCTGGAAATCCTGCTCGCTCGTCATCTGTTCTTCGCCGAATTTATCCAAAAGAACGTTTGAGGTACCCGTTAGCACGAGATAGCGTCTATCAAGGTGCTGAAAAAGAACGACTTTATTCGTATCGTCAAGTGGTTTTTCGTAGATTATCTCCACGCCTTCGTCGCTTTTTACCTTCTCAAACCAGCCGTTCTCGCGTTTTGTTTTTCGTATTGTTTGCTTATTTTTTAGCTTTGCCTTGATGACCAAAAGCACGACTAAAAGTAGCGCCAAAACGCCCAAAACCGAGTAATATCTATAATCGATCATGTCGCTCATACTCTGCGTCATAAAATTTACGTCGCCGTTTTGCGCGCCCAAATTTAGGCTAGCACCTTGAGCAGATGCGGTCAAATTTGATGCGTTTTGATCGCCGGATAAATTCGTCGCTTCGGTTATATTTTCTCTAGTTTCTTGCGGCGAGAGCACAGTTGCGGCGGCTGAGTTTGCCGCATTTTCAGGCGTCACGCGTATGCGCAGGCCAAAGCCGTCGGTGGTTTTTGACGCGCTCACGGCCACCTGAGTGTCGCTTTTTATCACGAGGGCTAAATTTTGGCCTCTAGGCTCAAACAAAAGCTCTTGCAGTATGCTTGAATTTACGCTTTTTTCTATATTTTGATCGTTTTGTAGGTCTTTAAAGAGTAGGGTTATAGCGCCGTCCTTGCGCTCTTGCAGGATCGCTCCGCTATAAGGCGCATCAAAGCTAAGCATGATATCGACGCGGTCGCTACGCTCGTAGACGTTATATGTGGATAAATTTGAACCCCAAAGCGCTATGAAAAGCAGCGAAAGCGCCGCGAAAATCCTCATAGTTGCTCTCGTTTAAAGTACTGGATGACGGATTTTGAGTCGAGGATTTCATTTATCCTGATGGCGAGGTTTTTTTCGTAGACCATTACTTCGCCCTTGCCGAAAATTCGGTTGTTTATAAAAAGCTCCACGCTCTCGCCGGCAGGCTTTTCTAGGTCGATCACCGAGCCTACTTCAAGCTTTAAGAGCTGCTTTACGCTAATAGTCGTCGTGCCTAGCTCCGAGATAAAATCCACTCCGATATCCATCAGCTCGTCGTAGCTTTTAAAAAGCCCGCCGCGCTCTCGCAACATCTCCTGAACCCCTTGCAACGCCGTTTCTACGGCATTTATCTCTTGTAGTTCTTCGCTCATGCTTTTTTGTATCCTACTTGAAATGTTCTATTTTTGATCTTATAGACGCGTTTGTCATCTAGTTTGACGTGAAAGCTCGTCCTACCTAGATACTCGGGAGTGCCTAGTTTATAGGCGTTTGCTTCGCGTTCGTTGAGTAGATTTTTAGCGTAGCCGATTGCGAGATTTGCCACCTCTTTGCAGATGTCGCTTAGCTCGTCTTCGGCTAGTTTATCGACGCCAAGGAGCACGCTAGCAAAGCGGTTTAGCGTATCTTTTTTAAAATAAAGATAAAAATGAAACTCCTCTTTGCTCTTAGAAATCGGTAAGCTCGAGCCATAAAATTCGCCTTCCGCGCTCTTTGCGCTCTCTACCTTGTAGCCCAGGGTATCCTCGCACAGATGCTTGATCCCAAGCTCCGCAACGTCCATCATCACGCCGTCCTTTAAACGAAATTTTTTGATTATACTTAAATTTAACGCAAACGCGGCTAAATTTAAAAAAGTTTATTGATTTGCTTTATCAGCTCTTCGCCCTCAAATTTGGCCGTGAGCTTTACTATCTCGGTCCCGATTATCGCGCCGTCGGCATAGGTTTTTACCTCGTCGGCGTCGTTTTTATTTTTCACGCCAAAGCCCACCGCGACAGGCAGATCACTTCTTTTTTTTAGATCCTCTACGAGCGCTTTTAGTCTCTCCTCGCTAGCTCGCTGCGAGCCGCTCACGCCGATAGCGCCGAGCGCGTAGATAAAGCCCGAGCCGAATTTTAAAATTTTATCCGCTCGGTTTTGTGAGGTGACGCTGATTAGCGGGATGAGATCAAGGCCAAATTTAGCGCACAGTCCCGCTACCTCCTCGCTCTCCTCAAACGGCAGATCGGGGATGATAAAGCCAGCTATACCGACCTCTTTTGAGCGAGCGATAAAATTCTCTACGCCGTAAGCAAACACGATGTTAAAATACACTAAAAACACGACCGGTTTATTTATCTTGCCTTTGCACTCTTCTAGCATGGAAAATACCGTGCCTGTATTTACGCCCTTTGCGGCGGTTTCAAAGCTAGCTTGCGCGATGAGTTTGCCGTCTGCTAGTGGATCGGAGTATGGGATACCAAGCTCTAGTAGATCCAGGCAGCTGCTGTCTAAATTTAATAAAAACTCCTTCGTCGCTTCTACGCTAGGATATCCCGCCACGACGTAGCCGATGTTTGCTTTTTTGCCCGCGAACGCGTCTTTTACCTTAGCCATAAATTTTTCCTTTCTCGTAGCTCATCACGGTGTTTATGTCTTTGTCGCCGCGTCCCGAGACATTTACGACGATGACGCTTTTTTTCGTCAAATTCGGGCAGAGCTTTTCTAGATACGCTAGCGCGTGCGAGCTCTCGATCGCCGGGATGATGCCCTCTAGGCGGCTGGTTAGATATAGCGCGTTTATACACTCGTCGTCTGTGACTCCGTAGTAGGCGGCTCGCTTGCTCTCGTGCAGGTGCGCGTGCTCCGGCCCAACGCCCGGGTAGTCAAGCCCCGCAGAGATACTATGTACGGGCTCGATCATGCCGTATTCGTCTTGTAAAACGATCGTTTTCATGCCGTGGATGATGCCTGCGCGGCCCTTGGTTAGCGTTGCGGCGTGATACGGCGTGTGTGCGCCTAGCCCTGCGGCCTCGACTCCGATCAAATTTACGTCCGCGTCGTCCAAAAACGCGCTAAAGATACCGATGGCGTTGCTGCCGCCGCCGACGCAGGCGATGACGTAGTCCGGATGTACGCCGTATTCTTTTAGCTGAGCCTTGGTCTCGCGGCCGATGATACTCTGAAAGTCGCGTACGATCCTAGGATACGGGTGCGGGCCGACTGCCGAGCCGATGACATAAAATGCGCTTTCTATCTCGTTTACCCACGCTTGGATCGCCGCTGTGGTGGCCTCTTTTAGGGTTTTTAGACCCTCTTCTACGCTCACGACTCTGGCGCCCAAAAGCTGCATGCGAAATGCGTTTAGCTGCTGGCGCTCGACGTCTGTCGCGCCCATATACACGTCGCACTCAAGGCCGAGCAGTGCCGCCGCGGTCGCAGTCGCCACGCCGTGCTGACCCGCGCCCGTCTCGGCTAAGACCTTCTTTTTGCCCATTTTTTTGGCTAGAAGCGCTTGGGCTAGGGCGTTGTTTATCTTGTGCGCGCCCGTGTGGTTTAGATCCTCGCGCTTGAGGTAAATTTCATGCCCGTAGTGCTCACTTAGGCGTTTTGCGTGATATAGCGGGCTCGGGCGCCCGACGTAGTTTTTTAGTAAGTCGTCTAGCTCGGCCTCAAATTCAGCCGTTTTTACTATGCGCTCATATGCGTCCTCGAGCTCGTCTAGCGCGAACATCACGGTTTCGGGCACGAACTGTCCGCCGAATTTTCCGAAATATGCTTTAGTATTCATCGGTATCCTTTAAATTTTCGTTCTATTTTAGCATTTTAAGTTTTTATTAGGCTTATTTTACGGTATTTTTAGCGCGCGTAAATTTGAATTTAGGGTAAAAAACGATATGATTCCAAATATGTTACGGCGATATAAAAAAGCGGCTTTCGGTCAAATTTGGTAAGCGAGTCAAGAGGTATTTAAGACGAAATAAAAACCAAAGGATAAAGTTATGGGCGCCATAAAAGAAGCATTAAATAAAAATAAAATTTGGGCCGGCGGTTTGGCTGCCGTTTTCGGCGGTATTTCCGACATTTGTCAGCCGATCGCTCTTTTTGCGAAGTATCTATTTTGTGCTAGCATAATTATCACTTGCGTCCTATTTTTGGCTTATATCGGGCTATCTAGATTAAGGCAAAGGGTTTTGCCGATCATGGTGTTTACGAGTCTAAGCATAATCGCCACCGGCTCCATGTACGGACTGCAAAGCGCGGAAGAAAAAGGTAGCGAAAACGGCTACTTGGCAAGCATCATACCGCCGCTTGAAAAAATTTAAAATTCGCTCGGCATGATTAAAAAAGATACTGGCGAGATCAAGCAGACGGTAACCGAGATAAAAGAAGATAGCAAAAATATAAAATCCGCTATACAAAACGTTGATACGAAAATAGACAAGTTAAGCGAAAATATCGGCAACGGCGGCGGCATCATCGCAAATCCGAAAACGCAAGAGGATTATTATCATAATGCCAGGATTTACGAACTTGGCGGAGATTACGGAAATGCGAGAAAATCGTATGTAAAATATTTTTCGTTTAGCGAACGCAAACTAGATCCGCATTTAAGATTTCAGTCGTTTTTAAAGATCCAAGAGGGCAAAGCCGGCGCAAAAGAAATTTACAACGAAATGTTTAAAAACGATGACGTTTTGATCGATAGTTACGCCAAAATTCTACTCGAAGACGGAAAACAAAAAACAGAGAAACTAACAAATTTCGTTAAGCAAAATCCAGATTTTGCGCCGGCTTACTACGAGCTGGCGCGTGCATACTCAAAGGCCGTTTTAGGGGATCAAACGATGTCCGATAAAAAGCTGGAAAAAGAGTATGCGGATAAATTTTTAAAGCTGAACGAAGAGGGAAAATTAGCGCGCTACTTTACCGATAAAGACGAGCTAAACGCCCAGATAAAATATATCTACGAGCGTAAAACGGAGCTGGATAAAATCAGTCAAAGTATCTTTGAAAATCCGGTAACGATCGAGAGGATACATACCAATCAGGGCTATCAAATAGTAGCGAACATTTCAGACAAACCGACTGAAATTTTTTACCGTATAGACGGGCAGGGGGAGTTTATCAGCACCGGGTATTTTGATATAGTTTACCAAGATAGCGGCGAAAAGAAGCCTAAAAACTGGTTTGGATTGCCGGACGACGCGCAAGTCGTAAAAGAGTATATAGAGTTTAAATACAAAGACCGAAACGGCAATATAAACGGCCCTTTTAAGTACGAATGGTACAAAAAGCTACCAAGCGGCGAGATACTAGACCCAAAAGCCGAAAGCGATATAAAGATGCTCAAACAAACCTTGAGCTACTGGCTATCTAACGGCGGCCGTAAAGATATAGTTTATTTCACGCACATCCTCTCGTACGGCGACGGCGTGGAAAAGATCGTTTACGGTATCAACAAAGACGTTCCCGATACCGAGCTACCAAAGCCGTACAATGTAAAAGCGGATGCTGATAATATATACAAAGAAGCGCCAAATATCCAAAAAGTATCCGTGCAAATTTATTTTAAGGACGATACGAAAAGCGATGTGAAGATTTTTAATTTTAAAAGAGAGTAAAGCGGTAAAAGTCGGTTTTACGCGGTTGTTTTAAAGCCGACTTTTTATTATCCTGCTTTTGCTTTTGAAAATTTACGCCTTTATCAGCTCCAAAATTTTCTTTATTTTGTCGACCGATTTTATACCGTTTTCGTCCTCGACTTTTGAGTTTAGATCGAGCACTCGCGGGTTAAATTTGATTGCTTCGTGCGCGTTGTGCTCTCCGATACCGCCCGCCATGCCGAAATCAAATTTGACCGCACGCAAAATTTCCCAATCAAAGCTAATACCGTTGCCGCCGGCATTTTCGCCTTTGCAGTCAAAAAGCGGCATATCGCAAAGCGCGGTATCTACTGTAGGAAGCGCATCTAGCACGCTATAGACGCGCCAAACCTCTAGCCCCATCGCCTTTAAATTTTCGTACAAATTTGAGCTAACCTCGCCGTGGATCTGCGCGACGTCAAGCGAGACAAATTCGCAGATTTCCATTATCTCGCAGTCGCTTTGCCCGGCAAAAACGCCGACGCATTTTTTGCCGACCGCATGCACGATGTCCGCTATCTCGCGCGCCGTCTGAGTGCTTACTTGACGTTTGCTTTTAGCAAATATCGCGCCTAAAAAATCAACGTCCAAACTCGCCACGTCGCGCGCCTCAGCAGGCGTTTTGATACCGCAAATTTTAACCAGCGTCACGCTTCGCCTCGTATGTAGTCCTCGAAGTAGCGATAAACTTTACCGCTTTTTATCGCGTTCAGGATGACCTCTTTTGCCTGCGCGGGGCTATCCGCGACGCCTGCCGCATATAGCGCAAACATCGCGTTTAGCACGACGACGTCAAATTTCGGTCCGTCCAGCTCGCCTTTTAAAATTTGCTTTAAAATTTCGGCGTTTTGCTCAGGCGTGCCGCCCTCGATCTCGCTGTGAAACGCCCGTTTGAAGCCAAACTGCTCGGGCGTGATGCTGTACTCGCTGATCTGTCCGCCTCGTAGCTCCACGACGCGCGTCTCATCGCATAGACTGATCTCGTCAAGTCCGTCCTCGCCGCGAACTACCAGCGCTCGCTCGCGTCCTAGTAGCTGTAGCGTCTCGGCGTAGAGGCGCAAAACGGGCTTATGATAGACGCCTACGAGCTGATTTTTGAGCGCTAAATTTGGATTTAGCAGCGGGCCAAGTACGTTAAAAACCGTGCGGATACCTAGGCGCTGGCGCACTTCGCCCACTTCGCCCACTAACGGATGGAAAAAGGGCGCATGGAAAAAGGCTAAATTTTTATCGTTTAGTAGCTCGCGCTGTCGCAGGAGCGAATTTGAGCTATGAACGCCCAAAATTTCCAGCACGTCCGAGCTGCCCGATTTGCTAGAAACGGCCTTATTGCCGTGCTTTGCGACTTTGACGCCAAGGCTTGCGAGGATAAACGCGACGGTCGTCGAGATATTTATCGTTTTAAAGCCGTCGCCGCCCGTGCCGCAAAGGTCGATCATCGGCGAAGGATCGCGGTATGTTTGCGAGTATTTTAGGATGTTTTTAGCCAGGCTTGCTAGGCTTTGCGGATAGAGGCTTTTTTCGCTGATTAGCACCAAAAGTGCGGCTAGCTGCGTGATCTCGTACTCTTTGCTCGCGATGATTTCGCAAATTTGCTCAAAGTCGCGGTCGTCCAGGCGCTCGTTTTCTTGTAGTTTGATTAGAAACGGCTTGAGCGGGCGGATTTTAGGCTCTTTGGCGACTTCGGCCGCAGGCGTGGCTTCGTAGTTGATGAAATTTTCGATGATTTTTTTGCCGTACTGCGTGAAGTAGCTCTCTGGGTGAAACTGGATACCGAAAATCGGCCTGTCTCTCACGCTAAGCGCCATCACCACGCCGTCCTCGCTCACGGCTGTGGCCTGCAAATTTGACGGTAGCTCGTCCACGTAAAGCGAGTGGTAGCGCATGACCTCAAATTCGTCCGGCAGTCCCGTAAATAACGGCTCTTTGCGGCTGACTTTTATGAGCGAAGTTTTGCCGTGATAGGGCTTTTCTAGGCGTTTGATCTTTGCGCCGTAAACGAGTCCGATCGCCTGATGTCCGAGGCAGATACCAAGGATCGGCGCGGCGATGTCGCTTCGTAAAATCTCTAAACAAATGCCGCTATCTTGCGGGTGTTTTGGGCCCGGGCTTAGCACGATTTTGCTCGGATTTAGCCTGCGGATCTCATCCAGGGTAATCTTGTCGTTGCGCACGCAGCGCACTTCCTCGTCGGTTAGTTCGCGTAGATACTGCTCTACGTTGAATACGAAACTGTCGTAGTTGTCTATCAATAAAATCATTTCTTTCCTTTTGTACGGCTTGTCTTTTTCCTTTATACTTCGTTGGATTTAAATTTTACTCGGTCACTACCGACGAGGTAGCTCCCGTCGTAAAATTTAAATCCGCCTCGTCTAAAGGAAAAATACTTCGCCTTATCGTTTTATATTCAAATTTGAAGCCAAATTTACCCACCGAGACCCGCACCTTGAAAATGTTAAATTTTGTCTCTAAAAAATTTTTAAAATTTTACGACCGAAAAGCTTTCGCCTCCAAATTTCGTGCTAAGCGTTAGCGAAGCCGAAATTTGGTAGGTAACCGCTTTGAGCGAGTAATATTTTAAAAATTTACTTTCTGTAAAACTGAATTTTTGGGAGAGGAAGGGGGTTCTACTTACGAAGCGTCGCCCCTTCCTCTCCCAAGCCCTCTCTAACACCACTGCACGTGAGAGGTTGCTGCACTACGTGCAGGTCAAATTTCCCTTGCGTTTTTCGAAAACACGTTTAGTACCGAGGCGCGTTTTTTGCAAATTTCTTTATATTCGTATTCCGGCACGCTATCTATCACGATGCCAGCTCCTGCCTGCACGAAAATTTCGGCGAAATTTCCACCAAGCTCGCCGCACGTTAAATTTGACTCGTTTGCGCCGTCAAGGTGCGGGTTATGCCGGCCAGCATCAAATTTAGCGTCAAATTTACGCGCAAATATCGCGCTTCTAATTAAAATCGCCATTTGCGCGTCGCCGTTAAAGTGGAAAAATCCGATGCCGCCGCCGTAGGCGTTGCGCCTATAGGGCTCAAGCTCGGCGATGATCTCCATGGCGCGGATTTTCGGCGTACCGCTGAGCGTGCCTGCGGGAAAGATACTGCCGACCGCGTCAAATGCGTCTAGATCGTCCGCCTTCGCGCCGTAGACGTCGCTCACGATGTGCATCACGCTCTCGTAGCGCACTATGCGCATGGCGTTTTTGACCGCGACGCTTTTTGGCTTGCTGACGCGGCCGATGTCGTTGCGGGCGAGGTCGATGAGCATTTTGTGCTCGGCTAGCTCCTTTTCGTCGCTTAGCAGTTCGCTCTCGAGCGCAGCATCCTCCATCGCGTCCCTGCCGCGTCCGCGAGTGCCTGCGATAGGTGCGACGTAGATTTTGCCCTCTTTGATCTCGCAGACTAGCTCGGGGCTAGAGCCCGCGACGTCGCCGTAAGGTGTCGGAAAGTGAAACATATATGGGCTAGGATTTGCCTCGCTCAAGGCTCGGTAAAAATCCAAGCTATCCATGTCCGAGGCTAGTTTTAGCTGTTCGCTTAGCACGACTTGGAAGACGTCGCCGCTTTTTAGGTACTCTTTGGCGCGCTTTGCGATGTTTAGAAAATGCTCTTTTTCGCCGTCTAAATCGGTTAAAATTTTATATTTGTTCTGTCTTGTTGCGCGTTGTTCCTTGGCGGCTGCTTCGTCGTCTGCGCTAAATTTAACTAAAAAATCGTAATACCGCTCGCTATCGCCGTAAAAGCTGTAAATTTTGCTATTTTTATCAAAGTGCAGATAGGCGTGGGCGTTAGCGTAGAAAAAGTCGGGGAAATCGTACTGCGAGGCGTTAAATTCGGGTATTTTTTCAAAATATTTTATCCCGCCGTAGCCCAGCACTCCAAACAGTCCCGCAAAAGGGGCGTCAAATTTTTGAGCTTTAAAATAGCTCTTAAGCCCTGCAAAATCGGTCTGTTCGCTACTGATATACTCGCAGTCGATACCGACGATAGTCTGCGTCGTGTCCTCGGCGAGGTAGGAGTTGGCAAATCTCTCGCGGATCTTTTCGTAATAAAAAACGGGGCTCAAAAGTAACATAAAATATCCTTTAATGAGCGTAGATTATATAAAAATTAAGCTTAATTTTCATTTGACGGTGGCGTCAAAAAGCTCGCGTTCTAGCCTCTGCGCCGTATCTGGCCGTGACGCTTTTTGGCTTTCTGGTACGCAATAGATACAGGCGCGGATGCGAAATCGATGAATGTTTTGCGTTTGGATTGTTTTTCTCGCCGAGTAAATCGCTATTAAGTGCAGTATATTTATAGCGTTCTCGCTGTGGACGTAACGCAGATTTTCCTTCTTTGATCTTGGCAGATCGGCTCGGGACTATAGGGCCCGCTACGTAGCCGTAGTGGGCCGAAAATAGGGGCGCATTCGGGTCTTGTAACCAAACTAGAGCGTTTGTTGGTAGCAGTCGAGACTATTCACATGCGATTTTTAGATAATTTTGTCATCAATAAATCAGCTAAAATTTTTTGCGCATTGTTCACGATACGCGCCTTGCGAAAACAGACTATCAAGATAGCTAGAAAAGATTTACTTTGTCATATCGTTTAGTAGATTTGCTTGCGCTGCGCTTAGTTTGCTCACCGCTTCGCACTCCTGCGCACCGTATCTAGTAGCGATATCTTTTACGTCCTCGTACGCGATCACGGTTTTGTCGCCATCTTTGTAAAACAAAAATTTAAGCGGCATCTCAAGCGCAATCTTGGGCTCACACTGCATCAAAAGCGTGCCGACTTTTGGCGAGCCTACTATCACCACCGTTGTATCGGCCATCTTAAGCCCCACTTTATCCGCTAGTTTTGAGTGTTCAATCACGTCAAATACCGTTATATTGCGAGACGCTACGACTTTTTCAAATTTTTTTACCGCTTCGTCCACGCTAAGATCGCTTTGTGCGGTGGTCAGGTGGGACGCGTTTAGTGCGCCAGCCAGTGCGGTAGCAGCCGCGAATGTAACTATAGATTTCTTCATATTTTATCCTTTAAAAAACGATAATTATAAATTAAAACAGTAAATGTTAAAGTCATGGCAAGGAAATAAAATGCAAGAAATGATCTCTTTTTTGAGTTTACGATACATTCTTATCGGTGTGGCCGTAGGTTTTATCAGTGGATTTTTCGGTATCGGCGTCGGCATCGTCGTAGTGCCTACGGCGATGTTTTTTGGCTACGATATCAAATATGTTATCGGCGTTAGTATCATTCAGATGATCTTTAGTTTGATATTTGGTTCGTTCGTAAATTTTAAAAACAAAATTCTAGATGTCGCGCCTGCGCTGGGGATTTTTGCCTGCGGCGCGCTTAGTAGCGGCTTCTAGCTCTAGCTCGCTTTGACCTGCCGTGACGCCGGCAAAGGCCAAATTTAACCCCGCAAAAATCATCAAAAACAATCTTTTCAATAACTTCCCTTTTTTAAATTTTAAAATTAATTTTACCCAAAAACGGCTAAAATCGGATTTTACTTTAAGGCGAGATTATGGAAATTTTATCGGTTGCGTCGATCGGATACGTATGTTTGGGGCTATTTGTCGGCTTTTTGTCTGGATTTTTGGGCATCGGTGGCGGCGCGGCAGCCGTGCCGATACTCGTATTTTTGGGCTTTGACGTCAAATACGCAATCGGCGTAAGCGTCCTTCAGATGGTATTTAGCTCGGTTTACGGCTCGCTTTTAAATCTCAAAAACAAGACCGTCGATCTAAAGCCCGCCCTGGTGCTCGGCATCGGCGGCTTTTGCGGGGCGAGCGCGAGCGGCTTTATCGTAGCGAGCGTTCCGTCGAAATTTTTGCTGCTTACGCTTATCTGCATTCAAACTTTTAACGTTATTAAGCTGTTTTTTAAAAATCCTGAGCCAAAAGGCGCGCAAAATCCCTCTCTCGTTCCGCTTTTTTTCGTCGGGCTTTTCGTCGGCGCGGTGGCTATCAGCGTGGGTATCGGCGGTTCGGTCATCATAATGCCTGTCTTGATAAATTTTCTTAATTACGATATAAAAAAGGCTGTCAGCACTGGACTATTTTTCGTGATATTTTCGTCGATTTCTGGTTTTATTAGCCTCGCCTCGCAAGGACTCGTGCAGTACGAAGTGGGCGTTTTGGTCGGTATCGGCTCGCTTATAAGCGTGAGATTTGGCGTAGCTTTAGCGCAAAAGATCGACCGCACCGTCCAAAAAAGATGCCTGCTTGCGCTTATCTCCACGACGCTAATTATAATGATAAATAAGCTTTTTGCTTAAATTTGAGTTTATGGATTTAAAACAATACGATTAAATTTGCGAGAAATAAGGGAGCGGGGCAAATTTACCCCGCCCGTCTTCAAGTAAAATCAGAAATTTTCTAAAAATCCGCCGTCGATTAGCTTTAACTCAAGGTCTTTTACGTAGTTTTCGGCTGCTTTTTGGTATTCGTTTTTGCTGACGGTTTTTATTGCTTCGCCGTTTTTGAGGGCAAACTCCAGTTTACGATCTTGTGCGAATTTTGCCGTTTGCTTTACGATATTTTCGGGCGAGTTTTCGCCGTTAAATTTAAGAGCGATAAAGGCATCAAACTGAGAAAAATTTGCCGGTACGTTTAGTTCGTCAGCGATTTTGATCACCGGTTCATCTGCGGCACTAAAATACTCAAAATATCCGCGTACCCGCTCTTTTAGGCGGCTTTTACCTACTTCGTAAACGACTTTTGGTCGCTCGTAGGTCGTTAGCTTAGCGCAGTCTGCGGCTAAAATCTCCATAAAGCCAAAATACGCCGATTTTACCGCATTTTCGTCGTCTTTTAAAAGCGCTGCGACGTCGGCAAAATTTACGCTTGCCGGATAAACGTCGTTAAAGACTTGATAAAGCCAGTCGTACTCAGGCTTCATCGCGATATTTTTGATGTTTAGGTAGCCGTTTTTCGTTTTGCTAAAGTCTGCCGATATATGCAGCTTGCAAAGTTCGTCCACGCCGATATTTACGCTAAAATCGTTTGGAACGAGCTCTTTGTGCACTATCATACTGCGTCTGAAAATATTATTGGTTAAAAAATCAAGCATCTGCTCTTTTTCGATACGCGAGCTAAAATTTGCGTCTATATACGAGTCAAACTCTTCCAGCCCCAAATTTGACTGAAAAACATCCTCGAGTCCGACTTCGGCAAGATATGCTAGGTCATTTTTCTCTAGACTATTTGCAAAATCTTTAAAATAAATCGGATTATTAAAAGCTTCCAAATACTCGTGAGCTATGTATGAGTCGTTCATCGTTAGAATATAATCAATATGAAATTTTAGACTTTCGAAATTTACAAAAATTTGACTCGCATTGCCGTCTTTTTGGCAAAATTTGGCGTATTCTCCCAGCACCTTTAAAAGCTCTCTAGCCTTAGCTACCTTTGCGGTTTCTCCCTTTATGTCCTTGGTGCCAAACATTAAAAAATCTCTGATCGTATCCTTGATCTTCCAGCCCGGGTAGACGTTGTAGCTCACGTAAGCGACGCCGTTAGGACTCAAAAATCGCTTGATGGTTTTTAGGATCGCGTCCTTTACGATGCCCGGCACCCAACTATAAACGCCGTGGCAGATGATGTAGTCAAATTTGCCGTAATCTCTCACATCCGCATCCGTAAAATCGCAGATATCTTTTGCTTTAAATTCGATATTATCCACGCGCATTTGTGCGGCTAGCTCTTTGGCTTTATTTATCTGCACTTCACTTAGATCTATGCCTAGCACCTTTGCTCGCGGATTTGCGATGGCAAAAGGAAATAAATTTCCGCCGTAGCTGCAGCCGATTTCAAGCACTCTAGCCGTTTTGGACGGTGGCGGAGTTAGCGATAAAAACGAAGCCAAAGCCTCAAGTCGCGCAGGCGAAGTTTCGGGGAAAGCGGCCGAGATATATGGAAGCTCGTCTTAGGATTTTTGGATGTCGTTCATTTTAAGGCCTTAGGTTAAAATATTTTTTACGATGATACAGCAACGCCTATTAAATAAGGGTAAATTCGGGCGGTCACAACAGCCCGAATTTGATTAAAATTTAAGCCCGAAAACAGCCGAAGCGATAAAGACGACAGTTGCCGTGATAAGAAAAATGCCGATGATATTTAGCCAGATTCCAGCCTTTATCATCGAGCTGATTTTTACGTAACCAGAGCCGTATGCGATGGCGTTTGGCGGCGTGGCGACGGGCAGCATAAATGCAAACGTAGCTGCCATAGCGACCGGGATCGTAAATAGCATCACGTTTGCGCCGGTATAGCCAAGCCCCGCGCTAACACCTGCGATAACGGGCAAAAAGGCCGCTGCGGTGGCGGTGTTTGACGTGATCTCGGTGAGGAAAATAACGAGCGTTACGACGGCCATGATGATCGCCGCGATAGGCAGCGCGCCGAGTGCTGAGACCTGATGTCCGATCCAAAGTGACAGTCCGCTGCTGCTAAACTGCGCCGATAGCGACAGTCCTCCGCCAAAGAGTATGAGGATATCCCAAGGTAGCTTTTTAGCGCTATCCCAGTCGATGAGACGCTCGCCGCTTTTGTTTGCGGGTACGATAAATAGCAAAATCGCCGCACTCATTGCGATTATCGCGTCTAAGCTGGCGATTTTTACGTCAAAGGACTTTAGGATAAAACCTAGCGATATCCAGCACGCAGCCGCCGCTACAAATATGACTCCGACAAGCTTTTCGGGCGTGGTTATGGGGCCTAGTTTATCTAGCTCGTCTTGGATCACTTTTTTGCCGTTTGGTATCTCGCCGATTTCTGATTTAAAGAGTACGTAGGTGAGCAAAAACCAGCACGCTGCAAGCATAACGACGCTAAGCGGCACGCCCACTAGCATCCACTCAAAAAAACCGATCTCGATGCCAAATTCGTTTTTCATGTATGCGACTAGAAGGGCGTTTGGCGGAGTGCCGATGATGGTGCCAACCGAGCCGATAGAAGCGGCGTAGGCGATGCCTAGCATCAGCGAGGTGCCAAATTTGAGCTAAAGGTGCTCGTTTTTTCTTTTATCTCCTTTGCGATGTCGCGGCCTTTGTGGAATACCGTATTCATAAAGCCGCCTTGCACGCCTTTGCGTGAAATTTCGTCCAAATTTGCCACGTCCTCGATCGCCGTAAACGTCCATTTCTGTGTCGTTAGGCGTCCGACCAAATGCAGTACGCTAAGACCCACAGGTAGCATCATTATGGCAGTTGCGGTATTGCTCACCCACATGGATAAAAACCCTGTCGCCACCATAAATCCAGCCACCAGCCGTCTCGGGCTCGTGCCAACTAAAAGCACGATGCCAAGGGCGATTCTAGTGTGCAGATTCCACCTTTGCATAGCAAGGGCTAGCACAAAGCCGCCCATAAAAAGATAGATAGTGTCCGAAGCATACGGCGCGGCGACTACCTTAAACGCATCGACGCCAAGCACCGGGAAGGCAACCATCGGCACCAGGGCGGTTGCGGGCAGGGCGATTGGCCTCGGTCATCCACCACGCCGCCATCAGTGCGGCTACTGCGGCAACGACGGGCATAGCTCCTACATGCAGCTTTTTGCCCTTGGCCGCAGCTAGAGCGATGTCTCCTGCGTTTGCGGGGAAGATTTTATAAACCCAAATCGCTAGCAAAACGCCTAGCACCAGCCCGATGAGCTCGACACGGTTTGTTCTTCTGTCTATAGGAATGTTTGGATTTGCCATGATAACTCCTATGCTTGGGATAATTTATAATACATCCAAAAAGCTTATAGCTTAAAAAATTCTTTTGCTTTAAAATTGATTTTTTACTAAAGTGTTGATAAAAGTAACAACGATTTTAGTTAAAGCGATTTTGGGTATAATTACGGGTTAAAAATTTAAAATCACGGAAGCGAAAATGAACGCAAACGACACCATAAAAATCACGGGCGCGCGCGAGCACAACCTGAAAAATTTAAATTTAGAAATCCCAAAAAACAAGCTCGTAGTTTTCACCGGACTTAGCGGCAGCGGCAAGAGCACGCTAGCGTTTGACACGCTTTATGCCGAGGGACAGCGCAGATATATGGAGAGCCTTAGCAGCTACGCTAGGCAGTTTCTAGACCGCGTAGGCAAGCCCGACGTAGATAAGATCGAAGGCCTCACGCCAGCCATCGCGATAGATCAAAAAACTACGTCCAAAAACCCGCGCTCGACCGTGGGTACGATAACGGAAATTTACGACTATCTGCGCCTTCTATACGCTCGCATCGGCATCCAGCACTGCCACAAATGCGGCAAACCGATCTCTAAAATGTCGGCTAGCGATATCATAAACGAGATCCAAAAGCTCCCCGAGGGCGCCAAAGTCGTCATCTACGCTCCGCTCGTGCGCGAGAAAAAGGGCACATGGGCGGATCTGATCGAAAATTTACGCGGCAAAGGCTACGTGCGAGCCCAGATAGACGGCGTGCAGGTGAGATTAGACGAGGAGATCGAGCTAGCCAAAACCAAAAAACACACGATAAAGCTCATAGTAGACCGCATCGTGATAGACGCGGATAATGCGCAGCGCCTAGCCCAAGACGTAGAAAAAGCGCTGGGTGAAAGCTACGGCGAGGTCGAGATCGAGATCGCAAATGCGCAGGAACTCGGTCTAAAAGAGAGTTTCATCCACTACAGCGAGCACTCGGCGTGCTTTGATTGTAAAATTTCATTTACGCCGCTCGAGCCGCTTAGCTTTAGCTTTAACTCTCCAAAAGGCGCGTGCGAGAGGTGTGATGGTCTTGGCATCAGATATAGCCTGGATCTCACCAAAGTGATCGACGAAGAAAAAAGCATCGAAGGCGGTGCGATAAAGCTTCTTTACGGCTACAACATGAGTTATTATTATAAATTTTTGCTAGCTTTTTGCGAGCAAAACGGTATCGACGTCAAGCGCCCGTACTGCGAGCTTAGCGAGGACGAGAAGCGCCTCGTACTCTACGGCAACGTAAAAGAGGTCGAGTTTTTCTGGAAGAAAAACAAGCTACTGCGCAAATTTGAGGGCGCGCTAAAGATCACGCACGGACTGCTAAAGGACTACAAGGACTTTGACGAATACATGAGCGAAAAGGTCTGCGACGACTGCGGCGGACACAGGCTAAAGCCTCAAAGCCTAGCCGTCAAGGTCGCAGGGCGCGGTATCGGCGAAATTTTAGATATGAGTATCGAAAATTGCACCGCGTTTTTCTCGGACGAGTCAAATTTCAGCTACCTTAGCGAATACGATAAAACGATCGCAAAGCCGATATTTAAGGAGATAAACGAGAGGCTGTTTTTCCTCTACGACGTGGGGCTTGGCTACCTATCGCTCGGACGCGACGCGCGCACGATCAGCGGCGGCGAAGCGCAAAGGATTCGCATAGCAAGCCAGATCGGATCGGGCCTTAGCGGCGTGATGTACGTGCTAGATGAGCCTAGCATCGGTCTGCACGAGCGAGATACGCTAAAGCTCATAAAAACCCTGCGAAATTTGCAAGCCAAAGGCAACTCGGTTATCGTCGTCGAGCACGATAAAAAGACGATCGAGGAGGCCGACTACATCGTGGATATCGGGCCTGGAGCGGGGAAATTTGGCGGGCAGATAGTCTTTGCCGGCGACGTGAAAAGCCTGCTTGGCTCAAGTACGCAAACCGCGCTTTACATAAACGGCGAAAAGGAAATCGACTACCGAAAAGACCGAAAAATCGACACGTGGCTTGAAATCTCAAACGTAAATATCAACAACATATCAAATTTAAGCGCGCGCTTTCCGCTACGAAATTTAGTCGGTATCACGGGAGTTTCGGGCTCGGGCAAAAGCTCGCTCGTGTTGCAAACCCTGCTGCCTGAAGCCCAGGAACAGCTAAACCGAGCTAAAAAAGTAAAAAAGGTCGCGGGAGTAAATTTGAGCGGACTAGAAAATCTAGACAAAGTGATCTACCTCGATCAAAGCCCGATCGGACGCACTCCGCGCAGTAATCCAGCCACCTACACGGGCGTGATGGACGAGATCAGAGGGCTTTTTGCGCAGACTAAAGAAGCCAAACTGCGAGGTTACAAGATCGGCAGGTTTAGCTTTAACGTCAAGGGCGGACGCTGCGAAAAGTGCCAAGGCGAGGGCGAGATCACGATCGAGATGCACTTTTTGCCAGACGTAAACGTCGTCTGCGACTCGTGCGGCGGCACCCGCTACAACGCGCAGACGCTAGAAATCCTCTACAAAGGCAAAAGCATCGCCGACGTGCTAAATATGAGCATCGACGAGGCGGTGGAGTTTTTTAAATCCGTGCCCAAAATCGCTAGCAAACTAACGACGCTGCAAGACGTGGGACTAGGCTACATCACGCTGGGGCAAAACGCCGTGACGCTAAGCGGCGGCGAGGCGCAGCGCGTAAAGCTCGCAAAGGAGCTCAGCCGCTCGGACACGGGAAATACGCTCTATATCCTCGACGAGCCGACCACGGGGCTGCATTTTGCCGACGTCGATAGGCTCGTGCGCGTGCTGCACCACCTGGTCGATCTTGGCAACTCGGTCTTTGTAATCGAGCATAACCTAGACGTCATCAAAAACTGCGACTACATCGTCGATATGGGGCCTGAGGGCGGCGCAAAGGGCGGTAAAATCATCGCCGAGGGTAGCGTAAAAGAGGTCGCTAAAAATCACGCAAAAACGGGCAGTTATACGGGTAAATTTTTGGCTGAGGAGCTGAAAAATATGAAAAACGCGGCAAAAAAGGCGAAGAAAAAATAAGCGACGTTATGAGATTTGCGGTAGGCAAATTTGCGGTATAAATTTGACGATTTGCGGGCTTAACCGCGCTAAATTTGGCTAACAAAAACTGCGGTAAATTTAACGAAAGGCAACAATGAGGCTTTGGACGATAAGCTTTAAATATCTCGATGCAAAGGGGCTAGTCGCACTTTGGCGCGAGGCGCTGCTAGCTAAAAACGTGCTAGCTGGGCTAACTAGAGGCTATAAAAATCACCCGCAGCTTGACCGCTTTTATGCGCATGAAAATGCGTGTGAAGCGATAAATGCGTATCTGGCGGAGGTTTATGCGCAGGCCTGTGCTCGCGGCTATAAATTTGACGCGGCAAAAGTGGGTGAATTTAACGAGCGAAATTTAGCCAAAATAGCCGTCTCTCGCGGGCAGATAGAGTACGAATTTGCATTTTTGCAAGAGAAGCTAAAATCGCGCGACGTCAAGGCTTATGAGCGAAATTTAAGCGTAAAAAATATAGAAATCGCGAGTATCTTTAAAGAGGTCGAGGGCGGGATAGAGTTGTGGGAAAAGGTGAAAATTTAGTGCCGTTTCGTGCGTAAATTTTGGCTTGCTTACGCAAATTTGATTAAAACGCCAAAATACATTACGCTGATTTTGCCAAGATTTGCGGCAAATTTTGAGCGTCAAATTTAGATATTTAAAACGCCGTAAAATATCGCAAATTTGGTACTAGACCGATACGTTGCTTTGAGCGATTAAATTTGATTTTGCGTTTCGGCGACGTATGGACGGTAAGATAAAAATCTCGCATGAATAGCGCTGCGACAAAATATAAAATTTACGAGCTAGCGCGGGCGTTTGTTAAATTTATCGTTTTAAATTTGACGGCAAATTTAAAGGACGAAATGGTCAAATTTAAAAAGGCGAACCTGACGTAAAATCCCCGTCAAATTCGCCTTTGTTTTTCAGAAATCAAACTCCGCCGAGCCGCAAAATTCGCAATCAAATTTGACAAATCGGCGAGTTAAATTTACTCCGCTTTCATTTGCTCGGCAGCAGGCACTTTTGGTAGTCCCGGCATCAGCATAGTTGATCCGCTGACCGCCACGATAAAGCCCGCTCCGCCGCGGATCTCAAGCGCGCTAACCTCGAAGCTAAAGCCCTTCGGTCGGCCGAGTAGTTTGGCGTCCGAGCTAAAGCTATACTGCGTTTTTGCGACGCAAACTGGAAAGGCGTCAAAGCCTAGGCGCGAAATCTCGGCTAGATCAGCCTGCGCGCGCGGGCTAAAGACTACTTCTTTCGCGCCGTAAATTTTAGTCGCAATCTTTTCGATCTTGGTTTTTACGGGGTCGGCGGGCTCATATGTGAAGTTTATCTCACGAGCCGGTTTTTCGCAGATTTGCGCGACTTTTTTAGCTAGATCCTCTGTGCCCACGCTTCCTTTTAAAAAGCCCTCGCACACGCTAAACTCGGCCCCCGACTCCTCGCAAAGAGCGCGTACGTGGGCGATCTCCTCGTCCGTATCGGTTGCGAATTTATTTAGTGCGACGATGACGTTTTGATTGAAATTTTTTAGATTTTCTATGTGGGCTTTTAGGTTTTCGCTGCCTAGTTTTAGCGCGTCTAAATTTGGCTGCGAGATGCTGTCTTTGTCGCAACCGCCGTTATATTTTAGCGAGCGGATAGTGCTTACTAGCACGACGCATTTTGGCGCAAGTCCTGCGGTGCGGCACTTGATATCGAGGAACTTTTGCGCTCCAAGCTCTGCGCCAAACCCCGCCTCGGTCACGACGTAGCCCGCTAAATTTAGCGCGGTTTTGGTCGCGATCACGCTATTGCAGCCGTGCGCGATATTTGCAAACGGTCCGCCGTGGATGAGCACCGGCGTGCCCTCAAGCGTCTGCACGAGGTTTGGTTTTATCGCCTCTTTTAGCAGGACGCAGACGGCATCGGCGCAGTTTAGGGATTTTGCGCGCACGAGGCCGCCCTCTTTATCGTAGGCGACGACGATGTTTTCGACGCGCTCTTTTAGATTTTTTAGGTCGGTCGCTAGGCACAGGATCGCCATTATTTCGCTAGCAGCCGTGATTACGAAGCCGTCCTTGCGAGTAAATTTATTGCTCTTTTCAAGGCCGATTTCGATCTCTCTTAGCGAGCGGTCGTTCATATCCATGCAGCGTTTGAAAACGACGCGTGCAGGGTTGATATTTAGCGCGTTGCCGTGGTGGATGTGATTATCTAGCATCGCCGCGATGAGATTATTTGCCGAGGTGATAGCGTGAAAGTCGCCGTTAAAGTGCAGGTTGATATCCTCGCTCGGCGTCACCTGCGAGTATCCGCCGCCCGTCGCTCCGCCCTTTATGCCAAAAACCGGCCCCAGGCTCGGCTCTCTAAGCGCGGCGCACACGTGTTTGCCGATACGCGCTAAGCCGTCAGATAGCCCCACGGTCACGGTCGTTTTACCCTCGCCGTAGGGCGTCGGATTGGTCGCGGTAACTAGGATGAGGTTTGCGCCCGTCGCGTTACCTAGTCGCGGCTCGATCTTGGCTTTTAGCTTGCCGAAGGTGTCTAGCGCCTCTTCGCCTAGCCCCAGTTTTGCGCCGATTTTTACGATATTTTGCGGCTTTGCGCTCGCTTCTATTTCTCTGTCGCTTAGCATCGTCTTTCCTTAAGAATTTGATTTAAAATGATTTTGTAATTTTACCTCGTAAATGCGAAAAGTCTCATTAAATTTTAGCCGCTCGTAATCAAATTTGGGCTAAATTTGAAATTAAAATCAGCAAAGGGGCGACGATGAAGGCGGTGAACGTTTTGCTTTTTGAGGGATTTACTACTATGGACGCGCTGGGGCCAGCGGAGGCGCTATCTAGGGCGCTGGATGACGGGCGAAAGTGCTACGAGATAGAGTATTTTTCGGCTACTGGCGAACTCGTCGGCGGCAGTACTAACGCTAAAATTTGGACGCGAAAGCTAGATGAGATAGCTAAATTTGATATTTTGCTCGTGCCGGGCGGTTTTGCGGTTAGGGAGCTTGCGCATGAGAGCGAGTTTATCGCTATTTTGGGCGATCTAGCGGGCAGACACGATCACGTGATCACGGCGTGTACGGGCTCGGTTTTGCTAGCTAAAACAGGACTTTTGGACGGCATGGAGGCCACGAGTAACAAGCTATCGTGGCAGTGGGCGACCTCGGAGGCTCCTGGCGTGCGCTGGATACGCGGGGCTAGGTGGTGCGTTAGCGGGAAATTTTACACTAGCTCGGGCGTGAGTGCTGGTATCGACGCAGCTTTGGGTTTTATCGCGGATATGCACGGTCGGGACGAGGCGCAGCGTATCGCTCGGACGATGGAGTATGTCTGGAATAGTGACAAAAACGCAGATCTGTTTTAAAATTTAGTTTGTGGCGGCCGCTAAAATTGAGCGCTAAATTTAAGCCTAGTCAAATTTACCGCGCCTCGCGCCAAAATCGTAAGTTTTAAAACAAACGGCTCGTATCCTGCCCCGCTACCACAGCTTTAGGCAGACTTGCCCTATTATAACGGCGATGGGAGCTTTGTTTATGTCGTAGGTGTTGCTAGAGTTTGAACCAAAATCAGGCTTGACGACGTTGCCCTGTATCACCCAGGTGTTGCTTGAGTTTGCGCCGTATTTGGGCTTTAGCTCGTTGCTCTCGTATACCCAAGTGCCGTTGCCCGCAGACCTTCCGTCCCAGTTGATTTTCGGCATTTCATCCTCCTAAAATGAGATATAATCAATCATTTTGCGCGGCTTGCTTCTTTTACTTTTACGGCTTCGTAAATTTCATCCGCGTTCGTCAAATTTGCGTCCAAAAACTCCTGCGCCTTTTTTAGCGTGCGTGCGCCCATGATGCCGTCGGCCTTGACGCCGATAGCCTTTTGCACGTATAAAATTTTCTCTTTTTGCGTCATCTGCGGCGCGGTTTTAGCGGCGGCGGTGGAGTTTGCTTCGCGCTCTTGGTCGCTAGAGCCCTCAAATTTAGCCGTCATCTCGCGAAATTTGGCCTCCAGGCTACGCGACGCCTCAAAACGCTCGTCAAGCTGCATAAGAGTCGGCGCGTAACCAAAGCCAGATATCGCGCCGTAGATCGCGCCGACTACTCCAAAGCCCGCTAAAATTTTAAAAAACAGCGAAAAAGCCTCTTTGTTTCGCATGCTTTGGCGGTACTCTTTAGGCACGGCACTACGGCGAATCAGCGTAACCAGCGCGCTAAGAGGCGCCAAGACGCACCAAGCAACGCCCGCGCAAAGGGCTAAAAATACAATCGTATAAATAGGCGCCATAATGTAGCGCTCGGCTAAATTTTCGCCTAAAAATCCCGCCGTAAAAACTAGCGCAAGCAGCCAAAATAGCGAGCCCAGCCCAAACCAAACCGCAGGCGAGTAAACGGGGGAGATTTTATTTAGGCACTTTTTCATCGTTTCGCCCAATTTGCTCGCCGCGCCTCTTGATACGTAGCCTTCGCAGGCCTCTATCACGGCGTTTGCGGCCTCGGTTTGTGCGCCGTCCGTTTTAGCGATACGCTTTAGCGCGGAGTCTAGGGCGGGCTGCGAGCAGTAGCGCGTGAAAAATTTAAACGCCTCGCGCCTAGTTATCTTGCCGTCGGCGTCAATCTTTTCTAGCATAGATATCTCGTCTGCGAAAAGATCGTCGAAAAACGGCGGCCTGATAAATGCGTAGGGCGGGTTGCCAAAGCCCACCGCCTCGTACTCCTTGCCTAGCAGGATAAAATTTAGCCTCGTTATCGCGCTAGAACCCACGTAAGAAAACAGGTGCGAGCTCTCGTCGCCGCTCTCTTCGTCTTGATAAAACGGTATCGTTTGCGAGATAAATTTGCAGGTGCGAGCGCATAAAAAGTCCAAAAGCTCGTCTGCATAAGCACGCGATTTTATGCGTAAATTTACGCTGGGTTTCGCGTAGGCGCCGATGTTTGCTACCGTGGTAAAGTATCCGTGTCCGCTACACTGGGCGCACTGCACATAGCCTGATCCCCCGCATCCGCCGCACCTAACCGTGCCAGATCCCGAGCAGCCGTAGCAGGTATTTGAGCCGCTGCCGCCGCATGATGAACAGCTCTCGTAGCGATACGTCACGTAGGTGCTACCGTCTGAGTTATATTGCGTGTGAGGGCGATTTACGCCGCCGCTGCCTCCGCACGTGGAGCAGCTTTGTCGTCCGCGTCCGCCGCAGCTAGAGCAGGTTTTTTTACCGCGTCCGCCGCACTCGCCGCAGCGTGTCTGCCCGTCGCCTCCGCACTCGCCGCAGCGCTCGCTCATGCTAAATGGCTTAAAATCGTAATACCTAACCGCGCCGCCTGATTTTGCGACGGCCTCTTTTGCGTCTTGGCGTAGTTCGGTGAGTAAAATTTCACGCAGATCCGCGCTATCTCTGGCCTGCAACAAGCACTCTCTGGCGTGATTTTCGTAGCCGCGCGTATCGTCGCCGAAATGTATCTGCTCCTTTGCGCCGCCAGCGATTTTGCTCTCTTCGCGCTTGCCGTAAAACTCCCACGTCACGGTCGCCGTCGCTTCAAAATCAAAAATTTCGTGCGAAATTTCTACCAAATCCTCAGGCTTAGCTTGGTTGCCGCTTACTAGATTTCGCAGCCCTTTTAAAAACGGCTCGTGTAAACTCAGCTCGTCAAATTCGCTCATTTTAAATCCTAAATTTGATTTTGCGCGTCTAGTCTCGCGCGCTTTTTTATCTCGCTTAAAAACTCCGCCCCGCCGTCTGCGAAGGCCTCGCGCGGCACGGCATAGAACATGGAGTTTGCGATGATAATGACGACAAACTCGCCCACATATCGAGCGTCGCTGATGACGGCGTACCTGTATCTGCCCTCGCCAAATTTGCTCTTTTGCACGAAAAACTCATCCTCTAAGATCACGCTTTTTGGTCCGAATTCGCCGTAGTTTGCTTTATTTATCAGCGCGCGAGTAAGCAGCCAAGGCCGCAGCCCAGTAGCGTAAAGCAGAGTAAAAAACGCGGCCATCCACGATAGGTAGGCTAGATTTTCCACGCCGCTAAAACCGTAATCCCTAAGCAAGTCGCTAAGCTCCCTGAAGTAAAATTTGACGCACAAAAGCGTGATAAAAAACATGCCAAGAGCCGACGCCGTAAAGTCGCATATACGTATGTTTCGCATAAATTTATCGCCCTTATAGACTATCTTGCCCACCTCGCGCGTCATCGCTTTATAATCGGCGCTAGGCTTTAGCTCAAATTCGGCTTTCAAATTTGACATTTGCTTCCTTTAAATTTTGATGAGATATTATCAAATTTGGCCTAAATTTACGCTATTTTTAAAATCGCCTTTAAAACGATAATTAAGCCCAAATTTAGTAAAATCGCTACCAAGACGCGAGGTCGCGTAATACGATAAAAGGCAAACCATGCAAAACTCAACCACGTAAATTCCGCTAAATTTAAACCGAGTCAACCAATCAAATTTAAATTTAAGGCAGAATCATGAAAAGACGAGACTTTCTAAAACTAGGCGCGCTGGCGGCGGCATCGGCGCAGGCAAAACAATTTGACGCGGCGGCGCAGGCGATATTTGACGAGCAGATGGGGCTTTGCGCGAATAAATTCGGCGCGTTTTACGTCCAAACCATCGGCGGCAGGGTCGTTGGTACTGAGCCGTTTGAGGGCGACGCGATGCCAACGGTGCTAAACAACGCTCTAAGCGATCACATCCAAAACGAAACGCGCGTGAAATACCCCTACGTGCGCAAAAGCTTCCTGGCTAGTCCCGCAGATCCAAAACCCGAGCTTCGCGGTAAAGAGCCATTCGTACGCGTTAGCTGGGACGAGGCGATAAAGCTAAGCGCTAAAATTTTAAAAGAAAACTTCGATAAATACGGCTCTGAGGCCATTTACGGACAGCTTTATCAGTGGGGCAGCCTCGGTAAGGTCGGCCACTCGCAGCGCACCGCAAAGCGCATGCTAAACGCGCTAGGAGGCTACGTGAGCGAGCTTGGCGGCTACTCATACGGCGCGGCGACGGCGTTTTTGCCTCACGTGACGGGCTCTATCGATCCGACGCACGCTCCTACGCGCTGGGAAGGCGTGGTAAAGGAGGCCAAAACGATCGTGTTTTGGGGCACGAATCCCGTCGTCTCAAACAAGATCGCTATCGGCGTTCCGATGCACAACTCCTACGCCTACTACGAGATTATGAAAGATAAATTTAAAAAAGGCGAGATGAAAATTTACAGCATAGACGTTTACCGCAACGAAACGGCGGAGTATTTCGGCGCAGATTATCTTGCCGTGCGCCCTTGCACCGATACGGCGATGCTGATCGGACTTTGCGATTATCTCTACGAAAACGGACTTTACGACAAGGAATTTATAGAGCGCTACACGGTCGGGTTTGATAAATTTAAGGAGTATTTCACAGGCGCGAAAGACGGCGTGAAAAAGGATCTTGCGTGGGCGAGCAAAATTTGCGGCGTGAGCGAAAAGGAATTAAAAAACCTAGCGGGTACGCTAGCTAAAAAAGACACGCTCATCGTCACGGGCTACGCGATACAGCGTCAGCACCACGGCGAGATGGCGTACTGGGCGCTGATAACTCTAGCTGCGATGCTAGGCGACATCGGCAAGACGGGGCGCGGCTACGTGATGAACGATCAGATGCATAAAAACGCCGATATCAGCTTTGTTGCACCTAAGCTTCAGGCCTTTAACCCGGCGGTAAATGAAAAATACATCGCCCCGCAAGGCAAGCTAGCCAAAGCCAAATACCACGAGATACCAAACAGCAGGCTCATAGACGCGATCATGGAGCCGGGCAAAGAGATCGAGCGCAACGGCAAAAAGTACGTTATGCCGCACATTAGAGTGATGTTTAACGCCAACGGCTCGACCTTCACCCGCCATCCCGATACCAACCGCGCGGTCGAAGCGATGAAAAAGATCGAAGCGATCATCACCACCGAGCCCTTTTGGACGAGTACGGCGAGACTCAGCGACATCGTGCTACCGGCAGCTCTTGAGTGCGAGCGCACGGATATCGAGTTTGCAAACTCGACTAGCGAATACCTTTTTGCGATTAAACCGCTAGTTAAGCCTGCTGGGGAAAGCAAAAGCGACTTTGAGATCGCGCGGCTCATCTGCGCGCAGTGGGGCGAGGAGTACGAGCAGGCCTTTAGCGAGGGCAAAACGGAGCTTGAGTGGGTGCAGCAAATCTACGAAAACGCCGCAAAGCAAGCCGAGGGCATGGGCATAGCGATGCCTAAATTTGAGGAGTTTTGGCAAAAAGGATATGTTAAATTTGATAAGATCGACGAGAAAAAGCGCTACTTTACAAACTACGCGGACTTCCGCGCCGATCCAGAGAAAAACGCGCTAAAAACCCCGTCGGGCAAGATCGAGCTCTACTCCGAAGCTGTCGAAAAGCTAGGTTACGCGGACTGCCCGCCGCACGTGACGTGGATGGAGCCATTTGAGTGGCTGGGCGGCGACGTGAGCAAGTACCCTATCGCCATCAGCGGCGCGCACTCTAAATTTAGACTCCACTCGCAACTAAACAGCTCGCTCATCCGCAACTACGCCGAGATAGCAAACCGCGAACCCGCGCTCATCAGCCCCGCCACGGCAAAAGCGCGCGGCATAAAAACGGGCGACGTGGTGAGGATATACAACGACCGAGGCGAGATCCTCTGCGGCGCGCTGGTGAGCGACACGGCGCAAGATAACGTCGTGATCGTAAGCGAAGGCGCGTGGTACGATCCTGCCGTCTGGGGCGAGAAAAGTCTTTGCAAGCACGGCAACATAAACGTGCTAACCAAGGACGTACCGAGCTCACAGCTCTCGCAAAGCAACACCGCGCACACGAGCATGGTGCAGGTCGAGAAATTTAAAGGAGAACTACCGAGTATAACGGCGTTTGATAGACCCGTGACGATAGAGGCTTAGGCTTTAAAGTAAAATAGTCGGCATGATATTTTGTCACATAAAATTACTAGCGACCTTATAAATTTAACATAAAAATTTGGTGATCAAAGATATAATGTTTTTAAAAATTTATTGATTTAAAGACAGGTATGGTTAAAGATATGAGTTCTGGTCAGGAAACGGACATTTTTAATTGTCCGACTATTTTATATATTAAAAATCTTGGTTTAGAAAAATCGGATGCAAATTTAGAACATCTAATTTATCTATTCCATCAAGATTTGGGAATTGATTTAAAGCGTGAAATAGTATCTTCCATAGGAAGACAAACTAATAGCAAGAAAATATATGATTTTATATCTCAAGAGGTATTTAATAATCACTATATGGAAGTCGTTTATCAAATGTTTCGGACGGTTCTTTATAGGTCTAAATCGGATATGGATTTTAAAAACCTAAAAGATAAAATTTTAGACTTTTATAAAAACGAAGTTATGTATAAAATGGTGGAATTTTACGAAAAAAAACAAAGGGGTAATTTAAAATTAAACTTTAATAGACAAATCACAAGGCCTACGATATTAGTCGGAGACAATAGACAAACTCTAAAAAAAATCAAAGATAATCAAATCAATCTAATATTTACATCGCCTCCATATTATAATGCAAGAGAGTATTCAGACTATAAAAACTATAAAGAATATCTAGAATTTATGTATGACACCTTAGAGCAGTGTCATAGAATCTTAGAGGACGGCAGATTTATTTTGATTAATGTTTCGCCCGTAATAACAAAAAGAGTCGGCAGAGAATTTGAATCGATTAGATATCCTATACATTTCGACTTTCATTCTATATTGATTAGAGCAGGTTTTTATTTTATAGATGAGATTATTTGGATAAAGCCGGAATACAGCGTTCCAAATAGAATAGCAGGTTATATTCAAACAAGAAGACCCTTGAGTTATAAACCAAATTGCATTACAGAAAGCATAATGGTATATCGAAAAAAAGCCCCTTTTCTATTAGATAAAAATATTGCTATGTATGACAAAGGGTATAAAAACGATAATAATATAGATAGCACAAACTGTTGGTATATATCGCCCAAATCAGACAAAAAACATCCTGCGGTTTTTCCTGAAGAATTATGTGAAAAGGTGTTAAAGTATTATTCATTTGAAGGCGATACAGTGTGCGATCCTTTTGCCGGAAGCGGAACTTTCGGTAGAGTTGCAAAAAGGATGAACAGAATTCCATTGCTATGTGAGCAAAATCGTAATTACGTAGAAAATATAAAGAAAGGCGGTTTTTATGACATTTGATGATTTAGTAGTTAACAATACGGTTGAAAAACTAATAAGAGGAGAGGATTATCGACAAGAAGTTGTAAATTTTATCAATAGTAGCTTTTTGGACTTTGCCTTAGTTTTTTTTAAAAGAATTTTAGACGCGAAAATGCATAATATAGGCATTAATATTGATTGGTATAAAAAATATTTTATCCAAGAAAATAATTTTAGTGCTGATGAAGCCATTATATTTGCTGGAATAAACAAAAAAACTATAAGTAATATCTATGGAAGTGCAACCAGAGAAATTATGCTTAATGTTGCTAGTGAAAATATCGACTATTTGAAGTCTTTGCTAGATATGTTAGAAGACAACAATGATAGCATAGGTATTATTATAAAAATTTCATACAATAGTATTTCAATAGAGCTAAACCTTAATGAAAGCTTATTGGTTATAAATGCTTTAGCGACCAAAAAGATAGCATTGCGAGGTAGTGCATGGAGTAGCATTGGCAAAAGAGTAGAAAAACCATTAATGATCAAGCTTTGTGAGCTGTGCAAGGTGCCGAAAGATTTTATAAATTCTGAAGTTTTTAAAAAGAATAATAAAATGGATTTTGACAGAGAAGTGGATTTTAAGCTATATAACTCAAAAAAGGATAAGGAATTTAGGGTTGAAGTAAAACTTATGGGCAAAGGAAATCCCGAATCAGCGGATGCCGTTATCGCAAGAGAGTCTAAAATTTTTGTTGCCGATACGCTTAGCGAACAAAATAAAAATCAACTAAAGTCGCTAGGGGTTGAATTTTTGGAGCTAAAAAATAACGAGAACTGTGTAGATGATTTCAAGAAAATATTAAAAAAACTAGATATTCCATTCTCTTAAAGGACGGAAAATGAGCCAAAAAACACTAACGATCATCGACACTTTCGGATTTTTTTTCAGACTTTACTACGCGATGAGCGGACTAAAAAACCGCGAGGGCAAGCCAAGCGGCATGGTGAGCGGCTTTGCTAGCTTTATCATGAATTTGCGCCAGGAGTTTGCCAGCGACTATATCATCTTCGCGCTAGATAGCAAGGGCAAAACGCTGCGCCACGAGATCCTGGGCGAGTATAAAGCCAACCGCTCCGAGCCGCCCGCCGCGCTAAAAGAGCAGCTACCCGTGTGTATCGAGATGATAGAAAAAATGGGCCTAGCCGCCGTGAGCCGCGAAGGCTACGAGGCCGACGACATCATCGCTAGCGTCGTAAAGGAGTGCAAGCAGCGGGATATATTTGTACGTATCGTGACGCACGATAAGGATCTCTATCAGCTCATCGAGGACGGCAAAGTAAGCATCTATAGCCCGCAAAGTAAGATCGACCACGATAGCGCGAGCTGCATAGAAAAATACGGCGTTCCGCCAAGCTGCATACGAGATTTTCTCGCGATCGCGGGCGATAGCTCGGATAATATCCCAGGCGTCAAAGGCATCGGCGCGGTGGGTGCTAAAAAGCTACTAAACGAATTTGGCAGCCTCGAAGGCATCTACGAAACCCTGCCGCTAGTTCGAAACGAACGTATCCGCGGCATGCTAGCAGAGGGGCGAGAGAGCGCGTTTTTGAGCAAGCGCCTAACCTCGCTCTTTGACGACGTGCCTGACGTGCTCGATCTAAAAAGGGCGGAATTTCCCGAGCAAAATCCGCTCGTAAAGGTCGCCGACACTCTGCGCGAATACGATCTAAACCGCCTCTTAAAAGCGCTACAAAACAGCGAAAACGCGGGCGAAAACGCGGAATTTAAGCTCGGCTTTAACGCTCGGCTCTTAACGGACGAGAGCGAGATCGAGCGACTGCTGGCAAATATGGACGCAGACACGCTCGTGGCCTTTGACACCGAGACCACGGACGTCGATACGCAAAACGCCCGTCTGGTCGGCTTTAGCTTTTGCTTTAACGACGAGGAGGCCTACTACGTGCCGGTGGCGCACGAGTATCTGGGCGCACCAAAGCAGGTGAGCGAGAAATTTGCCGCCTGGGCGATAGGGCAAATTTACAAAGGCTGCGTGATCGGGCAAAATTTGAAGTACGATTTTAAGGTCGTAAAGCGAAATCTAGGGCTTGAGCCGCCTGTAAATTTTAAAGATACGATGATACTAGCGTGGCTCATGGATCCGGGCTCAAGCGTGGGTATGGACGCGCTAGCTAAGCGGCTCTACGACTACGACACGATCAAATTTGAAGACGTGGTAAAGCGCGGCGAGACCTTCGCGTCCGTGGCACTGGAAAACGCGGCCAAATACGCCGCCGAGGATGCCTGGATAACGCTGAAGTTTTACAAAAGCTTTTTAAATTTGCTCGATCCCGAGCTGCTCGCGCTTGCAGGTAGGCACGAGTTTCCTTTTATCCTCACGCTATTTGATATGGAGCGCGAGGGCATCGCGATAAACCAGGAGAAAATGCAAAATTTGATCCTGCGAAACGACGCTAAAATCAAGGCTTTAACGAGCGAAATTTACGAGCTAACGGGCGAAAATTTTAATATCAACTCCGTTAAGCAGCTGGGCTCGGTACTGTTTGAACACCTAAAACTACCCGTAAAGAAAAAGACAAAAACGGGCTATAGCACCGACGAGGCCGTACTGGCCGAGCTCATAGAGGAGCATCCCGTCATCGAAAAGCTACTCGAGTACCGCGAGCTATATAAGCTGCAAAGCACATACTGCGAGCCGCTGCTAAATTTGGCTAAAAAAGACGCCGATAGCAGGATATACACGAACTTTATCCAGACGGGAACTAGCACCGGCAGGCTCTCATCTAAAAATCCGAACCTGCAAAATATCCCCGCTCGCGGTACGCTGGCAAAAGACGTGCGAGGCTGCTTTGAGGCTAAAAGCGGCTTTAGTTTCGTGGGGCTCGACTACTCGCAGATCGAGTTGCGACTGCTCGCGCATTTTAGCTGCGACGAGGCGCTTTTGCGGGCGTTTGCGAACGACGAGGACATTCACGCGCGCACGGCGATTAGTATATTCGGTAGTGCTGAGGGGCAAAACCGCGCGGTGGCAAAGAGCATAAATTTCGGCCTCATCTACGGCATGGGCTCGAGCAAGCTGGCAAATCAAGTAAGCATCACGCGCGCCGAGGCAAAGGAGTATATCGAGCGCTATTTTAAAGCTTTCCCTACGATAAAGGGCTTTTTAGAAGGGATAAAAACCGCCGCGAAAAGCGAGGGCTTCGTGCGCACGCTGCTGGGAAGAAAGCGGTTGTTTGACTTTACTACCGCGACGCCGATGCAAACGGCGATGTATGAGCGCGAGGCGGTAAATACGATATTTCAAGGCTCGGCTGCGGATATCATCAAGATGGCGATGGTAAAAATCCGCCCGCTTTTAAGTCCGCGCGCTAGGATGCTTTTGCAGATACACGACGAACTAATCTTCGAGGTGCAGGACGGTTATGCGCAGGAATTCGGCGTAGCGGCGCAAAAGATAATGCAAGAAATTTATAAACTAAACGTGCCGCTTAAAACGAGCCTAAACGTGGCGAAGGATTGGGGCGAGCTGAAGTAAAATAGGCAAATTTGAGCGTTTAGCCGAAGTCAAATTTGGCGGTTAAACTTGAGGGTCTAACGACGATAAGTTTTTAAATTTAACCGCTTGCGGGCGGTTAAATTTGAGATAAAATTGCAGAGTAAATTTAAAAAGACGGGATTAAATTTGTTTCTCGGCAAAGGCTACTGCAAGTAGCATGATGTGTGGCGACTACCGAGCCTCGGCACAAAAGTCTTCTTTTTTATACGGCGCTCGCTCACAAAGAGTAGAGTATAGTTTCTTTGGCTTTTTCATAAAATTCTTTAGTTTGTTTTCGTAAGCCATAGCCGCCATAAGGCAAGAAGAAATGTAGTATTTTTGGCTATAGCAGGATTTTTCTGCAGTTTTAAACGATTGTACGAATTTGTCTTCAAAATATAAGATACCTCCTAACAAAAGACACCTTTGTTTGTCTATTTCGCAGGCTTTGTTCGCATAAAAATACGCCTGTTTCGATCGTGTTTCGTAGTAATCGCCCAAGAGTTCGCAACTGAGCGCAGAGCCTTTGTTGCATGCCTACTTGTAAAGTTTTATTGCCTGCCGCGGCTTGTTATTTCCTTTTAAAACTTTTCCGTAAAGCGCGCAGGCATATTGGTTTCCGTCTTCGCACATCGGGCTTAAAATTTCAGCGGCTTTTTGTAGTCTTTGCTTTTCGTATGGATTCTGCCTTGTATCAAACAAGCGTCAAAATCGCCGTTTATACATAGTTTTCCTAGATTTTCTACAGCATTTTGCGCATCTTTTTCTCTGTTTTTCATTTTGTCGTTTTTGTTTAGGAAAAATACCATTTCGCAAGCTTGCGCGTCTTTTTGCTCGCAGCTATTTAAAGGGCTATTACGGCTCTGTTACCGGTAAAAAAGTACGCGAAGGCGGAGTATTTTTAGCCTTTTTGCAAAAGTCGTTTTTCATATAAGGCGCTTGTTTGCAAAGCTTAATATATAATTTTCTTGGCGCTTCAATAAGATTTGCTACTATGCTATGTTGATAGGTTGAATCCGCCATCAGGCAAGGGATAATATTATATTTTTGGTTATAGCAGGATTTCTCGAAAGCATAAAACGCGTCAATGTATTCGCCCGCTTCTCGTAGTACGAGTCCATACCCATAGCACATTTTCTCGTTCATTTCGCAAGCTTGTTTCATATAGAAATACGCCTGCTTCATATCTTCCCTGAAGTAGTAACGACCAAGAAGATCGCATCCGCGAGCGGAGCCTTTATCGCATGCTTGATTAAAAAGCTCCACGGCTCGCTTCGACTCTCCTTTTTCTCTAAATGCGCCTCCGTAAAGCGCGCAAGCGTCTTGGTTGCCGCTTTCGCACATCGGGCTTAAAATTTTAGCCGCTTTTTCAAAGTCTTTGTACTTTTTGTTTATTGAGTAGATGTTGCCTAGTATCAAGCAGGCGTTTAAATTTTTTTCGGCGCATAATTTATCTAGATTTTCCATTGATTCTTGCATAATTTTTTCGTCGTTTTCTATTTCGCCTTCTTTATGCATCGAAAAAATTTGTTCGCAGGCTAGGGCGTCTTTTTGTTGGCAGAGATTTGCATATTTGTTGAACTGCTTAGCAAAAAGCTCTTTTTGTTTGGCATCAAATTCCTCAGCTCGGCTAGCTGCCGTAAAAACAAGCAAAATAGCGAACGTTGCAGAAAATAAATTTTTCATTTTTATCCTTTTAATTTTTATACTTTTATACTGCGGCTGAGTAAATTTTACCGAAAAAATCCGTTTTGGCATAAACTTTTCTAGACATACGCCAACAAACCATATCCAAAAGCTAGCTTTAGTGCTGACTTAAACGATACTACGCATAATCCGTCTTGCGCCTCTAAGCCAAGACGGATTAGCAAGCAATGCATGTAAAATAGCTCATCAAAGCTCGCTTTTTACAGTAAATTTATAAAACGCAAAACCGCGTACCTATAAATTTATGGTAAGTAGGAGAAAGACTCGCTATAGCTTATAAATTTAATTCAAATTTTTATGCGTGTTTTGCGCAAGTCGCTCAAATTTAACTACTTTATAAACCCGACCTGCGGTAAAATTTCAGCCAGCGCCGCGTCCTTTTTCTCGTTAAATTTAACCTTGTTTTGCTCAAAAAGGTTGTTTCCGTGCGCATCTATCGAGACTATTAATGGGCCAAATTCCTTCACGCGGCACTTCCACAAGGTCTCTGGCATCCCAAGCTCCGTCCAGTCGGCACTCTCGATCTCCTCGACCTGCGTCGCGGCGACCACCGCGCAGCCTGCGGGAAATACGCAGTGTATCGCGCCAAACTCCTTGCAGCCGCTCATCGTGCCCTCGCCCATGCCGCCTTTGCCGACAATGAGGCGCACGCCCGTTTTGGCGATAAATTCGCGCTCGAATTTCTCCATCCTCATGCTAGTCGTCGGCCCGACCGAAACCATCTCAAAGCTTTCTTTGCCGCCGCCGTCCATTTTTCTGATGATCGGCCCCGCGTGCAGGATCGCGCCGCCCCTGATGTCTAGCGGCAGCTCGCGACCCTCCTGCACGACGCGTCTGTGCGGCACGTCGCGACAGGTGACGATGTGCCCGGTTAGATAGATCACGTCGCCGATTTTGATATCCGCTAGATCCTCGGGCGCGATCGGCGTGGTTAAAATTTTCTTACTCATAGCGCGAACTCCTTGTGCGATTTTACGGCAAAATTTAGCCCCGCGTCCCAGACGATGTGCCCTTTGCGGTGCGACCAGCAGCCCACGTTTACGGCGACGGCGATGACGCTTGGGTGGCGGGCGCAGTTTTGTATATGCACGCCCATGACCGAGCTTGCGCCGCTCATGCCTTGCGGGCCTAGGCCGATTTTATTGATGCCCTCTTCGAGCAGCTTTTCGGTTAGCGCGGCGCGCTCGTTTGGATTATGCGAGCCAAGAGGCCTCATCAGCGCTTTTTTGGATAGCAAGGATGCCACGTCGATCGAGGTGCCCACGCCTACGCCCACTAGCAGCGGCGGACAGGCGTTTATGCCGTAGCTTGTCATTATATCCATAGCAAATTTAACGACGCCCTCATAGCCCAGCCAGGCATCAGCACGGTCGCCTTGCCAGGTAGGCTACAGCCGCCGCCTGCCATATATGTGTCTATCTCACACTCGCTGCTTTGCGGTACGATCTCCCAAAATACGCTAGGCGTGCCCTTGCCGACGTTTTTGCCGGTGTTGTACTCGTCAAAGGTCTCGACGCTGTTGTGACGCAGCGGAGCCTCGCGCGTCGCTCGCAGTACGGCCTCTCGCAGCAGCTCCTCAATCTCGCCGATGAGCGGGAAGTTCGCTCCGCAGCGCACGAAAAACTGGATCACGCCCGTATCCTGACAGGACGGACGATCTAGCTGCTTAGCTAGGCGCTGGTTTTCAAACATCGTTTTGTAGATTTCTCTCGCCAGCGGCTGCGTCTCGCGCTCGGCGAGCTCGCTTAGCTTCGCCGTCACGTCGTCGGGCAGCACTTTGCCCGTGTAGCCGACGAATTTCGCCATGACCTCGGTCATCTTTTGCACGGCTTTTTCTTTATCCATCGCTTCTCCTTTGCCGGTTTTTACTTTCAAATTTTTCACTGATACCCGCCAGGATGCAGCCTGCGGCGTAGCAGAGCAGGTCGGCGAAATCAAACGTCCCGCCGATCATTACTTTTAAAATTTTATTTTCTATGCCTAAAATTTGCACGGCACCCAGATACTGCGCGAGCTCTAAAGCCGCCGCAAACGCGAAAATTTTAAGCGGTAAATTTGAAGGCGGCGCGCTAAATGTAGCCCTCGTCAAAACGTAAAGCAAGATAACCGCCAAAACATCGCCTGCGTAGTGGCGCACGAAGCCGCCCTTTATGCAGATCGCGATATAAATTTCGACCGCCAAAAGCACGCCAGCCGCGGCTAAAAACGCTAGCCTTGTTTGCGGCTTTTGCGCGAGCTTTGCGGCACTTTTTTGCTCGTTTAAATTCTCCCCTCGCAACGCTTTCCTTTTAAATTTAGCCTTCAAATTTAGCCGTTAAATTTGCCTCGCGCGCGGGCGTAAATTTAGAGATGATTTATCAGGCTCGCGTTGTACGCGGCGCCGAATCCGTTGTCGATATTTACGACGCTAACGCCGTTTGCGCAGCTGTTTAGCATCGCTAGCAGTGCCGCCAGCCCGCCAAAGCTCGCTCCGTATCCCACGCTGGTGGGCACCGCGATCACGGGCACGCTAACAAGACCAGCCAGCACGCTAGCTAACGCACCCTCCATGCCGGCTACCGCGATCACGACCTTTGCGCCGCGTATCTGATCTAAATTTGCGATCAACCTATGCAGTCCCGCCACGCCCGCGTCGCTAAATTTGCGCACGTCGTTGCCTAGAAATCTCGCCGTTTCGTACGCCTCCTCCACGACCGCGCCGTCTGCGGTGCCTGCGGAGACTATCGCGATGTAGCTTTGCGTGAGCGTGGGCTCTTTAAATTTGACGCTGATGACGCGGCCGCGAGCATTAAACTCCGCCTGCGGCAACGTCTTGCGCACCAGCTTAAAAACCTGCTCGTTTGTGCGCGTGATCAGGATATTTTGCCCTCTCGCGCCGATCGCACCGGCGATGCGTAAAATTTCATCATCAGTCTTGCCCTCGCCGTAGATCACCTCGCCCGCGCCGTTTCGCAGGGCGCGCTGGGTGTCGATCTTGGCGCAGCCCACGTCCTCGTAGGGGTAGTTTTTCAGGTATTTTAGCGCTTCTTGCTCGCTCACGCGGCCGCTTTTTATCCCCTCGAAAAGCTCTAAAATTTCACCCTCTCTCATGCAAAACATCCTCTCTAAGCCCCTTTAGATCGAGCGTCACCTCCGCTGCACCAAGCGAGACGAGCCGTCTAACGACGCTTTTAAATTTTGCATCGTTTAGGAAGTCTCGCATGCTGGAAAAGGGCATTTGCAGCTTTATATTTTTGCGGTCGCACCGCGCGCGGACGTTTGCGTAGCCGCTTGCGATGAGTAGATTTTCCGCGGCTTCGATCAAATTTAGCTCGCTCTCATCGATCTCGCGCCCGTGCGGCAAGCGCGTTAGCAAGCACGCGTAGCCCGGTTTTTCGGCAGTGGGTAAATTTAACTCGCGCGAGAGCTCGCGGATCTCGGATTTGGTTAAATTTATCAGCGGCGAGAGCACGCCTAGCTCCTCTTTTGCTTTGAGCCCGGGGCGGTATTCGCCCAGATCGTCTCGGTTCGTGCCGTCTGCGACGCGGCTAAAGCCAAGCTCACGGGCGCGCTCTATCAGGCGCGAAAACACCGCCTTTTTGCACAGATAGCAGCGGTTTTCTGGATTGTCTTTGATCCCCTCCGCGACGCCGAGCTCTAAAATTTCGTGCCTGATGCTGTAGATGCGGGCAAATTCTACGGCTTCTGCGATCTCGCGCGAGGACATGTAGGGCGATCTGATCGTTATGCCGATCGCGCGCTCACCCAGCGCGTCGTATGCCGCACGCAGCAGCAGCGAGCTGTCCGCGCCGCCGCTAAATGCGACTGCGAGTTCGCCCAGCCCGCGCAGATCAGCCTTTAGTTTTTCTAGTTTCGTCATAGATTTCTAGCGCCTCTTTTCGCACCCGCTCGATCGTCGTGCCGTGCGCGAGCGCCGCGGCCTTGCAGTCCTCAAATTCGGGCTTTGCTTTTTGCGTTTGGCCGCTGCCTGAAATTTTGAGCCCTATCTCGCCGAATTTCGTCTGCACACGCACAAACTCGCGCTTTAGTTCGGTTTTAGCAACCTCTATCTCGCGGACGCCGATCGCCGTCGTGTGCGTAAATATCAGATCCTTTAAATTTTGTGCGTCCTGCTCGCGGCACAGCGCATTTAGCTCAAAGCCCGCGCGCCCCTTTTTCATAAAAATAGAGCGGCTAAATACGTCCAGCGCGCCGTTTTCGCGCAAAATTTCGCAGGCAAAGGCAAAGCTCTCGGCATCCATATCGTCGATGTTGGTGGAGATTAAAATTTGCTTGCAAACCTCGCCGTAGCCAGCTCGCGCGCCTAAATTTGACTTGTCGCTTTCGCCGCTTAGATCCGCCTCGCAGATCATCGCGCGAAGCACGTTTGCAAAGCCAGCGGCGTCACGCTCGCCAGCGCCGTAGCCGATCTTTTCGATTTTAAAGCTCGCGCCGTCCGTAAACTCGTCCGCGCAGGCCTTTAAAATCGCCGCTCCCGTGGGCGTTGTCATCTCGAAATTTGCGCGCCCAAGGCTTACGGGCACGCCTTTTAAAATTTCGCAAACGGCGGGTGCCGGCACGCTAAGAGCGCCGTGATCGCAGATCGCTACGCCGCCGCCAAGCTCGATAGGCGAAGTAAAAATTTGCGGCGCGCCCAAAGCCTCCAAGCAGATAGCCGCGCCCACTACGTCCGCGATGCTGTCTGCGGCGCCAACTTCGTGAAAATGTACTTGCCCTACGCTAGTGCCGTGGATTTTGGCCTCGGCTCGCGCGATAACGCTAAAAATTTCGCTTGCCGTTTTTTTTACGAAAGTGCTTAGGCTAGAGCTCTCGATAAGCTCTAAAATTTGCGTGAAATTTCGCGGACGCGGATGGTTTTGGGCGGGCTTATCCGCTCTAAATTCGGCGCTGTGAATTTTGCCGTTTAAATTTTGACGCGGGCTAAATTTAGCGCCTAAGAGGCCAAGCGGAATTTGGCTCGGATTTGCCGCGCAAACGACGTCGATTTTGGTCGCGGCGATGCCGTTTTTTAACACGTTTTTGCGCTCTAGCTTAAATTCGCCGGCTAAATTTAATTTCTCAAGCTCGGTGCAAAGATAGCCAAAATCCACTCCGAGCCCCACCAGCGCGCCTAAATTCATATCGCCGCTGATGCCGCAGCTCGCGTCGTAATATAAAATTTTAGCCAAACTTACGCCTTAGGCACCGTCATCGAGCCAAACGGCAGGATGATGATTTTAGCGTCCGCACCCTTTTGCGCGAGCGCGTCGTCCACGGCCTTTTGGATGTCGTGGTATGGCTTTAGATGCACGGCTCGCATCTCATCATCGCTTAGATCAGTCACAGCCCAAGTCTGCGCCCAGAGCGAAATTTCAGCCATTTTAGCAGCCTTGTGGTAGCCAAGCTTAAAGCCAGAATTTATCTTTTCAAGCACCTTTTTTGGCGTGTCGGCCGATGCCATAAGGTCAAAAAAAGGTTTTGGACCGATGCCTGTGCGGCATTTTGCGACCATTATTAAAATTCCATCCTTTGCAAGCGCTAATTTGCCGTTATCTAAAGCTTTTTGCGCCTGATAAAGATCGACATCCATAGGATAGGGCGCTACCGAGATCACGATGTCGGCTTTTTGTGGGATATTTACACAAAAGACCTCATCGGCCTTTTTCACGCAGTCGTAAAAACTATCATTTAGATCGCCAGCACTTGCGTAATAGACGCCATGTTCGCTATCAAGCACGGTTTGTATAGAAAATACGTCGATATTTGAAAGCACCTTCATCGCATCGATCATATCTTCATGCACGGGGTTGCCCTCAAGGCGCAGAGCCTGAGCGTCAGGACTAAGGGCTAGTTTGTGGTTTTGCGTGATGCTCTCGTATGAGGCAGTGCCTGGTAAAAAGGCCTTTCTACCGCCGGTGTAGCCAGCAAAATAGTGCGGCTCGACTGAACCTATAACGATCACTTTTTTAGCTTCAGCTACGATTTTGTTTAGATACATCTGCGTGCCGTTTTTGGACTCGCCTAAAAATACCATCTCATCGTGCTTTGAGTCGTGATCATGAACCTCGTTTTTGGCTCTGATCTCTGAGTAAATTTCTTTAGAAAATATCATATTGTATTCATCTAGCGTCCCCTCTCTGTGGCAGCCAGTGGCGATGATGAAAATTTTATTTTTATCGCGAAGTTTTGGATAAATTTGCTTTAAAATTTTAGCAGTTGGCGTAGGCCTTGTGCCGTCATTTACGATGATAACGATCTTTTCATCGCCTGCGATAAACTCGTCAAAGCTTTTTTGGTTTATTGGATTTGCCAAAGCCTTTGCGATAAGCGCCGCTTCGTCAAATTTAGCGACTTTGTTTGGGTCAAAAATGCCAAGCAGATTTTTTTCGTCTATTTTTAAATTTATATGGTCATCTTTGCCATAAGCGATAGGGATTTGCATGTTTGCTCCTTAAGCAGATTTATTAATTTTTAGTCTTAGGATTATATATCAAATTTTCTTTTAAATGCATTTAGATCGATTAAATTTGACTAGCGGCGCATCAAATTTGGTTAAATATATGATTAATACTTACAAATGTATTTTTAATTTTTTTATTAGTATTTAATTTTAATATTTATATAATCGCGGCGTAATTTCCAAAAAGGAGAAAAAATGGAATTTCTAACCAGTTTGAGTGAAAGCACTCAGTTCACTCTCCAACTAATCGTAGTGCTCGGATGTCTGTTCTACGGCGCTAAAAAAGGCGGTATGGCGCTAGGTGTACTAGGCGGCATCGGTCTTGTTATCTTGGTATTTGCATTCGGTATGAAGCCTGGCAAACCGGCAGTAGACGTCATCCTAACGATCCTAGCCGTCGTCGTAGCATCTGCTACGCTTCAAGCAGCGGGCGGTCTTGATGTTATGCTTCAGATCGCTGAAAAAGCGCTTAGAAAGCATCCAAAACTAGTCTGTTATCTTGCGCCGATTTGCGGCTGGACACTAACGGTGCTATGTGGTACTGGTCACACAGTTTATACACTTTTACCGATCATCTATGATGTATCAATGAAAAGCGGTATCCGTCCGGAAAGACCGCTGGCTGCGACTACGATCTCGTCTCAGCTAGCTATCATCGCTAGCCCGGTTTCGGTTGCGGGCGTATCTATGGTCGCGGTTTTGCTAGGCACGGGCACCGTTCATATCGATGGCTTTACTAGCTATGTAGATTTGCTTAAAGTTACGATTCCGGCTACCTTCATAGGCGTGCTTTGTATTGGTACTTTTTCCGTATTTAGAGGAAAAGACCTCGATAAAGACCCTGAATTTCAAGAAAAAATTAAAGATCCGGAGCAAAGAAAATACATCTACGGCTCAGACGATTCTAAATCGCTAGTCGGCGTTCATCTGCCTAAAAAGCAATGGAATATAATGTGGATATTCCTAGCTACCATCGCTATCGTGGCGGTTCTAGGCTACTATAAACAGCTTCGCCCTAGCTGGACTAGCGATGTCCCAGGTAAATCTATCGAAATCGTAGTGGATAAAAAAGTAGTTAAAAACATTACCGTAAAAGACGGACAAGTAGTCTCTACCGTAGATAGTAGCAAAGTCGTCTCAAACGTAAAAGACAGTAAAGTAAAAGATGCTACTAAATTTACTAACGTAGAAGTCCTAGATAAAGACAAAAAAGTAACTCAAACCATCGTGCTTCAAGACGGCAACGTAGTTATTACTAAAGGCGACAAGACCGAAACCGTCGCAAACGCTAGCATCGTAGTAAAAGATACTATGAAAAAAACCGCGCCTCTAGGCATGGTCGATACGATCCAAATTTTCATGCTACTAGCCGCATCAATCATGATGATCTACTCAGGCATCAAGGCTGCTAAGATCGCTCAAAACGAGATTTTCCACAGCGGTATGGTTGCGCTTGTCGCGATCTACGGTATCAGCTGGATGGCCGATACGATGTTCCACTCTCACATCGAGATGCTAAAAGGCTCGCTAGGAGAGGTGATGAGGGCCTATCCGTGGATGTATATCGTAGTAGGTATGCTGATTTCTAAGTTCCTAAACTCTCAAGCAGCAGCTGCTGCGACATTCGTACCGCTTGCGGTTCAGATCGGCGTGGATCCAGGTATCATCGTCGCGTTTGCTACGGCTTGCTACGGATACTTTATCCTTCCTACATATCCGAGCGACCTTGCGGCAATCCAGTTTGACCGCTCAGGTACGACTAAGATCGGTAAATACGTCATCAATCACAGCTTTATCATCCCTGGTCTTATCGGCGTGTTTAGTTCGTGCGCAGTGGGTTGGGTGCTAGCTAACCTGTACGGATTTATAAAATAATTTTGCCTTGCGAGACTTGCTTCGGCTCGTCTCGCGAGCGCTTTTGAGAGAGATTTGAA
>ERZ773233.144-NODE-144-length-54394-cov-3.968973_pt1 | contig 54394 bp, 68 predicted proteins | sample MGYA00580991_ERZ773233 | MGnify/ENA primary metagenome ERZ773233 (study PRJEB29015, sample SAMEA2738178) | human oral metagenome | biome: human oral; feature: human-associated habitat; material: saliva | place: China | collected 2161 ...
TATCTAGGTAAAAATCTATCACGCTGCCCAGCTTTTCTCGCAGGTCGTTTTCGCCATATATGATGGGCTCGCCAGAGACGTTGGCCGAGGTAGCGATGACGTCGCCCTCTAGGTACTCAAAAAGCAAGAGATGAACGCCCGTGTATGGCAAAAATATGCCGATTTTATTAAGCCCCGGCGCTAAATTTGACGGAACCCGCGCACCCGGCAAGCTTTGCAAAACGACGATCGGTTTTAAATTTGAGCTTAAAAGCTGCTGCTCCTCGGGCGAAATTTTAGCGTATTTTTTAGCGCGCGCAAGATCCTTGCACATCACTGCAAATGGCTTTTTAGGGCGCTTTTTTCGCTCTCTTAAAAGCCCCACCGTATCATCCTTTAAACGGCACATCAGATGAAATCCGCCAAGTCCCTTTACGGCTAAAATTTTACCCTCGTTTATGAGCCGCGCCGCCTGCTTTGCGCTTTCGTTATCCCGCGCCAAAACCTGCCCGAATTTGTCTTTTAGAGCGAGTCTGGGCCCGCAGTTTGGGCATGAGACGGGCTGGGCGTGATAGCGACGATTTAGCGGATTTTTGTATTCGCCGCCGCAAAATTCGCACATCTTAAACGCGCTCATCGTCGTGTTTGCTCGGTCGTAAGGCAGCGACTCGATAATAGAAAACCTCGGGCCGCAGTTGGTGCAGTTGATAAAAGGATAATGATACCTCGGGTCCGCGGGGTCGTAAAACTCGCGCTCGCAGTCGGCGCAGAGGGCAAAATCAGGCAAGATAGGCGCGTGTTTTTTGGCTGATTTTGAGGCGACTATCTTAAACTCGTCAAATTTCGCGTCCTCTAGCTCGGTTTTTCGCATCTCGTCGATGCGAGCGAGGCTTGGTAGCTCCTCGTGCAGAGCTTTTTCAAACTCTTCTATCTGCTCACCCTGTCCGCAAAGCGTTAGCTTCACGCCCTCGTCGTCGTTGTAAATTTCGCCCGCAAGGCCGAATTTAAGGGCTAGATTATAAACAAAGGGGCGAAAACCCACACCTTGAACCAGGCCTGAAATTTCATATTTAAAACATCTCTTCAATCAAAAACTCTTTGCTAAATTTGGCGTTTAAGCCCGTTTTTAAATGCTTTAACGTCAAATTCGCAAGCGTTTTGTTCTCAAAAAGCGAACCGCAAAGCAGCGCGTTTTGCACGCCAAAATCCTGCTTTAGCGCGCCTGAAAAATCGCTCAAAAAATAAGCCAGCGACTCGGCGTATCCGTAGCTAAGCAGCCTATCATCGACGCCTGCTAGCCTAAAGCTCATGCCGCTTCTAGCAAATTTAACGACGTCAAAATGCGTTTTGTTTAGCATTTTAAAATCAAGCCTAGGCCCTTTTGCGCCGTTAAAATCGCTCGCGTTTTGCAGTAAAATCTCTCCTGCTTTTTGCACATCGCTATCAAATCCAAGCAGCGCTCCAGCCATACAAAATAGCCCAAAAAAGCCGTTTTGTAAGCAAAGCTCGCCGCGCGGCAGGCTAAAGTTTTCGCCGTAATTTTGAAGCAATCTCTCGCCGCCCTCCTCGCGCTTTATCTGCGCGTAAAGCTCCTCAAAGCTCGCAGGCAAGGCGAAATTTAAGACGTTAAAATCATCAAATTTGGGGTAAATTTTAACTTCATCGTCTTTAAACCTGCTTAAAAAAATCCTAGCTATCCCACCCTCTTCGTCAAATTCTTTTTTTGCGAGATTAAAAGCGGCTAGGTTTTTATCCGCGGCGCCCTCTACCTCACTCAAATTTGCGCGTGAATAATAAATCCTAGAGCCGCTAAAAATATATCCGTTTTCAAGTACGGTAGCCTTAAACGGCGGCTTTTGCGCCAAAAAAGCGATAAAATTTACGCCTGCTTTAAAAAGCTTGTCGCAAAGCGCGTAGAGAAAAATATCTCTAGCCGCGCAGACGTCAAAAAATCTAGGAGAGCTTGAGTGATTGCCGCGGTAGATCGCCGTCGTTTTTAGCGTAACGGCGGGCTTTTCGTAGCTTGCTAGGGCTACTTGTCAGTCCCGCGCCGCCGTTGCTGCATGAGCCTGCGATGATGAGGATTTTTTTCATTTTTTGCCTTTTTTCGTTTTTAAAAGCCGTATTATAAACGACATTGCATTAACGGCGAGTTAAACGCTAAATTTTATATTTTTTTAAAGCCGTTTGCACTACAATTTCTATAAAGATTATCAAAATAAAAAGGAAAAGCCGTATGGAAAAGATCGAATTTGAGGGCACGGTCTCCGAGACGCTACTTATAAATTTATACTTTAGAAGCAAGGAAAACCAAGAAACGACACCTATACTAAAAGACGCGTTTTCGGGAGACGTCGTGAGCAAGATAGATTATGATTTCGCTAAATTTGACCGCTCGACGCTAAGCAGGGTCGGCACGGTGATACGAGCGAGGTTTTTTGACGACTGCATACTTAAATTTGCCCGCGAGCACCCGACCGCCGTCATCGTTCAAGTAGGCGCCGGGCTTGATACCAGGCCTTTGCGGCTAGCTCCCGTTTGCCCCGAGGCGACCTTTTACGACCTTGATTTGCCAGACGTCATCGCGCTTCGCGATAAGCTCGTGCCAAAAGCGCCGCGAAACTACAGCCTAGCGTGCTCGATGCTAGAAACCGCGTGGATGGACGAGCTAGCAAAAAAGCACGCAGGCGCGAAGTTTATTTTCGTGCTAGAGGGCGTGGCGATGTATTTTGAAAAGGCAGTATTTCGGGAGTTTGTGCTAAATTTGAGCGAGCGGTTCGAGGGACTTTTGCTCACCGATTTGATAAACAAATTTGCCGCAAAATCAAACACGCGCAAGCACGACGTGCTCAAATTTATGAAAGGAGACGTGAAATTTAAGATGAGCGTAGAGGGTGCAGACGAGGTCGAGGCATGGAACAAAGAGCGTATAAAGTGCCTAGAAATCGGCACCATGACAAATATGTACAAACACCGCTGGGGGCTTATCGCGCGCATGCTGGGCTACATAAAGCCGTTTCGCGAGGCGTGCAGGATGTTTGTTTTCGCTCTGGGCAAGCGCGGGTAATTCGCTCAAATTTAAGCCAAATTTGGCAGCAAATTTGACGGTTTTGCACCCTAACCCGCACCTTTATGACGCTAAAACCCTTATGCGTGCTCAAATTTGACGCCTCCATCAAACGCAATCAAACTCAAATATAAGTTTGCGCTTATTAAATTTTAGCTATAATCCAGGCTTCATAGATGGGTGTCCGAGCGGTTGAAGGAGCACGCCTGGAACGCGTGTAAAGTGCAAGCTTTCGAGGGTTCGAATCCCTTCCCATCTGCCATAATCTTATAAAACTTAACCCAAAATTTTCCACAAATTTAACGCAAGAACTAAAAATGATAAAGATAAAACACATAAACGAAGATGATTACGCGCGGATTTTCGTATTCGGCGATATGCACGGCTGCCTCGGGCTCTTTAATCTGATGATTAAAGAGATAAATTTGAGTAAAAAAGATCTGATAATCATCCTGGGCGACAGCTGCGACCGCGGCGAGGATACGATCGGGCTATACAAAAGATACGCCGAGCTAGTTAGAAACGGATACGCGCTGATCCACGTGCTGGGAAATCACGAGAAAATGATGATGGACGGGTATTTCGGCGGCGACTCGCTAGATCATCAAATTTGGCTTAGAAACGGCGGCGATAAAACCAAAAGGTCGATCTACAAGCGAAATTTAAACAGCTTCGCGCTCTCGTGGCTCAAAGATTTCATTAACGATATGCCCCACGTCATGAGCTCGGAGCAAAGCATATTCGTCCACGCGGCCTTTGACGGCGACAAAAGCGAAGAGGAGCAGGACGAGGACTACGTGCTGTGGAGTATAGAGCCATTTTGGGAGAGTAATAATACGGGCAAGCGGATATTTCACGGGCACGTCGCAAGCGAAGAAAATAGAATAACCAGGCGCGCGAATAACGTCTTTTCTATGGACGTGGGAGCCGTGTTTTTTAAAAGGCTAGAGATAATGGAGATAAAAAGCGGCGAGAAATTTGAAGTGAGTTTAAGAGAGCAAAAATGATTTATTTTACCTCCGATTTGCATTTCGGGCATAGCAATATCATGAAATTTCATCCATGTTTTAGGCCTTTTTCTAGCGTAGAGGCGATGGATAGCGCGCTTATTGGCCATTGGAACGAGAGGGTAAATCCCTGCGATACGGTTTATAACATAGGCGATATTAGCTTTCACAAGGATATGGAGACAAATATATCCATCTTTAGCAAGCTAAACGGCAAGCACGTCCTAGTACTGGGCAATCACGACGAGGCGATAAAAAAGCATAAAGACGAGTTGCTAGCTATGAAAAAACAAGACGGCAACGCGCTGTTTGATGAAATTTGCGAATACAAAGAGATAACGGTACATCGCGAACAGGATAAATTTCGCCTCGTGCTCTTTCACTATCCGCTAGCCGAGTGGAACGCAGGCCACCACGGCTCTATCCAGCTCTACGGCCACATCCACGCAAATATCGCAAACGTAAAAGGCAAGGCTCTAAACGCCAGCTACGACCTGCACGGCAAGATTTTGAGCTTTGAGGAAATTTACGATTTCGTTAAAGACCTGCCGCCTTTTGAACATAGCAAACACAGGATGTTTAGCGAAGAAGATAGCATGGAAAGTAGAAACAAAAGGATAAAAGAGGTTTTAGAAAAGCTAAATTTTGACTGGCCTTAGTCAAATTTGCGCTTTGGATTTACAAAGCGAATTTGGGCTTCAAATCTTAAATTTGAGCCCAAATTTAGCTATTTTCATAAAAACATCACAAACAAAAACACGCCCAAAATCATACGGTAGATAACAAACGGCAACATACTCGCGCGCGCGATCAGCGCCATAAACAGCCGCACGCAAAGATACGCGCTAAGGCCGCTAACCGCCGCGCCGATAGCAAGGTCGCTCCAAGGCAGCGCGTCCGGGGTTTTTAGCAGCTTTACTGCCTCGAGTCCGCCTGCTAGCACGATAACCGGGATCGAGAGCAAAAACGAGAAATTTGCGCTTGCGCTGTGACTAAAGCCAAGCATCAGCGCCGCCGTCATCGTCACGCCCGAGCGCGAAACGCCGGGTATCAGCGCGATCGCCTGTGCTAGACCTATGATGAGAGCGAGCTTGATCGTCATTTCGTATTCGGTTTTTAGGCCTGATTTTTTATCCGCGACGTAGAGCGCGATACCGAAAATTATCGTCATCGCCGCGATCACGAGCCCGTTTCTAGCGTACTGCTCGATGGCGTCGTTAAACGCTAGGCCAAAAAGCCCCACCGGCACGGTCGCAAAGCCGACCGACCACACGAGCGTGCTGTCGCCGACCTTCTCGCGCCGCGCGATAGACGCGAAAAAATCACGCACGAGCCCAGCAAGCCTATCTTTAAAATAAAAAAGTATCGCCGCGAGCGTGCCTACGTGAACGGCTACGTCAAAAGCAAGCCCCTGATCCGCCCATCCAAGCAGCTTTGGCACCAGCACGAGATGCGCCGAGCTAGAGATCGGTAAAAACTCGCTAATGCCCTGAACTAGGGCCAAAACTATGATATGCGAAAGCTCCATCACGCGGCCTTTTGGTTAAATTTAAACGAATTTTGTGCGCTAAATTTGATTTTGTCTTGAGCATAAATTTGCTCGTTCAAGCCTTTTTGCGCGTCAAATTTACCTGCGCCGCGAACTAAATTTAAGATGAAGTTTTCGTCGGCGAATCTCCCTATTTTTTGCCTATATCTTTGCAATATTTCCCTTTTTTTAATTTTGATTTTACTGCGAGCAAACCGCTTAAATTTGATGCGGGTCTTGCCCGTCAAGAGTCGTCAAATTTGCGCTTAAAACAGCTATATTGTCCTCAAATTTGACGCATCCAGCTCAAGCTAAAACCGTCAAATTTAAAGCTAAATTTTACTTCGCCGTTTTCTGCGCAAATTCCGCGATCTTTTCAGGCGTAAAGCCGAAGTACTCAAACAATGCGCCCGCCTTGCCGCTCTCGCCAAAGCTCTTCATCGAGTAGATCTCGTCAGCAAATTTATACCACTCCAGCGCGCTTGCGGCTTCGACGGCGATGACCTTGGTCGCTGGATCTATGATCTGATCTACGTACTCGCGCGGCTGCTCGCAAAGCAGATCAAAGCACGGAGCAGAGACGACGTTCGCGCCGATACCGCGAGCGGCTAAAATTTCAGCCGCTTTAACGCAAAGCTCGACTTCGCTGCCGCTGGCTATTAGCGTGATTTTGGCGTTTTGCGCGCGTTTTAGTAGATAAGCGCCATTTTCTACGCCGCCAAATTCGCCCTTTTCAAGCGGAGCGAGGCCTTGGCGGCTAAGCACAAAGGCGCTTGGAGCGCGTAAATTTAGCGCAGCTTTCCAGCAAAGCGTATTTTCGTTGCCGTCGGCCGGGCGGAAGGTGTAAAAATTCGGCATCGCGCGTAGCGTGCTAAGCTGCTCGATAGGCTGATGCGTCGGGCCGTCCTCGCCCACGCCGATACTGTCGTGCGTAAAGATAAAAAAGTGCCTAACGCTCATCAGCGAAGCGATACGCGCAGACGGCTTTAGGTAGTCGCTAAAGATAAAAAACGTCGCGCTAAACGGCAAGAAAAGCCCGTATCTAGCAACCGCGTTGTTTATCGCGGCCATGGCGTGCTCGCGGATACCGTAGTGGATGTTGCGGCCGTTAGGGAAGTCGCCCATGCCTTTTAGCTCGGTTTTGTTTGACGGCGCCAGATCCGCGCTACCGCCGATAAAGCCCGGTAGGGCGCGCGCGATCTCGTTCATGATGATGCCGTTGCTATCGCGCGTGGCTAGCTTTTTGCCGCTAAAATCAGGGAAATCTATCTTGCTAAAATCAGGGTTTAGCAGCGCGTTTAGCATATTTTTGCTCTCGGCGCTTAAATTTTGCACTTTTTGATTCCACTGAGCTTCGGCTAGGTCGCCCTTTTCTATCGCGGCGCGGAAGCGAATCAGCACGTCCTCGTCAATAGCAAATTTGCGCTCAGGATCAAAGCCTGCCGCGATTTTAGCGGCCTTTATAATTTCCTCGCCAAGCGGCGCGCCGTGGCTATGGTGGCTGCCCTCTAGCTCGCCCGCGCCCTTTGCGATGCGCGTGTTTGCGATGATGAGATACGGGCGCTCCTTCTCGGCGGCTTGCTCGAGCGCAAACTCGATCTGATCGTAGTCGTGGCCGTCGATGCGAGCGACGTCCCAGCCCTGAGCCTCGAACCTTGCCTTCACGTCCTCGCTCCAAGCGATGCTCGTGTCGCCCTCGATCGTGATGTTGTTTGAGTCGTAGATCAGCACGAGGTTGTCTAGGCGCAGGTTGCCCGCGACCGCACAGGCCTCGTAGCTGATACCCTCCTGCAAGTCTCCGTCGCCGCAGAGGCAGTAAATTTTATGATCGATGACGACGTTTTCAGGTTCATTTAGCAGATTAGCCGCGTATTTTGCCGCCATAGCAAAGCCCACCGCATTTGCTACGCCCTGCCCTAACGGCCCCGTCGCGACCTCGACGCCTTTGGTGTGGATCTCGGGGTGACCCGGTGTTTTGGAGCCTAGCTGACGGAAGTTTTTTAGATCATCAAGGCTAAGATCGTAGCCGCTAAGATGCAAAAAGCTATACACGAGCGAGCTTGCGTGACCGCCGCTAAACACGAGCCTATCGCGGTTTAGCCAGTTTGGATTTTTAGGATTGTGATTTAGAAATTTAGCCAGCACGACCATGACGTCTGCTAGCCCCATCGGCGCGCCCGGATGCCCGCTGTTTGCCTGCTGCACCATATCCGCGCACAAAAACCTTATCGTATCAGCCATCTTTTTTAGCATTTTTTCTCCTTAGTTTTTATGCGATTATACGAAAATTCGGCTTAAATTTTACGCTTTTAACGCCGCCGTAAATTTTAAAAACTCGACGAAATTTTCTTTTTTATCTTTTAGCTCAAAAGGTATCTTATGCTCTTTTTCGCCGATTATTATGGCGTCCTCTTCGCCATCTTTTACCGTTATGGACGCGCCTGCGATCTCGTGCCACGAGCTAAAAACGGGCTCTTCCATCAGCTCGCGGCTAATAAGTCCGCGCTCGTCCAGTATCACGCCGTAAGGCTTACCAAAAAGCGAGCGGTCAAGGCTGTGAAGCATCGGCGAGACGGGCTTAAAGACGCTAAGCGATTTTGATAGCAGCTTCGTCTCGTCAAGCGGCGTTTTTAGCGCTTCGCCCAGCTCAAGCTCCAAAATTTTATCCGCGATCGTGCGCTCCTCGGCCTTAACGCCCTCCTCTAAAACTGCCTGCAAGATCGCTTCCAGCGCAGTTTTCATCGCCGCTTTCATCTCGTCCTCGATTTCAAATTCGCATTTTTCTAGCTCTTGCCACGCGAGAGTTTCCAGCTCGTCAGGCGAATGCTTGCCGAGCCTAAACGCCGCGGCTACTTCGTCCGCGTTTGCGGCCGACGCGTCAAATTTAACCAAAAGATGCCGGCTCGTGAGCAAAAATCCTATGCTTTTTCGCCCGATCATCTGCGCATGCACGCCGATAAACGCGAGCGGCCGGGCACCATAAAATTTAGGCGTTTTGCTATAGTCCACGCCCTTTTTCAGCCCTAGGCTTTTATCTAAAATTTGCTCCACCGCCTTTGCGAAAACCTCGTCCGCATCGTCCCAAACCGGGTGTTTAGCGCCATTGCCGTTTAGAAATAAAACATTTTGTGTACTTTCGTCGAAAGAGAGTAAAATTTCATCCAAATTTTTCATATTTTCTCCTAAATTTTATTTAAAAACCATACTCCGCCGCTCGTCAAATTTAGACGCCAAAATCCGCCTCGCAGCCAAATATCATCGCGTCGCCGCGCGAAATTTGAACGATATAGGGCTCATTCACGAGACGGCTCGCATTTTTCGTAAAACCACTCGAGCGTCTCGTTTAGCTTAAACTCATCGCCGTCTAAAAAATACTGCTTGCTGCTTTTGATCGCGTTTTCGCCCGCGGCCACGTAGTCGCCGATGAAGCCGCGGTCCATGACGTCGCGTGCTAAAATTTCACGTTCAAATACATTTACCGTCTTTTGCGTTTCGCGCCATTTGCCGCTCTCATCGGGCTCGCGAAGCGCTGAGGATACGTTATTTCCCGCCTCGTCGTAGGCGTAGACGTACTCGCGCCGCTCGCCATCAGACATCTCGCGATTTTTTATCAGGTTGCCACGCGCGTCGTAGCTAAGCTCGTTTTCAAACACAACCCCCCCAGCGCTGCGACTCCCCCTGCCAAAACGACGATGCGGAGTACTTTAGCCGACCTTGCTCGGTCTCCTCGCGCACGTTTTTGTAGCAGCCGTTCCACTCGCTCTTTGCGGCGTCCCAGCGGCATCTAAGATCGGTAAAACGCCTAAACTCTGGCTCTATTTTTTGCACCGTCCTCTCCTGCGGCTGCCACGCGTCCTGGCTCCACGTAAAATTTATCTCGGTGCGCGCTCCATCCGCAGCCGTAAAGGCAGCGTGCTTCGTCTGCGGCACCCATTTGCCCTGCCACTTATAGCCCTCGGAGCTAGCGTAAACGTCGCCGTTGTAGCGGTATATAGATTTTTCGTACGGCGTCCATTTTTTGGCTTTGGCGCTCCACTCAAAGGTCGTTATGAGCGTAGTTTTGTGGTTTTCGTCATAAAGTCTTTTGGTTAGATAATTTGGCATCCATTTGCCGTTTTTTAGAGTGAAATTTTGAGAGATTTCCGTCGCGCCCGTTCGCTTTTCGACGGTTTTTTGACCTTGGTTTAGTTTGCCGTTTTGACCGCGGGTGTCGATATAAACAAACGCGCCGTCCTTTGTCCTTTCTATTTTTGAGAACCCTGCTTTGCGCCATTTGCCGGCTCTAAAGTCCCACTCGTACTCTGTGCTGCCTATCTCGCGCTCGCCTCTTTCGTCAAATTTAACAATGCTTTTCGTCCTGCGCCTGCCCTCATCGCTGATTTCGTCGTAGATTTTTTCTAGTAGTCGAGTCTTCGCGTCGTAAGCTTGGCTCGTTTCATATTTGTAGCGCGGCACGGCGTCGCCCTGCGTTTTATAGATAGTCTTTTTTAGGCAAATTTCGCCTGCCGCAGCTAGCGGCAAGGCCCAAATCGCCGCCATCGCCGCCGCTTTCCAAAAAAATCTCACATTCGCTCCTTTTTAAATTTAGCCGCCCAAACGGCGTCAAATTTGATGTGAAAGCAAAATTCAACGAGCTAAATTTACGTTCGGATACTCGTCAAATTTAACGGCGTAAACTGAAAATCAGATCGACTCGCCGCGTCAAATTTACCGCAGTTGGGCCGCTAGCAAAAGATCATTTGATCTTTTTATATTTCCACGTCTGCTCTGAGGCGAGCTTAAATTTACCGTCCGCCGCGACAAACTGCTTAAAGCTAGTCACCGCGTATCTGCTAGGCATCTCAAAAGACATCAGCGAGCCGCCGTGTCCGACGTCGTCGGCTAATATACTCGGATCAAAGGTCGTCTCCAGGCGCTTATTTTGCACCCATCTTTTGCCGTTTTCGTCGCTAACTAGCTCGTAGATATCCACGCTCACGTTATCGCCGCGCTCGTTGTAGCCGTAGACGAACTTTTCGCTGCCGTCCATCGTGTCGTATCGCTGCGTTAGCAGACGCTCGCCGCTCTTGTCGTAGATGCTGCGGTTGGAGTACTCCTGCGTCCACTCTTTGCGCTCTTTATCCCACAAAAATGCCGCCGTCTCGAAGTCTGCGCCCTCTACGACCGAGACGCTTTTGCTGTTGTTTTCCCACGCGTTTTGCTCGGCGTTCCAGATGAGATTTATCGTCACGTCTTTGCCACTAGAGGCGTCGTAGTCGTGCTTTGACATCTCGTCATAGCGCCACGCGCCGTTTTCATAGTCCCAGCTCTCATAGCCGCGCGTCTGTCCGTCCGCGCCGTAGAGCAGCTGCGTTTTTGACTTAGGCTGCCATCTTTTGCCGTCCCAGACGCTAAGCACTATAAGCTCGTTCTCGCCGTATGCGTTCTCGACGGTTTTGGTTAGCGCGGCTTTTTGCCATTTGCCCTTTACCAGCTCGTATCTGATCTCTTCGCTAGCGTTTTTTAGGTACTTTGTGATGATTTTGCTGGCATTTTCCGGCACGCCCCTGATAAATGAACTAGACTCCTGCGTGAGGACGCCTTTTTTATAGTCGGCTTTGTATTCGGTTACTTTGATCCATTTTTTCGCGGCAAAATCATAGCTAAAAGCCTCAAATTTCGTCATCTTGCCGTCTTTGTTATAGTAGCTGATCTCTTTGTGTTTGCCCTTTAGGCCGTCTGCGAGCTCGGAGTTGCTCACTAGCTCTAGGCGGCGAGCCTTGGCGTCGTAGCTTTGCTTGGTTTCGTAGCTAGAAGTCGGTTCCTCAAAAGTTTTTTGCGCGGTGCTAGCTAGCATGTAGTCGTACTCTTTGGCGAACGCCGCCGCACACAAAAGCGCAAGCGATAAGGCTATTTTTTTCATTATCTCTACTTTTGATAAATTTAAAAGATTATAACATAAAATGCACGCCGAATTTTGCCGAATTTACGGCGGCATCGGCATGGTTTGGAGGCACTTTATTTATAGCACGCGGATAGCATTTTGTAGTTAAGGATAAAATTTGCGAAATTTGACGGCAAATTTAGCTGCTCAAATTTGACCAAACAAAACGCGAATTTAAGTCAAATTTACCGCAGATGCTTGTCGATGAGGCCCGTCACGATAGCGCGGATGCCGGTATGCACGCCGCCTAGCTCGTACTCTATCTTTGCGATGAGCTCGTTTTTAGCCTGCACCGCGCCATCAACGCCAAGAAGGTTGGTAAATGAGTTTTTAGCGCCGTCGTTATGCGTCGGCTTGCCCGCCGTTTCGGCGCTTTGCGTCGCGTCGATGATGTCGTCTGCGATCTGAAACGCCAGCCCCAGATCAAGCCCGATGTCGTAGATATGCGCAGCCTCCGCCTCGTATAACCCCGCCACGACGCAGCCTGCTTGCAAGCTTGCTGCGATGAGGCGCGCGGTCTTGTGGATGTGCAAAAATTTTAGCTCCTCAAGCCCTAGTTTTTGATTCTCGAAATAGCAATCCACCGCCTGCCCAAGCGCCATGCCGTAGATACCGGCGTTGCGGCTTAGGATCTCGACGCATTTTATGCGCGCGTCCGCATCCAGCGGAGCCCTTGCTATCTGATAAAAGGCGTGGGTGTTTAGCGCGTCGCCAGCCAGGATCGCCGTCACTTCGTCAAATTTGACGTGCAAACTAGGCTGCCCACGGCGCAGATCCGAGTCGTCCATCGCAGGCAGATCGTCGTGGATGAGCGAGTAGCTGTGCATCGTCTCAAATGCCAGCGCGACGTGAAACGCCGCCTCTTTGCGCTCGGGGCGCACCGCCGCTACGACGCCTGCGACCAGCATAGCGCGAAAGTGCTTGCCGCCCGATTTTAGCGTGTATGAGAGCGCCTCGTCAAAACACGGATGAAAGCTAGGCGAGCTCGGTAAATGCGCGCTCAAAAACTCCTTAAACTCGGCCAAAAGCGCGTCCTGATCGGCGGCGCTAAGAGCGGTTTGGTTTGCATTTGGCTGTAAATTTGCGCCCGAGGTAAAACACGAGCCTTTTGCCGCATTTAACGAGATCAAATTTGATCGGTTTTTCAGGCTTTGAGTCGGATTTTCGGAGCTAGTTTTGGCTTTGGTCGAGTTTAAAATTTGAGAGCGATTTTGGGACGAGCTCTCGCGCGAACTACGAGCTAAAATTTGATCCTTCGGCAGCGCCCGCGACTCGCTCAAATTTGACGATTTTGCCGCGCTTTGAAGGCAAATTTGATCATTGCCGCTAAATTTTAATTTTACCGCTAAATTTTGATTTTGCATCTATTCTCCGTTTTATTTTTGCCGACTGGTCGGGTGCAGGCTAAATTTCTCAAATTTAGCCTGCAAAGGCGTCAAATTTGTCGCCCGAAACTACCGCGCGTTGTAAAAAAAGTCAAAGCCGTTGCGTCTAAAGAGCAAATTTTGACCGCCGCCTTTAGCAAGCAGGCCTAGCGCTTCTTTGCGGCTTGAGACCGTTTTTTGCCCCACTTGTATCAGCTTGTCGCCGACTCTGACGCCGAATTTCGCCGCGCCCGAGCCTGCGTCGACTCTTTTTACCGTCAGCTTCTCGTCAAATGTTATGCCGTAGAGCTTTTGCACGCTCGCGGCATCGCTGCTTTGCGGTATGGACTGAGGCTTTGCGTCGCTAGAGGCGGCCTTTTTATCCGCTCTCGTCGGCGCTTTTTGCTCTTTTTTGGTCGCGTCGTCCGAAACTGCTACGCCAAATCTCAAAACCTCGTCGCCGCGCTTGATCTCAAATTTGAGCCGCTCGCCCTTTTTGGCGAACAAAATCCTCTCGTTTAGCTCGCGCAAGCTCTCAAATTTCTCGCCGTTTACGCTCAAAATTTCATCCCCTGCCATCAGCGCCGCGCCGCGTCCGAGCGGATCGACGTTTTTTACGTAGAGTTTGCCGTCTCGCTCCTCAAAAACCGCGCCCACGTCGCCGTAGTACACGTCTTTATACGCCGCAAAGTGCTTTAGATATCGGCTTGGGACAAACTTATCCCCGCCTACGGCGATACCGCGCAGCCTGCAGCACGGACTTAGCACGGCGCCCGTGCCGTTTACGTCAAACGTGAGCACGTCTAGCTCGCCTAGCGCCTGCGCCTGCGCCTTTACGTGGCCGTAGACGGTCGCGTTTAGATCGCGCGTGACGCTGACCCAGTCGCTTTTTTTCGTCGCGTTATCGTCGGCCATCTTCATAGGCTCGAGTTTGACGTCCGAGGCGACCAGATAAAGGCCCAGATAGGGGTCAAATTTGACGTAGTTTTTCACGGGGATTTCGCCTTTAGGCACGGCGATTAAATTTGACGCGATCGCGATACCGCCGTTACCCGCGACGTTTACCATTGCAGGCAGGTTTTTCTCAAAGCAAGCGTTAAAATCGTCCTGCGTCGGGCGCGGCTCGGCTCTAAGCGACGCGGTAAATGCGCAAATCATAAAAACCGCAAAAACGGGAGAGCAAAATTTGCGGGCTAAATTTGAGTTCGAATTTAAAGCCGCACCGTCCAAAGCGCCGCCGAAATTTAACCGCGCGAGCCCAAAAACCGCGTCCAAACGGCGCGAGATAGCTGCGCGTTTCATTGCCCTAGCCCCATGCCGGCAAACCCGCCCAGCATCCTTGACGCGGCGTTTTTGCGGTCGTCCTCGATCATCTTTAGCACGTCGTTTACCGCGCTGATGAGCAAGATCTGCAAGCTCTCCTTGTCCTCTAGCAAGCTGTCGTCGATGCTGATATCGAGCACCTCGCCCTTGCCGTTTGCCCTGACGCTGATGAGTCCGCCGCCGCTTTTTACGCTAAATTCGCGCTTTTGACTCTCCTGCTCGATCTCCTGCGCCTTTTTTTGCGCCTCCTCGAGCATCTGTCCCATTTTTGAAAAATCAATCCCCTCAAACATAAACATCCTTTCAAATTTCGCGTTATTTTAGCCAATTTAAGCTAAATTTACTTTATTTAAAGCCTGCAATGCAAGTTTCGTTCCCGCCTTGAAATTTGCGGCGGATACGAGCATGGACGGGTAAATTTGAGTCCGAAAAGCCGTCAAATTTGATGATAGAATTTTATTTTATATGAACCGCGCGAGTTTTGATCTGTTTTGGCTTCCGCAAGAATGCCTGCGTAGTTTTCTAGCGTGGACTTTTTTGCAAATTTGAGAAATTTACCTGAAATAATGGGCAAACTACGAGGCTAAAAGATCGTCTCGGCAAATTTAAAAGCCGCACGTAAAACGCGATAAAATAAACTATCGCGAGGTCGGAGCCCGTGCAAACGAGCGCACGTCAGATATCTTTAAAGCTCGCCGCGACCGACTTTTCCAGATTTTCCGCCTTGCCGAGGATCGTTATCGCCTTTTGCCTGCACTTGTTCACGCATCTGTAGCAAATCGTGCAGCGCTCGCCAAATCTCGCCTTGCCGTGCGTGATTTTTATATTTTGCGTCGGGCAGGATTTTGCGCACTCGCCGCACCCGTTGCAGCGCGCCGGATCAAGGCTAGGTTTGCGCCTGGCAAAGGGCGTTTTGTCCCAAATTTTCATCCATAGCCGCTGCCCTAAAAGCCCCGCGATACGGCATAGCACGCCTAGCCCCTCTTGCGGCGGCTTACCCGCGGCAAATGCCTCCGCGACGCGCTCTAGCTTAGCGTTCGCCTCCTTGATCACGCGCTCGTTTTTCTGCGCCGAATAGCTAAAAATCGCCACATCGAGGATAAACGCGGGCATTCTGATGTGCGCGCCGCCCGTTATCCTCGCGCCCGCCCGCCTTAGGATCCTAGCCGCGCAGCCCGCTCCGTCGCCGCTAAAAATCTCCATCGTAGCGATGATAAAGACGTTTTTGCCGCGAAAATTCGCGCTGTTTTCGCAAATAAACTCGCGCACGATCTGCGGCAGGTCGCTAAAGTAAACAGGATAGGCGAGGATCACGTCATCGTGGTGCTTTAGTAGCTCGCCGCAGTCCTCGTCCCGGGTCAAACCGCGAGGATACCCTTGCTCAGGCGCTCTATAAATCTCTTTACGCAATGCTTCGTGTTGCCCGTGGAACTAAAATAAATCGCTATCATTTTGCGAATCCTTTTAAATTCAGGCGCAAAATTTGGTCAAATTTCGCGGAATTTTGCCGACCGCGTCAAATTTAACGTCAAAAGCTGGCAAAATTCAAAAATTCGTTCGTTTGCAAAATAGCTGCCGCGTGCTTTGCCTAAATTTTACCGCGAATTTGACCATGTGTCACAAAACGTAAATTTAAATGGTTCTGTGAAAGAAGCGGCAAATTTGGGCGTATATTATTTTACGATCTCGTTTTGCTCGTTTACCTGCACGATTTTTGGTTCGAAATCTCTCGCTTTTTTGGCGCTAAGAAGCGCGTAAGCAACGATGATGACGACGTCGCCGACGCAGACTTTGCGCGCGGCAGCGCCGTTTAGGCAGATCTCGCCCTTTTTCTCGCCGCGAATCACGTATGTAGCGAAGCGCTCGCCGTTATTGACGTTTAGGATCTCGACTTTTTGGTACTCGCAAAGCCCCGCAGCCTCGATGAGCTCGGGTCCGATCGTGACCGAACCCACGTAGTTTAGGTTGGCGTCCGTCACGCGCGCGCGGTGGATTTTGCTTGATAAAATTTCGATTTTCATCGGCAGTCCTTTGTGTTTTTGGGAAAATTATACTATAAATTTAGCTGCAAAAAGCAACTTTATATATCCGCGGCGATTCGTTTTTGCTTGCTTGACGCGATAAAATCAGGAGTTAAATTTGTGATCAAATTTGATTTTAGAGGTATTTACGCGAGTGATAAAAACTGCGATAAATTTGACGCCGCTCGGCAGTAAAATAGAAATTTAGGCGCAAACAAAGGCAAATTTTACTCAAATTTACCCTTATTTCGTCGCCGTTTCGTTCGTAAATTTAGGCGCGTTCGTTCAAAAGTTCGCGCACGACCTCTTTGTCGCTAAACGGATATTTTACGCCCTTGATCTCTTGATAGGTTTCGTCGCCCTTGCCTAAAATCACCAAAATTTCATCCCGTGCGAGGCTTTCAAGCGCGTATTTTATCGCCTCTTTGCGGTTTGCAATACATTTTACGCACTCGTTCATCTCTAGGCCGCCGCATATCTCGGCGATGATACTTTCTGGCTCTTCGCTGCGGGGGTTGTCGCTGGTGACGACGAGCCTGTGCGCGTATTTTTGCGCTATTGCGCCCATTTTAGGGCGTTTGGTGCGGTCTCTATCGCCTCCGGCGCCAAAAACCGCAACGATTTTGCGATGGCGAAGCGCGTTTAGCACCTTTTCGATGCCGTCTGGAGTGTGCGCAAAGTCCACGATCACGAGTGGCTCACGGCTCACGACCTCCATGCGCCCCTCGACGCCGTCAAACCCTGCCGCGGCGCGCGCGATCTCATCTAGCGGCCGATCCGTCAACGTCGCGACGCAAGAGACGGCTGCGATAATGTTATAGAGGTTAAATTCGCCGTGCAAATCTGAGCTTAGCGCTATTTGCCCGCGCGGGGTCTTTAGCGTCCCGTGTATGCCGCCTTCTAGCGAATACTCTCCAGGCGCAAAGTCCGCGTCAGCGTGGAGCGCATATGTTAGGGCATTTGCTGGGTTAAATTTGATCCCGCCGCGGTCGTCTATGTTTATGAGCTTTGGCGCGTCGTCTGCGAAAAACTCGCTCTTTACGCGCGCGTACTCTTCAAACGTGCCGTGGTAGTCGAGGTGGTCCTGGGTCAAATTCGTAAAAATTTTCATCGCAAACGATAGGCTCTCGATGCGCTTTTGCGCGATGGCGTGCGAGCTAGCCTCCATCACGAAGTACTCGCAGCCGCGCTCGCTAGCGGCTTTTAGGTAGCTAAGCGTGCGTAAAATTTCGCTCGTCGTTAGCGCCTTGTCGTCTATGCGTTCGCCGTTTATAAAGGCGCCGCGAGTGCCACACAGGCCGCATTTGTAGCCTAAATTTAGCAGCGTGGCGTAGATAACCGCCGCGGTCGTGGTCTTGCCGTTCGTGCCCGTGATGCCGATAATTTTGATGTTCTCGTCGATACCTAGCATCTGCTTGCACTCGGTCAAATTTATGATTTTTGCGCCCTTTGCTTCGGCGGCAGCTTCAAATTTGGCGTTCGTCGCCGTTTTTACGAAACAGCAACCCGCTTCGCATTCGTTCGAGTTGTCGGTGACGAAGCCTTCTTTAACGTAAATTTTCACTTTCGGCCTTTTCGTTGATTTCGCGAGCCAGGGCGCTTAGTCGCTCGTCGCCGGCAAACATTACGGCTGCGGTCTCGATGTAGTTTAGCCCCATTTCGATGAAGCCGTTTTTGATAAGATTTTGCAAAAACTCGAGAAAATCGTCGCGGTTGTCGATCATCACGCGCGTGGAAAACATGATGTCCTCAAAGGTGCTTTTAAATCCGCCGCGCCTAACCGCATCCATAAAATCCGCATAGCTGATGGCATTTTGCTCCTCAAGGCTCTCATCGTCGCTAAATTTTGCCTCGAGCGCGCCTAAAATTTCCTCTAGCTCGTCTGGGCTCATACCGAGCTTATCTTTTAGCTTAAATATCTCAAATAGCGTCATAGCCTCGTCGCGGCGAGTCTTAGCAAGCGAGCAAAGCATAATGAGAAAAAGTAGTTTTTTGTCCGGTTTTTTGTCGTAGGCGAGCGAAAAATAGCTCGCAGCGGCGTCATAATCGCCCTTGTTAAATGCTTTTAGTCCCGCCTTTTTATGATCAATCAAATTTAACTTCCTCGCCGATAGGGATATTTACGACGCTAAGTTCGGGGTGGATATCCGTGCGTAACTGGCGCTCGATGCCGTATTTTAGCGTAGTAGTGCTAGCTGCGCAGCCGTGGCAGTGGCCGGTGAGGCGGACGTAAATTTTGCCGTTTTTGATACCTAGCAGCTCCATGCCTCCGCCGTCATTTTCAAGCATAGGCAAAACCTTTTGCAGGCTGGCTTTTACGGGCTTTAGAAGCTCTTCGTCGGTAAATGGGATCATTTTTAACCTTTTAAATTTTTGAGATATTATAGCAGATAAAATTTTAAATACGCAATGAGTTTGGCGTTTTTGCGGTTATTTTTAACTTGATTAAATTTTGATATTAAGACCATTGAGTGCTGATATAAAAACAAATTTAAAAAAGCACAGCGGCCGTTTAAGTACAAAAAAGCATAATAAGTAAAAGTCATACAAGCGCAGTCATATATACAAAACCTTTAAGATATTTTGGATTTGGCATACTGCAAGCAAATCTTTTAAAAGCAAATTTGTAAGTAAAACTACGACAGAGATTATAACTCTATATATTTTTTTAAACTTGATGTGAATTTCAATATTTTAGTATGTATGCGAAACCATCAATAATAGGCAAGCAAATAAATTTAATTAAAAAGAAAAAAATTTTTGGGTAACTGGGATGAGTAAATTTAACAAATAAAAAGAGAGCCGAAGCTCTCTAAAAAATTATTCTTTGATTAGCTCGATATAAGCCATCTCAGCGGCATCGCCTCGGCGAACGCGAGTCTTAACAATACGCGTATATCCACCGTTTTTACCTACAAATTTTGGAGCAAGCTCAGTTACCAACTTGTTAGTAGTTTCTTTATCCTGCAAGCTGGCAAAAACTGCTCTGTGAGCGTTGCTGTCGCCTTTTCTTGCTCTAGTGATTAGCTTTTCGATATAGCTTCTCAGCTCTTTTGCCTTAGGCAAAGTTGTCTCTATCTTTTCGCTTTTGATGATAGCGATAGCTAAGTTTTTAAGTAGAGCCGAGCGGTGAGCCGACGTCCTGCCTAGTTTTCTGTATCCGTGACCGTGTCTCATTTATGTTCCTTTTACTCTTTTACACTCATTTGTGATTTTAGGTCGGCGATTTTTTTCTTGAGGTGCTCTTTGCCGCCGCCTAGGTCGCCGCCGACCGGATATCCGATCTCTTGCATAACGGCTTTGATCTCGTCGAGAGATTTTTTACCTAAATTTTTAAGCTCTTTTAACTCGTTTTCATCCATCAAAGCAAGCTCGCCGATAAATCTAATCTCGGCTTTATCAAGGCAGTTGGAGCTTCTAGCGCTCAAATTTAACTCTTCTATGCTTTGAAGCAACTTTGCATGCTCGCTGCCGGAAACTTGAGCATTTAGACCTGCCGAAACGTCGATATTTAAAACGCCTTTAAACACCGACATCTGTTGATACATAGCCTCGATAGCATGTTTAAACGCCTCGATCGCGCCCACTTGTCCGTCCGTCGTAATCGTGAAAATAATCTTCTCATAGTCAGGATTATCCTCAACAAGGACATTTACTAGCTCGTAAACGGCTTTTTTAACAGGCGTAAAGAACGCGTCAAGGGCTATATAACCCTCTTCGGTGTTATCTCTTATCTCTTCGCTTGGGACGTATCCGATACCTTTTTGGATGATTACCGAAAATTTAAGCTCTGCGTCCTCGTTTATGGTAGCAAGATAAGCATCCTGATTTACGATATCTACGACATCGCTTTTTAGATCGCCGGCTTTTATCTCTTTTGGACCCTTAAACGAATACTCGACCACTTCGCGCTCAGACTCATTTTTTAGTTTAAAGCGGATATTTTTTAAATTTATAATAAACTGCGCTACGTCCTCAAGCATGCCTCTCATCGAATCAAATTCATGAGATACGCCCTCTATCTTGACGCCCGTAGCCGCAAATCCAACCGTACTACTATATAAAAGTCGTCTTAGCGGATGAGCCAAAGTAACAGCATAGCCCGTCTCAAACGGATACGCGGTTATTCTGGCGACATTCTCGCTTATACTCTCTACTGAAATTTCGGTAGGCATATAAGCTGATGTGGTAATTTTTCTCATCGTTATACCCCTTATTATTTCGAATAAAGCTCTACTATGAATCTTTCCTCGACAGGAATGACGACTTCTTCCCTTTCCGGAGTTCTTGTGAAAATTCCGAATTTTTTATCTTTTTCTACGTCAACCCAAGCTACTATGCCGGTTTGTGCCGTAAGATCGATCGCGCGAACAATTTGCGGATTGTTTTTAGATTTTTCGACAACCTCTATCTTAGCGCCCGCTTGGACTCTGTAAGAAGGAATATCTACTCTCTTGCCGTTTACTAAAATATGTCCGTGAGTAACTAGCTGACGAGCGAAGCGGCGAGTCGTCGCAAAGCCCATTCTGTAAACTACGTTATCTAGTCTTTGCTCCAAAAGCTGCACCAAAAGCGCACCGGTATTTCCTTCGCGGCGAGCAGCCTCTTGGAATAAGCGGCGGAATTGCTTCTCGCTAATGCCGTACATAAATTTAGCTTTTTGTTTTTCGCGAAGCTGTAAGCCGTATTCGCTTATCTTGCTTCTTCTTTGTCCGTGTTGTCCCGGAGCGTAAGGTCTTTTGTCAAGCGCGCTCTTACCTGCCAAGCGACGCTCGCCCTTTAGCGCCAAACTAACGCCGAGTCTTCTTTCTAATTTTTCAACGGGTCCTCTATATCTAGCCATAATAATTCTCCTAAATTTCTAATTATACGCGGCGGCGTTTTGGCGGTCTGCAACCATTATGCGGAAGCGGAGTTATATCTTTTAAAAACGTTACTTTTATACCCTCTACCGCACCTACGCTCTTGACTGCGGTCTCTCTGCCGCTGCCAGGACCTTGTACTTTGATACCTACTTCTTTTATACCGTGCTCTTTTGCTTTAGTTAGAGCGTCTTCTACTGCTTGTTGAGCCGCATAAGGAGTTGATTTTTTACTTCCTTTAAAGCCTAGTCCGCCAGCACTGCTCCAAGCGATAGCATTTCCCATCTCATCGGTAACCGTTACCATAGTGTTGTTAAAAGTCGCGCTTATATAAACGATACCTTTAGCAATACTTTTTCTTACAATTTTCTTTTTAACTACTTTTCTTTTTGCCATCGCTTATCCTTATTTCGTCGCAGCGCCGACTGTTTTGCGCTTGCCTTTTCTAGTTCTAGCGTTTGTTTTAGTCTTTTGACCGCGCACCGGAAGACCTTTTCTGTGTCTTAGACCGCGGTAGCTTCCTAGGTCCATAAGAGCCTTGATGTCCATAGCGACGCTTTTTCTAAGGTCGCCTTCCACCACGTGGTTCTCTTGGATCTCTTTGCGGATAGCCGCAGCTTCGTCTTCGGTTAGGTCGTTTACTCTTTTATCGTAAGAAATTTTAGTAGCATCCAAAATTTGACGAGATTTGTGAAGACCGATACCGTAAATATAGGTCAAACCGTATTCGATTCTCTTTTTCTTTGGTAAATCCACACCTGCGATACGTGCCATGCTTTATCCTTGTCTTTGTTTATGTTTTGGATTTTCGCAGATTATGCGAACTATGCCTTGGCGCTTGACAATTTTGCACTTGTCACACATCTTCTTTACAGAAGGACGAACTTTCATTCTAGTCTCCTAAAAATTTATTCCACTTTTAGGCTGCATCAGGTTTAACGAAATTTTAAACCAACTATTTTCAAAACAAGTGGTGGGCTTTGAAAACAATTCTTCATACAGCAATTTGTCGCAAAGGGCTGAGTATAGCCAAATTTAGCTTTTAACTTACTTATGTCGGTAAATTATCCTGCCCTTATCCAGACTGTAAGGTGTTAGTTCCACCTTTACGCGGTCTCCAGGCATTATTTTTATATAATGCATCCTCATCTTGCCCGCAATATGACACAAAATCACGTGTTTGTTGTCGAGCTCGACCTTAAACGTCGCGTTTGGCAGCGCCTCGATGACGTTGCCGTCAATCTCTATGACGTCGTCTTTTGCCACTTAACTCCTTTTTGTTAAATTTACTTTCGCCGTTCGACGGAAGTTCGAAATTAAAATTTTAACTCACCACAAATTAAAATTTTAAAATTTACAAGTCGCGCAAACGATTTGTAAATTTTAGAATTTTACGCTAGGCTTAAGATCTCCGCACGTCCGTTCACGACCGCCATACAGTGCTCGTAGTGACTGGTTCTTAACCCGTCTTTGCTAGTTACTTTCCATTTGTCGTGACCGATCACGGGAGTGCCGTCTTTTTGGCAGATCATCGGCTCTACGCAAAATACCATTCCGTTTTTGATTTTTGGTCCCGATTTTGGGCTGCCGCCCTCTAAATAATTTAAAATTTGCGGATCTTCATGTGGGCGTCTACCGATGCCGTGACCGCAAAATCCCGTTAACGGAACGAATCCGCGAGCTCTTATAAATTTCTCGATTTCAAAACTAAGCTCTTTAAAGTGCATTCCCGCTTTTACGGTATCTATCGCAAAATATAGCGCGTCTTTGGCGCAAGCGATCAGCTTTTCGTCTTCGCGCGAAATTTGACCCACGCCCCAAGTTCTAGCCGAGTCGCCGAAATATCCGTTCAAATTTGAGCCGATATCGACGCTTACGATGTCGCCTTCTTGTAGTTTGTATTCGTTCGGGATTCCGTGGATGACTACTTCGTTTACACTGATGCAAGCTGCGTTTGGAAAGCCGTAAAGCCCCTTAAACGCCGGCTTTGCGCCTGCGGACCTTATCATATCCTCGCAAATTTTATCTATTTCGAGCAGTGAGATGCCGGGCTTGATCACGCTTTCTACGTAGTCGAGGGTTTGAGCGACGATTTTATTCGCCGCTCGCATCTTCTCTATGTCGTTTGGCTGCATGATGGTTATAGCCATTACAAGCCTACCGCACTTAGAGTTTGATATTTGTTCATATAAATTTGAGCTTCTATCCTTCGCATCGTATCAAGCGCGACAGAAACCACGATCAGTACCGACGTGCCGCCGAAATAAAACGGAACGCCCATAAATTTAACGAGCACCCAAGGAAGCGTCGAGATGAGTCCTAGGTAGATCGCTCCGCTAAAAGTTAGTCTAGATGCGACCTCGTTTAGATACCCGGCCGTGCCCTCGCCCGGTCTAATGCCCGGGATAAATCCGCCCTGTCTTTTTAAATTTTCGCTGATATCTTTTGCGTTAAACGCGATCGAAGCATAAAAATATGCAAAAAATACGACCAGCAAGAACGTTAAAAAGTTGAAAAAATAGCTATTTGGATTTAAAAAATCGTGAATAGCTTGGATGTAAGGATTTGTGCTGGCCTGCAAAATGGTGCTTGGGAACATCAAAATCGCACTGGCGAAAATCGGGGGAATAACGCCGCTTAAATTTACCTTAATAGGTATATAGTTCATGATGCGTTTGTTTTGATTTTCCATCACTACCTTACGCGAATAGCTCACCGGTACGCGCCTCTCGCCCATCTCGACATAGATAACTATGCCTACCGTGACCAAGATAACAAGCAAAATTCCGATAACCACGAGGAAGTTCATCTCGCCCGTATTTACCAAATTTACCGTTCCGCCGATGGCTGAAGGTATGCCGCTAACGATACCAGCGAAGATAATAAGGCTGATGCCGTTGCCGATACCTCGCTGAGTGATCTGCTCGCCTATCCACATCAAAAGCATAGTTCCTGTTAGCATCGAAGCTGCCGCAATCGCGATAAATAAATTCATATCTATCATTATTGCGTCCTCTCCGCCTCTACCATGAAGACTCTGAAGCCCCATACTAACACCCACTGCTTGAACAAGCGTGATACCGATAGTGGCATAACGGATAATCTGCATATATTTTTGCATGCCGTCGCGGTCTTTTTTCATCTTGCCCAAATTTGGGAAAGTAGCCGCTAAAAGCTCCATGATGATAGATGCCGTGATGTATGGCATAATGCCTAGAGAGATGATGCTGAGGCGCTCTGCGGCCTTACCGCTGAACATATTAAATAGTCCAAGCGCATTTGAGGAATTCGAATCGAAAAACTCTTTAATAACATTGACGTTTACGCCAGGAACCGGCACGTATGCCAGTATCCTGTAAGCAAATAAAAATGCCAACGTGATTAAAATCTTGTTGGTCAATGTCTTATTCATTACGCACGTCCGCTAACGGTTACGTTCTCGTCTTTGATTTTCGAAGCCAAATCTTTCGCGCTCACTCCGATCAATTTGATTTTCTTGACGCTGCTTGAAATTTTGTGTACGGTAGCGATAGTAGCGATAGTGATCTCGCTTAGCTCTTTTACCGCAACGATTTTTTCTACGTTGATTACGTAAGGTTTTTCAAATTTAGATGTAAAGCCCACTTTCGGAAGGCGTCTTTGAAGCGGTTGCTGACCGCCCTCGAAGCCTCTTTTTTCATTGTAGCCTTTTCTAGCTCTTTGACCTTTGTGTCCTTTGCCCGCGGTTTTACCTTGACCGCTACCTTGACCGCGACCTAGTCTTTTGATTTGTCTAGTCGAGCCCTCGGCAGGTTTTAAATTTTCTAGTCCCATATCTTCTCCTTAGCCTTTAAGCATACTTAGCGCTTTTAAAGTAGCGCGAACGACGTTTGCCGAGTTGTTTGAGCCAAGCGATTTTGTTAGGATGTCCTTGATGCCCGCAAGCTCTAGAATAGGACGAGCACTACCGCCCGCGATCACGCCCGTACCTTCGCTAGCAGGGCGAAGTAAAACGCGGCTAGCGTTAAATTTAACCTCTACGTCGTGAGGTATAGTCGAGCCTTTTCTTTTTACCTCGATGATGTTTTTAAACGCGTCGTCTACTGCTTTTCTCATAGCGTCCGGCACCTCTTTTGCTTTACCGAAGCCAAAGCCTACTAGGCCGTTTCTGTTTCCTACTACGACAAGAGCCGTAAATCTAAATCTACGACCGCCTTTTACGACCTTTGTAACGCGGCCGATATCAACCATTACTTCTTCGAATTCTTCTCTGTTATATTTTTCCATAGCGATTTTCCTTATAGTTTGATACCGTTTTCACGTAATGCGTCTGCAAAAGCCGCTACAACTCCGTGATACAAATAGCCGTTTCTGTCGAATAATGCCGTTTCTATTTTTTTAGCTTTTAGAGTTTTTGCAAATTCTTTAGCCAAAGTTACGGCGCCTTCTTTGTTTGCTTTTACGCCTAGCTTTCTGCCGTCGGCTGCCGCTAGAGTTACGGCTGCTACGTCGTCGATAGCTTGAACGTAAAGAGTTCTGTTTGATTTGAAGATAGAAATTCTAGGCAATACCGCAGTGCCGGAAATTTTGGCTCTGATTCTTCTTTTTCTCTTGATTCTAAGAGCGAGTTTTCTTTTTAATACATTTGCTGTCATTATCTATCCCTTACTTCTTAGATGTCTTACCGGCTTTGCGGATGATGCGCTCTTCTACGTATTTAACGCCTTTGCCCTTATACGGTTCAGGCGGTCTGTACGCCCTGACTTGAGCTGCGATCTGGCCGACCACTTGCTTATCGTCGCCTTTGATAGTTATGATGTTTTTCTCTACGCTGATTTCAACGCCTTTTGGCACTTCGTGATTTATCGGATGAGAAAATCCTAAAGTAAGCTCAAGTACTTGGCCTTTAGCTGCAGCTTTGTAACCGACGCCGTTGATCTCAAGCTGGCGAACAAAACCTTTTGTGATGCCGATGACGATATTGTTTGCAAGCGCTCTATAAGTGCCCCAGTAGGCTCTATCTTGTCTCTCGTCGCTCTTTGGAGAAAATACTATGTGAGCATCTTCGACTTTAACGTCTACGTGCCCTTTTGTGTCAAGCTCTTTTAAATGAGCACCTTTTTTAAATTTAAGGACGTTGCCTTCTACGCTGACTTCTACTCCGCTTGGAATAGCTATCGGCTGTTTTCCTATACGTGACATTTTTTTCCTTTTTTACTTGTCTAGGGTATGTCTACTTTTACGAATGGATACCGCAATACCATAAAAATAGAAATGAATCGAAGCGATAAAAACCGCTTCAAACACTTTAATTTTCTTGTCAAATTTGACTTGTTTTTTTGGATCTACTTCCTAAAATTTGCCGTCAAATTTGACATAGTCGTTTTTAAATTTAGCTTTAGCAAATTTGGATAAATTTGCATATCGAGCTAAATTCGGGAAGCTTTTTAAATTTAAACTTCCGATTTTAAATTTTATAAATTTGACGGCGAAAGTTTCCAGTAAATTTTATAAATTACGAAAACCTGCCGAGTCAAATTTCATTTCAAAGCAATCCGAAACGCTACCCGTCGTAAATACGACAAGCCTACCGAATTAGATTACATTTTAAAGATTCAAAAACGATGCTCCGCTGTAAATCCAGCAAGCTCACCGCTTCAAGCTTCTTTTTAAGGTAATCTAAAACGCTACCCCGTAGCGTTTTAGACAATTACCACACAGAGCAGAGGATTTCGCCGCCTACGCCAGCTTTGTGAGCATCTTCGTTACTCAAAACGCCCTTGCTGGTGCTAACGATGATCGTTCCGTAGCCGTTTTTAAATCTCTTGATCTCGTCTTTTCCCTTATAAACGCGGCGACCCGGGCTTGATACGCGCTTAAGCTCGTTAATCACGCTTCTGCCGTGCTCGTCGTATTTTAGAACTACGTTTATAAATTTCTTTTTATCTTCTTCTACGACGTTGTAGCTCTCGATATAGCCTTTAGCCGCAAGGATAGATAAAGTAGCCTCGACGACGTTTGAATGAAGAAGCTTTGTAGTTTCAAGTCTTCTCATTGCGGCGTTTCTAATGCGAGTTAGTCCGTCTGAAATTAAGTCGTTTAACATTTCTCTTCCTTACCAGCTTGCTTTTTTTAGACCCGGGATTAGTCCCTCGTTAGCCATTTTTCTTAGGCATACGCGGCAAATTCCAAAATCTTTATAAACCGAATGCGGACGTCCGCAAATTTGGCATCTCGTATAGCCGCGAACCGCAAATTTAGGCTTTCTGGCAGCCTTTGCTATCATTGATTTTTTCGCCATATTACTTTCCTTTCGCAAACGGCAAACCAAATAGCTCAAGCAATTTGAATGCCTCTTTGTCGCTGTTTGTCGTCGTGACTATAACTATATTCATACCGTGAGTGCGTAAAATCTTATCGTACTCGACCTCTGGGAACATTAGCTGCTCGTTAAGACCGAAGTTGTAGTTTCCGCGTCCATCAAAACCGTCTTTTGGAAGGCCTCTAAAATCCTTAACTCTCGGTAGCGCGATAGAGATTAGTTTGTCTAAAAACGCAAACATATTCTCTTTTCTAAGCGTTACTTTTACGCCGACGGGAAATCCCTCGCGCACTTTAAAGCCCGCAACCGATTTTTTAGCGTCGGTAACAACGGCTTTTTGTCCGGCGATTAGCGAAATAGTATCGGCAATGTTTTGAAGTTGCTTTTGATCTTTAGCCGATTCGCCAGCGCCTACGCTTATCACGATCTTTTCGATCGCAGGGATTAGCATAGGATTTTTGATGTCGAATTCTTTAGCCAAAGCAGGCTTTACGACCTCGTTATATTTAGCTTTTAATCTATTCATTTTCAGCCCTCAACTTTTGCAACGTTTGAGATATCAATAGGCATCTCTTTATTGATAAAGCCGCCGTTTGGGGTCTTCTCGCTAGGTTTTATAGCTTTTTTAGCTACCTTGCAGCCCTCGACGATGACTTGTCCTTTTTTGGCTAGGACGGATAAAATTTTACCTGTTTTACCTTTGTCGTCGCCTGCGATGATCTTAACGGTATCGCCTTTTTTTACTTTAAATTTAACGTTAGCCATTATAACACCTCCGGAGCAAGCGAAACGATTTTCATAAAGTTAGCGTATCTAACCTCACGGCCGACCGGTCCAAAGATACGAGTACCGATAGGCTCGCGTTTGTTATCTAGGATGACGGCTGCGTTTTCGTCAAAGCGGATTAGAGAGCCGTTATCTCTTTGAACCTCTTTTTTGGTTCTAACGACGACTGCTTTTACCACTTGACCCTTTTTGATCTTACCGTTTGGAAGCGCCTTTTTGACCGAGCAGATGATAACGTCGCCAAGCGTCGCGTATCTTCTCTTGCTGCCGCCCAAAACCTTAATACACATTAGCTCTTTCGCGCCACTATTGTCGGCAACCGTAAGCCTCGTAAAAGATTGTATCATTACTCAACCCCCGTCGCTAAAATAGTCTTTAAGCGGAAAGATTTTCTCGCGCTTAGCGGTCTGCATTCGATAGCTACAACAGTATCGCCCGCTTTTGTTTCGTTCTTTTCGTCGTGAATCATATATTTTTTAAAGCGTTTTACGAATTTGTGGTATCTTGGGTGCATAACGCGTCTCTCAACCAAAATCGTAGCCGTCTTATCGCCGGCCTTTTGTAAAACGACACCTTGAATTTCTCTTTTTAATGCCATTTCTCACCCCTTACTTTGAAGCGCTAATTGCAGTGTTGATTTGCGCTATTTCCTTGCGGACGGCGCTAATCTCGTTAGGGTTGCTTAGCTGCATAGTTTTTAGCTTTTGTCTTAAAGTAAATAAAAGCACCTTTTTCTCTTTCAATAACGCGTTAAGTTCTGCAACGCTTTTGTCTTTAATATCAGTATATTTCATTTTCACTCTCTCGCGTTACGATTTTAGTCTTAAACGGAAGTTTGTGGATGGCTAGAGTTAGAGCTTCGCGCGCTAATTCCTCATCTACGCCCGCCATTTCGACTATTATACGACCTGGTTTTATGTTCATAACCCACTCTTCGACTCCGGCTTTACCTTTACCCATACGAGTTTGTAGAGGTTTTTTGGTTAGCGGCTTATCTGGGAAAACTCTGATCCAAGTTTTAGCTTGGCGTTTTACGTGGCGGGTTAGAGCCACACGAGCCGCTTCGATCTGGCGCGAATTTACGCGGCCTGCTTCTACGGCTTTTATTCCGATCTCGCCCATAGCAAGATCAGCGCCGCGAGTAGCTTTACCGCGGTTTCTGCCTTTCATCTGTTTGCGAAATTTAGTTCGTTTTGGCATCAACATGATTATTTACCTCTTCTTGCTCTGCGCGGTTTTTTATCGGCTTTTTCTTCTTCGTTCTTTTCAGGTTGAACGCCTTTTTGAAGAACCTCGCCTTTAAATATCCACACTTTTATACCTATGTTTCCATAAGTCGTATGCGCTTCGGCAACGCCGTAATCGATCTTAGCTCTTAGAGTGTGAAGCGGAACGCGACCCTCTAAGTACCACTCTGTTCTAGCGATTTCCGCACCACCAAGACGTCCAGCAACTGAAATTTTGATACCTTTAGCGCCTGATTTTTGAGCGCCTTGGATAACTTTTTTCATTGCGCGTCTAAATGCAACGCGTTTTTCAAGCTGCATCGCTACGTTTTCCGCAGCTAGCTGAGCCGAAGCTTGAGCTTTTCTTTCTTCTTTGATATTTACGTTTACTTCTTTGTTGATTAGCTTTTGGATATCCTCTTTAAGCTTCTCTACGTCAGAGCCCTTTTTGCCGATAATAATACCGGGGCGAGCTGCTACGACGGTTACGCGAATTTTCTTAGCGGTTCTCTCGATCAAAATTTGAGAAACGCCCGCGTAGTAAAGTTTCTTTTTCAAGAAAGCGCGAATTTTGTAGTCTTCGCCGATATTTTCAGCCAAAGTTCCTTTAGCAGGAAACCATCTTGACTCCCAGTTGCGGTTTATTCCTAGTCTTAGACCTATCGGATTTACTTTCTGACCCATATTACGCTTCCTTCTTTTCAGGTTTAGATACTTCTACTAAGATATGAGAAGTCGGTTTGCGGATTCTGCTTGCGCTTCCTCTCGCTCGCGGTCTAAATCTTTTTAATACTGGGCCCGCATCCACGCGGCAGCTTGTAACGATAACCTCTTCAGGCTCGAATCCGCCGTTAGCTACCGCTGAGCTGATAGCCGTAGCGATAAATTTGGCGCCGCGGTTTGGCATAAAGCTAAGGCTAGCTAGCGCAAATTCGGCGTTCATGCCTTGTACTTCTCTTGCGATTAGTCTGGCTTTGGTCGGAGATAGTCTTACGAATTTAATAATTGATTTGCTCATCTTATCCCCTTACTTACCGATTTTCTTTTGCACTGAGCCTTTGTGACCCTTAAATGTGCGCGTAGGAGCAAATTCGCCTAGTTTATATCCGATGTGGTTTTCAGTAACGTATACTGGAATGAAGCTCTTGCCGTTATGAACGTTAAACGTTAGGCCTATCATTTCAGGCACTATCGTGCTGCGTCTAGACCATGTTTTTATCGGCTTGTTGTCGTTAGCTTTTTTAGCGGCAACGACTTTTTTCATTACATGCTCATCGACAAAAGGTCCTTTTTTGAGTGATCTTGCCATCTCTATTTACCTTTCCTTCTTGAAATTATAAGCTTATCGCTAGCCTTTTTGCGGCGAGTCTTAGCACCTTTGGTCGGTTTACCCCATGGAGTAACAGGATGACGGCCTGAGTTTTTCTTGCCCTCACCACCGCCGTGCGGGTGATCTACCGGGTTCATCGCAGAACCGCGAGTTTGAGGACGGATACCTCTATGGCGATTGCGTCCGGCTTTACCGATAGTTACGTTCGCCCAATCTTCGTTACCTACTACGCCGATACTAGCCATGCACTCTGCGAGTACTTGTCTCATCTCGCCGCTTGGCAAGCGAAGCATTACATATTTTTCCTCTTTACCCATTAGCTGAGCGTAACCGCCAGCTGAACGAGCCATCTGAGCACCCTTGCCAGGTTTTAGCTCCACGTTGTGCACGATAGTACCAACCGGGATGTTTCTTAGTTTCATCGCGTTGCCGGGTTTTATGTCTAGACCTGCCTCGGCCGCCGCTACGATATCGCCAACGTTTAGTCCGTTTGGTCTGATGATGTAGCGTTTTTCGCCGTCTTTATAAGCGATAAGCGCGATGCGGCAGTTTCTGTTCGGATCGTACTCGATAGCTTCGACTTTACCTTCTATACCGAATTTGCGGCGTTTAAAGTCGATGATTCTATAAAGCTTCTTCGCTCCGCCTTCTTTATGTCTAGAAGTTATTCTACCATTGCTATTTCTACCGCCGCTTACAGGGATCTTTACAAGCAAGCTTCTCACGCTAGGTTTAGCAGTGATGTCCTCGCTTGATAGACCCGTCATAAATCTGCGGCTAGGTGTATAAGGTTTATAGGTTTTTATCGCCATCTTACGCCTCCGTGTTTTCTAGGCTTGAGCCTTCAGGCAACTGAACGTAAAATTTCTTTATCTCGCTTCGTTGTCCTTCTCTTCCTTTGAAACGCTTAACTTTTCCGTCAATTCTAAGCGAATTTACGCGAAGCGGCGTTACCCCAAAATACTCTTTCAAAATTTCTTTCAGCCTATTTTTAGTCATCTTAGGCGAAGTTTGTATAACGACCACGCCTTGCTCTTGAAGACCGAGAGTTTTTTCCGTATATAAAATCGTTTTGATATCAGTTATATCTGCCATTTCAGCCCTCTTTTATTATAGTTTCAAGTGCGGCCTTCTCGATAACGACGGCACCGTAAGTCGCCACTAAGTAAGCGTTTATCTCGCTCGCATCGATTAGATAGCAGTTTGATAGATTTCTAAACGCCAATAGCGTGTTGTCGTCAAGCAGATCCTTTACGACCAAAGCGTCTCTCAAATTTAACGCGTTGATTACTTTAGCTGCGTCTTTAGTCTTACCGCTTGCGATCTCTATGCTATCTACCGCGAAAATTTTACCCGCGTTAGCTTTTTCGTTTAGCGCGAACTCAAGCGCCAATCTTTTTTGCTTTTTATTGACCTTTTGGAAGTAGTTTCGCTCGTTGCTCGGACCAAACGCCACTGCGCCGCCTACCCAGACGTTAGTTCTGGTTGAGCCCGCTCTAGCGCCGCCGCGACCTTTTTGTCTCCACGGTTTTTTACCGCCGCCGCTTACGAAAGCTCTGGTTTTGGTGTGAGCCGAATTTGAACGCATACCGGACAAATAAGACTTAACGTAAAGATATAGGTTGTGCGGGTTAATCTCAGCGTAATTAGCCGGTAGATCAAGCTCGCTAGCTTTTTCAAATTTTTCGTTTAATACGCAAACTTTACTCATTTTACTATCCTTATTCTGCCCATTGCGCCGTTATAGCCAGCGACGCTGCCTTTTAAAACCAAAATTCCGTTTTCGGCGTCAAAGCTTACGATCTCGTTTTTAACGGTAACTTTTTCGTTTCCGGTATGTCCGGCCATTTTCATACCAGGCTGAACGCGTCCCGGCCACTCGCGGTTACCGATAGAGCCGTGTCTTTTGTGGAAGCGAGAACCGTGACTTTTCGGACCGCCGCCAAAGCCGTGTCTTTTCACGACGCCTTGATAGCCTTTACCTTTTGAGCTGAAGCTAACTTTTAAAATTTTAGCCGAGCTAAGCGGACTAAAATCAAGATCGCCCGCCTCTTTATTGGCGACCTCTAGGGTTGCGAATTTATTAAATTCCGCTGTTAGGCTATATTTTTTTTGCTGACCCTCTATGGCTTTATTTTTTGCTTTACCTTTAGCATAAGCTACTATCGCGCTGCCGCATTCGCTCACTTCGCAAACTTTAGCGTTTACGACCTTTAGAAGCGTAACAGGGATGCTCGGGTTATTAACCGTTCTGCTCATGCCTATTTTTTCTACGATATATTCCATCTTTCACCTCGCCTTTATTTGCCCATCGCGCGGACTTCGACGTTAACCTCAGGGGCTAAGTCAAGCTTTGTTAGCGAGTCGACGGTATCGGGCGTAGCCGCTACGATATCTAGCATTCTAGCGTGAATTCTCATTTCAAACTGCTCGCGTGAGTCTTTGTTGATGTGTGGTGATTTTAAGACCGTGTAGCGTTTGATCTTCGTAGGCATCGGCACCGGACCTCTGACATCGGCGCCCGTTCGTTTGACAGCTTCTACTATGGCTGCAACTGTGCGGTCGAGAACTCTATGGTCATAAGCTTTAAGCTTAAGCCTGATTCTTTCCATTTTCTTTCCTTTGAATAGAACTTGTCGCAAACATACGACACTTCTTACTTGTGTAAGAGACTCGGATTTTATCCAAATGACTTTTTAATGTCAATATTTTGAGCAAATTTGGTGAAATTTAATAAAATTATTTCCTTTTTATAAGGAAGTTTTTGTAAATTCGGCTGAAAATTTGATGCTGGAAATTTAGATTTGATTTTGGGAGATTTTGGACAGATTAAAACCATGTCCAAATTTTAAAATTACCTTGAGCCTTGCTTTAAAAGTTCGTACTTTCCGCAGGTTAGTTGCCAAAGCTTAACGCCTTCTTCAAAAGATTGAACAACATTATCGGTAGCCCCGGCAGTACATCCTCTTTGATAATATTTCATTGCGTCGTTTTTTTCATTTAATTCTAAGTATACATCGCCCAAAAAGCTGCAAGCAGTAAAATCCGGCGTGATGTCGCAGCTTTTTTAACACGCCCAAATCCTTCCAAAAACGCTTGCTTCTCATTTATGCCTGAAACATGCTTATTGATATACAAAAATCCAAGATTTCTACAACCGAGCGCGTCGTTTCCGACATCACAAGATTTAGCATATAACTCAAACGCTTTTTTGTAGTCCCGCTTTACGCCTTTTTCATTTTGGTACATAAAGCCTAGATTATTGCACGACCTGTAGTTTCCATTATCGCAGCCCTTTTTATAAAATTTCATCGCCTTGCCGTAGTCTTGCTTTACCCCGTACACCTCAAAGGCAAAATCATAAACTCCGCCCGCCACGCCGCACGCCATCTCGTCTCCGGCATTACACTTGTTTTCATAGTCCTTTAGTATATTTGCCATCGGATTGTCTATCACCAAAGCGCTTATTAACATCAGACCAAAAACCGTAATTTTTTTCATAATATCCGCCTTTCAAATAAAAATTTAACGCATTCTCCCCCCCCCCCTTTTTTTTTTTAAAAAATCGTTAAATTTACCCTTGTTTTTTGGCGTCAAATTTTAACTATCTTCCTCTTTACAAGGAAACTTCGTTATAATTTTCCAAATTTTAAAGGCAAAAAATGCAAACCCTAATCGCGCTTTATCAAAATCCGCCGAAAAACGTCAATTTTATAAATAGAAAATTTGAGATCACAGCGCCCAAAACGCTGATAAAAGGCGGTATAGGAAGCGGCAAAACATCTCTAATCGCGGGCTTTTTGTCGACATTTGAGAGCAAAGAGTATTTATATGTAAATTTAGGCGATTTACGCATAGGTGCGGATGAGATTTTGTCAAATTTGCCAGAGTTTTTACGCCAAAATCCTCAGATAAAAATTCTAGCGATCGACGATTTCGAGCAGAGATTTCAGGAAAAATTTGAGCCGGTTTTGGAGCTAAATTTATCAAATTTTATCCTAGCCTCGCGATTTAGAGATGCAAATTTTAGCGGTTTTAACGAGCTAAATTTGGATTTTTTAGACTACGAGGAATTTATCGCCTTTTTTTCAAAAAAGATCGACCCAGAAACGCTTTTTAGCCACTTTTTGCTTCATGGCAGGAGCCCGGCATCGGCCTTTTGCGACGCCGAAAACGTCGCGACAAATCTGCAAACCGCGCTAAAATCGTCTCTATCTGCCACGCAACTAGCCGTGCTAAAAGAGTGCGCGAAAGCTCAGGCGCAAAATGTGAGCGTTTTTGAGATTTTTAGCACGCTAAAATCCACCCGCAAAATCTCAAAAGATAGCGTTTACGGCGCGCTTAGCGAGCTAGAAAATATGAGCGTGGTTAGCCTAGTGGAAAAATTTAACGAGCCAAACGCCGCAAAAAGGCTTTATTTTAACGACTTTGCGTTTAAAAGCGCGCTAAGTCTAAAAAAGGACTTCGCTAAAAATTTCAACAACACGGTTTTTTGTGAGCTGGCCAAATTTAACGAGCAGATTTTTTATACAAAAGAGCTTGATTTTTTCCTGCCAAAAAGGAAGCTTGCGATCATTTGTTCGCCGTTTAGCGATGCGGATTTGGTCTTTTTAAAATTTAAAAAACTGCACGCAAATTTAAAAATTTTAGGTATAAATAGGCTACAAGCAATCAGCGTGGCAAACTCGGGCGAGACGAGCATAGAGGGCATAAAATGCGAAGTCACGCCGTTTTCGCGCTGGGCGCTGGGCATATAAAAGGAGCGATTGTGAGAGCCGTTGCGGCGCTATTTTTAGCCTGCGTTTTGGCGCTAGGCTATGAGATCAGACACGAAAACGAGGGTAAAATTTATAAATTTGCAGGCGAAGCGGACGGGAGCAAAATTGAGCTCTACATCAGCGAACTTGAGGCCGAGTTTGAAAATTTTAGCGACAAGGGCGCCGTTTTACCGCCCAAATTTCAGGGACACGCCTTTTTCGAAGGCGCCAGATACGACTTTACTAAAGGCGGCATCGAAAAATCAGGCGCCGATATAACGGCCGTAAACGCTGTTACCGAGTGGCTAAATCTAAGCGTAAAAGAGGACAACGGCGAACTAACGGGCAAACTAGCGATCAGAGGCAAGGCGCAAAAAGCCGTGCTAAAACAGGTCGCGAGCTATGATTTTGCTGCACTCGGGCTACAAGAGATCGAGCGAGACGGGGCGCGATTTGAAGCTGTAGCGAGTGACTTTTATTCGCCAAAATTTGCACAAAATAACAAAAAATCTCTCGCCGCAAAACTTGTAAATTTTAAAACGACGTGGCTCAAAGACCCTTCAAACAACACCGCAAACGCGCTAAATAACCTCGAGTATCAAAACGGCAAAATAAGAAGCGTCTGCGAACTAGGCACAAGCGGAAAAGTCTGCAAAACCGTCTGGCTAAAAAATCTAAAAAAGATAAATTTGAGCGACGTTTTTAAGGATCTAAACGACGTAAATTTAGCGGCGATATTCGCAAAAGAAAAGATAAATCCAAGCGAAAATTTTACGCTCTCGCCAAGCGGGATTACGTTTTTTGACGGTGCGACCGGCGGCAAAAACAGCGAGATCTCGCTACCGCTTGAGCCCATCAAAGAGCATTTAAAGCAAAATTTTGGGCTGTTTTAGGCAAATTTTCCGCCAGAAAAGGAAATCTTGAAACATGCAAGACAAAATTTGATAGCTTAAATTTTTCAAAATTTATTTGAAAGCGTAGCGATGAAAAACGAATTTGACGCCCAAATCTGCGGTATCGACGAGGCGGGGCGCGGTGCGCTAGCGGGCCCTTTAGCGGTAGCTGCATGCGTACTAAAGAGTGAGGTAGCTGGACTAAACGACTCTAAAAAACTGACTGCGAAGCTGCGCGAGCAGCTGTTTCGCGAGATCATCAAAAACTCGGACTTTCTCATCGTATATTTTTCAAACAAAGAGATCGACGAGCTAGGCCTTAGCGAGTGCCTCAGACGCGCACTGCGGCTGTTTAAGTCGCATTTTACGGACTGTGAGCTACTCTACGACGGCAACGCAAACTACGGCACCGGCATAAAAACCATGGTCGGAGCCGACGGCAAAGTCGCGCAGGTAAGCGCCGCAAGCATCCTAGCCAAGGTCAGCCGCGACGCGCTGATGACGGCGTGGGACGGCGTGCATGCTGGCTACGGATACGCCGCGCACAAAGGATATGGCACAAAGGCGCATCTAGACGCGATCGCAAGGCTTGGCGACTCGCCGCTGCAAAGGCGCAGCTTTCGCGTGAAAAGCTTTGAGCGCGGACTGTTTGACGAACAAATTTGACTTTGCGTAGCCTTGTTTTCGTAAAATAGATTGAACATTTGCGCGACGGCAAATTTTACGAATTTTTCATATGAATATCAAAAAACTAAAACTAGAATGTCTTTAAATTTAACTGTTTTATCGGCGACCTTATGAGTGACAGAATTATGCGATACGGCCTAGTTGCCGAATTTGATTCTACAAGAAAACAAGAGTAAATTTGATATTTACGCGCGCTTGTCGCAATGCCGTTGACCTCAGGGCGACCACCGCTTGGCGTAGCGGTAAAACTCTAAATTTTGGTTAAAAATCCCGCAAATTTAAACGCAAAAATGAAGCAAATTTGGCTTATTTTGCGCTGGATATTTTAAAAAGCTGCGAAACTCCTCATAAACGCAAAAAGCCGACTCGTTCGCGTAAATATCGTACCAAGGCTTGGATTTCCGAGCTTCGTAGTTCGTTGGTCGCGATTTTTTGAGGACGTATTTGCGCTTGACGTTTGGATTAAAAGTCTAAATTTACGCGCTCCCGTCTCATCGGTGCGCTCCATTTTTCTATGATTTCTTGCATAAATTTTAGATATTTTGCGGCGTCTGCGAGTAAATTTTCTAAGCCGCCGTGCGAGATATTTTTATATAAAATATGTCCGTTACGCCGTTTTTTCGCCGTTTATATCATAAATATATATTTGCCAAACGTCTTTGCCACGCATGAAAATGTCCGATTTTTATAAATTTCGCGGCTGGATTTTACGTATTCGTAGCCGAAATTTACGGCTAGATCGCTCAAACGCGCGCAAAAATCATTGCAAATTTTACGCACGCAGCGTCCGTTTTCTCAGCTTCGCTTGAAGTGCGGTTATCTTGGAGTTAGCCGTAAATTTTCTTTAAATTTGCTAGATTTGCGCTCAAATTTAAAAGCAGCATATCGGCCGTTACTAGCCTTGCCATCGCAGTGGCTACGACGCTACCGCGCACTCCGATACATGGATCGTGCCGTCCGCGCAGCTCGCAGATGACATCCTCGCTGCGCACGTTTTGCGTCGGCTGAGGCAAAAATATCGACGGAGTGGGCTTAAAATGCGTCTTTATCACGACCTCTTGTCTGCTCGTCATGCCGCCTAGCGTTCCGCCCGCGTGGTTTGAGGCAAAACCGAATTTCTCGTCCGAATTTGAGCCGCGGCAAGTCGCGCCGTCCGCCTCGCTTTTGTATTCGTCAAATTTGCCGCCGTTTAAATTTGACCGATCGCCCGCACCGTCAAGAGTAGAGTTATCTACGCCCAAATTTACGCCTGCATACGACGCGCCCATCGAGTCGTTATTTTGGCTACCGCGCATCTTGCTCGCGCACACGCCTTCGCCGATCTCTACGGCTTTGACTCCGTTTATGCCCATCATCGCAGCCGCGATTGCCGCGTCAAATTTATAGTATAGCCCCTCGCCAAGCCCGGCCGGCGCGCCGCGGATAACCGTTACGACGCTAGCTCCGACGCTGTCGTGCCCCTGCTTGGCTTTCAGGATTTCTTCTTTCATCGCTTCTTCGTTGCCTAGCGAAAATATCTCCGAGCGCGCCGCGAGATCAAAGTCTAACCGCTCGCCGCACGAAATTTCGCCCACGCTAGCCACGCCGCTTTGCACGCTGATGCCAAACTCGCCCAGCAAAATTTGAGCTATCGCGCCGCCCGCCACGCGCACGGCCGTTTCTCTAGCCGAGCTGCGTCCGCCGCCTCTGTGGTCGCGTATGCCGTATTTGCGGTAGTAAGCATAGTCGGCGTGCCCCGGACGAAAGAGCTCGCGTAAATTTTCATAATCGCCCGATTTTTGATTTTCGTTTCGGATGATAAAGCCGATCGGAGTACCCGTGCTGACACCTTCAAACATGCCGCTTAAAATCTCCACGCGGTCGCCTTCGCTCCTTGCCGTGGCAAATTTCGAGCTGCCAGGTTTTCGTTTGTCAAGCTCGCTTTGGATAAAATTTAAATCAATATGCACGCCCGCAGGAAAGCCGTCTAGCGCGCCGCCGATCGCTGCTGCGTGACTCTCGCCAAACGTCGTTAGCGTTAGTTTGCGTCCAAAGGTGTTCACTTGCCCTCTCCTAAAATCTCAAGCGCGGTTTTAGCGGCTTTTTGCTCGGCTTCTTTTTTGCTCTTGCCCGCGGCTCGCGAGATCTCGCGCTCGTTTAGCATCAGCGCGATCTCAAATTCCTTCTTGTGATCGGGGCCTTTTGAGCCCACCAGCACGTATTTTGGTATCTCGGCGAAGCGCGCTTGCGTGAGCTCTTGTAGCGCTGTTTTGTAGTCTTTTACCATGCGGTCGAAATTTATATCAGGGTAGCACCTCTCAAAGGCTTTTAGGCTAGCTGCGCGCACGGCGTCAAAGCCGCTTTCTAGGTAGATCGCGCCCATCAGCGCCTCAAAGGCGTCTGATAGGATCGAGGCTTTTGCCCGTCCGCCGTTGTGCTCCTCAGCCGGCGAGATGTTGATGAGCTGGCCCAAATTTAGATATTTGGCGAGCTCGGCAAAGCTTTTTTCATTTACGAGTGCGGCGCGCAGTTTGCTTAGATCGCCTTCGCTCAGACGCGAAAATTTGTGAAAAAGATAATCCCCGATCACAAGATCCATCACCGCATCGCCCAAAAACTCGAGCCTCTCGTTGTTTGCGCCGCCTTTTACGCTTTTATGCGTGAGCGCGGTTTTCAGCAGCTTTTCGTCTTTAAATTTATATCCTAATTTCTCTTCCAAATTTCGCATTATTCGCCTTTTAAGCTATTTTTTATCTTTACGGCTTGTTCGCGCGCCATCTCGTCGCAAAGCTCGTTTTGCGGGTGTCCGGCGTGGCTTTTGACCCAGATCGCCTCAACCTCGTGCGGCTCGCTAGCAACCAGATACTCCTGCCATAGCGGGACGTTTTTTACGTTTTTAAAGTTTTTCTTCACCCAGCCGTCCAGCCACGCATTTACAGCGTTTGCGACGTATGAGCTATCGGTGTAGAGCTTTACGCGGCAGGGCTGCTTGAGCGCTTTTAGCCCCTCGATCGCAGCGCGTAGTTCCATTTGATTATTTGTAGTGTGCACCTCGCCGCCGCTTGCCGTTTTTTTGTGCTCGCCGTACTCTAGGATGTACGCCCAGCCGCCCGGCCCCGGGTTGTCCAGGCACGAGCCGTCGCTAAAAAGGCATACTGTTTTCATCGGATTTTTCCGTGATGTGAGGCAAAATTTGCACGCTGCCTAGCTCGCTACACATCGGACAGCGGTAAAAATGCATCGGAAAGGCATTTTTACAGCCCTTGCAAACGTAGTTAAAGCTAAGCGCGGCTTTGTCGTAGTTTGCCGCTTTTAGTCTCTTTAAAACCTCTAACTCAAAGCCCAGCGGCACGCCATCCTCGTCGCTCATGCCTTTGACGAAAAACAGGCTCTTGTACTCGGGATCGGTTAAATTTACGGGTGAGTTTTGATAATAAACCAAGTCTAAAACGTCCTCAAGCGGCGGGAAATCGGCAAAATCTTTAAGAGCCGAGCCGCTTAAATTTAACCTCTCCATCGCCATACGCCGCACTAGCGCAAATTCATCTTTTAGAGCTAAAATTTCGCCGATTTTGGCCGCTTCGTCTTTGCTTTTATCCGCTAAAATTTGCAGCGCCTTTATGTAGGCCGTCTGCGCTCTCACGCCCTCGCCAAGCTCCTGCAAGGCATCCAAAGCCTGCAGCGCGCCCTCATAGTCTTTTAGTTTTTCGAAAATTATCGTTAGCGATTTTAGCGCGATTTGATTTCGCGGAGAGATTTTTAGCGCCTCCAAAAAGACGCTCTTTGCGCGCTCTAAAAAGCCTGCCTTAAAATAAGTCTGCCCAAGATCGGTAAAAATTTGCTCCTTTGCCACGCGGTTTTTAGCCCGCTCCAAAGCCACGGCATAGACGTTGATAGCTTTTTCAAAATACCCGCTTTTTGAAAACGTCCCCGCCAAAAAGCACATCGTAGCCGTATCTGCGCCCGAGTTTATCAAAAGCTGCTTGTTTTCCTCGCTCAGGCCTTGAGATTTGCCGAATTTTTTCAAAAATCCCGCGATCTCCGCCTTTTCGTCCTTGCTCTTAAAAACGCCCCACGCATAGCTAAAAACGGCGATCACGAGCACCGCGGCGACTAGCACCACGAGACCGAAAATCGGGTCTCTAAATTCGATAAAAAATATATCCAAAATGCCGCTTTCTAAAGTCAAATTTAACGCCGATTATAGCAAAACGATTGTATAATCTCGCTTATGATCGATCCAAAATCAATAGAAAGACTAAAAGCGCAAACCGATATCGTCGATGTCGTCGGGCACTATCTGCCGCTGAAAAAAAGCGGCGCGAACTTCGTGTGCGTATGCCCGTTTCACGACGATAAAAACCCGAGCATGAGCGTGAGCCCGTCGCGCGGGATATTTCACTGCTTTTCGTGTAAGGCCGGCGGCGACGCGATCAAATTCGTAATGGACTACGAAAAGCTAAGCTACCCCGAAGCCGTCGAAAAGATCGCCGGGCTGCAAAATTTCACGCTAAACTACGTGTGCGGCGGCGAACCGGCGAAAGAAAACAAGCACATCCTAGAAAACGCAAACGCCTTTTACCGCTCACTGCTTTATAAAACACCAGCGGCCGTGGAGTATTTGTACTCGCGCGGTATAACGGACGAGCTAATAGATAAATTTGAACTAGGTTTCGCGCCTGAAAGCGCGCAAACGATAAGGCTACTGCAAAACGAGCAAATAGAGCCAAAAGAAGCCCTAGAAATCGGTATCGTAAAGCAAAACGAAAACGGCATCTACGCTAGCTTCATAAACCGCATCACCTTTCCTATCTACACGCACGCGGGACGGCTAGTGGGATTTGGCGGACGCACGATCAGCGGCAACCCCGCTAAATACGTAAATTCGCCCCAGTCCGCGGTTTTTGACAAATCGACGCTTTTTTACGGCTACCACCTGGCAAAGCGCGAAATTTTCACCAAAAATCAGATCATAATCACCGAAGGCTACATGGACGTCATCATGCTGCATAAGGCGGGCTTTAACAACGTCGTAGCCGTGCTTGGAACCGCGCTCACGACCAAGCATTTGCCGCTTTTAAAACGCGGCGAGATTAGCGTGATTTTGTGCTTTGACGGCGACGACGCGGGCATAAACGCCGCGACGAAGTCCGCCCTGCTGCTCGCGCAAAACGAAATCGACGGCAGCGTCGTCATCATAGAAGGCGGTGCAGACCCGGCCGATATGGTAGTTGCCGGCAAGATAGAGTATCTGCGGCAAATTTTTGAAAGCGGCACGGAGATCGGCGAATTTTACATCAGGCATCTAGCTAGCGGCTTTGACCTCTCGCGCCCCGTGCAAAAGCAAAAAGCGCTAGAAGCGATCCAGGCCTTTACGGCAAGTCTAAAGCCCGTCGTAGCAAACTCCTACGCCCCGCTAGTGGCTAAAATTTTAAAGATAGCCGAGGGGTCGTTTTGGTTAACTAGGGGCGCAAATACGCAAGCCGCTCAGGAGCGCATGCAAGCCTACGAAATGCAAAATTTGGGCAAAAATCAGCGCGGTCGTAAAGATATACTTGAAATTCGGTTTTTAAAAACGATGATCGAAAATCCAAATTTTAAAAAAATTGTTTTAGAAAATTTAAAAACTGAGTATTTCGTCCGTCACAGAGATATTTACGAAGCGGTTGCACAGGGGGCTAATGCAGACGATCCTGCTGTTCGCGAGCTGATGTTTGAAAACTACGACGCCTTTAAAGACGAGGATGAAATTTTAAAAAATATAGTTATTTTAAAAGTGAGATTTTACGAGAATTTGCACAAAGAATATTCGGCAAAACAAATTCCTTTAGAGGAAAAAAAACAAATACTATCAAAAATAAAAAAAATTATCGAGGAACTTAAAAAATGAAAGCATTAGTTTTATTTAGCGGTGGGCTGGACAGCATGATCGCCATCAAGCTGCTAACGACCCAAGGCATCGACGTCACGGCTGTGCACATCGACATCGGCTTTAGCGGCGACGAGAAAAAGGCCGAAATTTTACGTCGCCGCGCGAATGAAGCCGGAGCCGAGCTTAAAATAATCGATATCAGAAACGAATACCTGCGCGACGTGCTTTTTACGCCTAAATACGGCTACGGCAAGCACTTTAACCCATGCATCGACTGCCACGGATATATGTTTAAAACCGCGCTTGCGATGATGAGCGCGGAGGGCGCAGATTTTATCGCGACCGGTGAAGTGATCGGCCAGCGTCCAATGAGTCAGAGACGCGACGCGATGGCGCAGGTCAAAAACGCCGCCGGCGACGAGGAGGATCTCATCCTGCGTCCGATGTCTGCGCAGCTGATGAAGCCCACAAAACCGGAGCGCGAGGGCTGGGTCGATCGCAGCAAACTGCTCGCCATCAGCGGACGCGACCGCAAAAGGCAGCTCGCGCTTGCGAAAGAGTTTGGCTTTAGCGAGTACGAGACGCCGGGCGGCGGGTGCTTGCTCACGATCGAGAGCTTTGCGAATAAAATCAGAGATTTCATCAAATTTGACCCTGAAATGACGAGCGCGGATATGCAGCTACTGCGCCTCGGACGCCATTTACGCCTAACAAACGGCACCAAAATGGTCATCGGCCGCGACGAAAACGACAACGCCAAACTGCTAGCTCTAAATAATCCGAAATTTACTCAGATCAAATTTGACGGCGATATCGTGGGCGCGGTGAGTTTCATTGACGCTAAATTTAACGAAGCCGACCTCCAGCTTGCCGTGCGGCTGGCGCTTGCCTACACTAGAGCGGATAAAGATACGGCAGTGCTCGCTAGAGTCGGCGAACGCGAAATTTGCGTGAAGCCGTTTGAGAGTAAAGAGCCCGCGCAGGAGTTTTTTGTTAGTTAAATTTAGGAGCTTTAAATTTGCCTGATTTTCGGAAAATGGCAAATTTAAGCGGCTCGAAGCGCTTAAGTTTTTGTCGTCTTTCATTAAATTTACCGCAAATTTTAGAGCCCACGCACGGATAAAATTCAAATTTACGACACAAACCCTTTGTTGCAACTCGGCAAATTTAATTTATCTTACGACGAGGTGAAATCAAAATGATACTGGCTTTTATTTTATTTTGATATATTTTAAGTATAATTCTCATTTTAATATAATAATGAGAGTTTTTGTGATGGATTATCAAGGATTATTTTTATTGGCACAGTTTGTAAATGAGAGAAAAAAGGCGAGTCGTAAAGAAATATCGGAGTTTTTGTCGCGTAAAACGGGTGCTAGCCAAAGCAAAACGGACGCGCTTTTAGGCGTCATAGCAAATAGCCCTAAAATTCAAGCTTTGCCGCAAGAAAAAAGGATCGTTTTAAAGACCTCGCGAGGGATTTACGAGATAAGCAAGGTCGGCGAAAAACTCCTAAAAAACAAAAATGCTAGACAAAATTTTGAAGCTTGGGTCGGCGACGTTTACGGCGAAACCAAGACGCAAAATTTACCCGCGCCCAAAACTAAAAAATACCTAAAAACCGTCACCGCTCTAGTCGCCCACGAGATAAAGGACAAAATGATCGGCGAAGCAATCAAAAAGCCCATAGAAGCGATAAAATCTCTCGCGCTAAAACTTATGAAAAAGCATAAATATCTAGGCAAATTTTATGCTTTTAGACATGTTTTTTTGGCGCTTTTGGCTGCCAAAATCGCGTTTGACGTCGTAAAATTCTTTAAAAATCGCAAGCTAGAAAAACTGCTTGCAAGCAAACAGTTAAGCGCGTTGACGTAAAATCCAAAACCATTTGCCGCAACTCTATTTTTATCAAATTTACATCTTATCCTCGTCCGCAATAAAGCGGGCAGTTAAATCGAACGCAATGCTGTAAAGACTGCAATAACAACGCAATGAAATTTACTTTCTCTTTTAAAATTTACCGTTAAATTTGGCTATGGTTAAATTGGCAGCTTTGCGGAGCGCATAAATTTGGGGGCCGATTTGATATTGCAAACATAAACAATAAAAGCATCCGCCGTCAAGCCGAGCTAGTGCAATCAAACCGTGCAAACGTCCAAAAAAGTCCGTGCACTATCAGCAGCCAAACAGCCGTCCAAAAGCCCAAAATCAAGCTCAAATTTACGAATTTTAGCCCCGTTTGGCTATAATCACGGCTAAAAAGGAGCAAAAATGTACATCGTCCTAGGCATCATCGCCGTTCTCGCGCTCATCGTCATCTCACTCTACAACTCGCTGGTGGGCAAGCGCAACCAGGTCTCAAATATCAGATCGGGCGTCGATACGCAACTAAAAAGGCGCTTTGACCTCATCCCAAACCTCGTCGCCACCGTCAAGCAGTACATCACGCACGAGCGCGAGCTGCTAGAAAACATCTCCGCGCTTAGAAGCGGCATCCAAAAGGCCGCGGGCGACGAGCAGAGATTTGCGCTAAACGGCGAGCTGTCAAACCTCATCTCAAAGCTCAACGTCGTCGTCGAGAACTACCCCGAACTCAAAGCCAACGAAAATGTCATGCACCTGCAAAAGACGCTAAACGAGATCGAGGAACAGATATCCGCCGCGCGCCGCGCCTACAACGCCGCAGTGACCGACTATAACAACGCCGTGGAAATGTTTCCGTCAAACATCGTCGCTAGCTGGGCGAGGTTTCATAAGGCGGCATTTTTCGAGGTGCCAAAGGGTCAAGACGATCCGCACGACGTGCACGAGCTTTTTAACCGCTAAATTTATGCTCGTTTAGTCAAATTTGACGTTAAATTTGAGCGCTTAACAGCACTCTTTAAAATGCAAGCAGCCTTCGTCGGTTCGTCAAATTTGAGTGCAAAAGCGGCGCGGGCGGTAAATTTGAGCGGCAAATTTGATCCAAATTTGAGCGTCGTCGCCCGCAAACGGCGAGCTTAAATTTAAGCGGTTTAAAACGCAAATTTAAAGACGAAAGCCAAAATGCAGGCGTAAAATAGCCAAATTTGCAAAAATTGCGTTAAATGAAAAACAGGAGCATAAATGGACGATCTGGCCTTGCTAGAGCTTGAGCGACAAAAGGTTTTACGCTCGATTTTTAGGCTAAAACTCACCTGCGTCTTCGTCGCCGCGACACTTGCTTGGCTACTTTATCTAGCCGCGCAAAACGCCGCTCTTAGCGCGGGTGCATTTGTGGTTTGTGGGACTGCGATGTACTATTTTTTCGAGAGTATTTTCACGGATAGCTTTACCTTTAAATTTAAGCGAAAAGTCGTGAGGAGCATCGTGGAGGAGTGCGGTCTGACGTATTATCCGGGCGAATACGTAGAGAGCGATTATCTTTATATGATTTACGATTTTGACATCGATAAATACTCGGGCAACGACCTGATTTTCGGGCAGATAGAGGGCGTGCGGGTCAAATTTAGCGACGTAGAGGCGATAAGCATCAAAGAGGACTGGCAGGGGAACAAGACTCATAGAGTGCTTTTTGCGGGGCTTTTGTTCGTCGCGGATTTTCCTAAACGCTTAAAGGGCGTCACGAAAATTTGCAGTGGGACGGATGATTTTAAGGACTATGGCGGCAAGCGCGCGAGGATGGACGACGCGGAGTTTGAGCGGTATTTTAGGGTTTACGCGACCGATCAGATCGAGGCTAGATACGCGCTCACGCCAAGCTTGATGGAGAGCTTAAAACTGCTAAAAATGAGATTTCACCGCCCCATAAACATCGTGCTAACCGGGGATAAAATCTGCATGGCGATCCGCACGGGACGCGATAACTTCGAGCCCGATCTGCGCCGTCCACTCGTGGGCAAGGGGGCGAATAGATTTTATAAAGACGAGATCGGCGGATTTTTGCGTATCGTCGAGGAGTTGCGGCTAAACCGTAAAATTTGGCTGGACTAGGGAGCGTGGCGTCAAATTTGACGGGCGGCATAACCCGCACCCCAAAAATACAAACGAGCGGGCTAATCTAAAATAGGGCGGCAAAAACGCAAAAAGGAGAGTTGTTGAAGGGCGTAGCGATAAACGAAACGACGATAATCGGCGATGACGGGAAATACTATAAATTTAGTTTCGAGGACGTGCGCTCGGGGCGACCCAGCGGCGGCGAGCAAGTAATGTTTCGGCCCGGAGGGATATTTGCCAAAGACGTATTTGTGATCGCAGACGAGGGCGAAAAGCGCGCCGTAAAGGATACCAGAAGCGAGGAGACGAAGGCTGCGCTAAAAGAGAGCGCGGCGTTTGAGCGGGCTAGGATACTAGGCATCGCATCGGGTATCGTGCCGGCCGCGATCAAGATATATGCGTACTTTATCGCTAGCTACTCGGGGCTAGCGCTACAGATCACGGACAATATCGCCGCCATATCGTCCGCGCTGCTAACCTACGCGGCGCTAGGCGGAGTCGCCCGGCTCGCTCATAGCGAGGATCTGCACGTAAACTACGGCAAGGCGATGATCGTAATGTTCGTCGCTCACGTCACGGCGACGCTGGCATCGTATATGGCAGACGCGGCTCATCCGCTCGCTAAGCTTGTCGCCATCATCGCGCTACTGCTGCTGGGCTACGTCGCGTTCGTGTGGGGAAAGGTTTTTTTCGAGCTTGCAAGACTAACTAGAAACGGGCTTTTTCGCGTCTACGTTTGCACGTTTTTTGCGGGCGAGCTGATGTGGGCGAGCGGTTCTTTAGCGGTATTTGGCTCGTTTTTTCTCGTAGCTTCGTTTTTTATATATATCGCGGCTTGGGTAAAAACGGACAAAATCGGCAAAGCAAAAGATGGGGAGTAAATTTGAAACGACTGTATAGAATCAAACCCCGTAGCTGATTTTACCGGACTTGCTTACGAATAAAATAAATTAACTCAGCCCAAAGCCGCCATGTTTTATCTTTTGCTTTAACAGTCGATGTATTCAGATGCAATATCGCCGTTTTTAAATGAAAGATCGGCAAATTTAAAGTTAAATTTGCCCTGCGTTGCATCTCTTTAAAAAGCGAGAAGTCGGATATCCGTCGTCAAAAGCCGTTTAGTCCGCCAGCCCCTCTTCGCCGCATTTTGCGATGAGAGCGTCAAATTCCTCTTTGCTAAACGCGCGTACGACGATATTTTTAGCGTCGATAAATTCGTATTTATCTTTTGGCAAATTTTGGATGAAATTTTCATATTTTAGCGTCGCTAGGATCTCGTATTTTTCCTCATCGTCGCCCTCTCCGCCAAATATCGCGACCGACCAGTGCGCGACCTTCTCATCGCCTAGCATTTGCAAATTTTTATACTCCACGCTAGGTTCATACGGCAGCGCGGTAACGACGCCTTGCGACAAGACGTACTGTCCGATGATCTCGCCGTTATCGTTCCTGCGATAAAACATCTGATTTGCAAAATACGCGTCTAGGTTTTGGATATCGGTTACGAATTTGCCAAATTCGTCCGCTGGATCCTTTGCGCTAAGTATGCGAGCTATGATCTTTTGATCGAACGACACTTCGTTTCGCGTGCCGTAAATAGTGCTGATTTGCGCCTCTTTTTGCAAATTTTGCTCTATCGCCTCTAGCCCCGCGCGTATGTCGTGCTCATAGTTAAAGCCCTCTATATTTTGCGCGCTAAATTTCTCGCCGTCCTCGCTCGTTATATCACCGTCCATTTTTATGGCTAGGTTTTTTAGGTACTCTAGCGCGATTTTCCAGTCCGTGCGGGTGCTTGGCGTGCCGATGCGGACGTTATAGGCGCCGTCTTCGTATCCGATCTCAAAGCCGCGTCCGCTAAGTCCGTCCGTGCCGGCAACGAGGCAGTCAAGCTCATCGAGCTTCGCGCCGTAAAAGCCATCGGCGTCAAACTCCTCGTCGTCTTCATTGGCGTTAAACTGCGATAAATTCGGCACCAGTCGCAGCGCCTCCTCCACGCTCATCACGGGCGCAAGGCCGACTAGAAACTTCTTTTTATTTTTAACGAAAAACGTGATGCTCATTTTTGATCCTTTGGTATTAAATTTAGCGTCGCGTAGCATTTTGGCGGAGTTAAATTTGAACGCAAATTTGCCGCGTCAAATTTGCCGCCGTTTGTAGCGGGTAAGTAAAATCCGGGCGCAAATTTAACCAAATGCGCCCAGGCTGGGCTCACTCGTCCTTTTTCTCATCCTCTTTTTTACCGATTTTTTCTTTGGCGGTTTTTATGAGATTTTCGGCGGCTTTGTAGAGTTTTTCGCCTAGTTCTTTTGATTTTGCTTTGAGGTTCTCACCGATCTCGCTAGCACTTATCTCGGTTAGCTTCTCCTGCGTTCGTTTTTCAAAGTCGCTGATCTCTTTTTTTAGTGCTTCTATGCGTTCTTTGGCGTTAAAATTTTCTTTAAGCTTATCGCCGGCCTGGCCGACTTCGCGCTTTAATTCCTCAAATTTAGCTCCCGCAAGGCTAGCGAATTTATCGATATTTTCGTTAAATTTTAGCTCCTCTAGCTGAAGCTCGATCTGGCGCGAAACGTCGTTTTGCAGGCGCTTAAATTTAGCAAAGTAGCTATCGACGGACTCGTCTAGGATTTCGTTTATCACAGCAGCAGACGGCTCATCTGAGCGTGCCATATCGCGCAGCATCGCTACAAATCTCTCCTCGAGTCTAACAAATTCTCTGGCCTCGCCCAGCAGCGTCTGGCCGTCCGGGGCAAATTTGATCTCCTCGATAAATTTCTCCGTCCTTTTGCCAAGCGCCTCTTTTACGCCGCCGATCGCACCGCTGATTAGCTCTTTGGCAAAGGCCTGATCGACATCGGCTATCTCGCACGCCGCCTCGCAGACCGTCCTTGCGATCTCCAGGATGCGCTCTTTGCTCGCTTCGCCCTCGTTTATCGCGCTAAGTACGACGTTTTTGGCGATTTGCTCCACCGTATCTTTCACGCCGTCGCCCTTTTCGATCGCAGTTAGAAACGCCGCCTCGGTGGTTTCTTTTAGGATTCCCAGCATTTGTAGCTCGCAGAGCATTTTTTCGTCTATCGCGGTTAAAATTTCGTCTTTATCCGCTAGGTCGCTGCTTTTGATGAAATTTTCCATATTTTCAAGTAGCGCGCGAACGTCGTTTTTTATCTCGTCTTTTTGCGCGTAAATTTGCCGATCGATCTGCTCTTTTTCGTAGATTAGGCGGTGGATATACTGCTCTTTTGCTTCGCTTAGCGCGTCGCCCGCGCTTTGGATGAGGTTGGCGACGTTTTGGCGGTTTAGCAGACCCTCGCCTTTTAGCGCCTCGCAAATTTGCTCAAACTCTTTAGCCAGAGCCGCGTTTGCGTCGCCGCCTTTGACGCTTTTTCTAAACTCGCTTAGCGCAAATTCCCTGATCAAAACGGAAATTTGCGGGTCGTTTTTGTTCTCTTTTATGATTTGGATGAAGACTAAATTTTGCATAAAAGCCCTTATAATACGTATTTGCAAACGCGTTTTAGCGCGGAAAATATCTCTAACCGCTCCTGGTTAGAATTAACCAAAACGCTTAAATTGTAGCTTTTGTATTTGCCCTCTTTACTCGATTTTGACGGCGTTATCTTGTGTTGCCTTTCGCCTACGACGCCCTGCGCGATAGCTTCGGCATTTTCGTTTTCGAGCACGATGATTTTGTATTCCCAGAAATTTGGATAGATGATTTCTGGTTCTTTATTTAGATCGCATATAGTCGCCACTTTTTCCTCCGCTCTTGCTTTCTAGCGCGATACCCGTTATCTGCATGGTTTTATCTATCGCTTTTATCATATCGTAGATCGTTAGTAGCCCGACGCTAACGCCCGTTAGCGCCTCCATCTCGACGCCTGTTTTGCCCTCTATCTTGACGCTAACGGTTAGCTTGTAGGCGCAGATACCCTCTAACTCCTCGATGTCGCAGTTTATGCCGCTGATTAGCAGCGGGTGGCACATCGGGATGAGTTCGCTCGTCTTTTTCGCGCCCATTATCGCGCCTACGACGGCGGTTTGCAGGACGGGGCCTTTTTTGCCCGTGTTGTTTTTGATCGCGTCAAAGGCTTCGCGCGACATTTTTATAATGCCGCTTGCTACGGCTATGCGCGTAGTTACGCCCTTGTCGCTTACGTCGACCATTTTAGGGCGGTTGTTTTCGTCTATGTGAGTTAGCATTTTCGTCCTTTCGCCTGAAACGCTAAATTTGCTTAAATTTGAGCTAGGCGGAGTAAATTTATGAGAAGGATTATAGCTAAAAAAGCTTAATGAATAAGACAAAAACGCCTCGGCAGGGGGAGCCGAGGCGCCGTTACAAAAAGGAGGTTTTCTTGTCGGACGCGCAAATCATACCAAAAAGGTCTAAATTTTATCCCAATTTTTCGTAAATATATTATTCCCTACTTTTCGCATAGGCCAGAGCACCTGATTTTAGGCGTTTTAGCCCCTCTAGCACGCGCGATCTTTGCGTGGCGATATTAAGGCGCAAGAAGCATTTTTCGGCACCTCTGTACGCGTTGCCGTCGTTTAGCCAAAGACCCGCTTTTTGGCGTAAGAATTTATGAAAATCGCTCGCGTCGTCGCAAATTTCGCGGCAATCAAGCCATAGCAGATACGTGGCGTCCTGCTCTACAAGCCTGATCTGCGGCAGTTCGCTTTGCAAAAACTCGCTCACGGTTTTGCGGTTTTGTTCTACGTATTCGCGCATCTGCTCGAGCCACGCTTCGCCTCGCTCAAACGCCGCGATCGCCGCGATACAAGAAAATGCGTTGCCCTCGCCGACCTCGTCGTCGTTGATAGCCTTTGCCATTTTGGCGCGCAGTTTTGGATTTGGCACTACGGCGGCTGAGCTTTGCAAGCCTGCGATGTTAAAGGCTTTTGTCGGCGAAACGCAGGTGATCGAGATGTTTTTGCAAGTCTCGCTCGCGCGGATAAACGGTACGTAGTTTTTGCCAGGGCTCGTGATGTCGCAGTGGATCTCGTCAGAGATCACCAAAACGCCGTGTTTAGCGCATAGTTCGCCAATTTTGGCTAGCTTTTCCTCGCTCCAAATTTTACCGACGGGATTGTGCGGGTTGCAAAGGATAAACATCGTCGTTAGCGGGTCGGCGAGCTTTTCTTCGAGGTCCGCAAAGTCTATATCGTAGCCGCGCCCGTCGTAGGCTAGCTCGTTTGTAAGCGCGATCCTACCGTTGTTTTCGATACTACGGTAAAAGACGTGATAGACGGGACTTTGGATCACGATTTTATCTCCCACGCTCGTAAATTTGCGCACGGCGGAGCTGATGATCGGGATAACGCCCGTGCAAAAAATCAGCCAGCTCGGGTCAAATTTGACGTCGTGGCGCCTGCTCCACCACGAGCAGATGGCTTCGCTCCACTCCCACGGCACGTACGAATAGCCAAAAACTCCGTTATCCAGGCGCTTTTGCAGCGCTTCTAAAATCTCGGGCGCAACTTTAAAATCCATATCCGCCACCCACATCGGTAGCTCGTCGCCGCTTGTTTTCCACTTTGACGAATACGTCCCGCCTCGCTCCACCGGCGCGTCAAAATCGTATTTCATTTACTCTCCTTGCGTGATTTTTTCGGATATTTTAGCGAATTTGACGGGCAAAATTTAAAATTTTGCTACATTTTTGAGCAAAGTCGATTTTTAATGCAATATTTTTTATAATTGCATTAAAAATTTAGCAAATTTAAGGATAAAAATGCTCACGATAACCTCACGTTTGCCGAGCACAAATTTAAAAATTTCAAAGGCATTGCCTCAACTCATCCAAGGCTACGTCTACCGCTATTTGCCAAGCGCCGAGCACGAAGGATATAAGCACGAACCCGGCGGCAAAATTTTTAAACGAACGAATTTTGATTTTCGTTTAAAGGGCGTAAATTTGCGGATTAGATTTACCTCATATGAGCCGGAATTTGAAAAAATAATCGCGCTTGCCGTGCTAAAAGACGGGTTAAGCTTGGGCGAGCTTTGCCTGTGCGATACGACTGTGGCGGTTAGCGAACACAGAACTACGCAAAGCGAAGCGGTGCTGCAAGGCTACGTAGCATGCGCGGTAGACGGACTTTTGGGGCATAAAATTTATCTACAGCCGCAAGATTCTAGGCATCTTGAGATGATGGAAACAAACGCCTTGCAAAGATTTGAAACTCTTACCGGGCGCAGATACGACGGCAAATTTGAGCTAAATTTGCTCTGGCAAAATTAACAAAATCCGTTTAATTTTTATTACGGCAATAACCGCTCGCCGGTTCAGGCTTGGCAATCAAAATGGAAAATTTGCGCGCAGCCCGAGCTCATAAATTTGATTCTTGATGCGGGCGTCGGAAACGGATGTATGAACTGCGGAGCGGGGTTTGTGAAGATTATAAATTGCTAGAAAATTTATTTAATTTCTTATAGATATTTAAGTGTGATAGGCGCAAAATTAGTTAAATCTTTTAGACTTTATTTGAATACAAATAAGGAAAATATTTTCGCCGACATAGGCGAAATATACCAAAAAGACGAAAAGCGTCTCAAAAACGAAGCCTACAAATACGACGCAATCAAAGCGTATCTCTGTGACATAGAAAGCAAGCGAATAGAGCCGAATTTGAACATAAGTAAAGACGATCTGATAATATGTAGATTTGGCGTAGGCGCAAATTCCGGTAATCTTTTTCCAAATTATCAATTCTTATCCAAAGAAGTAAATAAAGACGAAGCTAAATTTATAAAAGGCGTTTTGAGATCGGTTTCAAATTTGCTCTCGTTTTTTGAGCCGAGCGACATAGAAAAAGACGCTATTTTGTCTATGTTACCTAGTATAAATGAAGAATATTTTGCCGATATTATATATGAGATCAAAGGTCTTGATGAGATAAAAAAGGAAAAAGGCAAAAAGGTCGCCACTTTTTTCTCGCTCTCATACAAGGGCAAGCCCATTTCTGCCTATTTTAAGCAAATTTTTGAAAATCATATCAGCATAAAAGAGCAAAAATCGTCCTATGGATACGATATTTTGACAAATGAAAAAGGTATCGGCGGCGATGCAAATTTGGCGTTTTGCTCGGTAAATGAGCTGCCTGCTAATATGCAATTTATCAAATCAAAACTCCTGCCGCTAAGCGCCAATAGCGCAAAAAAGGTAGAAAACGGCTTTAAAGCGATAAAAGATAAGCTATCGCACAATTTTTACGGTATGAAAATGGCGATTTTGCCGACTATTTTGAGTAGCTCAGTAAATTTAGAAGAGATTGTAAAAATACTTGAAGAGACTTCAAAAAGTGATATAAAAAATATTGAAATCGCCGAGGAAGCCATAAAATTTAGCATAGATTATTATCTCGAGACAATAGCTAAAAAGCAGGAAAATTTGCCTGTTTTAAATACTATTTTATTGGCTCAACGGAACTTAAGCGGATTCTCTATTATCATCTATTATCTTTAGTAAAATATGATAGAAGGTTTTCGTATCTTTACCGTTATCGTATCTAAA
>ERZ773233.145-NODE-145-length-54303-cov-5.950376_pt1 | contig 54303 bp, 47 predicted proteins | sample MGYA00580991_ERZ773233 | MGnify/ENA primary metagenome ERZ773233 (study PRJEB29015, sample SAMEA2738178) | human oral metagenome | biome: human oral; feature: human-associated habitat; material: saliva | place: China | collected 2161 ...
TTTTGTGCGCCAGGCCTAAAAGCCAACGCTAACACGCTGCAGAATCATAATCACCTGCATATGAACTACCTCCCATTTCTTATGTCCAAGAAATGGGAGGCAGTTCAAAATCTTATTTCTAGAGGCGTATTTATTGCTTATTAGCTCTTGCGGTTTATTACTTCATTTTCTTGCGGAGGCCAGATGCGGTCAGCGCTACACCAAGTGCTGCAATGATGCCTGCTACAGAAGTCGCATCACCTGTATTTGGCAGAACGCTCTTCTTGCGCCTTGGTGCAGGAGTTTGGGTTGCATCAGAAGCAGGCACAACTGGAGTCGGCTCTGGTCCTGGCTGAGGCTCAGGTTCTGGTTCTGGCTCAGGATTTGGTGCCCAAAGAGGAGCAAAAACGTAATAGTAAGTTGTAGTGTCATCACGAAGGTCGTCAGTAATGGACCACGCGGTAATATCAGCAAAATTCACGTGAACAAATCCATTGGCATCAACGGTGTAAGGCATCGACTGGTCCGCAGTTGCATTATCCCTTTGATCATTTAAAAGCATTTCTGACGAATAGCCTACCAATGTGTAACCTTCACGCTGAATATTTCCATCAAAAGTGAAGCTCTTATGGTCGTCTGAAATCGTTGCAGGAATATAGTGATTTCCATTGTATTGAGTGCCGTATGCAACGACAGTAAGGTTAATTCTGACATTCCAACCAACTTCAGGATCATAAAAACGAACAATAGTTGCACCATTGTCATCTGTTGAAGTGGTGCTAGCAGAAGCATTAGTTGTAGTGGTTGCTTCGGTTGTTGCAGTCGTCTCAGCTGCGGTGACTGCTTCAGTTGTAGCGGACGACTCGGTCGAGACGGTTGTCTCAGCTGTGACGGTTGCTTCAGCTGCATCATTAGTTGCAGTTGTTGCAGTAGTTGCGGTTGCTTCTGTCACCTCAGTACCCTCTGCTAGCGCAAGAGAAGAAAGTGCTGGCGAGAAGACCAATGCTCCTGCAAGAACACCAGAAAGAATAAGAAGCTTTGTGTTGTTGTGAAAATATTTAGACATAGGAATCTATTTCTACTAGGAAACGACTATTTACTACTGCAGTTTCTTACGCAGGCCAAGCGCAACAAGAGTAGTGCCGGCTGCTGCAACAATACCTGCTACAGAGCTTGCGTCACCAGTGTTAGGCAGAACGCTCTTCTCGCGCCTTGGTGTTGGCTGCTGAGTTGTATCAGAAGCTGAAGCAACTGGTGCAGGTGCTGGCTCTGGGTCAGGCTCTGGTGCTGGTTCAGGCTCAGGATTTGGTGCCCATAAGGTAGTTAGATGATAGCGAATCGTAATAGTGTTTGTATCAATATTGTCGGTAGCACTCCAGGCAACAATATCATCAAAATTCATATGAACATTGCCGTTCTCATCGATAGTATATGGTTGCGACATATCTGGTGTTGCATTGCTATATGCCTCTTGCGAAAAATAACCTGTTGAAAAACCTACCAGGGTATATCCCTCACGCTGAACATTACCGCTAAAAGAAACACTTTTAAAGTCATCTGAAATAGTTGGTGGAATATAATCTTGTCCGTTATAAGTGCCGTCACTTGTTGAGATTGAAATGTGAATTTCTCGCATAATGCCATCGGCACCCATATAAGATCCTACAGCCTCCACATCGCCATTATCTGTAGCTGCAGTAACAGCAGTTGCCTCGGTTGTTGTAGTTGCCTCAGTTACTTCTGTACCCTCAGCAAGGGCAATGGCAGAAAACAGTGGCGAGAAAACCAGAACTCCCGCCATAACACCCACAAGCGCGAGCAGATTTGCATTGATACGCAAAAATTTCTTCATTTCAAATTCCTTAACCCTATTACGTCAAAAACAATTTTTTAAACAAGATTCAACGAGTTTGAAAAGTATATATGAAAAGAAAACTTTGGTGTTACACCAAAATAACTTGCTTAGGCTATACGTAAAATATCTACAATTTGCAGGTAAAACAAAAAAATCAACTTAACAAATCTATAGTTTACATAACATTAAAGCGCCTGAATAATTTCTTCTCCACGAGCATTTTGTGGGATTAAAGAAATCTCACGACGGGGTTCTGCGTCGTCGGATGTAAGCTCTTCCTCAGATAGCCTAGAAACATACACATCAAGGGTTCTCTCGCCAATTTGCTCTGCAAATTGCTCTCCCCATTCGATGATAGTTGGGCCGTCAGACTCAAGCGCATCGTACAAGCCCGTATCTTCAAGCTGATCGGGGTCGTTTAGGCGATACAGGTCAAAGTGGTAGAGCGGCATAAGCGCACCCTCATAAACCATCTCGATAGTAAAAGTTGGGCTGGTTACATCGTCAGCAACACCCATACCTGCAGCAATACCTTTGGTGAGCTGGGTTTTTCCTGCTCCTAGATCTCCTGTGAGCACTAATACATCGCCTGCTTGCAGAAGTTTTCCCAAGGCCTGACCAAGAGCAATAGTCTGCTCTGTAGTGGTAGAGACAAACGTGCTAGCTGCCGTTTTTTCTGGCAGGTTGTTTGCGGCAGTATTGTTTGTGGCGGTATTGCTTGTGGCAATATTGCTTACTGCAGCATTGTTTGCACCAAGATTTGCGCTGGTAGAATGGTTAGTCACAAGAGCCTCCTCGAGGGTGTTCCTCAAGCCAATCAGCAAGAAGTCTCAGGTCATCTTTGAGGAACTGCGCCCACTCCTTGCGGTAAATAGTTGATGCGGGATGCATGGTAGGCAGCACGCTAAAGGCGCCTATCTGGTAAAACTTGCCGCGCAGCTCCGTCACGCCCTTATCGGTATGCATGACAAACTGTGTTGCAAAGTTGCCCAAGCAGACAATAACGTCCGGCTTAATGGCACGAATCTGATTACGAAGATACGGAGAGCATTCCTCCACCTCGGCTACCTTGGGATTTCTGTTTGAAGGCGGTCGGCATTTGACCACATTAGAGATAAAAACATCCTGGCGAGAAAGGCCAACTTCTTCTAACAGTGCATCAAGCTTTTTGCCCGACACGCCCACGAAAGGCTGACCGCTTAGATCCTCGTTTTTACCAGGAGCTTCTCCCACAATCATGATGCGAGCGTTGGGATTTGGGCCACCAAACACAATGTTGGTGCGTGTTTCCCACAGCGGGCATTTCTTGCAATCAGTTATCTGCTTGCGAATCTCGTCAAGCGTGACTGCCATTAGATGTACACCTTATCGAGGCGCGCCCCAAAGTTGCAAACTACCTCGTAATTGATGGTCTCGCGGAGGTCAGCCATCTCATCCGCGGTGATTTCTTGGTCGCCGTCTTTGCCGATGAGGGTAACAACGTCACCATGGCGAATTTCATGTGCAGGCTTATTAGCGTGTGTACCTGCGGTATCAACAGCAATCATAAACTGATCCATGCAGATATTACCCACCTGGCGGACACGATCTCCGCGCGTCAAAACATCCATCCGATTAGAGAGGCAACGTGCAAGTCCGTCGGCGTAGCCAATAGGCACGGTAGCTACCTGAATGTTATTGCGAGGAACACGCCACGTCATACCGTAACTAACGCCGTCGCCAACAGCTGGATAGACCACGCGCGTCACGCGACCGCGCACGCTCATAACGGGCTGCAGGTCAATGCGGGGAATGGTGAGCTTGCTTGGATGAAGTCCATACAGGCCAATGCCCACACGAACCATATCGAACTGAATGTCTTTGTGCAGAACCGTGCCAGGAGTGTTATCAGCGTGAACCAAGCCCAGCTCATAGCCTGCGTTTTTAAGCGTTGTGACGGCTTCAATAAAACGATTAACCTGCAGATCAAAGTCCCAGTTGTCGAGCACGTCGGCCGTGGCAAAATGCGTAAACGTACCAGCGCATTCAAGACCCCTGTGGAAATCGATAGAACCGCGCACCTCAAGAAGATCTTCTCGCCTGACGCCAATGCGGGTCATTCCAGTGTCGATGGCCAGGTGATAGCGGCCAACCTTGTTAGCTGCGGCGGAAGCCTCGCCATACGCAAGGGCAAAGTCCACCGTGTAGACGGAAGGCATAATATCAAAGCGGACGAGGTCTGGGATGGAAGTGACCGGAGGCTCGGAAAGCACCAGGATAGGGCTCTCAATGCCGGAACAGCGCAGCTCAACGCCCTCATCGACCGTTGCAACGGCAAACTGATCGGCACCCACGGACTGCATGGCTTTAGCGCACTGAGCAGCACCGTGACCATAGGCGTCAGCCTTAACCACACACATCATTTTGACACCGCGGTTAAGCTGGGCCTTAAACGACTTTACATTGTGGCGGACAGCAGAAAGATCAATCTCAATCCAAGCCCATCTATCCTGGGGATATGCCGACATGTGAGTCACCTACTCCGTAGCTTCTTCAAAGTCCGCCATAGGAAATGCAATCTGCTCTTCAAGTGCATCGGAGGCAAGACCAATGACGTCACAGACGTCACCGGCCATAGCACCTCGTACACCGAACTTCTCGGCAGCTAGCTGACCTGCATATGCGTGAACCTCGCAGGCAAGCGAGCAGAATGTAGGCAGGTCATCAACTTGACCAGCAACCTGAGCTAGACGACCAGCAATAGTACCAGCAAGAACGTCGCCAGAGCCAGCGGTTGCCAGCGTAACGGGACCAGGCTTTGGCAGCACGGCTTTCTGGACGCCCACGCAGCCAGTTGCGGTGCCCTTAGCAACAATGACCAGCTCAGAGCCGCCATCTGCCCAGACAATCTTGCGAGCAGCCTCAAGCTGAGCCACCAGGCTTGCAGGAGGATTGTCCACCTGGTTGACCAGGCGACCAAGCTCGCGACGATGCGGCGTCATGATGAGCGGAGCGGTACGACGAGTGAGCTCAGGAAACTCGGGGAGGTTGTTATTGGTGAGGCGAGCAATGCAGTTGAGCGCGTCGGCGTCAACAATAACGGGCAGCTCAGAGTCAAGCAGTGCAGAAGTAACCTTGACGGTTCCGCCAGAGACGCGCATGCCTGGACCAACCAGCGTAACGGTACGCATGGCAGCAAGCTGCAGTACCAGTGGAGCTGCTTCCTCGGTAAACACGCCCTCAGCATCGCATGGGAGGCCAATAACAGGAACTTCCGGCAACATCATCTGAACGCTACTGACAATGGCCTCAGGAACTGCCAGCGTAACGTAGCCAGCGCCCGCACGAGCAGCCGCCTTAGCAGCAAGAACAGCAGCTCCGGGGAAGCGCCTAGAGCCGCCAACCACCAGAACGGAACCACGAGAATACTTATCGCAGTCGTTGAGCTGAGCGGGAACACAAGCAAGATAATCTTCCAGGTCAACACGCCATGCAACAGGATCTGCCTCAACAACCAGGCGCTCTGTCTGCTCAGCCAGAGGAGCTACAACAATGGAGCCGCAGACGTCTCTACCTGCATCAGCGATGAGGCCGGGCTTCAGCGCAATCATAGTAACCGTAACGTCAGCGACAACACACGCGCTTTCTACCTGGCCTTTCTGTGCAGAAAGACCACTGGGAACGTCAACGGAAAGTACGCGAGCACCAGACTGATTGAGGCACTCAATCCAAATATCAAACGGAGCACGAACCTTGCCGTGGAAGCCGGTGCCCAACATGCAATCAAGCACCACGTCAGCCGTTGCCAGCAGGTCAATCAGCTCCTGGCGAGAAGGGCCAACAAGCACCGAGACTCCTGCGCGAACAGCGCGCTGCGCCATCTGACGTGCAAGATCGCCGGAAATCTGATCAGGCTCAAGCGGAGTGACTACCTTAACGTTGCAGTTTCTAGAGCGCAGCGCTTCTGCTGCCACCCAGCCATCTCCACCGTTATTGCCAAGACCTACGAGGATGACAACATTAGAGATGTCTCCTCCCATGCCAAGGGCCTCTTGAGCAGCAGCGTAACCTGCACGGTGCATGAGCTCGGAAACGCTCACGCCCACGCGTGTCAGCGCAATCTCTACACGCTTGATGTCCTCAACATTTAGTACCGGCTGCATAACTTACTCCTCGGATTTAACAACACCATCAAAGGTTGTCTCAATTATAGGTTCTTGCACGCGCTCAAGCTCATCCAACACAGAACGAGCTTCTTTGAACGAACGTGCCAGCTCTTGGGCAGCATCTTCCTTTTGATCTACCTTGGGTTTTACAGCGTTAGTCACAGCAACCGCATTGGCCACCGCAACATCTCTGGTATACGAGATAGAAAGTGCAATCTCTTGCACGCCCTGATCGGCCGCAATCTGTGCCGCCTTACCAGCTAGACGAGCCTGTGGTCTACCTAGTTGATCTCTCTCAACAGAAACATCCTGAAAACCAATACCAGACGAGAAGCCCGTTCCTAAGGCTTTAAGCACGGCTTCTCTTGCCGCAAAACGGGCAGCATAGTGCTCCGCAGGGCGAGCAGTGCGCTCACAGTACGCACGCTCGGCATCGGTGAACATACGGCGAATAAAGTGAGGGCGTCTCTCAATTGCCTGCTGCATGCGGGCAATCTCAAGCATATCTACACCTATTCCTGCCAGTGCCATCGTATCCCCTGAATCAATCTGCGCTTAAGCGCTCAGCCTATACTCCTCAAGTGCGTCAAGCACAATCTGGTTTGCTTGCTGGCAGAGCTCATCAGTTGGAGCTTCTGCAAGAACACGCACCAGAGGCTCTGTTCCGGAAGCACGGACCAACACGCGACCATTGCCCTCAAGGAACTTCTCGGCAGCTGCAACTGCGTCGTTGACCTTAGGAGACTGCATAGCAGCCTCTTTGTCGGTGACGCGAACGTTAACCAACTGCTGTGGATATAGTGTAACGGGACGAGTAAGCTCAGAGAGTTTCTCGCGCTCTGCTCGTAAGACCTCCATAATACGGAGGCTGGTCAAAATGCCGTCGCCGGTCTTAGCAAGATCACCAAAGATGATGTGGCCACTCTGCTCGCCGCCCAGGCTGTATTCGTTTTCGTTCATGCACGCATAGACGTACTTATCGCCCACGCTGGTTTTCTCGTAAGAGAGGCCAGCGTCGTCAAATGCCTTGAACAGGCCAAAGTTACTCATGACGGTAGTAACTACGGTCTGCTTAGCCAGGCGACCATACTTGTTAAGGTAGGTACCGCAAACGTAGAGGATCAGGTCTCCATCAACCACGTGGCCGCGCTCGTCAACTGCCAGGCAGCGATCAGCGTCACCATCGTAGGCAAAGCCCACGTCAAGGCCATTCTGGACTACAAAACGCTGCAGCTGGTCAATGTGGGTAGAACCGCAATCAACATTAATGTTGAGGCCGTTTGGAGCGTTGTTGATAACGTGCGTCTCGGCGCCCAGGGCGTCAAAGACAGGGCGAGCAACACTAGAAGCTGCGCCGTTTGCGCAATCGAGGCCAATCTTGAGGCCCTGGAGGCTAAAACCGCAGCTAGCAATAAGGCTGGAAATGTAGCGGTTACGCCCCTGCATGTAATCAACCGTGCGGCCAATGCCGTCACCGGTTGCCAGAGGAACGTCAAACTCGCCGTCAATATATGCCTCTACCTGCTCAAGGACATCCTCATCCATCTTGTAGCCGTCTTTGTTAACCAGCTTGATGCCGTTATCGGTGAATGGGTTGTGAGAAGCGGTAATCATGACGCCGCAGTCAAAAGCGCCATCTACAACCTCAAAGCTGACGCCAGGCGTAGGAATAACATGCAGCATGTAGGCGTCAGCGCCGGAAGCAACCAAGCCCGAGACAAGTGCGGACTCAAACATATAGCTTGACCTGCGAGTATCCTTACCAATAATGATTCGAGCCTTACGAGCCTGCTTAGCTCCGTAATACCAGCCAATAAAGCGGCCAATTTTGTATGCGTGATCGACGTTCAAACCCTCATTTGCACGGCCTCTAAAGCCGTCGGTTCCAAAGTACTTCATAAGCGTCTCCTAAGCTGCGAATGTAATGTTGTCGGGTGGAGAGCAACGTGCGCGCGAAGCGCCAGCGAACTACTCGACAGGTGGGGCTTCTCGCCAGATGGCGAGAAGAACGTGCGGACTAAAACGGTTGCGCACATATGCAAAATGCAACCATTTAAAAGTATACAAAAAAGAGACCTGCTGATATACAACAGGTCTCTTTGTGAGGACTTTTTTGGGTCCAGCGGCCTTAGCGCTTGGAGAACTGAGGACGCTTGCGAGCCTTCTTCAGACCGTACTTCTTACGCTCGACCGCACGAGAATCGCGGGTGAGGTAGCCGGCCTTCTTAAGGTCATCACGATACTCGCCAGCCTCAAGAAGAGCGCGAGCGATGCCCAGGCGAAGTGCGCCGGACTGACCATTGATGCCGCCGCCATCGCAGTTTGCGAAGACGTCAAAGCGCTCAAGGGTATCGGTAATGCGGAGAGGTGCGGTTGCGTTATCTACGAGCTGCTGGCGACCAAAGTACTGGGTTGCCTCGCGGCCATTAACGGTAACCTTACCAGTTCCAGGAACAAGACGAACACGAGCGACGGCCTCTTTACGACGGCCGGTGCCGGTGTAAACAGCGGTGTTATCTGCCATCGTTTAGCCCTCCAGCTCAATCTTGACGGGATTCTGTGCAGCATGTGGGTGCTCAGCGCCGGCGTAAACCTTAAGCTTCATACCCTGCTTGCGACCAAGAGTGGTCTTAGGAAGCATGCCCTTGACTGCGTGCTCAACAACACGCTCTGGGTGCTTCTCCATCTCTTCCTTGAAGGAAGTGATCTTCAAGCCACCAAGGTAGCCGGAGTGACGCCAATACTCCTTGTGATCAGCCTTAACACCAGTAAGGACGATCTTGTCTGCATTGATGATGACAACAAAGTCACCAGTATCAGCGTTTGGGGTGTACTGTGGCTTGTTCTTACCACGAAGAATCATGGCAGCCTTTGTAGCCAGACGACCGAGCGTTGCGCCCTCAGCGTCGATGAGCACCCACTTGCGCTCGACTTCGCCAGCCTTGGCGAACTGAGTCGACTTCTTCACTTGACTCCTCCTACGAATTACGAGTTGATAACCCCTGGACGGGTCATCGATGCTTTTTCTTGTCAGAGATTACGGGGCTCTGTGGAAAAGCCTTAAAAGTATACTCCACTCTTTAGCAGTTGTACGCGGGAATTTTGAGCACTTCACGAATGCAACAATTCGTTCAAATTTGACGGGTTTCTCCACATTGCAAAGCCGTCCACAGCACATGCCACGATTGCGCCGAGTTTCTCACCAGAAAAGACCGCGGATACACGCGTAACAACGCTGTCCGCGGTTACTTTTTTGCCGAAACTGAAGTATTATCAGCGTAGATAACTTGCGCCGCTCGGCGGTGCCGTTTAAGCGCTGTCATCCTAGCGATACCACAAACCGAGGAGCGACTATGCCCAGCATCTACACCGTCACGCTCAACCCCGCTCTGGACAAGACCGTTCAGGTTCCAAATTTTGCCGTTGACCAGGTGAATCGCATCACGTGGCTCAGGCAGGACGCAGGTGGCAAGGGCATCAACGTCTCCAAGGTCATCGCTAAGCTGGGAGGAGAGTCTACCGCCATCGCTGTTCTTGCAGGTCAAACCGGCACGTGGATCGCCGATACACTGAGCGAGAATAACATCAAGGTCCAGGCAATTTCTGTTCCTGGCGAGACGCGCACCAACCTTAAGGTTGTTGATACCGAGGGCGGCACCAACACCGATATCAACGAGCCCGGTCCCGAGGTCACTGACAGCGTGCTTGACCAGGCGCTTGTTGATGTGATTGCCAAGACTTTCGCTGGCGATATTGTGGTTCTTTCCGGCAGTCTCCCCCGCGGAGCTGCTGCTGATACCTACGGCCGCTGGACTCGTGCTTTGCGCGACGCCGGGTTGAAGGTATACCTGGACGCTGACGGCGCAGCCCTCTCAGCTGGCCTTGAGCAGAAGCCATACTTCACCAAGCCAAACGATCACGAGCTCTCCGCCATGCTTGGCCGTGAGCTTGCCGACGTGGACGCGATTGCCGCTGCCGCATCCGAGATTGTTGCTGGTGGCATCGACACGGTCTGCGTTTCCATGGGCGGCAACGGCGCTGTCTACGCTACGGCCGACGAGGTTTGGTATGCAGGTCCAGTAAAAGTACAGGTAGGAAGCACTGTCGGTGCCGGTGACTCCGTTGTGGCGGCGCTTGCCTTTGCAGATGCACAGGGCCTCTCGACAGAAGACGCGCTACGACTGGCAATGGCCACGGGCGCCGCAAACGTCATGGAGAGCGGAACTCAGGCGGCGGAGCGCTCGGTTGTGGATTCGCTTATCGAGAAAGTACAGCTCACGCGCTTGCGCTAACGTGCGGTCTTTCCGCAGCTACTTAGCGACGCCCTCAATTTTTCTGCGGTTACATTCGAGCTTCCAGCCGATCATCCAACCAACTGCAAGAATGTAATTCTCGATAGCGCCAACCAAATTTACCGACTCCTGAGCGCTCAAAAAATGAATGAAATGATTGGTTCCAATTCCGATGCCGCCCAGAATCAGCGCAAGCAAAATCGCACGTAGATAGACCCAATCGTAGTGGAAACACGTGGTAACCAAAATGATGAGCACCGCGAGATTCCAAAAACCAATCTCTCGCTGCCAACCGGTCGAAATACCATAAGCGGCATTGCTTCCCATGTACTCGGGAGCGACAATTTGCAAAATCGCTGCGCCAGTCATCGCAACGATAACCAGCACAAACATTACCTTCAAAAACTTATTCATGGGCGTCTTCAAAATAAACTCTTTCCGCATCAATTTTCGCTTCGTGTTCAGGGCATACGTTTGTAGATTTTGGAGCTCAATTAATCCAAATGTCTACCAATTATGTGTCGAGAAGAACGATTTTGATCCAAACCCCACCTCATTATGTGCCTTTCGGCACATAATTACCCTGCTTTTGGATTCAGTGGACACATAATTACCCGGGTTTTGGATTAATCGACACTGAAAAATCTACAGGGCAGGCCACGCGAGTGCCTGCCGCCCTCACTCTACTCGATAAAACTTTTAATTTCTTCAAGGCGTTCAAGTGCAACGCGGCGACCTGTCAGGTACAAAGACAAGAGGGCTTCACCGGACTTCTCGTTAACCTTAACTTCAACTGGCTCGGGAGGCTCAAGCACCAGCACTCTTCCCTCTTCTTCCAGCTCAAAGAGTTGCTTACGCTGAGCCATATAACGCTCGGCGCGAGAAGCCAATGCTGCTTCAAAGTATGGATACGCAGAGTACAGCTGAGAGCGGATAGCAAACTGCTCGTTGGTGTCAGTTTTTACAAAGTTCCTATCCTGCGTGACAATGACCAGCGCTTTCTTTGCTGGCTTGTGGTCTGGAATGTCAACCGCACGCTCCGCTTTTCCGTCAGGCAAACCAAGCGCTGCAGCAAACGGAATTGAATCGGTTGTCCCGCCATCCAGATAACGATGACCATCCAGCTCAACTATGCGAGAAACCGTTGGCATTGCTGTAGACGCTCGAATCATCGGAATATCTTCTGGGAACTTTTTTACGTGCAGATATGCTGATGTTCCAAAGGTAACGTCTGAGGCAACTGCGTACATCTGCATGGGATTTTGATTAAATGCCTCGTTATCACAAGGGTCTAGGTGGTTCTGAATCTCGTCAAACATAAATTCAGCACCCGCAATATCACCAGTAGTAATCAGCGAGCGAAGCGAAAGGAAGCGGGGGTCATCTCTAAAAGCCAGCATAATGCGCATGGCGCGGCCTATTTGCTTGGACCTGAAGCTTACAGCGTTGATGGCACCTGCAGAAACTCCCCACACGCTCTCAAAGTTAGTGACGCCCTTCTCGCGAAGCACATCAAGAATTCCAGCAGTAAAAATTCCTCGATAGCTGCCGCCCTCTAGCACAAGCGCAGTTGAAGATAGGTGCATGGACTCCTGTTCCATGCCATTGTCCTGCGAGAATTTCTGCTGCTGATCTTCCATAACAACCTCCGAACTTTGTTATTCAGAGTGTACCCATTTTCTGCTGGCGCGGGTTTCTCGACTTGCCGCAAAAAAGCGCCTGGGGGTCAGGCGCTTTAGTAATGCGATATATGTGCTCTTATGTAGCAAAGCCACAGGCTGTTGCTTTACTTGCGAATCTTACGAGAAGCAGCAACAAGGCCAAGACCGCTTACAGCAAAAACAGAAGCTGGAATTACAACATCTGCAACACCAGTTGGAGGAAGAACGGACTTCTTCTCCGGCGCTGGTGCAGGCGTTGGAACAGGAGCAGGCTCTGGTGTTGGAGCTGGCTCTGGATCAGGGGTTGGGGCTGGAGTTGGATCTGGATCAGGTGTAGGAGCTGGGTCAGGATCAGGAGTTGTACCAGGAATGCGAACAAAGTAAACACTGATGACTTCGTCAAAATCCATTGCTGGAACCCAGTGTCCCTTTACGGTAACAGTACCGTCGCCGTTATCAATGATGGTCTCGCCGTCAGCATTACCTACCATATATCCCTCAGGGATTGGATTAGTAATATCTGGCAGGAAGTATGCATCCTCTGGAGCATATGGATTAACCGTTGGGTCTGTAAGCTGCTCTCTGGTTGGTGCAGGAATAGGAGTTATGCCAGTAGTAGCAGTAGCACCGGTGGTGCTTGTAGGAGCAGGCGTTGTGCCCTCTGCCAGCGCAGATGCTGGAGCAAGTGCCAGCGCGGCTACAAGAGCAGATGAAGCAATGCATACCTTTAAGTTCTCCATGTGACTTTTGCGCAAATTTTTATGCACCAGACGGACGACCAGATACACAAGAATTTTTAGCGCTTTCCTTCCTGATATGGATTATTTTTCATGGTCTATTTTGTAAATAATACCATACGAATATCAAACAAGTGTAATAGCGAGCAGACATATTCCGTAAACGCATAATTAATTTATAAGTTTTTTCAAACTATTTTTCTAAAGTCTGGTAGCATTTCTGCAGGTAAACTATGACGCAACTATGAGTTGACAAATTTCCAACTCAACTTGGTGGTGTGCAATCAGGGGAATTTCTAAAGTAATAGTCATCACATGTGAATCACACCACATCACCAACAGAAAGGAGCAACCATGTTACTGAGCGAGAAAATCATGAGCCTCAGAAAGCGTAATGGTTGGTCACAGGAAGAGCTTGCACAGCAGCTTGGCGTTTCAAGGCAGTCAGTTTCTAAATGGGAGTCAATGGCTTCCATGCCCGATATTCAAAAAATCATGGCCATGAGTGAGCTCTTTGGCGTTTCTACAGACTACCTGCTCAAAGATGAGCTTGAAGAGCTTCCAACCACTGCTACCACCGCTGATTATGAAGTGCCAACAGAGCAGGACAATTTTTCAGCCCCCACAGGCTCCAGTAACTCCGATGTTGCGAGCACTTCCACGAGCACTCCCACCAACACCGACGCTTCTGACAGCAAAAACGTTCGACCACAGCTCAGTGTATCTCTTGAGACTGCTACCGAGTACCTTGATACAGTAGCACGCACTTCTCGCCCCACTGCGTTTGCAATTACCCTCTTTATTCTGGGCCCCGCGCTTCTTGTTTCGCTTGCTACATACAGCGAAGATGCAATCTATTTTGATCCGACACGCATTTCTCCAGATGCACTGAGCATCACGGGTGTTTGCATTATGGTGCTCTTTATTGCCGCCGGAGTTGGTCTGTTAATTCTCCAAGATATGAAGCTTGCAAAGTATAAGCAGTTCAAGGAGGCTTCTCTTGAGCTCCAATACGGTGTCGAGGCTGCCATTCGCAGGCGTGCCGAGTCCACAAGATCACTACGATATATTCAACAGGCTACGGGTGTCTGCCTTACCATTCTGAGCGCAATCCCCTTTCTAGTTGCTTCATACTTTGGAGCGGGCCTTACCTTTGCCCTTGGATTCTTTGTTGCGGCAAGTATGGTTTCACTTGGCGTTTTCCTGCTCATTTACTCTGGCATCCTTAAAGACAGTTATAGGGTTCTTTTGCAGGAAGGTGAGTTCTCCTATGACGAGAAGGACGGCAAACTGGGATATAAGAAAGCAGTATCGAAGTACAGACCAGTTTCAAAGGCATACTTTAGTGCAGTTTCTCTGGTGTATTTTGGCTATAGTTTTATAACCAAAGACTGGGGAAGATCTTGGATTATCTGGCCGCTCTCCACATTTCTCTATCACGTTGTTGTGAGCATTTTAGCTGCTATAAAGAAGCAGTAAACGCTCACTTGGCCACGCTGGCAGAAGCACTGGTCAGACACATGCAAGTCTCAAACCAAGAGCTCGATCTTCTCGCAAGGTCGAGCTCTTGGTGTGATTGATTGCCAAACTCCTAGTAAGTTACATGGCTTACTCTCTATAAAATCTTTGTTTTGCCGTCAGTTAAAAAAGGACTGACTCCAGAAGAACCCTGGAATCAGTCCCTTATTGTGACGTAAATACTAATAAGCTTAGAAGCTAAGTTTATCTACTTGCTATCGCTGACTTCTTGTAGAGATAAAGCGCTGCACAGATAGATGCAAGTAGCAAAAGCACAGCACCTGCACTAATAAATGGCGTAATTCCCATACCGTCTGTACTTGGGAGGACGCTGAGCACGTGGTTGTCCACATCAATCTGGAACCAGTGGCCATTTGCTGTATCAACTCCCTGATGATCGGCGCTAATTGCCCTACCGTCTAAGGTAATGTTACCTGAAATATCAACAACAAGCGTCAAGTCATTGCCAAGCTTTTGATGACCCGATGGGACCTTAGTCTCTCGGATGATATATGTTCCTGGCTTAAGGTTAGAGAATGTAGCTTTTCCATTACTGCCAGTTGCAGTAGCAGCTGCAACAACTGTTTCTCCATCTGCAGCAAAGACCGTAAATTCTGCCCCTGAAAGAGGTGTCTTTACGTTGTTATCGTTACTTGCTGTTTTATAAATAATCAAGTCATATGTTCTGAATGTGTTGGTAATGGTGTTTACCCCGTCAACACTACCAGTGAGATTTCCAGATCTATATGAGCTATATACAATTGGTGCGCTGTATGACGTGTCATATCCTGGGATTGCACTAATCTCAGCAACTGACCAGGTGACGTCTCCGGCAAGGTTTCCAGGAACAATAACGCTCTTTTTCCAGTTATTGCTCGCGTCCAGTGTGATTGGATCACCATAATCTTCTTCAGTTGGAGTTCCATTTACCGTCACAGTTTTTTTAACCTGTACGGTAACAACTTTATCCGCGTGATCAGCCGATTCATCTCCAACCCATTTTTTCTCAATTGTAATCTTAGAGACAGGAACCTTCAGAGTAGGACGCTCATAAGGCGAGGTTCCGTTTTCTTCTGAAACAACGGTTCCATTAACAGTTTTTTGCTGGGTAAAATCAACGGATGCTGTTGTATTTGAATACACAGAATATGATCCGTCTGGATTCTCAACAACGTTTTGATCTTTTTCTTTTCCATTAGCAGCATCGGCTACTGAATCCAGAGCTTTTTGCGTAGGAGTAACCGTGAAACTTACCGTATAGGTAACATCAGGCTCAAGCTGACCAACGCTAGAAAGATCCCAATCAACCGTATCTCCAGTAATTGTTGCTTCTGGAGCATTGGTCCATTCAGTGACCACTCCATCTTTATCAGTCTTTGTATAGGTAAAAGTAGTTGGATTACCGTTGATATCTACAGGAGATACCATATCAGTAAGGCCGTCTTTGATAGAGACATTTGTGTAATAAGTCTGCTTCTGAATATCGGCGACAATAGCTGCAAACGCTCTATTTAAAGCATCTTTGTCCGTTGCAGAATGATAGTAATTTCCTGCCGGTGCATCATAAGCATACTCAACAAGACTCTGCATACGAGTAACATTGCCAAAAGCGCCTACTGCATACAGTGTGTTTCCTTGAGCAACAACTGCCCTTGCATCATCAGTGGCAGCATTATAAGAATAACTGATATTAGTTGCTGATTCATATCCGGTTCCAAGGATATAGCGCCAACCAGCTCTGTAACTGTAATTTGTTGATGTGCCATTATAAAACGTAGGGTTACCGTCTGAAACAAAAATGACATACGTTGGATCGCTATCGGCACTTTGCGCAACTTCCAATGCAACTTTCATTGCGTCTTCCCAGTTGGTGCCGCCATAAGGCATGCCATAACCTTGAGAAAGTGGTGTAACGATGTTATTAATTTTGCTCTTAAAGTTAACCGGACTTGATGTCCAATTGCTTCCGCCAAAGGTAACTTTATTTGCAGTAGAATCAAACGTAACTAAAGACATCTGAATTCGATTAGGATCATCAGCACTGTTGACACTCATTAACTCATCAGTCAAAGCATTTACAGCCTCTTGAGCAATTGCAAGACGTGACTGACCATCAGACCTCTCATCCATACTGTTTGACTTATCAAATACTACAACGATGTTAGCTCGAGTTCTTTCTACGCTGGATTCAGATTTGCCAGTTACCGTCAAGGAAAGTTTATAGGAACCATCACCATTAGGTGTAAGTGTTTTTGTGTGTGCCGGAGGCTCAACCGCTAAAGCAGGGATTGAAAAAACTACACAAAAATATCCAATAAAGGCTATGGCAAATATAGCTAAAGCCCTCAGAAAACTAGTTTTCTTTTGACGCAAACCTACCATTGAATCTCCTATAAGCAAATGATCTATGTTTATAGCTAAGAACACTTACTTCAATGTAATACGCATAAACCTACGTAACGATTATAATAGATTTATAGCTATATACATACCATTTCTGTCCATCTAATACCTATATTCCACAATATTTTCTTATTTGATATAAGCCATTCTAAAAAAATTTTATTTTTTCTTTCTTGATAAAACCTTTGTACGTGTAACAACTAAGGCTGCAATGCTGACAATTATGCCCGCAAAAACGACACCTAAAAGAGCAGAAAGTATTGGATTTTGTTTTATATCTACTGAAGAGTCAACAGAATGATTAACCAATTTATTTTGATCATCCCACTCAGAAGGGACTTCCGTACGCTCTGCATGTACTAAAAATCTGTGAGTATTAACACCATAAGGAGTACAGGTTACAAGCGTTACCTGATCTTTTCCTGGCTCAATAGAAAGGCTATTCACCTGATTAGGTAAAACTACTTCTGTAGAAGTTACTCTATATGCACAATCCTCTCCAAGCACACGAATAATAAACCAATCGCCTACTTGAAGTTCCTCAAGTCGATCAAATATCTGAGCAGTGGGAAGACCAGTATGACCAGCTAAAACAACGTGCGTTGACTCTCCGCCTATTGGTACAGAAGTATTTACTACATGACCAACGCCATGTTGTAACACATCATCAGTTGTAAAGTGGTAAATAGGAAGGTCAACTGCAATTTTGGGAATAACAAGCTCTCCCATAACACCATCATTTGCAACATTCAGTACTTCTTTATACTCAGAGACCCCTGGCATAGATGCTTTGCTGTCAAAGGGGTCAATAACCCGAGAAACGCCATCACGAAGACGCTGATTAAATTCTCTTGCTCTCTCCCTTTCTGCAGAAAGGTCAGTGCTTGTCATTGTAACTACGGCACTTTCTTGCGTAGCACTTACTTTATTTTGAGCAAGTTGGTTCAGCCAGCTGCTGACAAATGGATAGCTTATTAATACAACTCCAGCAATCAAAATAATGATTGACATAATGAGCCATGCACGTGCACGTTTCTTTTTTGCACGAGATTCATGTAAAGAGTTAAGAGAAGCAGGAGAACCGTTTGATTCTCCTGCTTTTAGTACAGCCATCATGTGTTTTGGATTAGCCATAATTAAAGAGTGGTGTCAGAACTTTTATGCACGTTGCTTTCTAGAGTACACAATAGCACTTACACCAGCAACAAGCAGAACAGTTCCAATAGCAGTAAACATAAAGGTTCCTGCGTCACCAGTTACTGGCAGGGCAATCTGCTTGTTGTCGACAACGTTGGTATCATTAACCAGATAGTTATTCTCGACAACAGTTGTAGCTGGGTTGTCAGCAGTAGCAGTATCGTCGCTCAAGTCAAACTCAATATCAGCAACCTTGACGTATCCAGCAGGGACGCCAGTCTCTGAAATCTTGTAGTGTCCTGCTGCAAGACCAGAGAAGTACACATAGCCGTTCGAGTCAGAAGTAGAAGTGAGTACGGTACCGTTATCAAGTGTAAGGGTAAAGGTAGCACCTGGAAGAGGATTGCCATCTGGATCAGTCTTCTTAAAGACGTAACCATAGGTCTTTACCGTAGTCTTGCTGCTTGGCTTAGCAGTTCCGTCATCATAAGGGTTAGGGTTAAAGGTAACGGTAGCGGTGTTACCGGTTACGTCGGTAGCGCTATGCGAGAATGCATCAGAAGTAAGCTCTGCCTCATAAGTAATCTCAATTGCCTCACCAGGATGAGCAAGAACATAGTCTTTAGAGAACTCAAAGGTGTAGCCAGTAGCGGATGCTGTCAAAGTATAGTCAACGCCTGATGCAGCTACCTGGCCGTTAATCTTAATAGTATCAGTCTTGATTTTAAGACCAGCGGTAGGAGTATCACCAATGATAAAAGTTGCGTTCTCAGAGTCTGCTGGATAGTTAGGAACAGCAGTATTGACCTTAAACGGAACGCTGTCACCAACACTATACTTATCAGTGGACTCCTTGTACTGAGAGCCGACAGTCTTCTTAATAGTTACTTCAGTCTTCTTAACAGCAATAGGAGCAACGGTACGAGGCTTGTATGTGCCGCCATCAACCTTAGGAGTTACGTCAACTACCATATTCTGGTAAACGTGAGTCTTGCCGCTTGTAGAAGTAACACGAACAAGATAGTAACCACTTCCGAGAGTCAACTCAGCGGAACCATTGGCGCCAGCTGTTGCAGTAGTAGTAGCTGTACCTGCAGTAACTGCGCTTGCAATTGCAGCTGCAGCATTTTGCATATCGGTGCCCTGAGTAAAGGTGTAGCCATCAGTGGCAACAGCTGAAATCTCAGCGATTGTATCGTAAGCAGCTGGCAGATTGTTAGCCATCGTATACGTTAAGTTGTTTGAGGCATCAATGTCTGCATCAGCGATTAGATACGCACTTACAACATCTCCAGGCTCCAGACTAGTAATGGTGACCTTGCTGTCAGCGACATCATTAGCGCTTGTTGGAGCAGCATAAGCCTGAACTGGAACCAGTGAGTAAATTAGAAGAGCTGCTGTAAAAAGACAGCAAATCTTACTAAAAATACCCTTAGCTAGTGATTTCATTCTTTTCCCTTCTGTGATCTAAACCTAAATAGAACACAATTCAAAACAATATTAACTTATCTTTGTACAAAATTATAGATATCAGTCTAGAACATAAAAACTACTTAATTTTTTCACTGTTCACTCTTAAAAATTTTAGTTTTTAGAATTGTTGGACGGCCTTTCGCTTTTCTCACCTGAAAAATGCAAAGAGTCTGTGTTTTTCACACAGACTCTTTAAGAAAACCAGGCGAATTTTACCGATTCTTTTATGTTTTTAGGCAAAGTCCACAGATTCTTTGCTGAAATCAGGCGCATGAAGAGAGTTGCATAAAGCTACGCACAATCACAAGCCCGTCTGGATTATGCGCGACGAGATGCTTGATACTTCTCAAATGCAACCTTATATTTCTGCTCTTCTTTCTTGAAAATAGCATTGAAGATTAAGGTTGTAACCAGCAGAATAACCAGGTATAGTGCGGTAAATGACATCCACGCCTGTGCCATATTAGGAACCCATCCACCAATGAGTGCCATCGCAACAAGCGTTGGGAACAGGCAAACGTTGAAGCCGAGGAACCTTTGAAGGTAACTGAGCTTGGTAATCAGCGGCTGATAATTGAACCAAATCTGCTGGTAAACACCTGAGCACACACCCGCAACAATCAGTGTGAGAAGTATGATGTTATTCTGCCTGTCACCATAATTGATTGCCAACGCAATGATGCCATACACAAGCGAGATGCCGGTAAAACATAGTGCTCCAGAAGAAATGCCTTTGCACATAATTTGACCTGTTGTTTTATTGAGTCCTTCGTCAAATTCTTGCTGAGAATCTTGCTCGATTTCTTTCCAATTTTGTGATTCGTTGCGTTCCATGATGTTCCCTTCTTTGGGATAAAGATGCCGTTAAAGTGAATCTTTGTGTGCTGTTTGATGCTAGAAAATGTGACGCGCGAGAAAACCAATCAAGTCCTTACACGACTCCAATACGTCGCTTGATCTCAGAAGCGTACTTTCTTGAAGCAACAAGGGTTTTCTCGCCAAGTGACAGCAGTAAGCGACCGGAACCTGCAGGCTTGATACCCGTCACATGATCCAAGTTGACCAGCTCCTGACGAGAAGTGCGCACAAAAGCCGTGTTTTTGAGAGCGTCCTCGAGCTCAGTCAAGCGGCTGGAACTCTCCAACAGCTCCCCTGTTGCTAGGTGAATAAGCGCTACGTTTCCATCTGTCTGAATCCACGCGACATCCGCGAGAAGAACAACGCGTCTGTTAATGGTTCCGGGAACATATCCAGACATCTTTCCGTCAACCATCTGAAGCTGGCGCACAATTCCCGATACGCGCGGGTCATCTGGACCACTCAAAATAGTCACCTCAATTTGCGCGCGACCTTTTTCTTCAACTACTCGAATTTCCATAGCACATCCAAACAACTGACTTACGTAACGCCTCGTTCTTTTCTTACTGTTGTAGAGCTGTATCCTACTTGTTTTACCGCCTTAAGGCATCTTTAGAGTAACGGTTACAGCTCAAATATGGGGTCTCATAAAACTAAAATGCACTTTCTGACGGATGAAGTGCATTCTTTGCACTTCACATGGCATTGATGCGCAGTTTATGCACAGACTTATACACGAAAGCTTGCATACAAAAAGCCGCCCTCAAAATGAGGGCGGCATGAGCTTACTCTGCGCAAAACCTGCAGGCTCTGTGTGCCAAACGTGCGGGTGTCTACCGAACTGCAACTTAGTTTCTAGCTGCGTAGAACTTGAAGGTTCCCAATGCAACAAGAACTGCTGCGCCGCCTGCAATGACAAACATAAGTGTGTTCTGCAATGCATTATCACCAGTGTTTGGTGTGCGGGATTTACGAGGCTTTGGAACCACGGGATTTGTGGTGGTGTTGGTATCTGTATCAATGAGACCATCACTGACGTGAGCAGTGTTTACCACCGTAACGTCCTTGGCACCCTTGTTAACCTTAACCTGGAAGGTAACGGTAAGCGTGTCTCCAGAAGCAACACTCTGTGTCCAGGTCACAGTACGAGTAGCAGGATTGTAAGTGCCGCCGTTATCGGCAGAGCCATCAACGTAAGTTGTGTGCTCTGGAATGACATCAGTGATGGTGACAGTACGAGTGGTGTTGGTAGTGTTGGTGTAGGTAACGGAATACGTAAGCACCTGACCAGCAGTTACCTTGTTGCCATCAATGGAGTTGCCCTGACCGTCCAGGACATCCTTCTTTGGCTCTGGAAGGATAACCCAGACGCCAATAAAGTGAGCGTTTTTGTGATCAATGACCTCGGAATCGTGATCGTAACCAATGAATACCCAAGTTCCGTCAGGAGTCTCTACTCGAGTTACTCCGCCAAGTGGCTGGTCAGGGGTAACGGTAGTGCCGTTAGGAATTCTGGTCTGCTTACCAGGAAGCAGGTCCAGAACCTCCTGTGGCAGCTCCTTATTAGGAGTACCGCTTACATACTCATGGGTCTTCTCGTACAGAAGCTCAGTGGTTACCTTGTTAGAGTGAGCGACGTTGCCGTCAACCTCTTGAGTGAGCTCGTTATCAATGTTTGAACCGTCAGTCTCAACCTTGCTGTTAGTGACCGTCTGATAGGTAATAACAAATTTCTTGCCGCCATTTGCCTTGGTGAGCAGGTGATCCTTGATGTTGACCGTAACCTTCTGGCCGTCAACAGCAACGGTGTAATCGGTGCCCTCAGTGAGGGTCTGGCCGTCAAAGCTTACGGTAAGGCTCTGGAAATCAAGGCGCTCGTCAAAGGTATCAACCATGCTCATCGACTTAATCTTGCCGATGGTGTCAATGCCCTGCCTTGGCAGCGTAAAGGTACCGGTATAGGTAATGGTTTCTCCAGCCTTAGCAGGAGCCTGCTCTGGGTCAACTGCCTTTACAGGAGCTGGAGTGATTGCCTCGGTGAAAACGCCAAAGAGACTACCGCTGGTAGCCGCGCTGGTGGACTCAAACGTCATGGTGTTTGACTTGGACTTAACAGCAAAGCCGGCAAGATTCATCTCCTGGTCAGGACCAGAAGTAGCACGAACAGGATTCCACGTAATCTTATTACCACTTGTGGTCTCAGTAAGGATGTTCCTGTTATTCATGACAATGCTGTCAATAGCACTGTTTGCATCAATCAGCGAGAAGGTCTCATTTGCACCAGTAGTGCCAACAACGTCAATATCACTTGGCTGCATGACAAGCTTGAGGTTGCAAGGAGTGCCATCCGTGTATCTTAGCTCAACAGTTACGTTAGCGTTGATTGCATAAGCCCTAAAGATATCAGCAGTGTAGCTGGGGTGATTTACATCGATGTAGTCCATAATCTGGAAGGATTTTGAGCCCCAGTTCTCGTCAACCGTCAAGAAAGGCACATCGGTCTTGTTAGGGTTGTTGTAATCTGCATTTGCACTCTGGAGGGTAAGACCCAGAGAGTTGATGGTGACATAGACGTCAACGTCCTTGCCATCAACAGTACCAGCGTTAGAGAACTTCAGAGAAAGCGGCTGATTATACTGCTGAGGAGAGCCGTCCTTGGTAGGCTGCACAACAAAAGCTGTTGAGGGCAATCTGCCTGTATCTGAAGCAGGAATCTCTACACGCTTAACGCCAGTTCCCTGCGAGATGACAGTCATATTGTCTCTGGTCAGCGTGAACTGATAGATGTTAATTTGGGTAAGATCACTATTGTCTTTTTGGCGATCAAGTGCCTGAGCTGTGTTAATAGACATAAACAGGCATGCCACAACCATGGTGAGAAAGACTGAGATTCTCTTAAGAAAATCCTTTTTCATGACAACCCCTCAAAAAGATGTGCATATTACATCTACATTTTCTAACAAATTGATAGTCAAAACTTAAGAGAAATAGGTATTCACATAAAAAGTGAATTTGAATCATGATTTGTGCAGTTCAGATGGATAGCATTGTTTTGAAAATAGTTCAAATTTTTGCGTATTAGGCGTAACTGTTGCTCAAGAACTTAAATTTAGCTCACTTGCTTCAGCTCTCGTGTTTCGACTCACCGCGTTAAGGACGAGAAGGTCTTCCTGCTTGATACTCTTTGGGATCTTGAACTTTCTCTGTCCTGGAGCAAATCCATGCAATAGTAATGCCAACACAGCCGATAAACAGACAGGTTAAGCCCAGCATAAGCATTTTCTCGCCAACGCCAAAGTTGATTGCATATTGAATTTTGAGTGCCTGGGGAGGATCTTGCAGAGGAAGCCCGGCTTTAATAAACAGGTAGTATGCGCCCATGAGTGCACTCAAAATGCCCGAAATTAAAAAGCCCTGTGAAAGGTTTTTGATTACTTGAGCCGCTTTATTCATGTCGCATCATCTCCTTAAGTGGCTATGGTAAAACAAAACGACGAGAAGTCCAAAAAGAGAGCCGACGTACCGGCTCTCTTTTGACATACGCGTACTATGCAATTACAACACGCAGTGCGCCTATTGCAGCTTACTTTCCGCTTGCAATTTTAGCTGGATACCACTTTTGGAACCACGCCGTAAACAGGCCCATTCCAACAGGAACCAGGTTATTCACAATAACCAAAATACCGCCCACACCATTTTGAACTGCAAACCAGCTCCAAATGGCCGTTAACACGTACATAGCACCCCAACATGCAGCCAAAATATAATTTGTCTTCATGAACAGCGGATTGTTGTAGGCATTATCTCCGCCGTAGCTGTACTTAACATATGCAGCGCAAAGAGGCTCCTTAGTAAGACATGATGCAAGCCACATAAGACCAAAAGCCAGGTAGCCCAAATTGACAATAAGATTCCCGTCGCCATTTCCGCTCATAAAAACGCCTGCAGACAATGCTCCGACCAGGGCAAATGAGATTCTGTCCCAGATGGTAAACTTGAAGTTCCTCATAATAAGCGGCATTAAAGCGGTAACAAGCAGCACAATCATGGCGCCAACCTGAGAATCAAACGATGTTGCAGTCCAGAAGGTAATCCAAGGGAGCAGCATTGTAATCATCTGAGGGTTTTTCTGTGCGTTACCAGTTTCTTTAGCCGGCGCATCCTGCGCAGCTTCAGTAGAACTACCAGGCGTAGGACCAAAGTACTTGTCCCAATCAATCATGAAGGAAAAATCGCCCTCAACGGTATACAGGTGCTTACCCAGCGCCTCTGGTCCACTAATCTCGCCCTTAGAAATGGACTGCCAGACCTCAAACGGAGTGTTGAGCTTTGTCGTGGTAGTGAGGCTACCGTCAGTAAAGACCCTGCTACCGTCTTTGCCCAGCAGAATCTGGTAGCTACGCCCAAGATCGGTATAGTTCATCTCAAGCACGCGATCTTTTCCGTCGTAAGCCGTCTTATCATACAGAGCTGCCATCTGAGAGGTGAAGATATGGTCAAACGGCACCTGCTCAACGGGTTTCTCGCCAGCGTTTTTGCTATCCTGAGCGCTTGTATCGCGAGAAATTCCCCAGCTAGCATCCGCCATCTGCTCAAACATCTCTTTTGGATACAGCAGCACTTTAAGCTCGGCTTTTGTCTGGTCAGAAATGCCGCCCTGAGCGTACTCAGCGCCAGCCTTTTTGACAAGCTCGAGGTACTGGTTGGTGCGTGCGGAAAGCTCTTTTACGCGGAAGAGCTCGCCCTGACCGCAGAAAATACTCTCGTAATTGCCCTGGCCAAGAATGTGGTCAAACATCTTGGTAACGCTATCGTAGTTACCCTCTGACGAATAAAATCCGCAGGTAGAGATAAGAACGTGCTTCTTGCCGGACATGTCGTAGCGGGACTCGTGGGCGCCGCTTCCATATCCCCTATTTGCGTCGCTCATAAAGGGCAGACTCATGGGGAGCTGACGATCAATCAGGTTCTTCAGCATTCCAGGCACGTTAAAGTAGTAGAGCGGGAAGCTCCAAATAACCAGGTCAGCCCAGAGCTGCTTCTGAATGACGTCTTCTTCGTCGTCCGACATAATGCACTGGCCAGGCGTGTTCTTCCAGCAGTGGAAACAGCCTTTGCATGGCTTGATGTCCATAGTGGCAACATTGAGCTGCTCAACAGTCACGCCTTCATTGGCGTGCTGCTCGGAGACGCCCTCAATGAAGCTCTTAGCAAGACGCAGAGAATTGCTTGCTTTGCCCTTGGGGCTACCGTTAATGAGTAGAATGTTCATGTTGTTCCTCCAGCTCATGCATGCACTTCTCGCTCCATGCCCTAAGCATTTCCTCGTGCATCTTTCCGTACTCAATAGTAAATTTCCAGTACAGCGCCTTTTCTGGGTCGCCCATTTGAGCTGCGTAAGCGGCGACTACGCCAGCTGCCAGCTCACTTCCACCAGGAAACGATGAAGCGTTATCTGCGATTTGTTTAAAGAACGCAAGGTTTTCCTCATAGGAGCACTCGCCCCTAAAGAACGTCTGCATCAAAAGCGGAATGCGCTGCGCCGAGGACTGGGAGTCTTCCCTCAGCCACCTCTGCAACTCTTCTTTGCCGGCTTCAGTTATCGAGAAAACCTTTTTATCTGGCTTCCCTTTTTGAGCGACGAGCGTTGAAGTGACCCAGCCGTCCTTTTCTAGCGACTGAAGCTCTCTATAAATCTGGCTTGTCTGGGCGGTCCAGAAGTAATTAAGCGACTGTTGAAAGATGGTTTTAATCTCGTAGCCGGACATATCTCCATAATTCAAGAGACCAAGAATTCCCTGCTTGAGCAAATCTCTCATCTCCTCGTATTCCACTTGTTGAATATCTTATAACGATAGTAGTTCCACTTGTGGAATATGTCAACGAGAAATTCTAAAAAACTTTTATCACTTTCTGTCTGAAAAAAGACTCTGCCATTTCTGACAGAGTCTTGATGCAATCTTGACGTAATTCTTACGGAATCCTGACAAGGTCCTGACGTTATCGATTACACGGAAGAAGTGGCGTGTTCACCGCGCTTTCTTGAGTATCATCGCGCTCATCGTAAGCATCATATGGTGCCTTAGGGTCATGAACTTTAACTGGCTTGTTGACGTTACACACCTCATCGGTATGAGCAAAAACAAAGTTGATGTCATCTGCCCAGCCTGTATGCCCGGTGATAATTTTGGGATTAAGTCCGCGCTCACGCAGAATGCCTTCTAGCCTTGCAAGCGATTCAACAGCCAGTTTATTGTCTTCTGCAAGCTTATTGATAAAGCTATACCCGCCGTCTGCGCCAAACCAGATGGTATCACCAGTAAACAAATACGAATCGTCAATCATGTACACCACGTGACCCCAGGTATGACCAGGAACTAAAATTGTTTCAATCTTAATGCCATCAATTTCAAGCACTTCCCCATCATGCAGAAGTGTCTTTTTATTTGGAATAATCACCTTTGGTAGCTTATACCAGCCATTCATTACACGGCGACGGACTTCTCCTGTTAAGTACCTATTTTCAACATCGCCAATATAAACCTGTGCGTAGCTGAAAAGCTGATCACTGTCCGCCTCAATTGCGCCAATATGATCGGTATCTAGGTGAGTGATTAGAATATGCTGAATATCCTTAGGGTCAATTCCCAGCCAGTCCATCTTTTCTTGCAGGCGATCATAGCTGTACCCTGCGTCAATCATGATGGTAGTACTGCCTTTAGTGTAGAAGAAAATATTGGCCACATACTCACGTATGCACCTCACGTGCTCATCAATGGCACCTGTGTTAAGGGGCTTAAATATTTCTTTGCCGCGATACACCCATGACATCAGTACTTTTTGAAACTTTGAAGCACTCTTTGACATTGCTTCGCCTCGATTCTATTTTCCATTCACGGCGTCATTTGATTTGAAAAGCGATCCACCAACGCGATGGACTATACGTGCAGAAAATGATGTCTGAACTTACCTTTTAGCTTTTGTTAGATTTTGCTAACTAAATATTACCCCTCTACCACCTGCAACTTTTGACTTTCCGCTAAACGAGTAAGAAATAAACGCCAACGTAAAACTAAGCCCTAAACAGCAAAAACCACACTCCAAATAACTTGGAGTGTGGTCCTTTTACACTATGCAACACATGTTACATACAAATGAAAGTACTCATGAATCACGGGGTTTCTCGTCATTCATGAGTAACGAATGTATGGTGGAGGTGCGGAGAATCGAACTCCGGTCCAAAGCAAATCCTAGGCAGGTGTCTCCAAGCTCAGTTACTAATTACATCTCAAGTACCGCACACTTAGTAACAGGCGTTTGGTGCTCCAGTTGGATCAATCTTTTTGTAAGGCATACCAACTACGTCCTTACAAGCATCTCCCTAAAATGACGTCACCCTGAGAACAGGAGAAAATCCCAGTTAGACGCGCTGAACTAAATTAAGCAGCGAGAGCCATACGAGGCTCAAAAGTAAGAGTGTTGTCAATTCAATTTGACGTTACCCCTGTTTTACGTGGCGAGGAGACCACGGCTTGCTGCCCACCGCAAACTCACCTTGTCGAATCCAGTCACCCCCAATAATGAGAGAAACTGCCACCATGCAGTTTTCAATGTTCTCAAATTGCGCATACAAGTAACGTTGTACGCAATTCAAAGTGTAGAGAGTATACCCCACGAACTGCCATTCTTTCAAAAAAGATATGACTATTTTGGGAAAAGCTTACTTTGTGGCTTACTTTACAGACTTACCGTGAGCTTCTAGAACTTGTTTCTCGCGATCAATAAACATGATGAGAATAACCACAAGAAGCGCCGCGGGTGACAACCAAATCATGTAAGTTCCAAGTAACGGAATAAACAGGTTGCCTACTACCGCACCAGCTACAAAGCAGAAAATAGTTCCAAAGTAGAGCAGCGATGTCTCAATGTGAGATGAATCGTGAGTGTGCATATACGCTGCAATTTCTTGTGTTCCGCTGCGAAGGTTGCCAATGCACATGGTGGTGGCAAACGCATGTCCGTGAAGCTTTCTAAACGCCTGAACTTGAATGCCGCATGCAAGTGACGTCAAGCTGTTTGCCAGCAGATTCATGTCTGTTGGCAGCAGAGAAACAACACTTAGGAGCACAATCTCAACGATAACCGCCAGCTGTCTCCAGTGCAGATGTTCTTCTCGCGCAATGGCTCGAATGGCGTACGAAAGTGCAATACCAACAGCAAATGCAAGAACTGGCAGCGCGTACTTGAGGCAATGCTCAAACGAACCGCTTGTCAAATTAATGCCAAAAAGCAGTAAGTTTCCTGTCTGAGCATTGGCAAAAACACCGCCACGTACCAGGTAGGAATAGGCGTCCATCACTCCGCCCGAGAAGGCTAAGAATGCTGCAACTTCCACCGAATCTGACATTTGTAACGCGTGCTTCAAAACCACTCCAACCATATGATGCGCGTTAAAACACGAATCATGCAGGCGTATACGAAAAGCGATGCAGGTTAAATCCTACATCGCTTTTACGTTTTTGTTTGGGTGATTATCAAAGAGGTTACCAAAGAGCAATCTAGTCTAGGCAACCTGTCTGACTAACTTTGTGGGGAGCTTACTCCTCGACGAGCTCGAACATCTCAGGACCAACGCCGCAAACTGGGCAAACATAGTCCTCAGGAAGCTCTGGAGTGTCAACCTCAACCTCATAGCCACAAACGGTGCAAACAAACTTGTAAGTAGTCTCTGCCATTTTTATTCCTCTCTCCAAGCGCTTACGCGCTTTTCCTTCTATTCGCGCAATTAACGCGGATGGCAACTAACCGTAGCCCTTATCCGCGGTTAAGTGCTCATGCAGATAGTAACAAATCTTGAGTGATTCTAAAACATTATTCCGAAAATAGGAATGATTCTCATAAAATTTGCACGAAATTTTTTGGCGAGAAAATCGGCGCGCTCCTAGTAGCGACTGCGCTCCTTGAGAGCTCGCTGAATCTCGCGATCAGAATCGCGTTTGGCTGCGGAGGCTCGCTTGTCGTAGAGCTTTTTACCCTGCGAAAGCGCAATCAACAACTTAACGCGGTTATGCTCGTCAAAGTAAATCTCAAGTGGAACCAGCGCCAAGCCTTTCTGGCGAAGTTTTCCATCAAGATAGTCAATCTGGCTGCGATGAAGCAGCAGCTTGCGCTTTCTATCTGGGTCAACGTTCCACACGCCGCCGTTTGTATAGGGGTGCAGGTGCATGCCGTGAATCCACGCTTCACCATCACGAATAAGACAGAAGGTGTCGGTCAGCTGGCAGCCTCGTTCGCGCAAACTCTTAACCTCGGTGCCAGTAAGCACCAGGCCACACTCAAAGGTCTCGCCAATCTCGTATTCATGGCGAGCAGAGCGATTGCGTGCAATCGTCTTCTTGCCCTGCTGTTTTCCCTGGTTCTCGGCCATGCTTACTTGCCTTCCCCGTCTGTGGTTTCTGCTGCATCGCTCTTCTCGCCAGGCGCGTCACCAGACACACGATTGCCACCAGCAGTGAAGCCCTCGGCGATTGCAGCATCGCGGACAAGCTGCAGAAGCGCAAGAGCAGCCTGCTCGCCCACAAGGTCGCGAGCGCGAATGGTCATCTCAGTTGCAGTAGCTCTGTCTCCCATGGCGGCGCAGTCCTGTGCGCACATGAGCAGGCAGACCGCAATCTCAGCGTTAGCGCCTGTCGGCAGGCCCTCAGCCTCAAGCAGGTCGTTTGCCTCTTCATCCGTAAGACCGTCAGGATCTTTGGGGGTGCCCGCAGCTTGGTCAAGCGCAGCCTCAAGAGCACCATCCTTGACTTCAAAGCGGCGAGCAGCCCTCAGACAAGCCGCAGCCTGCTCAAGCCTGCCCTGCGCCTCAAACCATGCAGCGAAGTTCAAAAATGCCCTGGTCAGATGCCTTGCCTCGCTTGCACGCTCAAACACACCAAACGTCAGAGCCATCTGCTCGCGAATATCGCCTGCGATTTTAAACAGATCCGCCAAATCAAGTCTAAAACCGCAGTTCATGGGATTCCAACGAATGGCAGTCTTCAGCGCGTTCATTGCGCTTTCATAATCTCCCGTGCGTACATAGGCCATAGCAAGGTCACCGTACAGACGATCAAAAGGTTCAGCAACATCCTCAAGCTTACGAGGATCATTCTCCACACGCCTATATGCCAGGCGATCAAAGAGCGTAGGGAACGCAAAATACTGCACCTCATCTGTGGTGTGACAGTTGCGATCAACATACTCTTCAGCGTCTTCAGCCAGACGAAGTAGTAGCTCAAGTGCTTCTTCATTCTGGTCCTGTATCATCATGCCTTCAGCGCGCATCAGCTCATCTGAAAGTGCCGAAAGTGCCATCTTACTCACCTATCATTCAATAGCAAACATGCAATCATCCGTACGGATACTTCATAAACCCGCACGTAATCTACGTGCATATTATTCCACAAGTGCCAAATCAATCTGACCACGAGCCACATTTACGCCAGAAATCTTCACGCGTACACGTCCGCCAATGCGATACGTTTTACCTGTTGATTCCCCTATCAGCGCCAATGTCTCTTGGTCATACGCATACCATTCGTGGCCCAAATCCCTTACGGCGAGAAGACCGTCGGCGTAGGTGCCGTCCAACGTAATGAACAGGCCAAAGCGCTCGCAACCATCGATGGTACCCCACATCTCTTCTCCCAGACGACTCTGATAGTACTCAGCCATCTTGATCTTTTGTGTGGTACGAGCTGCCGCATCAGACTTTCTCTCCTGGTCAGAGCACGTGCTACAAATATCCGGAAGTGCGACCAGCTCTGCCCGTGAAGCCGTTTGACCACGAAGCAAGCGCTTCAACGTACGGTGAACTATCACGTCTGGATAGCGCCTAATTGGCGAGGTAAAGTGGCAGTACGCATCTGCTCCCAAGGCAAAGTGACCCTGGTTAGTAGGCAGGTAGATTGCTCGCTTTTGGGCTCTGAGCAGCTGCGCATTTACCACGCGAGCATAACGCGTACCATGCACTGATTCAAGTGCTTCTTGCAGCGCCGTCTGGTCACCGACAGCAATGCGAGATGCCACGTCCGGTTCAAGGGCACCCATTGCAACAAGCGGAGTAACCGCAAGCTTAAGCGCCTCTGGAGAAGGCTGTTCATGTACGCGGTATGCAGACTCTAGGTCATGCTGGCTTAGCATATGAGCAACGCTCTCATTAGCTGCAAGCATAGCTTCTTCAATAAGGCCTGTTGCTTGAGTGCGCTCGCGTACCGACACGCCAACTGGCTTGTTATTCTCGTCAAGCACTACACGCGTCTCCACACTCTCAAAATCTACTGAACCGCGTTTCTCACGAATATCTTCACGAAGCGAACGAATCTGATTAAGTACCTCAAGCATTTCTTTGATTGCTGTGATATCGTTTGCAGAAACCACAGCTTCAAGCGAAGTAGCATCTCCTTGCAGGTAACTATCCACCTGGTCATAGCTGAGTCTTGCTCTTGAGCAAATGACCGAGTTCATTGCTGTTGCACCAAGAATCTTTCCAGAACTACTCAATTTCATCTTTACTGACATGGCCAGCCTATCTTCGGCTGGTCGCAGAGAGCACACGTCATTACAGAGTTTTTCTGGCAACATGGGCAGCACACGGTCAACTAGATATGTTGAGCAGGTACGCGAGCGAGCTTCCAAATCAATAGGAGAATCCCAGTCAACATAATGGGCTACGTCTGCAATATGAACCCACAGTTCAAAGCCACCGTCTTCAAGCCTTCGTGCGCCAACGGCGTCATCAAAGTCTTTTGCATCGGCGGGGTCTACAGTGATACACAGATTTTCTCGCAAATCATGTCTTGAAACGTCTTCTGTAAGCGCTTTATCTGCGTCAACAGAGATTTTCTCGGCTTGCCTCAGCGCCTTGATGGAAAACTCTGTTGCCAAACCATACGAAGCGATGGTTGCCTCGACGTTCATGTCCAGATCTTCGGCAGATCCCACACGGCGCTCAATGGTAACAACGGCAGCACTTTTACGCGTAGGGTACTCGGTGATACGCGCAACCACCACGTCGCCTTCAAAGACGTAATGGCGACCAACAGAAGGGTCTTCTGGAAGCACAAAGAAATCTCGTTGAATACGACTATCTAGCGGAACTACTGCGCCAAGCGGACCTGCATCATGGTAAATGCCCAAGAATGTCTGGGTTGCACGATTCACTACAAAACGCACGTTGGCAAGCGGAGCTTTTCCCTTTGCCGAGACAAGCGAGACTTGTACCTCATCCCCGTGCATTGCCTCGTGAATACCGTGCTTTGCCAGCGCATACGTTCCTTCAGGGGTGCTTACCGTGGCAACTCCTGGGCGAGAAAGACTCAGCGTGCCCGTAAGCAATGCCGATGGTCGCTTAGAGGCCTTTGCACGCCCCTGACGGCGGTTTCCTTTATGAATGCGTTTTCTAGACAAATATCCTCCTGGTTGAAAAAGTCGATACCTTTTTGGTATCGACTCTAAAGAATCATTCGATATGTACCCTAAATGGAGGTTCAATAGACGAAGTGCAAGCAAGGCGCATCCTACATTACTTCCCTACATTACTTGCGCACAAGAAGAGCCCCAATGCAGAGACTGCATTGGGGCTCCAAAAGGTATTAGATTACCTCTTAGAAGGTGCCGCGGATAACCTCGCTGCCTTCCTTCATGATAACTTCCATGTTATCTGGGGTAAGGTCGCGGATGTTAGCAGCAACGTCGCCCTTGACAACCAGGAGGTCAGCAAGCTTGCCAGCCTCGAGGGAGCCGAACTCATCCTCGTGGTGAACCATCTTAGCACCGTTAAGGGTAGCAGCCTTGATGGTCTCAAGAATGGTGACGCCAGCCTTCTCAACGAAGTCATACATCTCGTCGATGGTGACCCAGCCGTAAGGAGTTACGAAGCTGAAGGAGTCAGAACCGATGGTGAGAGTGACGCCGCGCTCGTTAGCGTTGCGGAGGTTCTCATATGTACGGTTGAGGCCCTTCTCGACAACAGTGTCGCCTGCGAATGCGTCGAGCTCTGGAGTCCACTCTGGTGGATAAGTTCCGTACCAAGTTGGCAGGAAGCCGATGGTAGGAGTGAAGAAGGTACCCTGCTCGCACATAAGATCCATGGTCTTTGCATCAAGCTCGAAGCCGTGAATCATCTGCTCGCAGCCGCAACGGACGGAGTCATAAGCTGCGGAGAAGCTGTTGTAAGAGTGTGACCAAACAGGAATGCCGACCATTGCTGCCTCGTCGCAAACTGCCTTGATCTCCTCGTAGCAGTAGTGCTGATCGCGACCGGAGTCCCAGTGCCAAATTCCGCCACCGGTAGCCCAAATCTTGATTGCGTCTGGGTTCTCACGAAGACGACGACGAACTGCCTTACGAAGATCCCAAGGACCGTCTACCTGGTCGCCCCAAGGGTGACCATCTTTGGAAATCTCAAGTGGGAGCTGGTGGCAGTCACCATGACCAGCAACGCGGCAGAATCCAAGACCAGTAGCGTAGATACGTGGGCCTTCCATGATACCCATGTTGACGAGGTCACGAATTGCGATACCATTGCGGCCAATCTCGCAGACGGTGGTAAGACCGTGGGAGAGAGCATCCCAGGACTGCTTGACAGCGCATGCCTGCTTCTGAGCAACGTTCTCGATAACCCAGTCGTTATCGTTGTCGGTCAGGTTGCCGGAGAAGTGCAGGTGAGTATCGATAAGACCTGGCATAATGGTGCGGCCCTGAATGTCGCGGACCTCATAGCCCTCTGGAACCTCAGTACGAGGACCAGCATAAGCGATCTTCTTGTCGTCTACGAGGACAAGAGAATCCTCAACAGGAGCGGCACCAGTGCCGTCAACGAGCTTTCCGCCTACAAAAGCAATCTTACTCATTTCTTTCCCCCTCTAGTAAATGATAGAAACTATCTATCTACGCCCCCCTTTAGGGCGTAAAAACCAAACTAAAGAAACAAATAACGTGCTTAGTACAACTTACAGAAGAACTTTTAGGGCTTGTTCAGCTTAAGCAGCTGCCTTCTCAGGCTGACGACCAAAGATCACGAAGATAGCCATACCAATGGCAATCCAAGCGCCAGTAATAATCCACTCAACTGGCTTCAGAGCTGCAGGGCTGAAAGGAACAACCATCAGAGCGATGATGATGCTGCCAGCGAGGATTGCAGCAAGAATACCAGCGATGCCACCGGTGGTCTTGTAAGGACGAGGCAGGTCTGGCTCAGTCTGACGCAGGCGCAGGCAGGCAACGCCAGCCATGGTGCATGCGAAGATGAAGCCGAGAGAAGCAACGTTGGTCAGAGGAACAAGCATGTTACGGCCGAGGAATGGTCCAATAAGGGTCAGGCCAGCCATGAACAGGTTTGCAGTCAGAGGTGCACCAGACTTAGGGTCAATCTTTGCGAAGGACTCTGGGAGCATCCTCTTACGACCAAGAGCGAGCAGCAGACGAGTAGAAGCACCAAAGAAGGAGTTCATTGGGCCCAGAGGTCCAAGTGTTGCAATGATGAGCATTGCAATGTAGAAGAACAGATTGATGCGCTCGAGAACTGCAAGTGCAGGAACGGAAGACTTAACAAACTCGTGCCAGTCAATCATAGTTCCGAATGCATAGATGCAGATGAGATAGAAGATACCAGATGCCATAAGTGCAAGTGCAGGGATGATACCAAACTTCTTCCAGTCAAGATCGGCAGAAGCCTCTTCTGCCTGCTGTGGAATGGTGTCGAAACCAGCGTAGAAGAATGGAGTCATAACAAGAACTGCAATGACGCCACCAAAGAAGCTGGTAGCCTTTGTGCCCTCACCACCAGCAACCTCAGTTGCCTGGGAGAAGAGTGGGAGGCCGTTGCTTGGAGAACCAGTTGCAAAGGAGATAACCATTGCAAGGATCATACCAGTCAGCAGAGCCTTGGTAAGGAAGCTCGAAAGCTTAGCTGCTGCGCCAGCACCCTTGAAGTTAAGGAAGATGACCAGGATAGCAAAGCAGAGAGCGATGACTGTTGGCCACAGGTAAACATCTGCACCAAGAATGGTGTAGAGCTTAACGGACCTCAGCCAAGAAAGAATAGGGAATGCACCAAAGCGGTCGGTGAGAAGCGTGGAAATAGCAATTGCCTCCCAAGGGCACAGTGGAGCGTTACCCAGAAGGAGCATCCAGCCGGTAAAGAAGCCCATTGGGCGACCGAATGTCCTGTCGACGTACTCAATGATGCCACCAGAAATTGGAATAGCAGCAGTGAGCTCGCCAAAAACACATCCAATTGGTACAAGGAAAATTGCGCCAATTGCGAATGCGATCATCGCGGGGAATGGTCCTCCACCAAGAACCATCCAGTCGCCTACCAGGAGCACCCATCCGGTACCAATGATCGCACCAAATCCGATGGTAAAGAAGTTGAATAGACTCAACGACTTTTGCATCTCAGGTGCCTCGGCATTTTCTGCCATGTCCCACTCCTTCCCGTAATTACTCGGACGAAGAACTTGATGTGTCTATGTTTGCATCCGAAACAGTTCAAAAAAAGGAGTAGTGCACTCTGAGCGTAATTTAAACCCGTAAGCGTAGAAGCTATAACCGCGAGCGGTAGTTAAATCTTTTTTCGTCTTTACCAAAACCTTATAACAGTTATGCAATTTTCAAATAGTTAACGTACTCAGAAATACATCAATCTTTAATTTAAATACTTTAAAAACTCTTCCGTAGTGCGCGACATCTCGCCTTTTACGCGATGCGTAATAAAGACATTACGATGTACGGGAGTTTCAAGATGATGTACATCAATATCAAAATTTGTACCTTTTGTTGCTTCAAGTGGCAGCAAACTTACACCAAGACCCGACTCTACCATGGACATAATGGTGAATGAATCCGATGACGCAAACGTCATACGTGCATTTTTAAGTTGCTTTTGAAGCAAGGGTGCCGTCTCAATATCAACAATAAAGGGCTCTTCAATAAGACGCTTAACAGGAATTGTCTCAAGACCCTTCTCGTAATGTCCCTTTTGAGAAACAACAATAACCTCATCGTGATCAAATAATGTTGAAGTAAATCCCTGATCAGTTGCGCGGGTCATAGTAAAACTAATATCCACCTTACCCTTGCTAATAAGACGCAGGGCTTCTCCGTACGTGCACTCAATAACTTCAACTTTGATATTAGGGTGATCATTCATGTAGCGCTTCAGATGACTTGGAAGCGTCCTGGATAGGAAGCTTGAAGGTGCAGCAATGATGAGATTGCCCATCTCAATGGCGCTGACGCGATTAACTTGATTGCTCAACTTGCTGTATGCCTGGCACACCTCTTCTGCAACAGGCAAAAGCGTCTTTCCCTCAGGAGTCAGACTTACATAGCCGCCATGCCTGTTAAACAGGCGTACATCCCACTCTTTTTCTAGACTTGCCACCATGCGACTAATAGACGACTGAGTGCATCCTAGCTCTTCTGCCGCCACCGTAAAGCTACTGTGATACGCCGCGGAAGTAAAAGCCTGAAACTTATGCAGGTTGGTCTCCATACTTGCTTCCCCTATCCAAGTACGTGGCCTAACAATTCACCCTTAAAAATATCATTCTACCTGCAAATTGGTAAATACCGTTTAACGCAAAAAGACCCCGTGAACGGTATTCACGAGGTCTTACCTTGCAATCTTTAATGCAAAAAACTTTCTCAATTGATACCTCAATTACACAATTGAGGTATCTGTTTACTTAGGCCTTAAGGTAACGACCCATAGCAATTGCAGAGCCAAAAAGACCCAACAGGAGGCCCAGAAGCAACAGAAGACCACTCATACCCCACATGACGGTTGCTGGAATAGCAAACGTCAAGAACGTCATGCTTTCTGCCATAACAGGAAGCAGCAAGTGCGCGCCAACAACCAAAACAATAATGGCGAGAAGTGCGCCAATTACGGCCTCAAGCACGCCTTCCATAAGGAATGGTCCACGGATAAAGCCGTTGGATGCGCCAACGAGTCGCATAATGGCAATCTCACGGCGGCGAGCGTTGATAGCCAGGCGAATGGTGTTGTTGATAAAGACGAATGCAACAAATACCAAAAGACCAACAAGGCCGATAGCGCCCACACGAATATATGCAGTTACGCTAAACAGGCGCTCGACAGTCTCACGGCCATACTGAACATCACCAGAGGGATTACTCTTATTGTCTGCAATTTTCGCAAACGAAGATGAGGAAGCAATGCGCTGAGCAACTTCCTGAACATCTTTAGGGTCTTTCAGCTTAATAACAAGAGATGCAGGAATAGGATTCTGACCGTCAAGAGCTGCAACAGCATCAGATGCGTTACGATAACTCATAGTAGTGCGGTACTCCTCAAGAGCCTGCTCTTTACTCTTATAGGTTACTGACTCAACGGTATCCCAGCTCTGGACCTCTTTCTGGAATGCGGTTACTGCAGCCTGATCAGCATCATCAGAAAGAAATGCCTGGATAGTTACGCGGTTCTCGACACTTCCAACCATATTCTCTATAAGGGCTGAGCCAAGAATAAACAGTCCGATGATAAACAGGGACAAGAAGATAGTTACGATAGCGCCAAGAGCGGTAGACCAGTTCCTTCTAAAGTGGCTTCCGGCCTCACGCAGAGAATATCCAAAATTAGAGAGTCCCATAGTAGCCATAGCCTCCCTTCTCCTGGTCACGAACAATGTGACCAGCCTCAAGTGCAATAACGCGCTTGCGCATGGAGTCAACCATCTCGCGATCGTGAGTTGCCATTACAACCGTAGTGCCCGCACGGTTAATGCGGTCAAGAAGCTTCATGATGCCCAAAGAAATTGCTGGGTCCAAGTTACCCGTTGGCTCATCGCAGATAAGCAGTGGTGGGCGGTTGACCATTGCACGTGCAACAGAAACACGCTGCTGCTCACCACCAGAAAGCTGATCTGGGTAAGCATTCATCTTCTGACCAAGGCCTACCAGACGCAAAACCTCTGGAACCTGAATATCAATAACAGGACGAGGCTTACCGATGCACTCAAGCGCAAAAGAAACGTTCTCATACACAGTCTTGTCTGGAAGCAGCTTAAAGTCCTGGAAGACGGTGCCAATCTGGCGACGCAGATAAGGAACCTTGGAATTACGCATGCGCGTAAGATCCTGACCAGCAACAATAACTTGACCATGGGTTGCCTTCTGCTCACGTGTAATAAGACGCAAGAGAGAAGACTTACCAGAACCAGAGTGTCCAACAACAAAGACAAACTCACCTGGATAGATGTCAGCGCTGACATTATCAAGTGCTGGACGGTTTGGCTGTGATGGGTACACCAGTGAAGCGTTCTTAAAAGAAATGGTTGGAGTACCAGTACGCTCTACCTTAGGTGCATCTTGAGCTAGATCTGCAAAAAACTTTGCGCGATCAAGAGGTGCCTGCTCAGGGTTATTTTGCTGCTCAGCGGTAACTACATGCACAGCTTCAGCACCGGAAGCAAGCGGATCAGATACAGGTGTTGCAGGGTCAGCAGCCTGGGCCACTGGCACATCAGCAGAAAAGTCCTGAGTGTCAACCTGGTCAAAAGCAGAATCCTGCTGCTGATCAAGCTGGGTAAGATCGTCTTGAGAAATTACCTCAAAGCGATCATCGGTCGAGGACCCCTGTTGCTCATCAGTGCGAAAATGATTAGCCACAGTTGCTCCTTTTCTTACTCCGAAGAGACAGATACAGAATTTATTTTACCAAAAGAGCAGGTATGTTACACGTCATGCAGGTCATCCACATAAAAACCGCCTCCCTTTTTACAAGAGAGGCGGTTTATACCATTCGCGAGAAAAACGTTACTTATGCAGTTTGCATCTTTGCGCGCGTCTCATCAATGATGGCGCGGACCTTTGTTGCGTTTGCTGAAATCTCTTCTTTTGTACCCTTAGTGAGCAGGCTACCTATGCCACAACAGTCAATGCCGCGCTCCAGCCACTCAGAGAGATTGTCCAGGTTAATGCCACCGGAGGCCATTAATGGCATCCAAGGAGTTGGCGTCTTGAAAAGATTAACCAGCTCAGGACCATAGACGTTAGAAATTGGGAAGCACTTAATAAAGGCGGCGCCCATCTCAAGACTGTGGTTTGCCTCGGTCATAGTAGTGCAACCAGGTGCGTAAGGAATCTGATACAGATTGCACATACGAGCAACCTCGTCAGAGCCGCAGTTAGCAACAATGAACTGAGCGCCAGCCATAATAGCAAGGCGAGCAGTTGTTGGCTCCATAACAGTACCTGCCCCAACAATCATCTTATCGCCAAGACGCTCTCTAATTGCAGCAATAACTTCGCCTGCATTTGGCAAAGTGTAGCTGATCTCCATTGCGTGAACGCCGCCTTCTGCAAGACCCTCAGCAATTTCAAGACCACGCTCAACTGTTGGGACGCGAACAACTGCAAATGCACAGGTATCTACCAGTGCCTGAGAAACAGCAGCTTTTTGCATCTTCATATACAACATCTCCTTGAAAACGTCTCCCACACTACCCTCTCAAAAGGCGAGAAATTCATTACTTTCGAAACTTAGTTATGAGCAATTCCGTAATGGTCGAGCATTGCATAGATCTTCTCGTCAACACCTTCTGCAACCTCTGTAACCGGGAAACGAGCAGGTCCAACAGGGTATCCAGCAAGCTCAAGAGAGCGTTTAAGTGTCTGAGGAGTGCTTCCAAGGTGAAGGATGTCGCGAATTGGCTCAATCTCTGCCTGCAGGCGAGCTGCTTCCTCTGCATTTCCTGCCTCAAGAGCCTTCCAAAGGTCAACGACAACCTTGGCAATAAGGTTTGCGGTACCTGCAATAGTACCCTGAGCTCCAAGAGCATGAGCCTCAGAGATCTTTCCGTCAGAGCCCACAAGAACGTCAACATCATGGCCAGCAGCGACATCCAGATAATCCTTAAGGTTATCAATGTTGCCAGAGCTATCCTTGATACCCTTGATGTTCTCAATGGTTACGAGCTGCTCAACAGCCTCTTTAGAGATATTCTTGCCCGTTCCCTTAGGAATGTTGTACAGAAGGACAGGAATCTTAACGCTTGCTGCAACGGTTTTGAAGTACTCAACCAGCTGCTGGTCAGAGATTCCCAGGAAGTAAGGGTTAACCACAGAGAGTGCGTCAGCACCAATGGCTTCCGCCTCACAGCTCATATAGAGAGCCTCTTTTGTTGAACAAGCGCCGGTTCCTACGTAAACAGGAAGACGACCTGCGGTTTTCTCGATAATAAACTTGGAGAACTTGATCTTCTCGTCAGGGTTACAAACGTGGAACTCACCGTTTGAACCAAACGTAAAGATACCGTCAGCACCCTCGGAGATGAGCTTTTCTAGAAGCTGCTCAGCTGCTTCGTAGTTAATAGACTGCTCTTCGTCGCGGTTAAACGGCGTGACCATAGGGACAATAACGCCCTTAAATGTTGACATACAAACTCCTCTGTACGTTTACGTCAGTGAATCTGGGGTTATTTGCCCTCGCGAATAGATGCGCCAAGAGCTCCGCCGGGATGCCACTTAACGTACTGCTCTGGGTTAAGGCCGCACTCGTTCTGAAGCAGGATAGAAAGGCACTGGAGCTCCATGATTTCAGCAAGAATTGAAGCACGTGGAGGCTTGTTCATGGAATCACCCTCCTGCTCAACGCCAGCAATAAGAGCAACTTCGGCCTCGTTTGCCAGCCAAGAGTTAGGATTTCCGGTCAGCGCAATAATGTGCACGCCAACGTTTTTGAGGCAGGTAACGGTAGCCTTGAGCTCGCCTGTCTCGCCGGAGTTGGAAATAGCAATGACTACGTCACCAGGACGAGTCTGACCAGCAGATCCATGAACGCACTCGGTACCGTGAAGCTCGTAGGTTGGAGTTCCGGTTGACGAGAAAAGCGATGCAGCATAACCGGAGACGTGACCTGGCTTACCAATGCCGGTTACATGCAGGCGACCGCCCTTTGCCTCTGCATCCAAAATAAGCTTTTTAGCTGCAGAAAGCGCTTCAAAATCAATGCTCTGTACGTACTGATGTAGGGATGTTCCCACAATGGAGAGAAACTCCTGAACCTGCTCTTTTTCAGTTGCCATTACAACTCCTTATCTGTCAGTGAGCCAAGCTCAAAGACACTTACTGCACGATGAGCTAACGCGTCTCTTTAACCTTATGTTGAGCCATAAGCTGCTCAATCTGCTCTTGAATTTGATCAAGCGTGGTGGCCATAAAAGGACGGTTAATGTCTACAAATTCAAATCCCGAAGGATGACTTACCCAAGCACCTTCAAGAAGCAGGCGCAGAGCCTTGCCCTGTCGGATAAGTTTGTAGCTTTTAATCTTGGTATAAGGAACGACAAGTGCTTTTCTCTTGTCGGATTTTGCAAAGATACATATGTTTTTCTGTCCAAAATCAATAACGTGAATGCCGCTGGCAAAACGACTAAAGCGCTTTCCCATGGCTCGTGACGCAAACCACGTAATGGTGAGTCCTGCGATAACGCCAACAAGACCCAAAATATTGCCACTTACATTGGCGTAAACCCAAAAGAAAAATGTCAGAGTAAGAGCAGCAAACGCCAGGAGCAAGTACAGAATTCCCTGAACCATCAAACGAGTTCTATCTTCAAGTACTTCAAGGGCAATCTCGTCTTCAGGAAGATCTGGTGCAGGCTTTTTATCAACGGTTAAGCCAAACATATCACCTAACACTGATTCGGTAACGCTTTTGTTGTTCTTCTCGTCTGCCATGTTTTTCCTTGTTGTAAAACTTCTAAAAAGGGCGCCCGCGGGCTTTCCACGAGCGCCCTTCGTAAACCGTAGAGCTGAGTAGGTACTACAGAAATCTAGGCTTAGGCAAGACCAAAGAGGGAGCCGATGCCGTAGATGATAGAACCAACGATGTTGTAGTCAACGTTAGGGAAGGATGCCTCTGCAATTCCCAGCTGTGCAAATGCAGGATAGAGAATCAGAGGACCAGCGGTCAGGAAGATACCAACCAGGAAGGAGCCGAGAAGAGCACCGCGCCATCCACCGTAAGCGTAACCACAAACACCACAAGTACCACCAGAGAAGAAGCAGATGCCTGCTGCAGGAATCATGATGGTTGGGCTGTGGAATGCAACCATGAGTGCCATTGCTACAAGGCCACCGAGGAAGGAGCCGATGAAGCCGATAATGACAGCGTTTGGTGCAAATGGGAAGATTGCGGGGCAGTCAACTGCAGGACGTGCATCTGGAATGAGCTTCTCGGAGATGCCGACAAATGCAGCAGTAATCTCAGCGATGAACTGACGGACGCCGTAAACAAGAACGGACATGCCGGCAGCAAACTGAAGACCAGCAAGGAATGGCCAAATCCACCACACGTCGTTACCAAAGTAGCTGGTGAATGGCTTGTTGTTTGCAAGGGTGTCGCCAAAGTGACCGGTGACAAGACATGCAATAGTAACAACGTAGAACAGAACAATCATGAAGAGAGCAACGGAGAAGACAAAGTCCTTGAAGAGCTTGAAGAACTCTGGGAGCTCCTTAGCCTCTTTCTCGCCGTCCTCCTCGTTCTTCTTAGCAAAGAGCTTTCCAACGTAACCGGAGAATGCATAACCGATGCAGTTGAAGTGGCCAATTGCGATGGAATCTCCACCAATAAGCTTGTTAACGAATGGCTGGCACAGCGAAGGTAGTGCAGCACCACAGAAGCCGAGGATGACACCACCAAGAACAATGGTGACCCACATTGGGAGACCAAGAGCAATGAAGACCAGTGCGAGTACGCAGGAGAAGTACAGGAAGTGCTGACCAGTCAAGAAGACGGACTTGAATGGGGTAACCTTGGCGAACACAAGGTTCATGATGAAGCCAAGGACCATTACAAGAGCAACCTCAGTACCATAGGTATTCAGTGCAAGAGCGGTTGCGACCTCAACCTGGGTTACGACGCCCTTAACAGCGAATGCACGACTAAACATGTCGCTGAAGATGTTGACCTGAGCGGACATAGCGCTAGAACCAATGTTGAAGATCATGAAGCCAATAATGGTCTTCACAGTACCGGAGAAGACGTCCACAGCGGACTTCTTCTGCAGCAAGAGGCCGACGAGAGCAATAATGCCCATGATGACGGCTGTGTCTCTGAGCTGCATGAGAATTGCATTGAGCATGCTTAATCCCTTTCAGCAAATAAACCGACGAACCTACTCAGATAAGTTCTCTAAAATCACGTGACAAGTACCTCTTGTCAAAGGTTTGGCGAGAGCTTCTCGCCGAAGGCAACTCACGTTGCGTATGACGAGAAACTCCCGCCAAAAAGATACAAAGGGGAGCTTATGCGTTGTGCTCTGCGAGCCAAGCGGTGAGCTTTTCCTTCATCTCTGCCTTGTCGACAATGTTGGTAATACCAACTGCAGAAGGAACGCGATCGTCAGCGTTGAGCTCATCGGTGAGGTCAGACATGGTGATAACAAGATCGCCATTGAAACCAATCAGGGAATCCAGATTACCGTGCTCAGTCTCGATTGGAAGATCATTCTCTTTAATGACCTGGTCAATCTTGATCTTGAGCATCATGGAAGAACCCATACCTGCACGGCAGCAAACCAGTGCGTGGAACTTCTTATCAGCCATTACAACCTACCTTCCTTTGCGTGGACAAGATCCACAACGTCTTTTGGTGACTGTGCTTTTTCAAGCTGAGCAAAGAAATCAGGATCACTCAGCAATTCAACAAGAGATTGGAGAGCACTCAGATGACCGTCGCTATCCTTGGCGGCTAGAGGGAAAAGGAACTTAACGGGATCGTTATCCTTGCTACCAAACTCAACAGGATTTTTGAGTACAACGATTCCTACTGCAGGCTCAAGTGCGCCTGACTCAGGGCGTGCGTGAGGAAGAGCAACGTGCTCAGTAATAACAATGTAAGGACCAAGCTCATTGACGCCCTTAATAATGTCGTCAACATAGCCCTCAGTTACTTTTTTGTTATCAACGAGTGGTTGTGCGGACTTTCTGATTGCATCTTCCCAGTTAGAAGCCTCGACATTCAGCTGTACAAGGTCTTCAATAAGGAGATCACTTAACACAGCGCTACCTTGCCTTTCTCTAATGAGACAAATGGCGAAAAGCCGTCTCGTGACAAGTCTTGATAACTTGATAATATGCCACGAAACGTTCTTAACTGCAATCAATTTTACAGAAACATGAATCAAAATTGTTCATAATTTTTCGTATTATCTTTTGTCCATGGAGACGCACAAATGTTCACGTTTTTATGAACGTAATTGAGGTCTTCTCGATTATCCCATGTAAAGTTTATATGTTAAATTTTTTATAATCAAAATCATTCATATATCTGGCTATTATTATTTTTCAAAGAATCTTGATTTCCCGCTTTCAATGTTATATTTTATTAATCAATGAACATTCATGTCAAAAATGTTGCTCATAAAGGAGGGCATTTATGAAAAGGAGTAAGGCTTACGTCGATTCACGCCGTGAGGCAATTACTGAGCTGCTAGAAAAAGAAGGACAAGCTAGTGTTATTGAGCTTGCTGAGCACTTTGATGTTTCTTCCCTGACCATTAGACGAGATCTAGATTTTCTTGAGAAGCGCGGTATCCTTACTCGCCAGTACGGCATAGCTACTCTTCTTAATCCTTACGGCCGTCCTTCTGGTTCAAGACAGATTCGTTCCAATAAGGCAATTGCTCGTGAAGCTGCTCGCTATGTTGAAGATGGCGATTGCATCTTTATTAATACGAGCTCCGTTGCTCTTGGCATGCTCGAGTGGATTGACGCTCACGACGTAACTGTTGTCACCAACAACGGAAAAGCTCTGCTACTTGAGGACATCCATGATCTTTCTATCATCCTAACTGGTGGCGATATTCGTCCTCCACGTGCTTCCATGACGGGTGAGACGGCTCTTGATTGCATCCAGCGCATTACCGCTGCTAAATGCTTCCTGGGTTGCACGGGTTTCTCGGGAGAATTTGGTTTGACCTCTGCAACTTCTCCTGAGCCAGCAATCAATGCTCAGATGCTAAAGCGCTCAAGAAAGCACTTTGTTGTCGCTGACTCTTCAAAGCTTGGTGTCATTTCTAACTTCCAGTTTGGTTCTGCAGAGGATATTGACCTCTTGATTACTGATACGGGAGCAACTGACGAGCAGATCAAAGAGCTCAAAGCAGCTGGTCTGAAGGATGTTGTTAGCGTCACCCCTTCTATTCTTCCTGCTAAATAGGATAGGTTAGTCAACACAAAACATTCTGCATACCTCGTGCGTTTTATCAAAAAGGCGACCTCATTGTACCGACCTCCTAATCGTTAGATTTTGGTCTAACTTTTGGGGGTCGGTACACATAGGGTCGCCTTTTTTCTTCCTGAAAAGGGCTATTTATTGCACAAACTTTTGCGCTATGTCGATTAACTCTCCAACGCCTCGAACGATTTAAAGCCCTCGCCGATTGCCTCATGAACTTCTGAAATAAAGACAAGAGCATCGGGATCAATTTCTGAAACAACGGCCTTGAGCTGAACAAGCTCGGTGCGACCTAAAACGCACATCAAAACAGGCTTATTTGCACCACTCCACAAACCACGTGCCTGCAGCTCAGTGCAACCACGGTTAAGGTTATACAGAATCTCATGCGCAATTGCATCGTGCTCAGACGAGATAATGTACACGCAGCGTTCAGATCTTGGACCGTCGATAACAAAATCAATCATTTTACCGGTAATAAAGATAGCAAGCATTGAATACAGGCCGTTTTCTAGCGAGAAGACCGGAATAGCGGCAATAATAATGAGGATATCAACGATAATAATTGAAGTGCCGGATGGAATAGAGAAACGCTTTGACACTGCCTGAGCAATAATGTCTGTTCCTCCGGTATTTCCACCTGCTCTAAAGACCAGGCCAAGACCAAAACCACAGATAATACTACCCCATAGTGATGCAAGCATAAGATCGTTGGCGCCAAGGGCTGGCAAAAATGGTGCAAACAAGTCAACAAAGATACTGGAGATCAAGAAGCCTGCGACACTCTTAAGCAGGTATTTCTTATTACCGCTTTTTGCAACAAATGCCATAAGAATAATATTCATAGCAATGGTTTGCATACCAATAGGTAAGTCAAAGCCAAAGGGCAGTGCAATAGCCCTAATAACGGTAGCAAAACCCGTAATGCCACCAGCGGCGATTCCATTTGGTACTTCAAATACATCAAGGCCAACTGCAAAAATCGCACAGCCAAGAACAATAAAGAACGAGTCTTTAAACGATGTTTGCCAAGTAGACTTCTGCACGCTAGTCCTTTCCGCCAACAATCCAGCGATGATACGCAACAATAAACTGATCAAGATCGCCGTCTGAAAGAACGGAATCTACATTTCCTATTTCTGCTCCGGTTCTTAAATCCTTAATAAGTTGATAAGGATAAAGAACATAGCTTCTAATCTGATTACCAAATGAAATTTCTCTTCTTGGTCCACGTAGTTCATCAAGCTCTGCTTCACGCTTCTCTTTTTCAATTTCATAGAGACGACTACGCAAGATGTTCATTGCTGCAGCTTTATTCTGCAGCTGGCTGCGTTCGTTTTGGCACGTTACCACTGTTCCTGTTGGAATATGTGTGATACGAACTGCTGAATCAGTTGTGTTGACGCCCTGACCACCTGGTCCTGATGCATGATATACATCAATGCGAAGGTCATTAGGATCAATATCAACTTCAATATCTTCTGGAAGAACAGGAAGTACTTCTACTCCAGCAAATGATGTCTGCCTGCGCTTTTTATCATCCGTAGGGGAAATTCGTACGAGTCGATGTACACCCTGCTCGGCACGGAGCATACCGTAGGCGTTCTTTCCGCTAACGGTAAAGGTAGCACGGTCAAGACCAATGACCTCTGCGGCTGGAGCGTCGTTAATATCAACTTTCCAACCACGGCGATCACAGTACTTGAGATACATGCGAAAAAGCATCTCACACCAGTCTTGAGACTCAAGACCTCCTTGACCAGGCTTGATAGTGACAATAGCATCACCGTGGTCAAGCTCATCAGTAAACCAACTGGAGAGCTCTAACTCTGAAAGGTCCTTCTCAAGAGATGCAGCTAGTGCCTGAGATTCATCAAGCGATGCCTGATCTTCAAGCTCCGTTCCAAGCTCAAAGGCAGCCTCAGCATCACCGAGCTTCTCCTTAGCCCTATCAATACCAGCAACATCATCACGAAGTGAAGCTAGTTGTGTCATTACCTTTTGCGCAGTTTCAGCATCATTCCAAAAGTTGGGACGCGCGCTCTCTGCTTCAAGTTCTGAAATCTGCTGACGTTTCTCTGCGAGGTGAAGGTATCCCTCAACCTCAGCGAGTCGCTCCGCTAGTACTTGGAGCGAAAGAACTTCAGTATCGGCCATTCTTACCTATTTCGACCGTGGCAGTTCTTAAATTTTTTACCGCTTCCACATGGGCAAGGATCATTACGACCAACATTGACGTAAGGATTTGGATCGTCTGACTTGCGGTACGTAGCAACTGAAGATTGTCCTGCGCCAGTTCCCTGAGGGCTCTTGCCAATAGCTGCAGCGTTCTTGAGCATGCTCTTGCCGTGCTGGGCAGCTCTCTGATCACCATCGGTTTCTTCTCCGCCAGAATACTGAGCGTTCTGGAATGCATCGGTCTCTGCATTTTGACGTGGTCGATTTACCAGCTCAAGACGAAGAATAGTGCGAATAAAGTCCTCGTACATAGTATTAACAAGCAGGGTAAACGCCTCATAGGCCTCTGTCTTATACTCAACAAGTGGGTCACGCTGACCAAAACCACGAAGGCCAATACCGGTCTTCAGGTAATCCATCTCCTGGAGGTACGCCATCCAGCGAGTATCAATGACGCGAAGCATTACCTGAGCAGCAAGCTCACGCATGACCTCGTCACCAAGCTTCTGGGTTTTCTCGTCAAATGCATTCTGAACAAATGCAGTGACTTCCTCTTCAAGCTGCTCAAACTTAGTATCTTCGGAGAATTCTGGAAGATCAGTCTTACCGGTGAGCTCAGAAAGCCACTTCTCCAGACCCTCAAGATCCCACTCATCAGCATCTCCGTAGCAGAACTCTTCACAAATACGCTGTGTTGTTGAAGCAGTAACCGTCTCGATGAGCTCCATAAGATCCTTACCGTCAAGAATCTTGTTTCTCTCTGCGTAAATGACCTGACGCTGTTTGTTCATAACATCGTCGTAATCAAGGACGTTCTTACGCATTGCAAAGTTGACTTCCTCAACCTTGCGCTGGGCGCCCTCGACAAGCTTGGTAACAATCTTTGCCTTAATGGGCATATCGTCTGGAAGCTCATAGCGCTGCATCATTGCTGCAACGCCATCCATGCGATCTCCACCAAAGCGGCGCATCAAATCATCTTCAAGAGAAAGGTAGAACTGGGTCTGACCAGGGTCTCCCTGACGACCAGAACGACCACGAAGCTGATTGTCGATACGACGACTCTCGTGACGCTCGGTACCAATAACGCACAAACCACCCGCAGCGGTTACTGCCTCACGCTCAGCTGCACAAATTTCTTTAGCTTCCTTACGTGCGACTTCTTTCTGCTCCTGAGTTGCCTCAGTTGGATCAATTCCCTGGTTGCGAAGGATATCCTCGGCCATAACATCTGGGTTGCCACCCAGAAGAATATCGGTACCACGGCCCGCCATGTTAGTTGCGATAGTAACTGCGCCTTCACGGCCTGCCTGAGCAATAATCTGAGCCTCGCGCTCGTGGAATTTAGCGTTCAGAACGTTGTGCTTAATGCCGCGCTTAGAAAGAATGCGAGAAATACGCTCGGAGTTGTCGATGGAAACGGTACCAACAAGTACTGGCTGACCATTCTGATGGCGCTCTTCAACATCTTTAACAACAGCCTCGAACTTAGCGTCAATAGTGCGGTAGACCAGGTCATCAAGGTCTTCACGCTTAACAGGACGGTTAGGTGGAATGACCTGAACTGGAACGTGGTACACCTCGCGGAACTCTGCATCCTCAGTCATTGCAGTACCAGTCATACCAGAGAGCTTGTCATACATGAGGAAGTAGTTCTGGAGGGTAATTGTTGCCAGAGTCTGGTTCTCTTCACGTACCTGGACATTCTCTTTTGCTTCAATTGCCTGGTGAAGACCTTCAGAATAACGACGGCCTTCCATAATACGACCAGTAAACTCATCAACAATTTTAACTTCACCATCAATAACAACGTACTGCTGGTCACGATGGAACATGTACTCGGCCTTCAGCGCCTGCTGAAGGTGATTGACCAGCTGGCCCGTCTCATCGTTGTAGATATCGTCAATGTTAAGAGCACGCTCGACCTTCTCGAGACCAATCTCTGTTGTTGCGATGGTGTGCTTTGCCTCGTCCATCTCAAAGTCAATCTCTGGGATTAGACCGCGAACTGCCTTTGCAAAATCCTTGTAGGTACCTGCGGATTTAGTGCCAGCACCAGAAATAATCAGAGGAGTACGAGCCTCATCGATAAGGATGGAGTCAACCTCGTCGACGATGGCGTAGTGGTGTCCGCGCTGAACGCGCATCTCTGGGCGAGTAACCATGTTGTCGCGCAGGTAGTCAAAGCCAAACTCTGAGTTTGTACCGTACGTAATATCTGCCTCATATGCAGGCTTTTTAAGGCTCAGTCGCATGCCGTTCTGCAGAAGGCCAACACTGATGCCCAAGAACTTGTAGATGGTGCCCATCCACTCACTGTCTCGTTTAGCCAGGTAGTCGTTGACCGTAACGATGTGAACGCCTTCGCCGCTCAGTGCGTTAAGGTAACCAGCAAGAGTGGAGACAAGCGTCTTACCTTCACCGGTCTTCATCTCTGCGATAGTGCCCTTATGCAGCGCGATACCACCGATGAGCTGGACATCAAAGTGACGCTGACCAATAGTTCTTACTGACGCCTCACGTACCGTCGCAAAAGCCTCTGGGAGAAGATCGTCTAGACTTTCTCCTTCGGCATAGCGAGCCTTGAAGTCATCGGTCTGAGCCTGAAGCTCATCATCGCTCATGGCCTGCATTTTTGGCTCAAGCTCATTGATCTTCTCGACAATGCGCTGATATGCTTTGAGGTCCTTGTCAGCACCAAAGGACAGAATCTTTGAGAGGAAACTAGGCATAGCTTTTCCTTGACGTCAGGCGTCTATCTTCGGTTAATAGACACAGTATTTAACTTTTATATCATACCCCGTCTAACTGGTTGAATCACACTACATAGCTCCGTAAAATCCCATTTTCGTTATTTCTCCACCACTAGTTTCTATCGATTCTTTTCCCTTTTCTGCGCCTGCAATCATTCTCAGTTGCTTCGAAGGCATCTTTCTGCGTTTAACGACGTATTTCTCAACGTACAAGTCGTAATACTGTTGAGCATCTTGTGCGCGACCACACTTTCTTAGTGCCTGAATAAGCGCCATAAGCGTATCTTCCCGCATGTCGTCTACAAGATAGGCAAGCTCCGCAAAATGAACTGCATGTGTAGGGTGAGACATTCGTAAAGCAGCAGACGATGCAGCAACCATAGTCTCTATATATTGGTCTCTCAACGCAGTCCGAATGGGATCGGCAAATCTAAAGCACTCATCCTCTGGAAGATATAAATCTCCCTGATAGAGCTCTTCGGCCTGTTTTGCCAGATGCACGATATCCTCATCATTACTTGAAGAAGCCACACTTCTTGCCAAGCGCGTAAATACGTCAATATCAACTGTTACCTGCTGCACATTGAGTCCAAGCGTCTTTTCTATCCTGGAAGCTTCCAGTGGTTCACCGTCCTTCCAAAGTGCCTGAACTTCTCGCCGAATCACTCGTGTTGCCTGATATAGACGTTCCTGCCAACGGCCATGTTCCGCCTCGGGCCAAATCTGCTGCGCAATCTGAGACCTGAAGCTAACGTGATTATGGGCTAAAGCCAAATACACAAGCAAAGCCTTTGCAGAGCGGTATGCAATTTTCCTGCTAGCAATTTCTGTCCCTTCAACTGACATACTAAATCTGCCGAGAAGAGCAATGTGGATTCCTTGGTGGGATTTTTTCTGCTGTGTTGCGCCAAGTGTATTTAGCGCACCATCCTCAAAACCCGCAAGCTCTTTTCTTATCTTTGAAACATCAGCTTGTATGACCTTGTCTTTTCCTTCATTCGACTGCAAATACCTCAGCCAGTCTTCAGGTAACTCTTGAGTCAAACTTTCTTGCAGCGCAGACTCGTCGGATAAAAGTGCTCGTATAAGCCACATGGTGTTTTCGGGAACTCCGTACTCGACAGCATCAAGCCAGGTAGGAGCATGACCCTTGACGCTCACAAAAAGCGCTCTATACACCACTCTGCACACAGCTTTAAGCGAAGGGTGTGTAACTGCCTCAAGACTTTCTTCTGTAGGCTTTATTCCTAAGAAAAAGCCTGCTATGTCCTCAATAATTTTTCCTACCTGCGAAATATACAGCGAATTCCACTCTCTACTCAGAATGATTGCCCTTCTCGCCTGTAGCTGTGCTTTTGGATATGCCCTACTCCTTAAGCTCAGAAGCGAGGCAATCAAAAGCGCAGATACCTGAATCAGGCGATTTCCTTGTTGTTCTGACTGACTGATAAGCTGTTCAGTCTCGTACAAATTTCCAACTGAAGCGCTCTTTTCAAAGAGATGCTGTGCACACTTTAATAACCCTGCGACGCCCTTCAGTGACCCAGCCTCACTTTCTTGGAGAAATGTAATGGCTCTTAAACTACGGGCATCGAGATTTTTCTGGTGTACCCCAAGCAATACGTAAAGTAACTCAACGTCAATTGTTTGTACCGCTGACGTAATTGAATTTCCTTTTTCAAACTGTTGCTCAAGTAGAAGGAGCCGTAGCGCGTGCTTAAAATTTCCTTGAACTGCCAGGTCAATCGCTCGTTTATGTAAAGCAATTTTCTTTTCTATCGATCCAATTTCAGGGTCTTCTTTCAAAAAACCCAGAGGTTTTTGCAAAAGCAGCTTCAATAACGTCATGTACGCTGTTTGCTTGTGAAAAGCATTAAAGGACGTTAGATTTTCTAGCGTATATTCAATTTCTTTGGCGTTCATTGGGCTCTTCGTATAAGAAAGCGCATCAACCATCCTCTTTGCTGTTTTCTTACTTGAATTTTCCAGTGTACAATCAGAATTCGTGGCTGTAAGCGCGTTGTCTACGAGCTCAATATAGCCTGCATCTACAAATTCCACTGCATGGGACAATACAATTTCCCATGTTATCTCTTCGCGCACTAAAGAACTTAAAAATGCAGCTTTGGAAAATTCTTCTCTATCAATCAACAGTGCGATGGTTTTTAAAACAAGCTTTTCATGATTGCTCGCGAGCGTTATCAGCTCTTGTTTGTTAAAGTGCAACACATCAAATCTTGCGACATGCAGGCATGAGAAGTATCGAGACGCGACATGAACTCCAAAGAAAGGTGCGTCTTGTTCAATTTTTGCAAGGTACTCAAGATCTATCTGACCACATACGCGATTCAAATCATCAAACGATCCTGATCCTAACAGCATCATTCCAAAACGAAGCTTAAGTTCTTCGATTCCAAGAGAATCCCGCAGCATGTAGGAAGCGACACACGCCAAGCTTGTTTGATACGTGATAGGAATCTCAGAATCACTTTTCTCCGAGTACATAAGAGGTAGCGAGTACACAAGCGTGGGAATACCACGAGTCAAGCGCATATTATTCATGATAGATTGCTCAGAGCTATCAATACCAGGCATAATAGCGAGAAGTTCATTCTTTCCAAGCACATATACATTAGGAACTTCATCAAGAAGCTGACGCGCTTCTGGTTGCAAAGAAAATGCAACCAGACATCCTGCCATGCGCAAACGCGCAATCGATTTAACTTGACGAGCAACGTGATATTCATCAGATGGCGGAAAATCGTCAATGATAACAAGCCTTTTTAGCTCTTTACTACTTCTTCCGTTGCAGATAGACGTACTTTTCTTAGTCAAAATTTGTGTGGCGTCTTTAACTAACAAACTTGATAAATTAATCTCATAGACAGTCCAACCATCACATACAGCATGGTCAGCCAGCTCACGAAGAAACATCGTCTTTCCCATGCAGGGTTCGGCACAAAGCGCAAGAGGTCTTCTGGTTTTCTCCATTGTCCTAAGAAAATGCTTTGGTGGAACAATTCTGCAATAGTCGCCCACTATCTGGCGAGAAGACCCTCCCAATAATGGCTCGACTTCATGTCCCTCAGCTTTGTTAGTGCTCATAAAACTCTCCCAACTATTCAAATAAACCAAAGCGCATGTAGCGCTCTAACATTTCTTAACCTGAAATTTTGTGTGGAATAAATAATCAAGCTAAATTTGTAAGAATCAGAGAAGGTTTAGGTGAACGGTATGAGAAATATGGACAGATTCAGAACAAAATAGTGACAAAATATACTCAGAAATGCACAAATGTTGAAAATAGATAACAAAATATTTAAAAAATTATCTTCTGTGAACGGTATATTCTTAAGAAAATTATGTATAACTCGTGATGGTTATGTAGAGATTTTACGTAATAAATGTGTAAATTTAGTAAATAAAATTATGCGATTTTCGAATATTGTTATTTTTTACAAAAAAAGGACCCCACAAAAGTGAGGTCCTCTTGACATAAAAATGCCCCTTGTTGGTCAGCGACGTCCTGCTCTCCCACGGACTACTCCGCAGTACCATCGGCGCTCGGGGGCTTAACTTCTGGGTTCGGAATGGGACCAGGTGTGCCTCCCCTGCCATGGTCGCTGACCAACAAGGGGTATTCTTGTTTCACAAGGGTTTCTCACGTGCCCTGAGGGCCGCACAGTGTGACGTTAAATTCAAAGGCTTCAAAAATCACGCATCAGTTCAAAATATAGTAAAGAAAAGAAGAGCTCGACCGATTAGTAATGCTCGACTGAATGCCTTACAGCACTTACATCTGCATCCTATCAACCTCGTAGTCTACAAGGGGTCTTACCGAAAGGAAAACTCATCTTGGGATGGGCTTCCCGCTTAGATGCTTTCAGCGGTTATCCCGACCGGACTCAGCTACCGGGCAATGCTATTGGTTAACAACCCGTACACCGGAGGTCCGTCCACCCCGGTCCTCTCGTACTAGGGGCAGCCTCCCTCAATTTTCCTACGCCCACAGAGGATAGGGACCGAACTGTCTCACGACGTTCTGAACCCAGCTCGCGTACC